>PJUA01000195.1_pt1 | contig 51575 bp, 48 predicted proteins | sample 1512151 | NCBI WGS metagenome assembly PJUA01 (sample SAMN08177678, study PRJNA422409) | Soil metagenome, whole genome shotgun sequencing project. | isolation source: Soil enriched on filter paper: beechwood xylan treatment | place: USA: Madison | collected 2015-01-15
CGACGACGCCGCACCCTGGTCGCTCGTGCCCGGCGAGCCCGTGCGCGTCGGGCGGGACGGGACCGTCACCCTGGCCGTCCCCGCGAAGTCCGTGACGACGTTCGTCGTCGAGGGCGTGTCCGGGGTCGCCGACGGGACCTGCCTCGCGGACGGCACCGCGTACACCCTGACCAGCGCGGACGGCGGGCTGGCCCTCGCGGCCGGGTCGGACGGCGGTGCGGACGGCGCGACGACCGTCGAGACGCCGGACGGCTCCGCCGCTCAGACGTGGACGCTGCACACCCTGTCCGGCGCGGGCACGAACCGGCACGTCGTCGCCCTGTCCGACGGCACGGGCCGGTTCCTCGCGACCGACGACGACCGGACGACGCTCGTCGCGTCCGACGTCGACGCCGCGCGGCAGGACCCGGCGCAGCAGTGGGTGCTCAGCAGCCTCGACGGCCGCACGCGCTCGCTGCTCAACGTCGCGACGACACGCCAGCTCGACGTCGCCCGCCGCAACGCCGAGCCGGGCACGGCCGTCGCCCTGACCCCGGCAACCACCGACCCGCAGCAGGCGTGGACGTTCGCCCCCGCGGAGTCGTGAGGGTCGTCAGGACTACCGCGGCGGGAGCTGCTGGACGGCCCACTCGTTCCCGTCGGGGTCGGTGAACCCGGTGAACCGCCCCCACGGGAACTCCTGCACCTCGGTGGCGTCGACGCCCTGCGCGAGGAGGTAGTCGCGCGCGGCGTCGGCGTCGTCGACCACGACCTGCAGGCCCTTGGCCGACCCGGGTGCGGAGTCCGCCAGCCCGACGCCGACGGAGATCGAGCACGCCGACCCCGGGGGCGTGAGCTGCACGAAGCGCAGGTCGTCGGAGATCTTGTGGTCGTAGTCGACGACGAAGCCGACCTTGTCCGCGTAGAACGCCTTGGCGCGGTCGACGTCGCTGACCGGTACGTAGACGAGCTCGAGCCTGAAGTCCATCGGTCGTCCCCCTCGTGCGGGCCGCCGACCCGACGTCGACGGCGGACGACCATCGTCCCGCGCGCCACCCACACCGGTCTGCCCGATTCTGTCGAAGCGCATCGACGGATGTGGCAGGGTCGTCCCGTGCCCGACGACGCGCCCACCGCCCTGCCCACCGCCCTGCCCACCGACCCGACCGCCGACCCGTCCGCCGCGCCGACGGCCGCCGGCACCGGCGGCCCCACCCCGACCCCCCTGCCGACGCGACCGGTCGTGCCCGGCTTCCACCCCGACCCGAGCGTCGTCCGCGACGGCGACGGCTACGTGCTCGTGTGCTCGAGCTTCGAGTACGCGCCCGGCCTGCCCGTCTTCCGGTCGGACGACCTCGTGACGTGGGACCTGGTCGGGCACGCGTGGGACCGCCCGTCCCAGCTGCGGCTCGACGGGCTCAGGCCGTCGGGCGGCATCTACGCGCCGACCCTGCGCCGCCACGACGGCCGGTTCTGGCTCGTCACGACGAACGTCAACGACGGACCCGGCCACCTGCTCGTCACCGCCGAGCGCCCCGAGGGCCCGTGGTCCGAGCCCGTGCGCATCGCCGAGGTGGGCGGCATCGACCCCGACCTCGCGTGGGACGAGGACGGCACCTGCTACCTCACCTGGTGCGACGGGGGGATCCAGCAGGCCGTCCTCGACCCGACGACCGGACGGCTGCTGTCGGCGCCGCGCCGGATCTGGAGCGGCACCGGCGGCAAGCACCCCGAGGGGCCGCACCTGCACCGCGTCGGCGACACGTGGTACCTGCTCGTCGCCGAGGGCGGCACGGGGCACGGGCACGCGGTGTCGGTCGCGCGCGCGCCGTCGCCCACCGGCCCGTTCGAGCCGTCGCCCCACAACCCGCTGCTGACCGCGCGCGGCACCGAGTCGGTCGTGCAGAACGCCGGGCACGCCGACCTCGTCGAGCGCCCCGACGGCACGTGGGCCGTCGTCTTCCTCGGGGTGCGGCCCGTCGGGTACTTCCCCGGCTGGCACGTCCTGGGCCGCGAGACGTACGCCGCCGAGGTCACGTGGCGGGACGGCTGGCCCGTCCTCGGGGCCCCGGTCCAGCCGACCGCACCGGCCGCGGAGGACGAGACCCTGCCGCCGCACGACCTGCCCGTGGGCTGGGTCGGCGCCGGGGTGTTCCCCGCCGACGTCCTGCGGTGGTCGGGCGACGCCTGGCGTCTCGCGGCACCCGCCGACGACGCCGCCGACGAGGGAGCCACCGCCGCGGACGCGCCCGGCCGCACCTTCGTCGGGCGCCGCCAGGAGCACACCCGCGTCACGGTGCGCGGCCAGGTCGAGCCCGGCGACGGCACCGGTGGGATCGAGGTCCGGATCGACCCCGACCACGCCCTCACCCTCGAGGTCGAGGGCGCGCGCGTCCGGGCGGTCGCCCGCGTCGGGTCGCTCGTCTCGGTCCTCGGCGAGACGGCCGCCGACGCCACGACCGTGCTCGAGCTGCGGGCCGACGCGTCGCCGTTCCACGTGTACAGCCACCGGCGCGGGCCGGACGAGCTCGTCGCGGTCGTGCACGGCCCCGACGGCACGGTCGAGCTCGGCCGGCTCGACGGCCGGTACCTGTCGTCGGAGGTCGCCGCCGGGTTCACGGGCCGCATGGTCGGGCTCGTCGCGAGCCGCGGCGAGGTCGTCGTGCGGTCGTTCACCTACGCGGGCCACGACGCCGAGCCGGAGGCCTGACGCCCGCGGTGTCGCGCCGGGCCGGCGTCACGCCCGGCGCGGCACCGCGGCGCTCGCGCTTGCGGGTGCCGCCCGCCCGCGCGAGCGTGGCCCGATGACGCCGTCCGCACGCGAGCACGACCTGGTCCTGTTCGGTGCCACGGGGTTCGTCGGGCGGCTGCTCGCCGCGTACCTCGCGGAGCACGCGCCGCCCGGGACGCGGATCGCGCTCGCGGGACGTCGGCGCACCGCGCTGGAGGAGGTCAGGGCGGGCCTGCCGGCGACCGCGCACGACTGGCCGCTCGTCGTCGCCGACTCCGGCGACCCGGCGTCGCTCGCCGCGATGGCCGGGTCGGCGCGCGTCGTCGTCTCGACCGTCGGCCCGTACCTGCGGCACGGCCTGCCCCTCGTCGAGGCGTGCGCCCGCGCGGGCACGCACTACGCCGACCTCACCGGCGAGGTCCCGTTCGTGCGGGCCGCGGCCGACCGGTACGACGCCGTCGCGCGCGCGTCCGGCGCCCGGATCGTGCACGCGTGCGGGTACGACTCGGTGCCGTCCGACCTCGCGGTCCTGCTGCTGCACCGGCGGTGCACCGCGGACGACGCCGGGACGCTGCGCACGGTCCGCACCGTCGCGACCGCGCGCGGCGGCGTCAGCGGCGGGACGGTCGCCTCGATGCGCGGCATCGCGGAGCTGTCCCTCCGGTCGCGGTCGGTCCGCCGGCTGCTCGCCGACCCGTTCTCGCTCAGCCCCGACCGCGGCGCCGAGCCCGACGTGCCGCAGCCGCCCGACGCCCCCCTGCCGCGGCGCGGTCGCGACGGCCGCTGGACGACGCCGTTCGTCATGGCGTCGTTCAACTCGCGGGTCGTCCGCCGCAGCAACGCCCTGCAGGACTGGGGCTACGGGCGGACCCTGCGGTACGGCGAGGTCATGGGCGTGGGCAGCGGCCCCCGGGGCGCCGTCCTGGCCGCGGGGATCAGCGCGGGCCTCGCCGTCGGGCTCGGCCTCGTCGCGGCCGCGTCCGCCACGGCCCCCACCCGCGCGCTGCTCGACCGTGTGCTGCCCGGACCCGGCACCGGCCCCGACGCCGCGACCCGCGAGCGCGGCTGGTTCCGCATGACGGTCGACGCGACGACGACCCACGGCCGCCGGTACCGGGCCGTCGCGGGCGGACCGGGCGACCCCGGCTACGCGGCGACGGCCGTCATGCTGGGCGAGGCCGGTCTCGCGCTCGCCCTCGACGAGCCCCACCTCCCCGACCGCGCCGGCTCGCTGACCCCGGCGTCGGGCCTGGGCGACGTCCTGGTCGACCGGCTGCGCGCGGCGGGCCACCTGTACGACGTCGCCGAGCGCAACGTCCCACGCTGAGCGCGTGTTGGGAGTCCGCGTCCATCGCGTCCGGCGGCAGCGCCTCGTCTACCCGATCTCCACGGCGACGTGATCGTCACGGCCGACCAGACCGGCACGCTCGCGGGTCAAACTGGCCACATACGAGCCGTTCGCCTAGGCGTGACGCGATCCAGGGTAGGTCAACCTCTTCGGACGACAGGCAGGATTCGCATCCCCGCGAATCACTTCTACGCCTCTATGTCGGCGTGCTGTGCGTCGATCGCACCAGTTTCGAGCAGCCGCTCATATTCCTGATCAGAGACCGGCCCATAGCAGTGCCAAGAGTCAGTGCGCATCGATCGAAGGGCATATTCGCCGCGACGAAGGTTCAGCGTAAAAAGGGCGGGACTGTTCGCCGCGAGGCGCCCGAAGTGCACTCGCATCGGCTGCGAGATCGGCGTCTCCGCGCCGGACAAGTACATCCAGTTGCCCGTGGTATCGCGACGTACCCGGGCAACCGGCACCCGGTCGTTGACGACCATGTCGCTAGATGTCACCAGTTCTTGGGCGCGCGGTCGTGTTCTCCCGAACACCAGCAAGATGCCCCCTCCTAGTTATGCGCGTGTCGCACACAGACTGCGCGCCGGGCATTTGCTGAGCCGTCTCCACGCGTCGAACGCTGGAAAATGTGGTCATGTTCGACTTGGCGCATGCCCTACGCCACACCCATGGGGGACCGCTCTGGTTTTGCCATGATCACGCTACACCCCTGCACAGCACACTTCTCTGCCACGTTCACCGCACGGAACGCCTGATCATCCGGCCCTTGAGAACGGGCGCTTCGCCTTATACCCCGCATGCTCGACGGTTCTCAAAGGATGTGTGACCTTCATCCGTTCTGATGTCCGTGAGCACGGAAGGCGCTGAGCTTGAGGTCGCCTTCGCCGATCGGGTCGAGGAGGCGGTCGCACTGCTCGCGAGCCGTGCGGCGGACTGACTGTCCGACGAAGTCGTGTCCCGGGTGCCGAAGACCAGGAGCCGGGGAGCGACGTGCGGTAGAACAGCGGGGCACGGCGCCGCGCGGCGGCCGGCACACGACCGGGAGGACGTTCATGACGCAGGGCACGCAGGTCCCGCACGACAAGGCCGAGCAGCTCGAGAAGGTCGTCGCGGGGCTCATCGAGGGCGAGGAGGTCTACGCCGTCTACGACTGCACCGGGGCGGGCACGGGGTTCCTCGCGGTGACGAGCCTGCGCGTGATCCTGCAGGACAAGTCGTTCGTCGGCGGTCGTTCCGCGGTGACATCGCTGCCCGTGCGGTCGATCTCGTCGGTGTCGTTCGTGGCGGACAAGTCCGCGTTCGGCCGCTTCCACACGTCGGCGACGGTCGCGTTCACGGTCGGCTCGACGACGCACGAGGCGACGTTCCGCGGCGAGGACAAGGCGCGGCACGTCCACGACACGGTGCTCTGGCTCCTGACCCGCGGCTGAGGCCGCCACCCGCCCTGGGCATGGCCGAGGGCCGTCCCGCCTGAAGGGGAGAGGCGGGGCGGCCCTCGGTCGTGAGGGTGGTGGTGCTCAGGCCTCCTTCCGGCCTCCACGGCGGTGCACGAGGTGCAGCGCCGTTCCGGCCAGCGCGAGGACGAGCGCCAGTCCACCGAGTGCACCGGCCGGGGACCCGGTGCTGGCCAGCCGCTGCGGGCTGGTGGTCGTGGCGTCGGGGGCCGCGAGCACCTCGGAGAGGTACGGGGGCTCCGTCGGCGGGGTGACGTCGAGCTTGCGGTAGACGTAGACGACCTCGGTCCCGGGCTCCATCTCGCCCGAGGCGTTGGCCGGCACGGCGACCAGCTCGTACCCGGCGAGGGCGGCCGGGGTCGTGTCGTAGCGCTCGCCCTGCGTGCCGTCGCGGTGGGTCGGGTCGGCGAGCGGGTTGCCCGCCTCGTCGACGAACCGGACCGTCAGGTCGGCGGGCGCGGGCGCCGGGGCAGGGGTGGGCTCGGGCGTCGGCTCGGGCGTGGGCTCGGGGTCCGGCGTCGGCTCGGGCGTGGGCTCGGGGTCCGGAGTGGGCTCGGGTGCGGGGACGTCCTTCGTGTAGACGTAGACGACCTCGGTCGTGCCCTCGACGAGCTGCCCGGCGGCGTTCTCGGGACGCGTGACGAGCGTGTAGCCGGGGACGTCCTTGGCGGTGGTGTCGTACGCGTCGCCGGGCGCGCCGTCGGACCGGTCGGTCCCGGCGACCTCGACGCCGTGCTCGTCGACGTACCGGACGACCAGGTCGCCGACCTTCGGGGCGGGGACGGGCCGGTACACGTAGACGACCTCGGTGGTGCCCTCGGTGTAGGTGCCGGACGTCGCGCCGGTGACCTCGACGAGCTCGTACCCGGGGAACGACCGCGCGTCGGTGCCGTACGTGGTCCCGACGGGCTCGGTGGTGGTCGCCGGGTCGACGAGGTCCTCGCCGCGCTCGTCGACGTGCCGAACGACCAGCGAGCCGGTCGCCGGGGCGGGGTCGACGAACGTGACGGTCGTGCTGTCGGGGGCGTCGAGCCCCTTGCGGACGGTGATGTTGGCCGGGCCGTTGGTGTACGTCCCGGCGACGGTCGAGGTCACGTCGAGCGCGATCGTCAGGGCGGCGTCGCCGGCCTCCAGGTCGCCCGCGGTGACGGTGACCGCGTCGCTGCCGGGCTCGGCGACGACCGTGGCCGTCCCGTCGACGACGAGGTTCGGCACGTCGGCGACGACGAGGCCCGCCGGCAGGGCGTCGGTGAACGCCCAGCCCTTCTTGTTGGCGAGCTCGGCGGTGTTGGTGACGGTGAAGGTCAGGCGGACGGACTCGCCGGTGGCTGCCTGCGAGACGCCGAAGGCCTTGTCGAGCTGCGGCGTGACGTCGAGGACCTTGATGTCGTCGAACGCGCCGTCGTCGCCGAGGTGCTCGGACGTCTTGTTCCGGATGACGAAGCCGAACTCCTCGCCGTCGTAGAGGAACGAGTGCTCGGACGCGAACTGCCCGGCGAACACGGTGCTCGTCGTGCCGTTCGCGAGCTTGCTGACCGGGACGGCCCGCGCGCGGGGGTCCTTGCAGGGGTTGATCGGGCTCGTCGAGAGCGCGGTCTCGACGCCCTCCTGCACGACGAACAGCTCGTACTGGGGGTCGCGGCGGTCGGGGTGGGCGGCGTCGCGGCAGTTGGCGGCGGCCGCGGACATCGAGAACGCGAGGAACCGGCCGTTGCCGTCCGGGACGGTGACGGGGTTCGCCGGCGTGGTCGCGAACATGACCTTGCCGCCGGCGGGGGCGTCGCCCCGGCTCTGGGTGTAGGCGGAGACGACGGTGTTGGTGTTCGGGTCCGCGCTGCCGTTGACGGTGCCGATGGCCTCGGCGAGCTGGCGGAGGGTCGCGAACGCGGTGTCCTCGGTGCCGTTCTGCGCGCCGGTGCCGTCGCCCTTCACGGCGGTGTTGCCCCAGGACAGGACCATGCCGTTGGCCTTGGTGGCGTTCATCCAGTACGGGTCGGCGGTGTAGAGCCCGCCGCCGTAGGCGTCGAGCATGGTGCGCGGCCCGCTGTCGGGCGCCCGCTCGAAGTCCTCGTGGAAGACGACGGGGGCGTCGGCCGGGACGCCCGGGTGCCCGGGCGTGGCGTGGGCGCCCGGAGACGCGGCGACGACGAGGCCGCCCGCGAGCGTGGCGGCGAGGCCGGCGCCCAGCGCGGTGCGGGCGCGGCGGGTCGCGCGGGTGGTGCGGGACGTGGTGCTCGGTGCGGTGGTCATCGGAACCGGTCTCCCCTGCGGTCTGCGTCGCTGATGTTCTCTAATGTATTTCAGCGAAGACAGCCACAGTCAGGGACCAACGTCCTCATGCGAAGACGACGCCGCTCCGGTTGGATGGGCGCTGTGCCGATCCCGCGCGAACCGATGCCGCTCACCCGCAACGCCCTCCGTGACGACGTCCACGCGCTCCTCGAGCACGAGCTCGTCACCGGCACCCTCGCGCCGGGCGCGCGACTCACCGACGACGACCTCGTCCAGCTCACCGGCACCTCACGCGCGCCCCTGCGCGAGGCCCTCAACCAGCTCGCCGCCGTCGGGCTCGTCGACGTCGCCCCACGCCGCTCCACGCACGTCACCGAGCTCGACGGCCGCGCGTCCCGCGAGTCGCTCCAGATCGACGGCGCCGTCATCGCCCAGTCCGTCGCCGAGGTCACCGCGGCGGGGCTCCCCGGCGGCCTGCGCGAGACCCTCGGCGCCGCACGCGACACCGTCCTGCGGGACGCCGACGCCTACCGGGACGCGATCCGCGCGCGCCGCCTGCGGCCCCTGTTCGACGCCGTCGTCCGCGGCACCGGCAACACCGAGTACGTCCGCCTGTGCGCCGCCGTGTCCCCGGTGGTCGACAGGTTCGCGGCCCTGCACGCCGACACCCTCGGGTCCACGCACCACGCGAGGATGCGCAACGCCGTCGACCACGCGCTCGCGGGCGACGCCGACGCCGCCCGAGCGGCCTGGGGCGACCTCGTCGACGTCCTGCTCGCCGACGCGGCAGTCACCGGTGAGGCCGACCACCCGCCCCGGCCACAGGCGACGACCACCTTGCGCAGCCGGGCCGCGGAGGCCATCGAGCGGGCGATCCACGACGGCACCCTGCGCCCGGGCGAGACCATCCGCGAGTCCGACCTCATGACCTGGCTCGGCGTGTCCCGCACGCCGGTCCGGGAGGCGCTCACCGCCCTCGCCGTCCGGGGCCTCGTCGTCCAGTCCCACCACCGCTCGGCCCGGGTCGCGGAGATGTCGCCCGACGGGCTGCGGCAGGTCCTGCGCGCGCTGGGCGTGCTGCGCCGGCTCGCGATCCGGCTGGGCGTCGAGCACGACCCCGACGGCCTGGCCGCCGCCCTCGACGCGACGCTGCCCGTCTGGGCGGAGGCCCGGTCGCTCGACGCGCTGCTGCACGCATCCGGGCTGGTCACCGCCGCGATCGACGACCACTGCCCCAACCGGCGGCTCGTCGAGCACGCCGCGACGCTCACCGCGCGGGCCCTCTGGTACGTCGCGAACGACCCGTCGACGTTCGGCGTCATCGACCCGGACCGCGCACGCCGCCTGCGCGACGCGGTCGCCGCGCGCGACACCGCCACCGCCGAGGACGAGATGTGGCGGTCCTTCGTCGCGGCAGCACGCCGGCCCGCCGACTGAGGCTGCGTCAAGGGCAGGCGATCCGGGCGACGGCCGCGTCGACCGTCGCCGCGGTGCGGCCGCTCACGGCGACGCGAGCGCCCGACGCTACGCCGGGGTGCCGCGACCGACCCGTCGTCGCTACCCGCCGTAAAAGCTCTTCAGCAGCTCGAAGACGACGATCGCCGGCCAGACGATCGCCTTGGGGATCGCCAGGACGAAGTCCCAGAACCCCTCGCCCTGCGAGAAGTAGTACACCGCCGCGCCGATGAGGCCGAGGCCGTAGACCGCCCCGCCTCCCGCGCCGCCGGCGTCGGAGCCCTTCGCCATGGGGTTCTCCCTCGCTGCGTCGGCCGGGCGTCGCCGTCCGGCCGTCCGGGCGGGATCGGTGCCCGATCACCAGGTCGCCCGACGCCACCGTTCACCCGCGAGCGAGCCGCGGTCAAGGCTCGCGGCGCCGTGGGCTGCGGCGACGCGCCGGTCGCGGTGCGGGCGCGGTCCAGGCGCCGGCGTGACGAAGGACCTTCGACCCATGAGGTGAGCCTTGCCTCACTCGTACGTTCGCCTCGTGGACCTCACCGAGTGCGCCGTGGGCGCCCAGGCGACCGTCGTCGGCGTCGACGTGCCCGACCACGCCGGGCTGCGTCTGCGCGAGCTCGGCCTGCGTCCCGGGGCGGTGGTCGCCGTGACCCACGACGTCGGCCTGCAAGGGCGTGTCGTCGGGGTCGGCGCCGAGCGGTTCGCGCTCGACGTGCGGACCTGCGCCCGGATCCACGTCGAGCCCCGCGCATGACCTGCCACGACACCGGCGACGTCGCGGTCGCCGTCGACGGGCAGGCGGCGGTCGCGCTCGTCGGCAGCCCGAACGTCGGCAAGTCGACCCTGTTCAACTCCGTGACCGGCGCCCGGCAGCGTGTCGTCAACGCCCCCGGGACGACCGTCGAGCTCGCGTCGGGCGTGTGGCGCGGTGCCGACGTCGAGGTGCTCGACCTGCCTGGCGCCTACTCGCTGCTGGCCCGCACCCCCGACGAGCAGGTCACCGCCGACACCGTCGCTGGCCGCGGACGGGACGTGTCCCTCGTGGTCGTCCTGGTCGACGCGACCGCCGTCGCCCGCTCGCTGTACGTCGTCGGGCAGGTCGCGCGCACCGGAACGCCCGCCGTCGTCGCGCTGACCATGCGGGACGTCGCGGCGTCGCGCGGGATCGTCGTCGACCCGTCGGCGCTGTCCGCCGCACTGGGCGTGCCCGTCGTCGGCGTCGACCCGCGCACCGGCGACGGCGTTGACGCGCTGGCCGCCGCGGTGCGGTCCGCCCTGGCGTCGCCGGCCCGGCTGCGGGCACCGGCGGACCCGGCCGGGCGCGTCGGCTCCGACAGTGGCGCCTCCGCGGGTCCCGGTGCGGTCCCGGACTCCGACGCCCGGCTCGCCGAGGCCGAGGCGATGTTCGCGTGGGTCCAGGACGTCCTCGCCGACGCCGGACTCGACCGCCCCGCCGGCCCCACGACCCGCACCTGGTCCGACCGCGTCGACGCCGTCCTGCTGCGCCCCTGGGTCGGCCTGCCCGTGCTGCTCGCCGTCATGTGGGCGCTGTTCGAGCTCGTCACCGTCGCCGCCGCACCGCTCATGGACGCCGTCGACGCGGCCCTCAACGGCTGGCTCGGCGGCGGGCTGCAGACCGTCCTGCGCCCCGCACCCGACTGGGTCACGTCGTTCGTCGTCGACGGCGTCCTCGCGGGCGTCGCGACGGTCGCGTCGTTCGTGCCGCTCATGGGGCTGATGTTCGTCGCCGTCGCCCTGCTCGAGGACTCCGGCTACCTGGCCCGCGCGGCGTTCGTCGCCGACCGCGCGATGCGGGCCCTGGGCCTCGACGGGCGGGCCGTCCTGCCGCTCGTCGTCGGCTTCGGGTGCAACCTGCCCGCGCTGTCCGGCACGCGCGTCCTGCCGCACGCGCGGCAGCGGCTGCTCACCGGCCTGCTCGTGCCGCTCACGTCGTGCACCGCCCGCCTGACGGTCTACCTCATGCTCGCGAGCATCTTCTTCCCGCGGTCGCCCGGCACCGCCGTGCTCGCCATGTACGTCGGGTCGGCGCTGCTCGTCGTCGGCGTCGGTGCGCTGCTGCGGCGCACCGCGTTCCGCGACCTCGTGCGCGAGCCGTTCGTCCTCGCCCTGCCCGCCTACCAACGGCCCCGCCTGCGGGCCATCGCGGCGTCCACGTGGGTGCGGGTGCGGGCGTTCGTCACCAAGGCGGGCGCGATCATCGTCGCGACGCTGTCCGTCGTGTGGGTGCTCATGGCCGTGCCCGCGACCGGCGGCCACACCGTCGCCGACGTGCCCGTCGAGGACAGCGTCTACGGCCGCGTCGCCGAGGGGATCTCGCCGGTCTTCGCGCCCGCGGGGTTCGCCGACTGGCACGCGTCGGCGGCCCTCATGACGGGGTTCGTCGCGAAGGAGGTCGTCGTCGGCTCGATGGCGCAGACGTACGCCGTCGCCGAGCCCGAGGACCCCTCGCTGCCCGGCGACCTCGGCAGCCAGCTCGCCGCCACGTTCGACCGGACCTCCGGCGGCGCACCCGCCGCGGCCGCGCTCGCGTTCATGGTGTTCGTCCTCGCGTACACGCCGTGCCTCGCGACGCTCGCCGAGCAGGCGCGGCTGTTCGGGTGGCGTTGGACGACGGGCGCCGTCGCGGCCCAGCTCGTCCTCGCGTGGGTCCTCGCCGTCGGCGTCTTCCAGGTCGGACGGCTGCTGTGAGCGTCCTCGCCGACGTCCTGCGCGAGACCGACCGCGGGCTGCGGCCCGCACGCGTCGCCGCGGTCCTCGGCCTGCCGCTCGACCTCGTCACCGCGTCGCTCGACCACGCCGCGGCCGTCGGGCTCGTCTCTCAGCCCCTCGACGGGTGCTCCGGCTGCGCGCCGCGCGAGGTCCGGCCGCCGTCCTGCGCCGGGTGCCCGCTGGCCGGCTGATCAGGCTGACCCGGCTGGCCCGGCTGACCCGGCTGACCCGGCCCCGCCGGGCCAAGGCCCGATCGCGCCGTCGCGGCGTCGGCGCATCGCTACGGTGCCGACGTGGAGACGATCGCCGAGGCGCAGCAGGGGCAGCGGTCCGGGAGCGGGCGCGTCGCCGCGGTCGTCGTGACGGGCGTCGGCGCCCTCCTGCTGTCCGCGTACCTGCTGTTCGCGGCGGTCATCACCGTCGCCCCGTTCTTCGGCGAGCAGCCGACCACGCAGGACAGGTCGGCGTCGACGCTGCTCGTCGTCCTCGCGGTCGCCGTGTGGGTCGTGCCCGTCGTGACCGCCGGGGTGCTGCTGGGTCGGCGCGCCGCCGCGATCACCGTCGCGGCGCTCCTCGTCCTGGGGGCCGTGCTCGGGATCGTCGCCGCCGCCCTGCTCGGCGCCTGACCGGTCGTCCTGCGTGGGCGTCGTCGCACGCGACCGTCACGCCCGTCGCGCCCGTCGCGCAGACGGGCTCTGCCCTCACACGACGAGCGACTGCCCGCCGTCGACGAAGACCTCCGTGCCGGTCACGTGGCTCGCGGCGTCGGACACGAGGAACGCGATCGCGTCCGCGACCTGCGACGCCGCCCCCGGCTCGGCTCCCGTGAGCGGGATCTGCCCGTCGGGGAACTCCGCCCGCACCCCCAGCCCCTCGGTGTTGCGCTGCTCGGTGTTGTCGTCGATCTCGGTCTCGATCGCGCCCGGGCACACGACGTTGACGCGCACGCCCCGGGGCGCGAGCTCGACCGCGACCATGCGCGCGAACGCGACCTGCCCCGCCTTGCTCGTCGCGTACGCCGACGCCCCCGAGTTGCTGAAGGTCCGCGTCCCGTTGATCGACGACACCACGACCACGGCCCCGCCCTGCCGCACGAGCAGCGGCACCGCGTACCGGACGGTGAGGAACGTGCCCGTGAGGTTGGTCGCGATCGTGGCGCCCCACTCGTCGGGCTCGATCTGGTCGACCGGCGCCCACACGCCGTTCACCCCGGCGTTCGCGACGACCACGTCGAGGCGGCCGAGCTCGGAGTCGATGCGGGCCACGACGTCGCGCACGGCCTGCGCGTCGGCGACGTCGGCCGCGAGCGCCAGCGCGGTGCCCCCGCTCGCCCGGATCTCGTCGGCGACCTCGTCCGCGCTGTCCTGCGAGTGCCCGAGCGGGACGACCGTCGCACCCTGCCGTGCCAGCAGGACCGCGGTGGCCCGCCCGATGCCCGACCCGGCGCCCGTCACGAGCGCCACCTTGCCCGCCAGCGACATGTCGACCCTCCCCGTCGGATCGCTCGACGCTAACCGCGCGGCACGCCCACCGCCCGCCGGGACCGGGCGGGTCCGGTCCGGTCCGGTCGACGCGTCAGGCCTCGCGGCTGCGGCGCAGGCGGAAGTCGTCCGCCATCTGCTGCGCCTGGGCGCTGATGACGCGGCGGAGGTCGTCGTAGAGCAGGCACGTGCGCGCCTCGCTGGCACCGCCCGCGACCGCCCGCTGCCAGGCACGTCGCGCGGCGGCGACGTCGGCATTCGTGATCTCCACCCCGTCCATGGGAAGGAGCCTCACCTCCGGACGTGGGATGAATCGAGGGTGGTGGCACCTACTCCACCCGATCGAGTGGCGCGTTGGAGTGCCTGCGTCACCGACACGGCCGCGTCGCGCGACCGCCCGTCTCAGAGGGTGGTCGCGTCGCGACGCTCGTACGGTGGGAGTCGGCCGGGGAGCGGCCGTCCGCAACGACGCGCAGGGGGCAGCCATGCTGTCGACGAGTGCCCGACCGGTCGTGGAGGCGACGCTGCCGGTCGTGGCCGAGCACATCCGAGAGATCGCGCAGCGGTTCTACGAGCACATGTTCGCCGCCCGGCCGGACCTGCTCGACGGGCTGTTCAACCGCGGCAACCAGGCCGAGGGCACGCAGCAGGTCGCCCTGGCCGGGTCGGTCGCCGCGTTCGCGACGGCCCTCGTGTCGCACCCCGAGCAGCTGCCCGAGCGGCTGCTGGACCGCGTCGCGCACAAGCACGCGTCCCTGGGCCTGCGTCCCGACCAGTACGGCGTCGTGCACGAGCACCTGTTCTGGGCGATCGGCGACGTCCTCGGCGACGCGGTGACACCCGAGGTCGCGGCCGCGTGGGACGAGGTCTACTGGCTGATGGCGTACGCGCTCATCCACCAGGAGCGCGGCCTGTACAGCGCCCGCGGCGTCCGGCCGGAGACGGTGTGGCGGCAGTGGCAGGTCGTCGAGAAGATCCCCGAGACCGCCGACGTGGTGTCGTTCGTCGTGCGCCGCACGGACCACCGGTCGGTCCGCACGTCGCTGCCCGGGCAGTACGTGACGGTCAAGGTGCTCATGCCCGACGGCGTGCACCAGCCCCGCCAGTACAGCCTCACGCGGGCCGACGACGGCGACCACCGGCGGTTCGCCGTCAAGCGGGTGCACGGCGGCGCGAAGCCCGACGGCGAGGTGTCGAACCTGCTGTGCGACACGGTGCAGGTCGGCGACGAGCTCACCCTGTCGCTGCCGTTCGGGGACGTCGTGCTCGACGAGTCGGGGGCGCCGGTCGTGTTCGTCAGCGCCGGCATCGGCATCACCCCGATGGCGGGCATGCTGTCTCACCTGGTCGCCGCGGGGTCGGACCTGCCGGTCCTGGTCCTGCACGCCGACGCCGACGAGTCGTCGTTCGCGCTGCGGCGGCAGGTCCTCGACGACGTCCGGGCCCTGCGCGACGGCGCGGTGCACGTCTGGTACGAGCGCGACACGACCAGCACCCTGCCCGTCGACGGCGTGCACGAGGGTCTGCTCGACGTCGCGGACGTCGACCTGCCGGACGGGTCGGCGTACTACCTGTGCGGCCCGGTGCCGTTCCTGCAGGCGGTGCGCAGCGCGCTCGTCGCGCAGGGCGTCCCGCCGCGCGACATCCAGTACGAGGTGTTCGGCCCGGACCTGTGGCAGGCCGACCTGCAGACCGACCCCGCGCCGGACGCCTGACCCCGAGGGCCCGCGGCGGCTCAGAAGCCCGTGTACCGCCCGGGCCGGTGGTTGAACGTGACGATGAGGCTGAGCAGCACCGCGCCGCCCGCCGACACGAGCACCTGCACCGGGGGCGCGACCAGCAGCGCCGCGAGCACGACCGCGGTGTCGAGCACCATGAGCACGTGCCCGGCCCGGATGCCGGACCGCTCCTGCAGCATCACGGCGACGATCGAGAACCCGCCGACGCTCGACCGGTGCCGGAACACCACGAGGATGCCCGTCCCGCACAGCACGTTCCCGACGACCGCGGCGAACAGCGGGTCGACGTCGGTGACCTGCAGGAGCGACGCGGTCACCGCCGTCGCGGCCGAGACGAGCGCGACCGTCAGGACGCTGCGCAGCGTGAACGACCACCCCGCCTTGCGGGCCGCGAGCAGGAAGAACGGCAGGTTCGTCGCGAAGAAGAGCACGCCGAGCGGCACGTGGACGACGTGGCCCAGCAGCAGCGACACCCCGGCGATCCCGCCCGTGACGAGCCCCGCGGTCCGCAGCAGCGACATCCCCAGCGCGATGAGGACGACGCCGGTCAGCAGACCGAGGACGTCCTCGGTGCGACCGTGCGGGATCGCGGCAGGGCGCGTCGCCTCGTCGATGGTGCTGGTCATGGGGTGCGGTCCCGTCGCGTCCACGGGCCCCGTCGCCCAGCCTCGCGGTCCGGTGCCGGGCCGCCGTCGCACATTGTGGCGGTCGGCGCCCGTGGACGCCCGGGTGCACGCTGCGCGGACGTCTCACGTCCGCGCCTCGGTCACCTCCAGGCGAGTCGCGCGGTCGCGCGCTCCGGGGCGGACGCGGGCACACCGGCCGCTCGGGCTGACGAGCCCGGGACCGTCACGTCGCGCTCGGCCCGGCGGGTGAGCGCCTGGCACGTCTCCACGGCGTCGGTCAGCATCGCGACGAGCGCGCCGTCCGCGTCGGGCGGCGCGGCGACGGTCGCGACGCACACGTCGACGATCCGGCGCGACAGCCCCCGGACGTGCCGCGTCGCGCCCATCGCCCGCGTGAACCGCTCGGCCCACACGACGTCGCCCGCGGGCACCGTCGCGAGCAGCGCGGTCGTCGCCGGGCGTCGCCGGGACGCCGGGCGTCCGTCCGACGCCGCGAGCAGGCGGTCGAGCGTGAGCAGGGCGACCACGAGGTCGCGCCGGTCGGCTGGCAGCGTCCGCCGCAGCGCGTGCCGCACGGTCACGGTCGCGATCTCCAGCGACCAGGTCCGGTCGTCGCTGGTCAGCCCGACGAGCGTCGGGACGAGATGGGCGAGCGCGGTCCGGGCGCGGTCGCCCACGAGGTCGTTGACCGCCCGCGTGAGGTGCGCGAGCAGCGGGTGCGTGCACGCCGGGTGGTCGCTCCACCGCTCACCGGCGAGCAGGCTCGCCCACTCCATGGCGCAACCGCCGTCACTGGGGTGCCGATGACGTCCGGCGGCGAGGACCGGCAGGGCGTCGGGGAACGTGGACGTGTCGGGCACGTCGATCACCTCCGACCGGGATCCGGTCAGTGTCCGTCCGCCCGCGACGCACGGCAACAGCAGCGGGACGGGGGCGCCGGCCGCACGCAGGCAGCCCTGGAGCACCGGCGGGCCGGAGCCGCGACCGCCCGCGGCCGCCGACCGCCCTAGTCGCCGAGCCCCGTGCCGACCTGCCGTGCCGCGGTGATCCACTCGTGGTCCGGCGGGACGAGCTTGACCTTGCCGGCGACCTCCGACAGCGGGACGAGCTCGGTCCCCTCGCCGCGGGCGGCGACCATGACGCCCGACTCGCCGCGCGCGACGGCGTCCGCGGCCGCGGCGCCGAGCCGGGTCGCGAGGATCCGGTCGGCGGCGACCGGTGCCCCGCCGCGCTGCACGTAGCCGAGGATCGTCACGCGGCTCTCGAGCGACGTCGCGGCCTCGAGCTCCCGGGCGAGCTTGAAGGTGTGCTCGCGCTGCTGGTCCTCGACGTGCGCCAGGTGCGTCTTCGCGGCCTTGATCGCCTGGGGCGTCTTGGCGGCCTTGACGAGCAGCTGGGCGGCCTCGTAGTCGGCGGTGTCGCCGACGTCGCGCGCCCCCTCGGCGACGGCGATGACGCTGAAGTTCGACCCGCGGGCGCGGCGGGCGCGGATCGTCTCCGCGATCGACTCGACGGTGTACGGGATCTCCGGGATGAGGATGATGTCGGCGCCGCCCGCGATGCCCGCGCCGAGCGTCAGCCAGCCAGCCCGGTGCCCCATGATCTCGGTGAGGATGATCCGGTGGTGGCTGTGCGCCGTGGAGTGCACCCGGTCGATCGCCTCGGTCGCGATCTCCGTCGCGGTCGCGAACCCGAACGTCGTGTCCGTCCGGGCGATGTCGTTGTCGATCGTCTTCGGCAGGTGGATGACGTTGAGCCCGGCCTCGACGAGCTTCATGGCGTTCTTCGCGGTCCCGCCCCCGCCGAGCATGATCAGGCCGTCGAGCCCTTCGCGGTGGTAGTTATCGACGACCGTCGGCACCATGTCGCGGACCTCGCCGTCGACGATCCACCGGTGCACCTTGTCGCGGCTCGTGCCGAGGATCGTGCCGCCGACCGTGAGGATGCCGGACAGCGCCGCGCCGTCGAGCGGCACCGTGCGGTTCTCGACCAGGCCGGTGACGCCGTCGCGGAAGCCGACGAGCTCCATCCCGTAGGCGCCGATCGCGGTCTTGCCGAAGCCGCGGATCGCCGCGTTGAGGCCGGGGCTGTCGCCGCCCGCCGTGAGGATGCCGACCCGCTTGACCTTGCCGCTCATCGCCTGCGCACCTCTCGATCGCGGCGCCGCCCGCCGGACACCGCCGCCAGCGCGCACCTGCGCCGCCCGTTCACGTCGACCCTATCGGCGGGAGCTCATCGGCCGGGCAGGACGAGGTGCCGAGGAGCGAGTCGCCGCTACTTCACGGCACCGCTGGTGATGCCGGAGATGATCTTGCGCTGCGCCACCATGAAGACGAGCAGCAACGGCAGGCTCATGAGCACCACGTAGGCGAAGATCAGGTGCCAGTTGTCGAGGTACAGCCCGGCGCTGGCGACCTGGAACAGGTTGAGCGGCAGCGTGTCGAGCCGGCCGCCGACGACGAAGAACGCGTAGAACACGTCGTTCCAGACGTACAGGCAGATCAGGATCGTCGCGGTCGACAGCACCGGCACGAGCAGCGGCAGGATCACGGTGCGGAACACGCGGAACGGCCCGGCGCCGTCGACCCGTGCCGCCTCCTCGAGCTCCACGGGGATCGTCCGGACGAACCCGGTGACGAAGAAGATCACCGTGGACATGTACATGCCGGTGTACACGCCGATCATGCCGACGGCCGTGCCTGCGAGGCCGAGCTGGCGCAGCAGCAGGACGATCGTGACGACGGCCGGAGGCAGCACGATGCCGCTGATGGCCAGCGCGTACAGCACGGCGAAGCCGCGGCTGGAGCGGCGCGCCAGGATCCACGACGCGAGCGAGCCGAGGGTGAGCACCAGGGCGACCGCGGGCACCATGACCAGCAGGCTTCCGAAGAACGCGGTCGGCACCCGACCCTGCTGCCAGACCTGCTGGAAGTTCTCGGCGAACTGCCAGGTGGTGGGCAGCGACAGGTCGGGGTTCAGCGCCTCGCCCTGGGTCTTGCCGGCGGTCATGACGACGATCCACAGCGGGATCCCGATGAGCGCGACGACCGCGAGGATCGCGACGACGGGCTGGATGCGCCGCCACGGGCCGTGCCGGTCGGCGACGGAGTGCCGACGCTCTGCGACGGGTGCCGGCTGGCGGCTGATCGTGGTCGTCACAGCACTTCCTCCCTCTTGCGCAGGGTCCGGATGACGGGGAAGGCGAGCAGGGCGACGACGAGGAACAGGACGAGGCTCATCGTCGTAGCCTGTGCGAAGAGGCCCTGGCCGAAGGTCCGGAAGATAAAGATGTTGAGCAGCTCCGTGCTGCGAGCCGGCCCTCCGCCGGTGGTGGCCTGGACGACGTCGAAGCCGTTCATGGAGCCCAGCAGCGCGGTGGCGACGTTGAACGTGATCGCGGGCGCAAGCAGGGGGAACCGGATGTGCCGGAACGCGGTCCAGGCGGACGCGCCGTCGAGCCGGGCGGCTTCCAGGACGTCCTCGTTGATGGTCTTGAGTCCGGCGAGGTAGATGAGCATCGACAGGCCCATCCACTTCCAGGCGTGGACGAGAGCGACGACGACGAGCGTCCAGGTGGTGGAGCCGAGCCAGGGGATCGTGACGTCCTGGCCGAGCAGTGTGCCCAGGATGTCGTTCAGCGCTCCCTCGGGCTTGAGGATCGCCTGGAAGACGTACCCGACGGCGAGCGCCGACATGATCACCGGGATGAAGAACATGACGCGCGCGAAGCGGTTGACGCGCGTGTCCCGCTCGAGCAGGAGGGCGAGCAGCAGGCCGAAGACGTTCTGGAAGATCGCGACGAGGACGGCGTAGACGATCGTGATGCGCAGCGACGTCAGCAGGGTGCCGCTGCTGGCGAGGTCGCGGAAGTTCTGCAGGCCGACGAAGCCGATGCCCGCCTTGAACGACGACCAGTCGGTGAGGGCGTAGACGAAGTTGTAGATGGTCGGCAGGAAGAAGAACACGCCGAGGACGACGAACGCGGGCACGAGGAACCGCGCCGGGTGCGTCCCGCGGCGGCGGGCGTTCGACGCGGTGCTCGACGACCGGGGAGCCGTCGCCCGTCCGGCGACGGCGCGCGGTGCGGGTCGTGTCTGTGTGGTCACGTGTGCCACCTCTCGACGGTGCCGGGCCGGCGCGACTGCCGGCCCGGCACCGAGTCGGTCAGAACCCTTCGACGCCCTGGGCGCGGGCGAGCTGGGCGAACTGGTCCTGCGTCTGCTGGGCGACCTGCTCGGGCGTGGTGCTGCCCTGGATCATGTCGGCCAGGTAGATGTACAGGTCGGGGTTGGCGACGGCGAGCGCCTGCATCGAGCCGACGGAGTCGTTCAGGCTGGCGTGGACGTCCAGCAGCGCCTGCGGCACCGTGTCGGGAGAGGCGACGTCGTCCTTGAGCGAGATGGTGTCCCGGTCGGCGACGAACGCCTCGTAGCCCTCGCCCATCCAGTAGCTCAGCAGCTGCCGCGCGGCCGCCTCACGCGTGGCGTCCCCGGTCTTGAAGGCGACGAGCGCATTCGACTGGTCGGGGATGAACGTGCCGGTGTTCCCCGTCGGGGAGATCGGGAAGAAGCCGATCTTCTCGTCCAGCTCGGCGCCCTCAGCCTTCGCCTGGAGCTGGCTGAAGAACGAGTTCACCTGGACGACCATCGCGGCCTCGCCGGAGAGCAGCGCGTCACCCTGGTCCTCGAACGTCGCGGTCTTGATGTCCTCGTTGAACAGGCCCTCGTCGATGAGCGCCTTGTACGTCTCGACGGCGCCGAGGATCGTCGGGTCGGTGAACTTCTCCTCGCCGGTGTTCACCCGGTCCCACAGGCCGTCGGCGGCGGCGTCGGCGAGCTGGACCTGCACCCACCACTGCGTGCCCCAGCGGTCACCCGCCATCTCGAAGAACGGCGTCTGACCGGCCGCCTTGAGCGTCCGCGCGGTCTCGACGAACGAGTCCCAGTCGGTCGGCGTCTCGGTGATGCCGTTCGCCGCGAACACGTCCTTGTTGTAGTAGACGCCCTGGACGGCCGGGCTCGTGACGAGCGCCGCGTACCGGGTGTCGTCAAGGATGCCCGTCATGTCCTGCAGCGCCGGGCTGAGCTCCTCGACCCAGGGCGCGCCGTCGAGCGACTGCAGGTTGGTCGGGGCGTTGAGCGCGGTCAGCATCGACGCGGTCGGCTGCCAGAAGGCCAGGTCGGGCTTGTCGCCCGTCGCGACCTTCGTCTGGATGCCCTGCTCGTAGGGGTCGGGGATCGTGACGACCTCGACCTTCGCGCCGGTGGCCTCCTCGAACGCGGCGACGACGGCGTCGGGCACGGTGTTCGAGTTCTGTGCCGCCCAGATCGTCAGCGTGACGCCACTGAGGTCGGCGGTCTGGTCGGGCCACTGTGCGGTCGAGCCGGTGTCGCTGCTGCCGGCAGGCTGGTCGACGCTCGGGTCGCTGCACGCGGTGGTGAGCAGCGCGACGGCGGCGACCGCCGCCGCTGCGGAGACGTACCTCTTCATCGGTTCCTCGCCGTTCTCCGGGATCCTCGGTGACCCCGGTCTCGTGGACCCTGGCCCTGGGTGTCAGGGCTGGGTGGTGTGCGCGACCCGGAGCAGGCGCGCCTGGGGGTGGTCGCCGGTGACCTGGATGCGGGTCCGGCCGTCGTCGTCCCGCTCGACGTGCCACGGGTGCGTGGGGTCGACCGGGTAGACCGTCTGGACGGCACCGGGGGGCAGGTCGAGGACGACCTCCCGCGGGCCGCGGCCTCGCCACCACACGGCGACGAGGGTGTCGGTGGGGCCGCGCAGGCCTGACGCGACCCACGGGTCGGTCCAGCCGGGCAGGCCGAGCGGCCACAGCGGGGTGGCCTCGTGGAGGAGGTCCGCCCAGGAGCGCGCGAGGTCGACGCCGTCGGCGACGAGCCGGCGCTGCGCGTCGGTCATCGCGTCGAGCCGGCCGGACAGGTACAGCCGGCCCGCGAGGCCGGTGACCATGGTGAACGCGACCTGCTCGTCGTCCATCTCCGGCTGCGGGTAGGCCCAGTTCGCGGCCTGCTCCGGCAGCACGGAGACGAGCGCGCCGGCCGCGATCGGCGGGTAGCGCAGGGGGTCCTGCTGGTCCGACGTCGACTGCAGGTCGAGGCGGGACAGCAGCGCGTAGTCGGCGCGCATCGCGCCGGACGCGCAGTTCTCGACGACCAGGTGCGGGTGGCGGGCGCGCACGCCGTCGAGCCACGCGAGGTGCGCGCGGTTCTGCTGGAGCAGTCCGTCGCCCGCGCTGTCCGCGTCGCGGTCCGTGCCCGGGCCCGGCGTGACGTTGTAGTCGAGCTTGAGGTAGCCCACGCCCATGTCGTCGACCAGCCGGTCCACGACGGTGTCCAGGTGCTTCACCGCGTCGGGGCTGCGCAGGTCGAGCAGGTAGCGGTCGTGCTCGACGACCCGCACGCCGCGACGCTGCAGGAACGCGTCGTCCGGCAGCGACTCGGCGACCGGGCTGCGCACACCGACCACCTCGGGCTCCAGCCACAGGCCCGGCACCATGCCCGCCTCGCGGATGCGGTCGACGACCGCCCGCAGGCCGCCGCCGGGGAAGCGTGTCGTCGACGGCTCCCACAGCCCGACCGAGTCCCACCAGTCGCCGCCGTCGTCGTACCAGCCCGCGTCGATGCAGAAGATCTCGGCACCCGTCGTCGCCGCGGCGTCGATGAGCGGGAGCAGCTTGTCGGTCGTCGGGTCGCCCATGAGCGTGTTCATGTAGTCGTTGAAGACCACGAACGGGCCGCGCCTCGTGTCGCGCAGCGCCCGACGGTGCCGCGTCATCTCCCCGACCGCGTCCTGCCAGCCGCTGGCGGACGTCGTGACCGCGACGGGCACCGAGGTGAACGAATCGCCGGGTTCGAGCGTCCGCAGCCAGCCGTGGTCGGTGTCGGTCGGCCCGAACAGCCCGAGGACCAGCCCACCCTCGTCGTCGTCGCCGAGACGCTCGCCCAGCTCGACCCGCCACGCGCCGTTGTGCTCGACCTGCCACGCCAGGGCGGGGCCGCCGTCGCGGGCCGCCAGCACGCCGGCGGGGACTCGCTGGCCGGAGGACCACGCGCCGTGGCTGACGATCGTGCGCGCGCCGCGCGCGTCCTGGTGCTGGTGCAGCGGCAGCGCGAGGTCCACCAGCCCGTCCTGGGACCGGACCGGGGTGGTGGTCCAACGGCTCTCGCCGACCCAGTCGCTCGCCCCCTCGATGCTGGCGACGTCCTCCGGTGCCACGGGGCCGAGCGGCTCCCAGACGACGAGCGAGGAGACGGCCTGCAGGTGCACGGCCGTGGTGCCGCCGTTGCGGACCGTCGTCCAGCTCTGGAGCGACCGGGCGCCGGCGGGGATGCGCAGCACGGACCGGACGTCGAGGCCGGTGACGGGGTCGTGCTGGTCGACCTCGACGGTGCGGTCGCCGTCGGCGGTGGTGTCGGTGTGCGCGACGTAGCGGAGGCGGTCGCCGACGGCGGTGCGGGTGTGCCGCAGGTTGGCGGCGGCCCGGCCGTGGCCGACGGCGAGGACCTCGACGAGCGGCTGCGGCGTGCGGGGCTGGCGGGCAGCGGCCTGCCCGCTGAGGCGCACCGGTCCGTCCGTGTCCGCGTGCAGTCGCAGCGCGGGTCCGCCGAGCGCGTCGAGGCGGAGCTCGAGGGCCTGGGTCGGCTGGTTCGTCATGGTGCGGCACTGCTCCCGGCATCGGCGTCGTTGCTGATCGCTATGAAACCGTTGATCAGACGCTAACGCAAATGCGCAGGTCGGAACCGTGATAGCCGCTTTCAGAACAGGTCGAGACGCGGCGAGGGTCGCCCCAGTAGGACGCCGAGCTCAGCCGTTCGCGCGCGGCGCCGGGCCCGTCGACGCCCGCACGATGAGGTCAGGCGTCATCCGGACCGACCTCGGAGCCGAGCCCGCTCCCAGCGTCGACAGGAGCAGCCTGAACGTCTGATGACCCAGGGCGACGAAGTCCTGCCGCACCGTCGTCAGCGACGGCGACCACAGCTGCGACAGCGGGTGGTCGTCGAAGCCGACGACGCTCACGTCGTCGGGCACCACGCGACCGTGGTCGGCGAACGCCTTCGTCAGGCCCATGGCCAGCTCGTCGTTCCCGCACAGGACCGCGGTCACCGCCGGCTCGGCCACGAGTCGCACGCCTGCGTCGTAACCCGACATCGGCGGCCAGTCGGCCTCGACCACCGGCGGAACCGGCCGGCCGGCCGCCTCCAGCGCGCTGCGCCAGCCGAGCATGCGCGCGCTCGGCCGGCCCGTGGACGGGATCGACACGTGGTGCACCGTCTCGTGCCCCAGGTCCAGCAGGTACCGCGTGGCGCGGGCGGCGGCCTCGTAGTCGTCCATGTAGGCGTGGGGGACGACGTCGCCGAGAGAGGACCCCGCAGCTGCGGCGACGGCGGGCAACCACGGTGGCATCGCGGCCAGAGTCGCGACGCCCGGCGGGTCGTACTCCAGCACCACCGCACCGGCCACCGGCTGGCTGAGCGCCAGGTCGATCGCCGCGTCCACGGTCGACTGCCCGTCGCTCTCGACGACCGAGATCACGACCATGTAGCCCGCCTGGCGCGCGGCCTCCTCGACCCCTTGGATCGTCGAGGCGTACCCGTAGCGCGTCGTGTCGCCGGCGAACACGACGATCATCTGCTGAGCGCCCTTCGAGAGGGCTCGCGCGGCACCGTTGGGTCGGAAGCCGAGCTCACGAACGGCCGCGAGCACACGGGCCTTCCGGGCCGGGCTCACGGGGGCGGAACCCGTGAGCACACGGGACACCGTCGGCACCGAGACACCCGCCACCCGTGCGACGTCGGCGATGACGGGCGCCTTCACGCGCTGGTCCTCTGTCACCTGACCAGGTTACGCGGAGGCACTCGGCCCGGTCCGCGCCGTACGTCCCCTCCGCGTGATGCTCGGTTTCACGGACGGCCCCGGGTCGGGGGCGCGTCGAGGCCGGGCAGCGGGGCTGGTCGCACGGTCGCGACCAGCCCCGCTCCTCCGCCCCGCTACTCGTAGCGCAGCGACGAGATGGGGTCCTGCTTCGCCGCGCGCAGCGCCGGGAGCGTGCCCGCGAGGAAGGCGACGGCCATCACGCCGATGATCACGGTCGCCACCGTCGCCGGCTCAAACAGGATCAGCGTCAGGCCGGGCAGGTCCGCCAGGATCGAGCCGGAGAGCGCCGCACCCACGAGCTGCCCGACACCCATCGCGAGGAGGATGCCGATCACGCTCCCGAGGAAGCCGATCACGACCGCCTCGATGCTGAACAGCGAGAACACCCGAGCGCTCGACAACCCCATCGCCTTCATGAGGCCGACCTCGCGCGTCCGCTCCTGCACCGCCATGAACAGCGTGTTGATGATCCCGATCGACGCGGCCAGCAGCGCGATGATCGCGAACCCGTTGAGCACCAGGACGATCGTGTCGATGACCGACGTGATCGCACCGAGCTGGTCCTCGAGCGTGGTGCCGGTGAACCCCGCGTCGCTCAGGCGGTCCTTGAGCGCCTCGGTCACCTGCTCGCCGGCGTCGACGTCGAACCACACGGACGCCGAGGCGTACGTCGCACCCTGCCCCTCCGGCACACCCACCTGCTGGAGCGCGTACAACGCGGACACGGCGGCGCCGTTCGGGATGGCGCCCGCGGCGGACACCAGGCCGGGCTCGGCCACACCCACGATCTCGACGGTGGTGGTCACCTGCGCCCCCGAGCCGTCGGTCAACGCCAGGACGACACTCCGCCCCACGGCGTCACCCGCGTCGTCGAAGCCCAGCGGCTCGACGTAGCTGTCCGGGATCACCAGCTGCGGCGCGTCGGCGTCCATGTCGACCTGCTCACCCGCGGCGAGCTCGACCTCCATGCCCGGGACGAACTGCGACAGGGCGAGCTGGTACCGGGTGCCGTCGCCGTGCTGCACGTAGTCGAGCGTGACGTTCTCCGCCGGCTCGATGCGCTCGATGCCGTCGATCTGCTCGATCGCGTCGATGTCCTCCGCGGTGAGCGCGACCGCCGCCATGCCCGGGACGCCACCTCCGCCGGGGCCGCCGCCACCGGCGATCTGGTGGGGGTCGTACTCCGCGGGTCCGCTCCCCGGGGTCTGCTGCTCGGCGGTCCTCGTCACGGTCATGACGTCGTCGACACCGACGGAGGCGACGGTGCTGCGCACGAAGTCGTTGATCCCGGCACCGATCCCGTTGGTGAGGGAGAGGGTGAACGCGCCGATGACGATCGCCAGGACCGTCAACGTGGTGCGGAGCTTGGATCGGAAGGCGTTGCGCAGCGCGCTCCGCACGATGTCCTGGGCCTTCATGCCGCCACCTTCCGGTCCTGGTCGAAGAGCCCGTCGCGGACGAAGATGCTGCGGTCGCACCGGGCTGCCAGGTCCTCGTCATGGGTGACCAGGACGAGAGTGATGCCCTGGCGTCGGTTGAGGTCGAAGAGGATGTCCTCGACATTCGCGCCCGTCGCCGAGTCGAGGTTCCCGGTGGGCTCGTCAGCGAAGATCACCCGAGGCTGGTTGATCAGCGCGCGGCTGATGACGACGCGCTGCTTCTGGCCGCCCGACAGGTCGTTCGCCTTGTTGCCGGCTTTGTCGGCCAGGTCGAGCTGCTCCAGCGCCGCCATGCCGCGACGGGCGCGCTCCCGCGCCGGCACGCCGGCGATCGTCAGGGGCAGCGTGACGTTCTCCAGCACGCTCGTGGAGGGCGTGAGGAAGAACTGCTGGAACACGAACCCGAACGACCGGTTCCGAATGCGGTTCAGCGCCTTCTCGCCGAGGCGCGAGGTCTCCGCGCCCTCGAGCGTGATCGACCCGGACGTCGGCCGGTCGAGCAGGGCGAGCAGGTGCATGAGGGTCGACTTGCCCGACCCGCTCTTGCCGACGATCGCGAGGGACTCGCCCTCGGCGATGTCGAGGTCGACGCCGCGCAGCGCCTCGAACGCCGCGCTCCCCGTCCCGTAGGTCTTGTGCAGGTCGCGCACAGAGAACAGTGGTGCTGTCATCGCCGTCCTTCGTCCCGTGTGATGGAAGGACTCCACCGTCGCCGTGGCACGCCCGGCGGGAATCCCCTCACGAGGTGCACCCCCGTACCCCAGCAGGGGTAGGCCGTGATCCCCCAGCCAGGGGACGTCCAGCGGCCGAGCGACGTGCATCATGGTTGCGGTGGAGAGGGGTCCGGACCGATGACGAGCCAGACCGACGGGTCAGCCGCACGTCGTCGACCACCGCAGTGGCTCGCCGACGTCGCCGTCACGGTGTTCGTCGTGCTGTCCGGTGCCGCGCCGCTGGGCAAGGGGCACGAGGTCGTCTGGTCGCGCGACGTCGTCCTGCTGAACCTCGTCGTCGCCGCGGTCCTCCTAGCACGGCGGCGCCTTCCCGAGCCCACGGTCCTCGCACTCGTGGCACTGAGTGTCCTGAGCGTCCCCCTCGGCCTGTTCAACCCCGGCCTGTCCGCCGCGTCTGCCATCGCGACGTACTCGGTGACGTTGCGCCTGCCACGCCGGGCGGGGCTGATCACCACGTTGGTCGTCGCCGTGGCGATGAGCGCGACGGCGCTGCTCGCCGGTGACACGGCCCCGCAGCACGCCCTCGCGGTCCTGCTCGGCGGGGCCATCGGCGACGCGATCCGCGCCCAGCGCGCGCACCTGGCCTCGATCACCGAACGGGCGGAGCGCGCCGAACGGACCCGTGAGGCCGTCGCGCGCCAGCGCGTCGCGGAGGACCGGCTCGGGATCGCCCGCGACCTGCACGACGTGGTCGCGCACCAGATCGCGGTCATCAACCTGCACGCCGGGGTCGCCTCCTCCGCCCTGCGTGAGCGTCCCGACGACGCGGAGGCCTCGCTGTCGATCATCCGGCAGGCGTCCCGGACCGTGCTCGCCGAGATCGGGGACCTGCTGTCGACCCTGCGAGACCCGGGTGCCGCGGACTCGGAGCCGACCGGCCTGGCACAGCTCGACGACGTCGTGCGTGACTTCGCCACCCACGGGCTGGACGTCACGGTGCGGTACGACGCCCCGACCGGCGACCTCCCGAGGGCGATCGACGTCACCGCGTTGCGGGTCGTCCAGGAGGGACTGACCAACGCGCACAAGCACGGCACCGGTGATCGAGCGCACGTCCTGCTGGAGACTCTGCCGCGGACGCTGCGTGTCACGATCACCAACCCGGTTCGCCCCGGAGCATCCGACCCGGCGCTCGGCAACCGTCAGGGTCTGATCGGCATGGCCGAACGGGTCGAGTCGGTCCGCGGCACGCTGCGGTACGGGCGCCTCGGGGCGGGGACGTGGGAGCTGGCGGCCGAGCTGCCGCTCGGGCCGGCACCCACCACCGTCCTCGCCCACAAGGAGCTGACGTGATCGGCGTCCTCGTGGTCGACGACCAGACCCTGATCCGGTCGGCGATCACCGACCTCGTCTCGCACGCCGACGGACTGACCGTCGCAGGGCAGGCCGCCGACGGGGAGGAGGCGGTCACACTCGCACGAGAGCGGCGTCCCGACGTCGTGCTCATGGACATCCGGATGCCCGGGACCGACGGGATCGCCGCGACCCGGGCCATCTGCTCCGACCCGGACCTGGCAGAGGTCCGGGTACTGGTGCTCACGACGTTCGAGGAGGACCGCTACATCGTCGGCGCACTACGCGCCGGAGCCAGCGGGTTCATCGGCAAGGGATCGGAGCCGCACCGGATCATCGAGGCGATCCACGCGGTGCACGCCGGCGACGCCCTGCTGTCGCCGGTCGCCACCCGCGCCCTGATCGACCGGTACGTGACCCCGGTCGCCGGCCCCGGACCGGTTCCCCCGTCCCTCCAGCTCCTGACCGAACGGGAGGTCGAGGTGTTGGCTCAGGTCGGGGCCGGCCGGTCGAACGACGAGATCGCGGCGGTCCTCGTGATCTCGCCGCACACGGCCAAGACCCACGTCGCGCGGATCATGACGAAGCTCCACGCGCACGACCGGGCCCAGCTGGTCATCGCCGCGTACGAGAGCGGGCTCGTGCGGGCAGGCGGCGTGGGCCAGTAGCTCGCCCATCACGCACGGTGCCGTCCCGGGTCGGCGGGGGCCGCGGTCGACCGTCGACGAATCACGCATCTGTACAGATTCATGGTTGCTCGTCGACAGAATGAATCTGGTAGGATTCATCACCATGGCCGAGCGAGATGAATCCCCACAGATTCGCTGGTACCGGGCGAGGACGAAGCTCGCGCTCGGTCAGGCGCTCCAGGCCCTCCGCCAGGGCGTCGGCGCCACCCAGGACGACCTGGCCTCCCGGGCCGGCACCTCCCGCCCCCACCTGTCGCGCGTCGAGCGCGGCACCAGCCCCCAGCTTGACACCCTCATGGCGTACGTCGACGTCTCGGGCTACGAGCTCCTCCTCGTACCCCGCGGGTCCGTCGTGCGTGTCGAGCCGCCTCGGTGACCGCCACGCTCCGGGTCTGGCTGCACGGTCAGCACCTGGCCGACCTCCACCAGCTCAACAACCGCACGCTGCGCCTCCGGTACACCGAGGAGGCCCTGGGGCGTTGGGGCATCGGCTCCCGACCGCTGTCCCTGTCGCTGCCGCTGACCCCCAAGCGGGTCCAGGGCGACGCGCTCGAGCGGTTCTGCGACAACCTCCTGCCCGAGGGCGCCGTGCGCGCCGTGCTCGAACGGGAGAACGGCGTCCGCCCCGGCGACGCGTTCGGGCTCCTGACGCACGTCGGACGCGAATGTGCCGGCGCCATCCAGTTCACCGCGGAAGACACACCGCTCGGCGAGGGCGGCCTGGTCCCCCTGAGCGCGGGCGACGTCGACACCCTCGTCCGCGACCTGCCGACGCACCACGTCCCCGACGGCCTCGCGGTGTCCGCCTCGCTGGGCGGGGTCCAGGACAAGGTGCTCCTCACGCGCACCCCCGACGGCTGGGCCTGGCCGTCGGACGGGGCGATCTCCACCCACCTCGTCAAGCCGCAACCCGTGTCCCCGCAGGTGCCGATCCCCGAGATCGTCCGGTACGAGCACTGGGCGCTGCACCTGGCCCGGGCGGCCGGGCTTCGCGCCGCCCACGCCGAGCTCGCCTGGTTCGACGGCCGCCAGGCGCTGGTCGTCGAACGGTTCGACCGGGTCGACGGACGGCGTCTCCACCAGGAGGACGTCACCCAGTCGCTGGGGCTCGCCGCTCGGGACAAGTACGAGTCGGCCGTCGGCGAGCGTCGGCTGTCGACCTTCGCGGCGCTCGCCGCGCCCGAGGCCGTCGACCCGGCCGGGCTCCTCGTCGACCTCCTGCGGCAGGTCACCTTCAACACGGCGATCGGCAACGGTGACGCCCACTCGAAGAACTACTCGATCCACATCGGCGAGGGCGCCACCGTCTCGACGTCGCCGCTGTACGACGTGGCGCCCGTCTTCCTGGTGGCCGCGACGTACCGGCACGCCGGCCACGCCGTGGACGAGCAGGTCTACCTGCCGTACCTCACCGCGGCACACCTCGTGTCCGAGGCGGTGCACTGGGGGCTGGGCAGGCAGGTCGCCGAGGAGGTCGTGGCCAGCACGCTGCAGTCGACGCTCGCCGCCGTCGAGGACCTCGGCGAGCCGGACGACGTCCCCGTCGCCGTCGGTGCCGCCGTGCACGCGCGCGTCAGCGGGCTCCTCGCCCGGGCCGGCTGAACCTCGCCCCTCGACCGGGCCACCCCGACCGTCTTCACGACCCGGCCCCGGCGGCCGCGCCTATCATCGCCACGTCCGTGAACGACGCGGACCGGGCGACGGTGCCGGAGGTCGACGATGACGTCTGCAGCACACGGCGCGCGTCCGCACGTCGTCGTCGTGGGGTCCGGGTTCGGCGGGTCGGTCGCCGCGCTGCGGCTCTCCGAGAAGGGGTACCGCGTCACCGTCCTGGAGGCAGGGCGGCGCTTCACGCCCGAGACGCTGCCCCGGACGTCGTGGGACGTGCGGCGGTTCCTGTGGGCACCGCGGCTCGGCTGCCACGGCATCCAGCGCATCCACGTGCTGCCCGACGTCGTCGTCCTCGCCGGTGCGGGCGTCGGCGGCGGCTCGCTCGTGTACGCGAACACGCTGTACGAGCCGGAGTCCGACGCGTTCTGGGACGACCCGCAGTGGGCGGGCATCACCGACTGGCGCGACGAGCTCGCGCCGCACTACGACCAGGCGCGCCGGATGCTCGGCGTGGTCGACAACCCGACGGTCACGCCCGCGGACCGGGTGGTCCTCGCAGCGGCGCGCGACCTCGGCGTGGAGTCGTCGTTCCGGCCCGCGCCCGTGGGCGTGGTGTTCGGGACGCCCGGGGCGGCCGTGCCTGACCCGTTCTTCGGCGGTGCCGGGCCGGAGCGCCGTGCCTGCACGGAGTGCGGCGAGTGCATGACGGGCTGCCGGCACGGCGCGAAGAACACGCTCGAGACGAACTACCTGTGGCTCGCCGAGCGCGCCGGCGCGCGCGTCGGCGCGCGCGTCGTGCCGGACACGACGGTCACGTCGCTGTCGCCGCTCGGCGACGGCCGCTGGTCCGTCGCGACGGTCCCGACCGGACGACGCGGGCCGCGCGGGCGGCTCGTCGCCGACCAGGTCGTCGTCGCCGCGGGCGCGTGGGGAACCCAGTCGCTGCTGCACCGGCTCAAGGCGGACGGGACCCTGCCGCGGCTGTCCGACCGGCTCGGGGCCCTCACCCGCACCAACTCGGAGTCGCTCGGCGGCGCGGCCCGACGCGTCCGCGGCAGCAGGCGGCGCGAGCCCCTGAACAGCGGCGTCGCGATCACGTCGTCGGTCTGGCTGGACGAGCGCACCCACCTGGAGCCCGTCCGGTACGGGCGCGGGTCGAACCTCATGGGCCTGCTCGCGACGGTGCTGACCGACGGGGGTGGTCGCGTCCCCCGACCCGTGCGCTGGCTCGGTCAGGTGCTGCGGCACCCGGTGAGCGCCGCGACCGTCCTCACCGGGATCGGGTCGTGGTCGCAGCGCACCGTCATCGGGCTCGTCATGCAGACCGGCGACTCGTCGATCACCGTCGCACCCCGCCGCACCCTGCTGCGCCGCTGGCGCCTGACGTCCACGCCCGGCGACGGCGAGCCGAACCCGACGTGGGTCCCGCAGGCGAACGCCGCCTACCGCCGGATGGCCGCGCACGTCGGCGGCGGGGCGTTCAGCAGCCTCGGGGAGGTCGTCGACGTGCCGATGACCGCGCACTTCATCGGCGGCTGCACGATCGGCACGAGCGCCGCGGACGGCGTCGTCGACCCGTACCACCGCGTCTTCGGGTACGACGGCCTGCACGTCCTCGACGGCTCGACGATCTCCGCGAACCTCGGCGTCAACCCGTCCCTCACGATCACCGCCCAGGCGGAACGGGCGTGCGCGCTGTGGCCGAACGCGGGCGACCCGGACCCGAGGCCCGCCGTGGGCGAGGCGTACGTGCGGGTCGCGCCGGTGGCGCCTCGCATGCCCGCCGTCCCGTCCGGGGCGCGTGGGACGCTCCGGCTGACGGTCCTGCGCCGGACGTCATGACCGGCCCGGAGGAGGACCTTGTGACGCGTTCGCGCCTCGACCCCGTGCACGTCGTCGACGTCTTCGTCTACGTCGTCGTGCTCAACCTGGCGATCCAGCTCGTGCCCGCGGTGATCAGCGAGACGTTCACGCTGTCGCTGCTGACCGCGCTGCTGCTCAAGCTCGTCCTCGAGGGCGTCACGTGGCTCAAGAAGCGCACCCTCGCGCACCTGCGGGCCGCGCAGACGACCGCGCGCCGGACGGTGTCGGCGCTCAGCCTCCTGCTGCTGCTCCCCGGGTCCAAGCTCGTGGTGCTGTACCTGGTCGACGTCCTGTTCGGCGACCGCGTGAGCCTGGGCGGGTTCTGGGCGGTCACGGCCCTGATCGTCGTCCTCATGCTGTGCCGGGCGGGGGTCCGACGTCTGCTGGCGTGACGCCGCCGTCGGTGCAGGGCGCCGAGCGGCCAGGACGTCAGTCGACCGCGTGCTCGTAGAGCCAGTCGTTGCGGGTGTCGTCCGCCGCCCGGCGCAGGAACAGCGGCATCATCGCGTCCCGGACGGCCACCCCGAGGCGGCTCCGGGTGACCCGCTTCTGGGCGTTGATCGCACGGGCGTACCGCACCACCGCCTCGGCACGCGGCTGGCGCAGCTCCTGGTAGCGGGCGAACGCGGCGGTGTGGTCGGCCTCGTCGCGCAGGCACCGGGCGAGGACCGCCGCGTCCTCGAGGGCGAGCGACGCGCCCTGGCCGGCGCTCGGGCTGGTCGCGTGCACCGCGTCGCCCACCGCGACGACACGCCCCCGGCTCCAGCGCCGCACCCCCACGAGGTCGTCGATCGGGTACGGGCGCAGCTCCTCGGTCGTCGCCCGCAGGATGTCGGGCACCGGGTGCGGGTCGTCGGCGTGCAGGTCGCGCAGGTCGTCGAGGGTGACCGACGCGTGCCGGTCGGGGGCGGTGACGTTGGCGAACCAGTAGACGGTGCCGTCGGTGCGCACCAGGTAGCCGAAGAACGAGCGCGCCCCGAACACGAAGTGCTGGGTCTCGGGCGTCGGGGCCAGGCCGGGCACGCGGGCGAACCCACCGACCCCGACGAGACCGCTGTAGGTGGGCTCGGGAGCGGCCGGGTCGATGTACCGCCGGGTCGGGGAGCCGATGCCGTCCGCGCCGACGAGGAGGTCGGCCCGGGCGGTCGTCCCGTCCGCGAACGTGGCGCGCACCCCGTCGTCGTCCTGGTCGATCCCGACCAGGCGCGCGCCGAGCGTGGTGCGGATGCCGGCCGCGTCGGACCCCTCCTGCAGCACCTGGTGCAACCAGCTGCGCCGGACGACGACGCTCCCTCGCTCCGGCTCCCGTGCGGGCCCGTTGGGCACGACGCCCAGCTCCTTGCCGGTCCGGCTCCACATCACCATCCGGCCGGCCCGGTGGCCGTCGGCCAGGAGCCGCTCGCGCAGGCCGAGCGTCTGGAGGACGGCCAGGCCGTTGGTGGCGACGTTGAGGAACAGCCCGGCGTACGGGTCGGGCTGCGCGTGCGCCTCGACGACCTGCACGTCCCAGCCGTCGCGGGCCAGGAGCTGTGCGACCGCCGGGCCGGCGACGCCGCCTCCGACGACGAGTGCTGCGGGCATGGTCTCCCCCTTGCTAGCGTGGATGAGCGAGACTCTCGTTCTTGGAGTCTCTCGCAATTCGAGAGAGTAGGTCGCGGATGGGAACCCTGTCAACGCGCGAGCAGTCGATCGCGCGCATGGCCGACGTCATGCGCGACTTCATGGCCAACGCCGTGCTGTTCCAGGACGCGGTCGCGCGCACCGGAGGGCTCAACAGCACCGACCTGCAGGCCGTGAGCCTCCTCATGAGCCAGGGCCCCGCGACCCCGGGCGAGCTTGCCGAACGCACCGGCCTCAGCGCGGGAGGGGCGATCACCGCGGTCATCGACCGCCTGGAGAAGGCCGGGTACGTGTCCCGCCAGCGGGACCAGGCCGACCGGCGCCGCGTCATCGTCACCGCCGACGTGGACAAGGTCCTGCAGGAGGTCGGCCCGATCTACGGCCGCGTCGGAGCCCGCTGGGCGGAGTACCTGGACACGCTGCCCGACGAGCACATCGAGCTCGCCATCGAGCTCTTCACGCGCGCCAGCGAGATCAACCGCGAGCAGATCGAGCACCTGCGGGGCGCCCGATGACCGACGTCACGCGCGCCGGTCGGACCCCGACCGCGGATGACGTCCCGGTCGACACCCTCGCCTGACCACCGTCGGGCACCAGGACCCACCCGACGAGGGCGCCCTCCGGAGGTCGGCCCCCTCATCGGCAGCGGTGTCAGTTCGTCTCGCAGCGCCCCTCGCGCCAGTACCCCATGAACGCGACGGCCTTGCGGTCGACGCCGCACTCGCTCACCAGGTGGCGGCGCAGGGTCTTGATGACGGACGCCTCGCCGGCGAGCCACGCGTACATCGCGGCGGACTCCCGCAGGGGTGCGCCGGTCGTGTAGTCGACGGGCACCTCCCACAGGAGGCCGTTCTCGATGTCGACGTCCTCGAGCTCGACGTCGGCGGCGGGCGCCTGGCCGGGCAGCATGCGGGCGCACGCGGCCTGGACGGCGGGGACGAGCAGGGAGCCGTGCGGGCGGTCGCCGCGGCCGTACCAGCGGACGGTCACGCCCTCGGGGGTGACCAGGTCGAGTCGGTCCTCGGGGTGCGGCATCTCGATGAGGGCCTCGCCGCGCGCGTCGGCGGGGAGGCGCTCGAGGATGCCGGCGATGGCGGGCAGGGCCGTCTCGTCGCCGGCGATGAGCAGGCGGTCGGCGTGGGCCGGGGGCACGAAGTCGACGCCGCCGTGCGGGCCGACGGCGTCGGCGTTGGGGCCGAGGATGACGAGCTCGTCGCCGGGGACGGCGGAGCCCGCCCAGCGGGAGGCGGGGCCGAGGTCGCCGTGCAGGACGACGTCGACGTCGAGCTCGCGGTGGTGCTGGCGGACGGCGCGCGCGGTGTACGTGCGGACGGGGTGGCGGCGCTCGTCGGGAAGGGCGCGCCAGCGGCCGTACCAGTCGGCGGACCCGTCGAGGGAGAGCAGCTCGTCGTAGCCGGCGTCGTGCAGCGGCAGGAAGAACTTGATGCGCTGGTCGAAGCCGTTGTCCGCGAACCGGTCGAGGTCGTCCCCGGTGAAGGTGATCCGCAGGACGCTCGGGCACAGGCGCTGCACGTCGGCGACCTGGACCGCGAACATGCGGAACGGCAGGGCCTGCGTCGCGGCGACGGGTGCGGGCGTCGTCGTGGTCGTCGTCACGTCGAGCAGCCTACGTGAAGGTGAGCCTGCCTAAACCCGGGTGTTCGTCACACGGACACCCGGGCACCCGGAGCCCGGTCACGCGGAGCGGCGCGAGCGCCACAGCAGCCACACGAAGTACGGGGCGCCGATGAGCGCCGTGACCAGCCCGGCAGGGATCTGGACGGGCGCGATGACGGTGCGGCCGACCGTGTCGGCCAGGCTGAGGATGACGGCGCCGAGCAGCGCCGCGACGGGCACGACGCGCGTGTGCGACGACCCGACGAGCGCGCGCGCCAGGTGCGGGGCGACGAGCCCGACGAACCCGACGACACCGACGGCGGACACGGCCGACGCGGTGAGCAGGGCCGTGACGAGCAGCAGCCCGAACCGGGTGCGCTCGAGCGGGACGCCGAGGACGCGCGGCAGGTCGTCGTCGAGGGCGATGACGTCGAGGTCGCGCCGCCACCGCACGAGCAGTGGCACGAGGACGACGAGCGCGACCATGACGGGCCACACCTGCGCCATCGTCCGGCCGTAGGTGGAGCCCGACAGGAAGGTCAGGGCCATCGTCGTGTTCCACGGGTTCGTCAGGACGACGAGGAGCGTGATGACCGCGGACGCCGCGGCCGACACCCCGATGCCGACGAGGACGAGCCGGTCGGACGACAGGCCGCGCCGCGACGACAGCCCGTAGACCAGGCCGAACGTCAGCAGGGCGCCGAGGACGGCACCCGCGGACACGACCCAGATCGTCGCGCCGGGCAGCAGCACGAGCGCGAGGACCGCGCCGACGCCCGCTCCGGCGGTGATGCCGAGCAGCCCGGGCTCGGCGAGCGGGTTGCGCGCGACGGCCTGCACGGACGTGCCCGCGAGGCCCAGCGCGGCCCCGGCGAGCAGGGCTGCCAGGACGCGGGGCATGCGCTGGTCGAGCACGAAGCTCACCTGCTTGCCGCTCACGCCCGCGAGCCAGTTCGTGACGTCGCCGAGCAGCAGCAGCCGGTCGCCGAGCAGCGTGCCCGCGACGAGCAGCGTGACGGCGAGGACCACGAGGACCCCGACGACGATCCCGACGCGACGCCGCGACGCCGCGCGCGCCCCGACGGACGCGGTCGCGCGCACAGGGCCGGACGCGCGCAGCCTCCGCGCGAGCCACACCATGAGCGACGCGCCCAGCAGCGTCGTGACGACCCCGGTCGGGATCATCACCCCCGACTCGGCGGGGATCGCGAGGCGGATGAGGACGTCGGCGGCGAGGACCACGGCGCAGCCCGCGAGCGCCGCGAACGGCAGCAGCAGCCGGTGCCGGTACAGCCCGGGCACGCGTGCGGCGACGAGGCGGGCGATGACGGGCGCCGACAGGCCGACGAAACCGACGGGCCCGGCGACCGTCACGGCCAGCGCGGCGAGCAGCACCGCGAGCAGGACGGTGACGAGGCGGGTGCGGCGGACGTCGAGCCCCAGCACGGACGCGGTGTCGTCGCCGAGGGCCAGGACGTCGAGACGACGCGCCCACCAGACGGTCACGACGAGCGCGACGAGGACGACGGGTGCGGCCTGGCTGACCTTCTGCGACCCGGACTGGACGATCGTGCCCTCGCCCCACGCGAACATGCCCTGCGTCTCCTGCGCGAACAGGATCATCAGCAGGTACGTCACGGACGACAGCGCGAGCATCGTCGCGGACCCCGCGAGCACGAGCCGCGACGGCCCGGCCGCACCGCCGCGTGCGATGGCCAGCACGAACGTGGCGGCCGCGAGACCGCCGAGGAACGTCAGGGTGCCGCTCAGCACGAACGGCAGCGAGATGCCGAGGACGGCCGCCAGGACGACCGTCACGTACGCGCCCGCGTTGACCGCGAGCGTGTCGGGCGAGGCGAGCGGGTTGCGCGCCACCGACTGCAGCGCACCGCCCGACACCCCGAGCGCAGCCCCGACGAGCAGGCCGGCCAGCACCCGCGGCGCGCGCGACGCGACCAGGACCGCGAGGGTCTGGTCGTCACCGCCGCCGCCGATGAGGCCCAGCAGGTCGCGCAGACCGACCTGGGACGTGCCCAGGGTCAGGTCGACGACCGCCAGCACGGCGACCAGGACGGTCGCCAGGACGAACACCGCCGTGAGCAGCACGCGGTCCGCCGGGCGGCGGACGGCGGCCGCAGCCGTCGTCGCACCGCCCGGCCGCGCGCCCGCGGGGGCGTCGACCTGCTCGTCGAGGCCGAGGCTCACTTGGTGAGCGCGGCGACCGTCGCGTCGATCCACGCCTCGCCCGAGGCAGGACCGCCGAACATCCAGATGCCGTCGGGCAGGCGGTGCACGTCACCCGCGGCGACGAACGGGAGCTGCTCCCAGATCGCGTTGCCCGCGAGACCCTCGGTGAAGGCGTCGCCGCCGTCGGTGTCGTTCGCGACGTAGAGGAAGTGCACGCCCTCGCCGAGCGCCGTCAGGCCCTCGACGTCGGTGCTGCCCAGGCCGTAGTCGGGGTCGCCCTCGCCGGTCCACGCATTCTTGAGGCCGAGCAGGCCCGCGATGCCGCCCAGGTAGGAGCCCTCGGTGTACATGCGGATCGACACGGCGCCGTCCGACAGCCAGCCGTCGGCCATCGTGTACGACGCACCGGCCAGGCCGGCCTCGTCGAGCGCGGTCTTCGCCTCGTCGACCTTCGCGTCGAAGTCGGCGAGCGCCTGCTCTCCGGCCTCGGTCGTGCCGGTCGCCTCGCCGAGCACCTCGACGGTGCGGCGCATGTGGCCGATCGGGTCGCTCGCGTCGGAGCCGCGCAGCGCGATGACCGGGACCTGCTCCTCGAGCTGCGCGATGACCTCCTCCGGGAGGTCGGTCGTGGTGACGACCAGGTCGGCGTCGAGCGCGGCGATCGCGTCGAGGCTCGGCTCACCACGCATGCCGACGTCCGGCACGGACGCGTCGAGCGGCTCGGCCGTGGCCCACACGTTGTAGCCCTTGACGTCGGCCTGGCCGACGGGCGTGACGCCGAGCGTCAGCAGGTTCTCCGTGAGGCCCCACTCGAGGGAGACGACGTCCGTCGCGGGGGCGTCGAGCGTGACCTCCTCGCCGCGGTCGTCGGTGATGGTGACGGGGCCACCGGCCGCGGTGTCGGCCGAGCCGGTGGGCTCGGCGGCGCCGGCCTCCTCGGTCGTGCCGCACGCGGACAGCAGCAGGGCGGCGACGGTGCCCGTCACGACGGCGACGGGCAGGGCGCGCAGGGTTCGCATGGGTGTCCTCTGGGGTGTGGTGGTGCGCTCCGCGGGGGCGGAGCTGACGGCGGTGCTGCGGGGCGGTGCGGTTCGGGGGTCAGACGGTCGCGAGCGTCCGCTCGCGGTGCGAGTGCCGGCCGACGGGTCGCGTGTGCACGCGGCCGTGCTCGTCGACGGTCACGTCGATGCGGATGCCGTACGTCTCGGTGAGCGCGTCGGCGGTGAGCACCTCGTGCGGCAGGCCCGCGCCGACGACGTCCCCGCGGCGCAGCAGCACCACGTGGTCGGCGACGGCCGCGGCCTGGTCGAGGTCGTGCAGCACGACGCCCACGGCGACGCCGTGCTCGTCGGCGAGGTCGCGGACCAGGTCGAGGATCTCCACCTGGTAGCGCAGGTCGAGGTACGTCGTGGGCTCGTCGAGCAGCAGGACGCGCGTGTCCTGCGCGAGGCAGGTCGCGAGCCAGACGCGCTGGAGCTCGCCGCCCGACAGCTCGTCGACGGGCCGTGCCGCCATGCCCGTGGTGCCCGTGACGTCCATGGCCCACGCGACGGCGCGGGGGCCGTCGGGGTCGTCCTGGCGCCAGCGGCCGCGGTAGGGGTGCCGCCCGTAGCCGACGACGTCGCGCACGGCGACACCGGACGGCGTGGGCCGGGACTGCGACAGGAGCGTCACGCGCCGCGCGAACTCGGGGGCGGACAGCGTGCGGACGTCGTCCACGTCGGGCAGCGCGACGGTGCCGTGCTCGGGCTTGTGCAGCCGGGCGAGCGCGCGCAGGAGCGTCGACTTGCCGGAGCCGTTGGGGCCGATGAGCGCGGTGACCTGGCCGGGCAGGAGCCGCAGGCCCGCGCTCTCGACCACGACCGTGCCGTGGTAGGCCAGGCGGAGGTCGGCGCCGCGGAGCGCGGGCGGGGCCGGCTGCGCGGTGCTGTCGTCGGACGAGGGCGTCGGGGACACATGCGCAGGTTAGCCTGCACTAACTAAGGGTTGGCAAACCTGGCTCAGTCCGTGACTGCCCGTCGCTCCCGGGCCCGGACCCGGCGAGGCACCGCACGCGGCACGTCCGCGCAGGTCAGAGGCGCCCGGCCCGTCAGGCCACCGACGTCCCGAACGCGAGCCCCAGCCCGTACGTCACCGCCGCCGCCCCGTACCCGATCGCGAGCTGCCGCAGCGCCCGCTTGCCCGGCGACGCCCCCGACAGCACCCCGACCGTCGCACCCGTGCCCAGCAGCGCGAGCCCGACGAGCGCCGCCGCCCACGCGACCGCGACCAGCCCGTCCGCACCCAGCAGGTACGGCAGCACGGGGATCGCCGCACCCGACGAGAAGAAGCAGAAGCTCGCCAGCGCCGCACCCCACGCCGTGCCGACCGTCTCGTGCTCGTCGACCTCGACGACCGCGTCCTCGTCGCCCTCGCCCGCCGCGACCGCGAGCGCCTGCCGCGCCGCCGACGACGTCCCGGTCCCGACGCCACCGGGACCGAACGACGCCAGCACGGCCGTCGCGCGCGCCTGCGCCTCGTCGGCCTCCAGCCCCCGCGCCCGGTAGACCAGCGCGAGCTCGTTCGCGTCGACGTCCAGGTGCGGCAGGGCCGCCGCCGCCGCCGGACCGGGCCGCGACGCCTCCAGCAGCTCGCGCTGCGAGCGCACCGACACGTACTCGCCGGCCCCCATCGACAGCGCACCCGCGAGCAGCCCCGCGAGCCCTGTCAGCAGGACCGTGGCCTGCGACGCACCGCTCGCGCCGATGCCCAGCACCAGCGCCAGGTTGCTCACCAGGCCGTCGTTCGCCCCGAACACCGCCGCGCGGAACGTCCCCGACATGCGGTTGCGGCCCCGCGTCGCCAGGCCGCGCACGACCTCCTCGTGGATCCGCTCGTCGGCCGCCATCCGCGGCGTCGCGTCGACCTCGTCCACGTACTCGCCGCGGGCCTCCGCGCGCTGCGCGAGCGCCAGCACGAACACCGACCCGAACCGTCGGGCCAGCCACCCCAGCACGCGCGTGCGGACGTCGCCCCGCACCGGGCGCCCCACGTCGTCGCCCAGCAGGTCCAGCCAGTGCTGCTCGTGCCGCCGCTCCGCCTCCGCGAGCGCCAGCAGGATCGCCCGCTCCTCGCCCGTACGACGCGACGCGAGGTCCCGGTAGGCCGCCGCCTCCGCGCGCTCGTCGGCCAGGTACTGCCGCCACCTGCGGACCTGCCGCCGCGACGGGCCGCCCGGCGCAGCCGCCGACCGGTCGCCCGGGGCGTCGTCGGCGGGGCCCGTCGATGTCTGCACGGCGACCATGCTCACACGCACGACGGCGCCGGTCCGTCCCGAGGGCCGAGTTCGAGTTGCCGAATCGTCGGATGTGCATGACCGTGGCGTGGTCCGCCAGAATCGGACCACCCCCGACGAGGTCCGGCAGGAGGCCCCGAATGCGTGCCGAGACGTCCGTCGCACCCGCCCTCTCCGCGGTCGCCCCCGCGCGGCGATGGGCGCGCGAGCGGCTCGTCGAGGCCGGCGTCGAGCCGTCCCGGCTCGAGGTCCTCGTGCTCCTGGTCAGCGAGCTGGTCACCAACGCCGTCGCCCACGCCGACCCGCCCGTCGTCCTGCGCGTCGACGTCGACGACGTCCGGACCCGCATCGAGGTCACCGACGGCGCCCGCGAGGAGCCGGTGCTGCGCAACCCGCCGCCGACCGCGCTCGGCGGCCGCGGCGTCATGTTCATCGACCGCCTGTCGTCGAGCTGGGGCACCGCGGTCGAGGAGGACGGCGTCGCCGTCAAGGCCGTGTGGTTCGAGCTGCGGCACGACCACGTGCCGGCCGACCTCGCGCGGTTCGTCCGCGAGCCCTGACCTCCAGCGGCGGTCAGCCGGGTCCGGCGCCCGAGGTCGCGGCCGGGATCGGCAGCGGCGACTTGCCCGTGAGGTCGGCGACCTCGGGACCGGCCGACGCCGCGACGTGGTCCGGCACGCCACGGTCGGAGAACACCAGGTCGCACCGCTCGCCCAGGCGCTCGAGCCGCAGCGCCCGGTCGAGGCGGGCGTCCGCCTCCGGACCGGGTCGCAGCGGGAACGCCACCCCCCGGACGACGTCCTCGCCGTGCACGTCCCGGCGCGTCAGCACCCGGCCCCCGGGACCTGCGTCGCCTGCCGGCACCGCGTCTCCGGCGACCTCCAGCCGCACCGCGGGCGCCGGCAGCACGTCCGGGCCGAGCCGCACGTACCGGAACGGGTCCGCGAGCGCCGCCGGGTCCGCGAGCAGCACTCCGACGACCTGCCGCTGCTGCGCCCGCACGTCGTCCAGCACCTCCGCGACCAGGTCGGGGACGGCCGCGTCCCCGCCGAAGGACGCGGCGACCAGCCGGTACTGCTCCACGCCGCGGTCCGCCCGGTCGAGCAGGTCCGTCAGGGCGTGCCGCCACGGGGTGACGCCCGCGCGCTCGTCCCAGTAGTCCCACGCCGCGGACGGGTCACGGTCGCCGTCGCTCGCGTCGACCCAGCCCGGGTCCGACGGGTCGTCGACCACCTCGGACACCAGGTGCTCCAGCCGGACCGACGGGCACGACGTCGGACCCTCGAGGTCGTAGCTGCCGAGCAGGCACCACAACGCGAGCTGCTGCATGCGCACCACGACCCGCGGCAGCCCGACGGACTCGACGGTGCCCTGCGGGCCGCCCAGCATCGAGCCGACCGGCAGCAGACGCTGCCACGCCCGCGCGTGCGGCAGGTCCGAGTCGAGCAGGAAGCCCGCGAACGCCAGCATCTGCGCGACGCCCTGGCCGCGGTGGATCGCCGCGAGCTGCGTCGAGAGGGCCGACACCTCGTGCACCAGCGTCGGGCTGGTCGTCGCCGCGAACGGGCCGAACCCCACGACGAGCTGCTCCAGGCGCGCGTACGCCATCGCCGTGGACTCCGCGAACAGCGCGAACTGCTTGTCGGCGCCGAGGTGCCCCACCGGCGTCGCGCCGTGCCGCGCGGCGAGCGTGCTGTCGACGACCTGCGCGCGCGTCCGCACCGGCAGCGGCGGCGGGACCGCGTCGACGCCGAGGTCCGCACGCCAGCCCGCGAGCACCCGCTCCCGCTCGTCGTGCGCGGTCGCGAGCCACGTCACCAGCGGCGTCGGCAGGCACGTGCCCGGCACCTCCCGCGCGAGGGGGAAGAGCTGCGCCCCGTCGGCGAGGGCCTGCAGCCGCAGCCGGAAGATGCGGTGGCTGTACGGGCTGACGAGGAAGTCGTGGAAGTGCCGGATCGCGTGCTCGGGCGTCGAGCGCCGCACGATCGAGCGCAGGTCGTCGCCGCCCGGGCCCGCACCCGTGCCGTCGGTGAACGTCCGTCTCGCCTCGCGCAGGTCGTCGACCGACCCGAACGCCAGCGAGACCCCGACGAAGCGCGGGTCCAGCACGCCGTCCTCGCGCGGTCCGTCGCCGGGCGTGCTCATGCGGCTCCGTCCCGGGTCCCCACTGCCGTGGTCGCGCCACGCACCCGACCACCCCCTCGGGCAGCGCCCCGACCCGTCGGCCGAGCCCCCCGCTGCGCCCGTACCAGCGTCGCACCGGCCCGGACCGCTGTCGACCGGGTCGTCCCACGGCCCCCGGACCGTCAGGATGGGCGCATGCCGGAGCCCACCACCGCCCGCGTCGCCGTCTACATCGACTTCGACAACATCGTCATCTCCCGGTACGACCAGACGTTCCGGCGAGGCGACTGGGCCCGCGACAGCGCCCGCACGCGCCGCATGGACGCCACGTCCGACGACCCCGTCGCACAGCGGCTCGCGCAGGCACGCGTCGACGTCGGCGCGATCCTCGACTACGCCTCGTCGTTCGGGCCCGTCGTCGTCAGCCGCGCCTACGCCGACTGGTCCGTGCCCGCCAACGCCGGCTACCAGCGGCAGCTCGTCGACCGGGCCGTCGACCTCACGCAGCTGTTCCCCGTGACCGCGGGCGTGAAGAACGGCGCCGACATCCGGCTGTCCGTCGACGTCGTCGAGGACCTGTTCCGCCTGCCCGACGTCACGCACGTCGTCGTCGTCGCGGGCGACTCGGACTACATCGCCCTCGCGCAGCGCGCCAAGCGCCTCGGCCGGTACGTCGTCGGGATCGGCGTCGCCGGCGCGACGAGCCGTGCGCTCATGGCGGCGTGCGACGAGTTCTCCGACTACGACGACCTGCTCGACGCGTCGGCGACGGACGACGCGGACGAGGACGACGTCGCCGAGACGCCCGCCGCCGTGGCACCCGCCGGGTCCGCCGCGCCGGTGGCCTCGGCAGGGCGCGGCCGAGGCGCGGGCCCGGTCGGGACGACCGCCACGCCCGGCACGGCCGACGGCGCCGACACGGCCGACACGGCGGACGCCGCCGACGCCGCCGACGCCGTGGACCAGCCGCCCGCACGCAGCGGCAAGGCCGCCCACCGCGCGGCCACGCAGCTCCTCATGCGCGCCATGCGGCTGATCCGCACCAAGAAGCCCGACGACGAGTGGGTGTCGTTCGGCGAGCTGAAGAACCAGATGACGCGCATGGACCCCGCGTTCAGCGAGCGCTCGCTCGGCTACCGGTCGTTCACCGACTTCGTCGCCGACCGCCCGAGCATCGTCGAGAGCACGAAGGGCAACGGCAACCAGCCCCGCGTCCGCCTCCGCCCGGGCTACTGAGCGCGCGGCGCTCCGCCGAGGCGTCGGCGCGGGGCGGCGGGAGGGGTGTCGCGCGTCAGGCGTCCCACGGCGGAGTCTCGTCGAGCTTGGCGTAGTACTTCGCCAGGTGGCTCTTGACCCGGTCGCGGTCCTTGTCGGGCAGGTCCACGCCGCCGCGTGAGCCCTGCATGACGGCGGCGGCCGCGAAGACGCCGCGCGGGACGGCCTTCAGCCGCCCGTCGACGACGTCCGCGACGAGCAGCTTGTACGAGCCGAAGTTGTCCTTCGCGTCGGCGTCGTACCAGACGTGCGCGTCGCGGTACCGCTCGTTCGGCTCGTCGTCGGCCTTCGCCCAGGCGCGCACCCGTTTCTCGGCGGCGGCGCCGTCCCACGCGCGGTCGCGGTCGGCGAGCGGCAGGTCCTGGAACGCGGTGACAGCCATGGTGGGTCCTCCTCGGGTCGAGGGTCGTGCCGGGCCGGGTCTCCGGCGGGCGCGTCCCGGGCAGGTGTCCCGTCCGGGCGTGTGCGGGCGTGTCCGGAGGTCACGACGTCGACGCGGCGCGCAGCTTCTCCAGCAGAGGCCCGGCGGCCTTCGCGAGGAACTCGTCCTGCCGCTCGTCGCCGACCTGCACGATCGCGACGTCCGTGAACCCGGCCTCCCAGTACGCGGCGACCGCCTCGACGGCCTGGTCCAGGTCGGGACCGCAGACGATCTGCTCGGCGACGTCCTCGGGGCGGACGAACTGGCTCGCGGCGGCGAACGCCTCGGTCGTCGGCAGGTCGGCGTTGACCTTCCACCCACCCGCGAACCACCGGAACTGCTCGTGCGCCCGCTCGACGGCCCGCTCCTGCGACGGGTCCCAGCAGATCGGGACCTGCCCGATCTTGCGCGACAGCGCGGCGCCCGCCGGGCGGGCCGTGTCCCACGACGCCACGAGGTCACCGTCCGGCTCGACCGCGACCAGGTGGTCCGCGAGCGGGGCGAACCGCTCGACGGACTGGTCGCCGGACACCGCGACGCCGATCTCGACGGGCTCGTCCGGCACGTCCCACACCTTCGCGGAGTCGACCCGGAAGTGCGCGCCCTCGTAGGTCGTGCGCTCGCCCGTGAGCAGCTCGCGGATGATCTCGACGGCCTCCTCGAGCATGTCGTGACGCTCCCCGACCGCGGGCCAGCGCTCCCCGACGACGTGCTCGTTGAGGTTCTCCCCGGCGCCCAGGTTGAGCGTGAAGCGCCCGTCGGTCAGGACGCCGAGCGTCGCGGCCGCCTGCGCGACGACCGCCGGGTGGTACCGCAGGATCGGGCACGTCACGTACGTCATGAGCTCGACGCGGCTCGTCGCGTGCGCGACGGCCCCCAGCGTCGACCACGCGAACCCCGAGTGGCCCTGGGAGTCGAGCCACGGGAAGTAGTGGTCGCTCGCGACCTCGAAGTCGAAGCCGACGTCCTCGGCCGCAGCGGCGTAGCGGACGAGGTCCTTCGGGCCGGACTGCTCGGACATGAGGGTGTACCCGAACCGTGTCATCGTTCGACCGTCGCACCGGCCGTGGGCGACCGCATCCCGGGAGCGGGGTCGTCGTCCCCGTCGTCGGACGGGCGGCCGCGGGACGACAGCTCGGTCCACAGCGGCCCGGCGACGAGCCAGCCCACGAGCACGAGCGTCGCGCGCCCCAGCCAGCCGAGCAGCACCTCCCGCTGGTCGGGGTGCTCGCGCGCGATCAGCAGCAGCACCCCGAGGACCGCCGCGGCGACGACCCACGCCACGACGACGCGCCCCCACATCCGCCACTCGTACGACCGCGCCGCCGGACCCGTGCGCGGCGGTCGTGGCGGCCGGGGCCCGCCCGCGAACCGCCACGCGACCCACGCGTCGACCCGGTGCACGGTCCACTTGCCGAAGCCCACGGTGAACCCCAGGTAGAGCGCGGCGAGGCCGTGCGTCCACGTCGGCTCGCTGCCGCGCAGCAGGTCACCGACGGTCGCGACGAGCAGCACGACCTCCAGCAGCGGCTCGCACAGCAGCAGCACCGTCGACGTCCGGCGCCACCCCAGCCCGTAGCGGACGGCGACCGCCGCGAGCAGGAACACCCAGAACGCCACCTCGCACGCCACGACCAGCGCCGCGACCGGGTTCTGCCGGATCTCGTCCATCACCTCGACCATGCCGCCACCCTCGCCGGACCGTGCGCGGCACCGCGTCGGGCGGACGGCCGATCCCCGGGCCGCGGCGTACATCGTTCGGACGACGGGTCGCCGCGGGCGCTGTGCTGGGATGGGGAGATGACGCCGGCGCCGACCCCCGACGCGCCCGCACGCGTCGCTCCGGGACGCGCCGACGGGCCGGGACACGCTGACGGGCCGGTCGAGGACGACGGCACGACCCGCCTCGGGTGGTGGGACCGGGCCGCCCTGCTGGGCCGCCGGGCGCGCGAGCGTGGCTGGTGGGACGACCGGACCGCCGCGCTGACGGTCCTGCTCGTCGGGCTCGCCCTCATCGGCCTCGGCGTCACCAACCCGCCGCCGCCGTGGCTGCCCGACGTCGTCGTCGAGCACGCCGGGGCGTGGCACGTCGCGCTGCTCGTCGTCGCGTCGACCGCGCTCGTCGTCAAGCGCCGCCACCCCGTCGCCGTGCTGGCCGTCACCGCGGTGTGCGCGGCCCTCGACACGGCGATCGGCGGCAGCGTCGCGACGATCCTCGCGCTGTTCGACGCCCTCTACACCGCCGCGCTGCACATCTCGACCGCCGCACGGCGACGGCTCGTCACGACCGTCGTCCTGCTCGTGCTCGGCGCGAGCGTCGGGGTCCTCGTGGCCGGTGCGCCGCCGCGCGAGGCCGTCCTGCTCCTGCTGCAGTCCGCCGCCCTCTACGGCACGCCGCTGTGGTGGGCGCACGACGTGCGGCGTCGCGACGAGCTCGCCGCCGCCGAGGCGGGCCGCGCCGCCCTGGCCCGCGCGCACGCCGACGACCTCGAGCGCATCGCCGAGCTCGACCGCGAGTCCGCCCTCCGCGAGGAACGCGCCCGCATGGCGCGCGACCTGCACGACGTCGTCGCCGGGCACCTGTCCGCCGCCGCGATCCGCGCCGAGGCGGCGCTCGCCGGGCCGCCTGACACCACCGCCGACCGGGCATCGCTGCAGGCCGTGCGGTCGGCCACGATCGACGCGCTCACCGAGATGCGGTCGATGATCGTCGTGCTGCGCGGGCGGACTGACGCCGTCACCGCCCCCGCGGGCCTCGCGCGGCTCGGGGACCTCGTCGCGACCGCGCGCGCCGCGGGGCAGGACGTCGAGGTCGACGGCCCGGTGCCCGACGCGCTGCCCGCCGCCGTCGACCACGCCGCCTACCGGATCGTGCAGGAGGCCCTGACGAACGTCGCCAAGCACGCGCCGGGCGCCCGCGCCCGGGTCGTCGTCGCGCGTACCGGCGACACCCTCGACGTCCGCGTCACGAACCCGGTCCCGGCGTCCACCCGGCGCCCGGAGGACGACGTCTCAGGACCGCCGGGTGGCGCCCCGGTGGGCGGTGGGACCGGACCGCGCACCGGACCCGGGTACGACGGTGGGAACGGGCGGGACGGCGCGCCCGGGCTGCACGGCGGGACCCGGCGGGACGGCGCGGCCGGGCTGCACGGCGGGACCGGGCTGCTGACGATGCGCGAGCGGGCCGAGGCGCTCGGCGGCTCGTTCGACGCCGGGCCGACCGGCGACGCCTGGACGGTCCACGCGCACCTGCCGGTGGTCGTCGCATGACGCGCGTCCTGCTCGCCGACGACCACGCCGCGATCCGCGCCGGGCTGCGGCTGCTGCTCGAGCAGGGCGGCGTCGAGGTCGTCGGGGAGGCCGCCGACGGGCACGCGGCCATCACGAACGCCCGTGCGCTGCGCCCCGACGTCGTGCTCATGGACGTCCGCATGCCCGGCGTCGACGGCATCGAGGCGACCCGCGTCATCACCGGTGAGGGGCTCGCCGACGTCCTGGCCCTCACGACGTTCGACCTCGACGAGTACGTCCTCGGGATGCTCCGCGCCGGTGCCGTCGGATTCCTGCTCAAGACGACGAGCGCGGCCGCCCTGGTCGACGCCGTGGAGCGTGTCGCCGCCGGCGACGGGGTCCTCGCACCCGAGGTCACCCGGCGGCTCCTCGCCGACCTCGTCGCGGCCGCGCCACCCGCCGCCGACCCGTCCGGTGCCCGGCCCGTCGTCGCCGCGGACGGCACGGCGTCGGCCGCCGCATCGGGCGTCGACCTCGTCGACACCCTCACGCCGCGCGAGCGCGACGTCCTCGCGTGCCTCGGCGCGGGGATGTCGAACGCCGACCTCGCCGCCGCGCTCGTCATCACCGAGGCGACCGCGAAGACCCACGTCAGCCGCGTGCTCGCCAAGCTCGGCTGCGCGTCGCGCGTCCAGGCCGCGATCGTCGCCGTCGAGGCGGGCGTCGTCCGGGGGTAGCCGCAGCCGCCGGGCCTACCGGTGCGAGGCCGCCTCGGCGGGTGGGTGCCAGTCGACGACCGACGCGGTCCGGCGGACGAGCAGCGGACCGGCGACCCGGCCGACGACGGCCATGAGCGTGTCGCGCACCGCGACGGCGACGGGCGACGTCCAGGTCGTCGGTGCGCCCACCTGCGACGACATCCGCTGCACCCGGCGCGTGCGCGGGAGCCGCTGCGCGGTGTACGCGGCGAGCGCCCGGCGCAGGCCGTCGCCGTCCGTCCGGGCTGGCCCACCGGACCCGTCCGGCACGTCCGGGACACCGCTGCCCACGAGGGCCGCGAGCGTCACCGCGTCCTCCAGCGCCTGGCAGCCGCCCTGCCCGAGGTTCGGCGTCATCGCGTGCGCGGCGTCCCCGAGGAACGCCACCCGCCCGACGTGGAAGCGGGGCAGCGGCGTCGCGAGCCAGCGCAGGTCGTGCTGGAGCACCGCCGACGCGTCGAGGCCGTCGAGCACCGCGGGGATGGGCGCGTGCCACGAGCCGAACCGGCGGCGCAGCTCCGCGGCGGGGTCGTCGAACCGGGTGCCGGGCGGCAGCGACGCGGTGGCGTACCCGTAGACGCGGCCGTCCGCGAGCGGCGTGAGCCCGACGACCGAGCCGCGCCCCCACGTCTCCGCGGGCACGAGGCCGTCGACGGCCGGGACGACGAACCGCCACGCCGTGACCTCGGTCGACACCGGGCCGGGGTGCTCGGGGAACAGCGCGCGGCGCGTCCGCGAGTCGATGCCGTCCGCGGCGACGACGAGGTCGGCCCGCAGGACCTCGTGAGCGACCTGGTCGCCGCGCCCGGACGCGTCTGCGGCGAACCGGTCGTCGCGTGACGGCTCGGCCTCGGCGTCCCGGTCGGTGCGCACGACGTCGGCGGCGACCCGCGTGCGGACGCCTCCCGGCCCGCCGCGGGAGGCTTCCGCGGAGACCGAGGACACCCGGACCGTCGCGGCGTCCGACGCGGAGCCCGGGTCGGTCACCGTCGCCTCGACGCCCGTCCGCAGCGCGCCGTCGGGCAGCGCCCGGACCAGCAGGTCCACGAGCCGCGCCCGGTGCACGACGACGGTCTGCTCGCCGAACGCCTCGCCGACCCGCGTCGCGTCGGCGCGCACCAGCCAGCGCCCGTCGGCCCGCCGGATCCCGATCGCGCCCTGCAGCGCGGCCATCGACCGCACCTCGCCGGCGACGCCGAGCGCGTCGAGCGCCCGCACCGCGTTCGGGGCGAGCGCGATCCCCGCGCCGACGGGTTCGAGGGACGTCGCCCGCTCCAGGACCGTGACGTCCCACCCGCGCCGGGCGAGCCCCACGGCAGCGGCCAGACCCCCGATCCCCGCACCGACGACGACCGCGCTGCGCGCCCGCGGCGCGACGTCGGACGGGTCCGTCACGCGTCCGCCCAGGCCTCGCGCTCGGTGCGGACCACCTCGCCCGTGCGGGCCGCCTCGTCGATCGCGAGGCCCAGCAGGTGGTCCTGGCAGCCGTCGGCCAGCGGGTACGGGGCCTCGCCCTCGCCGCGGACCCACGCGCCGGTCGACGCGAGGAGCGTCGCGACCGCGATGTCGTCGTCGGCCAGGCGGGCGCCGTCGAACGGGTTCCGGTACAGGACCCGGCCGTCGAGGCTGAGGTGCTCCAGGTCGAAGCCGTCGAGGTTCTGCTCCAGCCCGGTCACGCGGCGCTCCAGGCGCGACGTCACGACGGTCCGCTCGTCGACCCAGCGCGTCAGGGTGTCGTCGACGAGCTCGCCGTGCGAGCCGCGCACGACGAGGCGGTTGGTGCGCAGCGGGTTGTGCCACTGGTTCTCGGTGAAGTCGTACAGCGCGCTGCGGCCGCCGCCGAAGTCGAGCGTCGCGAGGATCGACCAGCGCTCCTTCGCCTCGGTCTCGCCCGTCCAGCCGTCGCGGCTGATCGGCTCCAGCAGCGGTGCGGTGGTCGTCGTGGCGCGCACGGTCACCTCGCCTCGACCGGCTCGGAGCAGCCGCCGGACCAGCCCGACCGCGTGGTACAGGTGCGTCGAGGAGATCTGCACGCTCGTCGCGGCGCCGATCAGGCCCTCGTCGACGGCGCGGATCCGGGCCTGGTGCGCGGGCATCGACGGGCTGTGCTCCGCGACCTGCACGATCCCGGACGCGCCGACGTCCGACCACAGGGCGCGCAGGCCGTCGGCGTCGGGCGCGGGCGGCGTCTCGGCGAGGACGGGCACGCCCAGCGCGACGAGCTCGCGCGTCGCCTCCGGGGTGACGGGCCACGGCACCGACACGACGACGAACTCGGGGCGGTCGGCCGCGACGAGCTCGGCGACGGTGCGGACCGTCGGGACGTTCCACGTCTGCTCGACGACGAACCCGCGCTCGGCCGTGCGCGTCACGACGCCGACGCACCGGAACCGGTGCGGCATGAGCCGCGCCATCCGGAGGAAGAACTGCGCCCGCCAGCCGCTGCCGACGATGCCGAACCTGAGGGGAGAGCTGCTGACCATCGACCGTCCTCGCCGCCGTTGCCGGAACGCCCCGAGGCTATCCCGCCCACCCCCAGGTCACGCCCCGCCGCCCGGCCCTCCGCCGCCCGCGAGTTCGTCAGCCGCTGCCGAGTTCGCCGGCTCCAGCTGACGACCTCGGCCCCAACCAGCGACCTCAGGGGGTGCGGGCGGGCGGGGGTGGGGGCGGCGGGAGAGGGGCTGTACGCGGGGGGGGGGCGGGTCTGGCGACGGTCGGCCGGGGGGGCTGGTAGCGAGGGTGCAGGCGGGCCGGGCGGAGTCGGCGGGGCAGGCG
>PJUA01000196.1_pt1 | contig 51558 bp, 53 predicted proteins | sample 1512151 | NCBI WGS metagenome assembly PJUA01 (sample SAMN08177678, study PRJNA422409) | Soil metagenome, whole genome shotgun sequencing project. | isolation source: Soil enriched on filter paper: beechwood xylan treatment | place: USA: Madison | collected 2015-01-15
CGTCCGTGCCAGTTGCTCCTGTTGGTCCAGTAGCGCCAGTCGCGCCAGTTGGTCCGGTTGGTCCAGTAACGCCGTCCGTGCCTGTTGCTCCTGTTGGTCCAGTAGCGCCAGTCGCGCCAGTTGGCCCGGTTGGTCCAGTAGCGCCGGTCGCACCAGTTGGCCCTGTTGGTCCGGTAGTGCCTGTCGCGCCAGTTGGCCCGGTTGGTCCAGTAGCGCCAGTCGCGCCAGTTGGCCCGGTTGGTCCAGTAGCGCCGGTCGCACCAGTTGGACCGGTTGGTCCGGTAGTGCCTGTCGCGCTAGTTGGCCCGGTTGGTCCAGTAGCGCCAGTCGCGCCAGTTGGCCCCGTCGGTCCGGTAACGCCTGCCGCGCCGGTTGATCCCGTTGGTCCGGTAACGCCTGTGGCACCGGCTGGTCCCGTTGGTCCAGTAAGACCTGTGGCACCGGCTGGTCCCGTAACTCCAGTTGGCCCTGTTACTCCAGGCTGTCCAGTAGCCCCTGTTGCTCCCGGATCGCCGGGCTCCCCACGGCGGCCCCTGCGCCCGCGTTCTCCTTCCGGTCCTCTTGGTCCTCTTTCGCCCATTGGTCCCATTGGCCCTGTTGGCCCTGCTGGTCCTCTAAACCCTCTAGGCCCCCGTGGTCCCCGTTCAGGGCATCGTTTTACTCTTTTTCTTTTTTTTGCATTTTTTCTTTTGCCCATCCTCGGCATATTGGCTGATTTGACTGGTTGCTTTGCTTTTTCTCATCTGGATGGAAAAAAATCTCTTCTTATTGTTCAGTTTAAACACCTCCTTATCTGTTGGTATGCTACGGCGAAAACCCGAAAGTGGAGTGTGCGTTTGCAACAAGCTTTGAGAAAAAGAAATGTGTTTGTTGAAAATGCTTGTACTTCAGCTCCAATCGGTGTAAAGCTCGAAAAACAGTTTAAAGAGCCTGCTCCTGATTAGTCTTTTTGCAGCGGGGTTTCCCGGGCGTGTTGTGGAGGTCATGTTTACCGGTATCAAGCAGAAGCAAAAAGAAGGAGTGAGGAATATTTTGTATCTTGAATGGGAACTCTTGTTCGTATTAGAATGAGATCAAAACTTGATGGGGAGGTTTTTTGAAATGCCGATAGAAAAATACAAGGGGCAGCGGATTGAGTTTATTTATATCGACGGACAAAAGCATGTCAACCAAAGAATAGTTATGGTGCTGGGTGTCAGGAACGGAACAATGTTTGCGTTTGATCCGGGAAAAAATGGCCCGCGCAGCTTTCGCCTGGATCGCATATTGGCCTTTAATCCGGCATCCGTCCATGTCTCGTGAACGAAGCATTCTGCTGATCGACGGACAATCCTTTTATGCTTCGCTGGAAAAATCGGCCCACCCGGAATACAAATACAAGCCCGTGGCAGTTGGAGATCCCGATCGTTCATCGGGTATTATACTTGCAGCCTGCCCCTTGGCGAAGGAGCAGGGAGTGACCACGGCCAGCAGGGTGAGCGAAGCAAAGGCTTTATGCAAGGAGCTGGTGGTGATTCGTCCCCGCATGCAGCGATATATTACGATGTCGCTTCTAATAACAGAGATTTTTGAGGATTTTACCGATCAGGTCGAGCCTTATTCCATCGACGAGCAGTTTCTGGATGTGACGGGGTCCGCAGCCTTGTGCGGAACGGCCGAGCAGATTGCCCGCGAAATTCAGCGGAGGGTGATGCTGGCGACGGGGGTATGGTCAAGAGTTGGTATCGGACCTACCAAAATACTGGCCAAAATGGCAACCGACAACTTTGCCAAAAAACGGGAGGATGGCATCTTCAGGCTGGACCACGGCAACATCGAAAAGGAGCTGTGGCCGCTGCCCGTCAACCGGATGTTTATGGTGGCTTCGCGCATGACAGCCCGCTTCACGATGAGCGGCCTTCGCACCATAGGCGACATTGCCAGATTGGAGCTGCCCGTTTTCAAAAGGATGATGAGACGAATGATGGGCAAACAGTCGGATATACAGGCGGAATATTACTGGCAAACGGCCAGAGGCATCGATCCCAGCCCTGTTGTATCCCACATTCGCACGCCAATCAAATCCATCAGCCACGGCAAAGCGCTGCGTGCGTCTCTGTATAGTCGGCGCAAGGACATTGAAGTGGTGCTGCTGGAGCTTTCCGTCGAGGTATGCAGGCGCGCTAGAAGGCTTGGTTACGAAGGAAGAGTCGTTTCCTTGAGTATAGGAGAATCGGATGGGCAGCGGGCGAACGTGTTCAATCGGCAGCTTACCCTGCCTAGCCCAACCTCGCTTACCCACGAGCTGGCTGCTGCCGTCCTGCGGTTGTTCGGGACGTTTTGGCAAGGGATGCCGGTCAGCCATATCGCGATCGCGTTGACGGGGCTGTCCTCCGACAGGATCCAGCAGCTGGATCTTTTTGACGATAAGGTCAAAATCTTTGATCTGGAGCGGACCCTGGACGGCATCAAGGATCGTTTCGGCGATACGGCCGTAATGCGAGCCTCCTCGCTTTTGGCTGCCGGCGTTGCCCGGGAGAGAGGGGAGCAGATCGGCGGGCATTTCAAATAAAGATTCAGAATGACTATGAATAGGGAACTCAATAGTGAAGTCAGCTCCAAACGGAAAAAGCGCAGATCCAGGCTGAATGGCCTGAACCTGCGCTTTTATGTTTTCGTTTTGACCTTGTGGCCTTAAGGAGAAACAAACAGCAGGCGTTCTTCCTCGCGGCTATGAATGGCGTTAACCACAATCAAGGCATGGAATTGATGCATAATGTCCGCTGTAACTCCCTCTTCTGCAATCCGGCTTTTGATATCGCCTACGATAATCCGCAGCAATTCATGATCGCGGGTCAGCTTAACGATGTCCGTTGCCAGCTCGGGGTTGCCCGCTTCCTTCTCCTGGTAAAAACCTTCTTCTTCCGCTTCCGCGTGGCTGAGAATCCGGGTTTCCCAATATTCAATTAAGTGGTCCGCCGCTTGGCGGGCGACCTCGTATTCCTTCATTTCCAGCAATTCCTCAACCTCTTCGGTTTTGTCGATTGCCCCTGACAAGCCGCCTTCATGGATAGCATGATGGGCGTGCAATTGCCGCAAGGATGGTCCTACCATTTGCAATACCTCCTCCTAGTAAGTTGCATTTTTTTCAGTATAGCATACCGGATACCCCTCATTATGCTGATTAGGCTTTATCTGTTGGCGAAAGAGGGAACTCCCTAATGGGAACCTGCGCCCTATAACTCCATAATGAAAGTAATTAGAGAAATCGTTTTAAAAAAACGCTATTGAACCGGTCCATGCATGTCTAGCAGCATAAAAAGGAGTGTTTGCATCAATGAAAAAGAAATTTGGACTCAATTTTTTCAAACCGATCGAGAGCTATTCGGGAAATTGGTCTATTCTAGAGGAAAAAAACAGAGATTGGGAAAATATGTACCGCCAGCGCTGGTCGCACGACAAGGTTGTACGCACGACGCACGGCGTTAACTGCACCGGCTCCTGCAGCTGGAAGGTATTTGTCAAAAACGGAATTATTACATGGGAAAACCAGCAGATCGACTATCCGTCCTGCGGACCGGACATGCCGGAATTTGAACCTCGCGGATGTCCCCGCGGAGCAAGCTTCTCCTGGTATGAATACAGCCCGCTTCGCGTGAAGTATCCCTATATGAGGGGCAAGCTGTGGCGGATGTGGAAAAAAGCGATCGCCGAGCACGACAGCCCGATTGATGCCTGGGCAAGCATCGTAGAAGATCCGCAGAAGGCATTGGAATACAAATCCGCACGCGGCAAAGGCGGTCATATCCGCGTGGACTGGAACGATGCCATGCATCTGATCTCCGCGCAGCTCATTTATACGATTCGCAAATACGGGCCTGACCGGATCGCTGGCTTCACCCCGATTCCCGCAATGTCCATGATCAGCTATGCCTCAGGAGCAAGATTTATTTCGCTGCTGGGCGGACAGATGCTTAGCTTCTATGACTGGTATGCCGATCTTCCGCCCGCGTCGCCGCAAATCTGGGGCGAGCAGACAGATGTTCCGGAATCCTCCGACTGGTATAACGCGGGATACCTGATTATGTGGGGCTCCAATGTGCCGTTGACCAGAACGCCGGATGCCCACTTTATGACGGAGGTGCGCTACAAAGGCACCAAGGTTGTGTCGGTTGCTCCCGACTTTGCGGAAAACGTGAAGTTCGCCGATAACTGGCTGGCTCCGCATCCCGGAACGGATGCCGCGATCGCCCAAGCCATGACGCATGTCATCCTGAACGAGTTTTATAAGGATCGCGCGGAGCCGATGTTTATGGATTACGCCAAGCAGTTTACCGATATGCCGTTTATTATTTTGCTGGACCCGCATGAGGATTCACTGAAGGGCGGACGTTTCCTTCGGGCCAGCGATTTGGGCCAGCACAGCGAAAATGCGGACTGGAAGCCCGTTATTTACGACCAGGCGGCAGGCGAGCTGATGGTGCCGAACGGAACAATGGGCCAGCGCTGGGAAGAAGGGGTCAAGTGGAATCTGATCCTGGAGCGCGAGGATGGAACGAAGGTTGATCCGGCGCTTACGGTAATGGACCAGAATCATGAAACCGTCGAAATCGTATTCCCTTACTTCGACAATGCCGGCAATGGCATTTTTAAACGCTCTATTCCCGCTATCAAAATCAAGCTTGCCGACGGAAGCGAACGTTATGCGGCAACCGTCTATGACCTGATGATGAGCCAATACGGCGTTGCCAGAACAGACAGCCCATACAATGCCAAAGGCTATAGCGACGCAGAATCCTTCTACACGCCAGCCTGGCAGGAGAAGGTGACGGGTGTCAAAGCAAGCGTTCTGGTGCAAATCGCTCAGGAATTTGCCCAAAACTCGCTGGATACCGGCGGACGTTCCATGATTATTATGGGCGCGGGCATCAATCACTGGTTCAACAGCGACACGATCTATCGCGCTATTCTGAACCTTGTTATTTTGACAGCGTCGCAAGGCGTGAACGGCGGCGGCTGGGCGCATTATGTCGGCCAGGAGAAATGTCGTCCGATCGAAGGCTGGTCGACAATCTCGTTCGCTAAGGACTGGCAAAACGGAGCAAGGCAGCAAAATGCGACGTCCTTCTTCTATTTTGCTTCTGATCAGTGGAGATATGAGGAAAGCGGAACAGACAGCCTGAAATCGCCGATAGGCGGAGATGTAGCTTATCAGCATCCGGCGGATTACAACGTGCTTGCAGCTCGCCTTGGCTGGCTGCCGTCCTTCCCTCAATTCAACAAAAACAGCCTGTTGTTTGCGGAGGAAGCGGCCAAAGCGGGCAAAACGTCGAACGAAGAAATCATCAAAAAAACCGTCGATGAATGGGTATCCAAAAAAGTGAAGCTTGCCGTGGAAGACCCCGGAGCACCGGAAAACTTCCCGCGTTCGCTTTTTGTCTGGCGTTCCAATCTGATCTCCAGCTCCGCCAAAGGGCAGGAGTATTTTATGAAGCATTTGCTTGGCGCATCCAGCGGTCTTCTTGCTTCTCCGAATGAAGAACAGAAGCCGGAGGAAATCGTGTGGCGGGATGATGTGGAAGGTAAGCTGGACTTGCTGGTAGCGCTGGACTTCCGTATGACGGCTACGCCGCTGTACGCAGATATTGTCCTTCCTGCGGCTACCTGGTATGAAAAGACAGATTTGTCGTCAACCGATATGCATCCATTTGTACATCCCTTTAACCCGGCGGTTAATCCGCTGTGGGAATCCCGCTCCGACTGGGATATTTACCGCGACCTGTCCGAAGTATTTTCGGAAATGGCCAAAACGCATCTGCCGGGTGTGTACAAGGATGTGTTGATGACACCGCTAGGTCATGACAGCAAAGGCGAAATTTCGCAGCCTATGGGCCTGGTCAAGGACTGGTCCAAAGGCGAGGTTGCCGCTGTACCGGGCAAAACGATGCCGAATTTCAGCATCATCGAACGGGATTATACCAAAATCCACGATAAATACGTGACGCTTGGTCCTAATCTTGCAAACGGCCGGTTAGGCGCGCACGGCGTCACCTTCCCGGTAGGCGAGGAATACGAGGAACTGAAGCGGATTAACAGCGTTTACCATGACGAAACGATCAAAAACGGATTGCCGAAAATCAATTCAGCGCGCCGCGTGGCCGATGCAATCCTGCATTTGTCATCGGCAACAAACGGACGTTTGTCTCAGAAAGCTTTTGCAGAGGCGGAGCATGAGCATGGCGTAGAGCTGCTGGATATATCGGCAGAGCGCGCAGCCGAAAAAATTACGTTCCAAAGCATTACAGCACAGCCGCGTGAGGTTATCCCGACGCCGGTATTTACGGGCTCCAATAAGCAAGGCCGCAGATATTCGCCGTTTACGATTAATATCGAACGTCTGGTGCCGTTCCGAACGTTGACGGGAAGACAGCATTTTTATATTGACCATGAAGTGTTTATGCAATTCGGCGAAACGCTGCCGGTATACAAGCCAACGCTGCCGCCGATGGTTTTTGGACCGCGCGACAGGGAAATCAAAGGCGGTCAGGACGCTCTCGTGCTTCGTTACATGACGCCGCACGGCAAATGGAATATTCACTCCACCTATCAGGACAACCAGCACATGCTGACGCTGTTCCGCGGCGGTCCGACTGTATGGATTAGCATCGAGGATGCGGAAGCGCACGACATTAAAGATAATGAATGGCTGGAAGTGTATAACCGTAATGGAGTTGTCACGGCAAGAGCCGTCGTCAGCCCGCGCATGCCGCGCGGCTCGATGTTCATGTATCACGCCCAGGATAAGCATATCCAGGTGCCAGGCTCCGAAATTACGGACACCCGCGGCGGAAGCCATAACGCTCCGACCCGCATTCATTTGAAACCAACCCAGATGGTCGGAGGCTACGCTCAGATCAGTTACGGCTTCAACTACTACGGCCCAATCGGAAATCAGCGGGATTTGTATGTAGCCGTACGCAAAATGAAGGAGGTCAACTGGCTTGAAAATTAAAGCGCAAATCGCGATGGTCATGAACCTGGACAAATGTATTGGCTGCCACACCTGCAGCGTAACCTGTAAAACGACATGGACGAACCGCAAGGGCGCGGAATATATGTGGTTCAACAACGTAGAAACCAAGCCGGGCATCGGCTACCCCAAACGCTGGGAGGACCAGGAGCTTTATAAAGGCGGCTGGAAGCTTCGTAAGGGGAAGCTGGAGCTTAAATCGGGAAACAAGCTGTCCAAGGTCGCTCTGGGCAAAATTTTCTACAATCCGGACATGCCGGAAATGAAGGATTATTATGAGCCTTGGACCTATAACTACGAGCATTTGACAAATGCGGGCGAGCAGAAGCATTCCCCTGTGGCACGGGCTCATTCCGTAATTACTGGCGAAAAGATGGATTTGGAATGGGGACCCAACTGGGAGGACGATTTGGCCGGCGCGCATGTGACTGGCCCGCTCGATCCCAACATCCAGAAGATTGAAGAAGAAATCAAAATCAACTTTGAAAAATCCTTTATGATTTATTTGCCTCGTTTGTGCGAGCATTGCCTCAACCCTAGCTGCGTGGCCTCCTGTCCATCGGGAGCCATGTACAAGCGCGAAGAGGACGGCATCGTTTTGGTGGATCAGGAGGCTTGCCGCGGCTGGCGTTATTGCATGACCGGCTGTCCTTACAAAAAAGTGTACTTCAACTGGCAAACCAACAAGGCCGAAAAATGTACATTCTGCTTCCCGCGTATCGAAGCGGGCTTGCCAACGGTTTGCTCGGAAACCTGTACGGGCCGTATCCGCTACCTGGGCGTATTGCTCTATGATGCCGACAAGGTGCAGGAAGCAGCGTCCACGCCGGATGAAAAAGACCTGTACCAGGCGCAATGCGACTTGTTCCTGGATCCGCATGATCCTGAAATCATTGCGCAAGCGCGCAAGGACGGACTTTCTCAGGATTGGATCGAGGCGGCTCAAAACTCGCCGGTCTACAAGCTGGCAATCGAGCATAAGCTGGCGTTCCCGCTTCACCCGGAATACCGCACATTGCCAATGGTTTGGTACGTGCCGCCGCTTAGCCCGATCATGAACTATTTTGAAGGCAAGGATTCCTTGAACAACCCGGACGCCATTTTCCCGGCGATTGAGGAAATGCGTACGCCCGTTCAATATTTGGCCAACATGCTGACTGCGGGAGACACAACAACAGTGAAGGAATCCCTGCAGCGGATGGCAATGATGCGCTCTTACATGCGCGCTTTGTCTACCGGCAAGGAATTTGACCAGAATCGATTGAAGCGCGTAGGCATGACAGGACAACAAATGGAGGAAATGTACCGTTTGCTGGCGATTGCGAAATACGAAGACCGTTTCGTTATTCCAACTTCGCATAGAGAACAAGCGATGAACCCGTATAAGGCGCAAGGCTCCTCCGGCTTTGGCGAGATGGGCGACGATTGCTCCGGATGCGGCCCGGCCGAAGCGATCAACATGATGACAAAGTCCGGGAAGAAGGCCTACGAAGAAAACTTCTACGGAGGTATTTGGCGTGATTGATGTAACTAGACTTTACGACTACAAGCCATCTTTCGGGTTTTTCGCAAGGCAGCTGATGTATCCGGAGAAGCTGGATTTTAATCCGGTCATGCTGGAGACCAGCTTTGATTCGGCGCATCCTGCTTATGCTCTGGTTATGACCTATTGGACAGCGATGCAGGAGTTCAGTCTGGACGATATCCAGGAGATGTACGCGGAAACCTTTGATTTTCAAAAGGACTGCACCCTTTACATGAGCTATTTCAAGTTTGAGGATGGCAAGGAGCGCGGACAGCTCCTTGCCAAGCTTAAGTTGCTGTACGAAATGTTCGGACTGGAAATGCCGGAAGGCGAGCTACCGGATTTCCTGCCCTTGATGTGCGAGTTTCTGTATGCCGCCGAATGGCGGCAGGACCCCCAGGCCGCAGAAAATTTTAAAATGCTGATTGCGGTGCTTGAGGATGGGACTTACCATTTGCTGCAGGCGCTGGAGAAGAACAAGAGCCCGTATGCGTATCTTGTCAAAGGATTGCGGGAGACGTTTAAGGCGTGCAGACAACAGGAGGTGCCAGAGCAATGAAGATGCTGGATCAATTATTATGGGTTATTTTTCCCTATGCGTGTCTTGTCGTGTTTATTGTTGGACATATATTCCGCTATCGTCAGGATCAGTTTAACTGGACGGCCAAATCTAGTGAATTTATCGAAAAGAAGCAGCTAAAAATAGGCAGCATGCTGTTCCATCTTGGCATTATTCCCGTTATTATGGGGCATGTGTCAGGGCTTGGCATTCCAAAATCATGGATGCATGCGCTTGGCGTAAACGATCATATGTATCATATTGGAGCCGTTTATATCGGCGGTTTTTTCGGCGCGATTACGCTGGCGGGGATGCTGGTGCTAACCTTCCGGCGGTTTACGCTCAAAAATGTAAGACGGCTCAGCTCGGGCTCCGATCTGGCGGTTAACGCCATTTTGCTGTTTATCGTATTCATGGGCATGTACGCCACTCTGGTTACTAATGCCGTTCAGCCGGAATTTGATTACCGTACCTCCATTTCCATCTGGTTCCGCGGTTTGTTTTATCTGAGCCCGGACGCTTCGTTAATGACAGACGTTCCGCTTTCCTTTAAAATACACGTATTGTCCGGTTTTGTCATTTTGGGCTTCTGGCCGTTTACAAGGCTTGTGCACGTATGGAGCGTTCCGTTGAATTATGTAGGAAGAAGTTATATTCTATACAGAAGAAATAAATCGAAATAATGGAGAAATGAAATGAATGATCATGTGGGTTATCAAGCTGAGCTGGATGAAATCCGCAGTAAATTGGGTTTTGATTTCATGGCGCTGGCATTGGTCGAAACAGCGGAGTTCGACTATGTCATTAAGTGGAAATACGCCTCCGGCAATCTGAACGATCGCTTCAAGCGCATTGTTCTGCGTTCTGGAAGAGGTATAGCGGGGCTGGTGTTCAAAACCGGAAAACCCTTGCTCCTTTCCTCTGTCCGGGATCAGATGGGACCGGATTCGCTCTTCAGATACCCCATCATCAAGTCTGAAAATCTGGCCAGCTTCGGAGCGGTTCCATTATGGAACGACGCCCGGGTTGCGGGTGTGCTGCTGGGCGGCTTCCGGGGCGAGGAGCAGGTGGACGAAGCCAAGCTGGAAGCGCTGAAGCAATGCGTGCAGCATGGAATCGGAGACTTGAATGGAAAGGAACTGTTGCTGAGTTGACGATCCAGGCGGGGAATACAGCGATTGAACAAATGATGTCGCAACTGTATAAAAACAGCACAGAGGCTATTTTCTTTTTTGACCGGGAAGGAACAGCGTTAGCTATGAACCCCGCAGCCGCAGAGATCATCGACAGCGATGTGATGAAGCGGCTTCTTCAAGGCGAGGCTCAAGCGTTGTGCGGCACGTGCAGAGGGTATACCAGCGATCAGGAGCTGCGAACCTGCCTGAACTGCTATTTTGTTACGCCCGTCATCGAGGAGTTCAGTTCGTTTCAGGTTTATCTGGAAACAAAAGGAAAAGGTGTTGTTCCTTACGCCGCCACCATTCAGCTGATTGATCCTGTAAAAGGCATTCGTGCATTTATGCTGAGGGATTTAACGAAGCAATTCAAGACGCAGGAGAAGCTTTACCAGAACAAAATGGTCAAGCATGTCATGGAAGCCCAGGAGAACGAGCGCAAGCGGCTTTCCCGGGAGCTGCATGACAGCGTGGCGCAGGAATTGCTAAGCGCGCTTGTCGACCTGCGGGTGCTGAAATATATGACCAAGGAAGACGACATTCTGAAAAAGGTCAAGCAGACTGAGGGCGTTATGACCCGGCTGCTGCAGGATATCCGCAATATGTCAGTGGAGCTGCGTCCTGCGGCGCTGGACGATTTGGGCCTGGAGGCAGCGTTCCGCTCCCACTTTAAGCGGGTGGAGCAGAATTACGGGGTTGCCATTGAATATCTGTCCAGCCTGTCTACAAAACGATATGGCAACGAGATTGAAACGGTTATATACCGCATCTGCCAGGAAGCGGTATTTAATGCGATAAAATATGCGCAGGTCGACAGTGTGAAGGTGGAGCTGGTGGAGCAAGGCAATCTGCTACAGCTGATTGTGGAGGATGAAGGCGTCGGCTTCAGACCGGACGACGAGCCGGAGGGAACGGGCCTTGGCCTGTACGGCATGCAAGAACGCGCCGAATTGGTAGGCGGAACGTTCAACCTGATAACGGGCATGGGGCAAGGAACAAAAATCATTTTGCAGGTTCCGATTATGAGGCAACAAGGGAAGGAGTGAGCTGGCTATGCGAATCGTTATTGCGGATGATCATGCGATTGTAAGAAGCGGGTTTGCGATGATCCTTAATTTTCAGGAGGATATTGAGGTTATCGGCGGAGCGGCGGATGGACTTGAAGCATATGCGATGGTTGCCAAGCATCGCCCCGACATATTGATTATGGACCTTAGCATGCCCCCCGGCGAAAGCGGGCTGATCGCTACCGGCAAGATCAAAGAGGATTATCCTGATACCAAAATTCTCATTCTGACCATGCATGATGATGAAGAATATTTGTTCCATGTGCTCAAAAACGGCGCTTCAGGCTATGTTCTGAAAAGCGCGCCCGACGAGGAGCTGCTGTTGGCGATTCGCACCATTCATCAAGGCGGCATGTACATCCATCCCAAAATGGCCACTTCGCTTGTCCGGGAGTTTATTCGCAAGGAAAAGGATTCCTACACGGAGGACCCCTTCGAGCTGCTGTCCAAGCGTGAAATGGAAATTTTGCCGCTGATTGCAAAGGGATACGGAAACAAGGAAATTGCCGAAAAGCTGTACGTTTCCGTAAAAACCGTGGAAGCTAACAAAGCCAAAATCATGGAAAAACTAAACCTTTCCAGCCGTCCCGAGCTGGTGGAATATGCGCTGCGGAAGAAACTGCTGGATTTCTAAGGCGTGGTGAACACTCTAAACAGGAATGGAGGTTGTCCTCTTGTCAGAGACAAATCAACTTAGATTTAACACGCCCGCCATGCGGATATTGGAAAACGAGCATCGTTATCTTACCTATCTGATGGAGCAATGGCATGCCATTGTCCGTTATCTGGATAGCGGAGTCAAGACGGCGGAAGAGGGGCGCGCGTTGATTGTTGAGCTGCGCAGCCAGCTTGAGGCCTTCAAGCCCATTTTGGCCAAGCATACCGAAAAGGAAGAGGCTTATTTTTTCCCGCTCCTTGGCTCTTATATCGGATTTGAGCAAGGCCCGCTGGTCGGCATTCAGGAAGAGCATAAAGAGATTGATGCTTATATCGGCCATTTCATGCATCATACAGAAACTGGCGTGGAGCAGATGTCGCTGGGACAGGTTCGCGCGGTTGCCCGCGACGCCGGCGAGGCTTTTGAAATTTTGACCGTTCATTTCGTCAAGGAAGAAACGGTGCTGTTCCCTATGGCGGAGCAGCAAATTGGTCCCGGCGCAAGAAAACGTCTGGATCAGCAGTTAAATACGCTTATTTCTTGAATCGCTATTCGCTGCGCGCCGCGGCCACAACCACTGCAACCACAACCACGCGATTTTGAGCATGACGTCATTATCATCCAGGCCGTTTCCCCCGGGGAGCGGTTTTTTTGTTGTTTACAGGGAGTCCCCCGCCAAGGAGAGGGAACTCCCCTATATATGAGCCGCACTCCAGCCAGCTACAATATGGACATAGAATGGCTTCAGGAAAACAGCCGGAACAACATGGATGAAAGGTGAGTTCTATGATTAAGAAAATGCAATTGCCGCTTCAAACATTGAATTTGATTACGGGTTTTATGGTATGGGTCATTATCTCCTCGCTCCTGCCCTTTATTAGGGAGGATATCGCCATACCTGCGGAAAAGCTGGCGATGGTTACGGCATTGCCTGTTGTTCTGGGGTCGATCCTGCGCATACCGCTTGGTTATTATGCCAATGTTTTGGGAGCGCGGGTTATTTTTCTCGCCAGCTTTGTGCTGCTTCTGTTTCCTGTTTATTACATTAGCGAAGCGGGAACCTACGGCGATCTGATTATCGGCGGTTTGTTCCTCGGCATTGGCGGCGCTGTTTTTTCTGTAGGCGTAACGTCACTGCCCAAATATTACCCCAAAGAAAAACATGGCTTTGTCAACGGGATTTACGGTATCGGCAATCTGGGAACGGCGCTTTCCACGTTTATGGCACCTATTGCGGCTACGCAACTGGGCTGGTCGCTTACCATCAAGCTTTATTTGGGCCTGCTGATGATATTTATCGTGCTTAACTTCTTTTTCGGTGATCGCCATGAGACCAAGGTGAAAACGCCGATTATGGATCAAATCAAAGGCGTCATCAAAAATGAAAAGCTCTGGCTTTTTTCATTGTTTTATTTTATTACGTTTGGTTCGTTTGTGGCGTTTACGATTTATCTTCCCAACTTCCTGGTGACTAATTTCGATCTGGAGAAGGTGGATGCCGGACTGCGTACAGCAGGCTTTATCGCATTAGCTACATTTATGCGTCCTGTCGGAGGCTGGCTTGGAGACAAATTTCAGCCGCTGCTGCTGCTGATTGCCACTTTTGTCATTTATACAGGAGCTGCCGTGCTGCTTGCTTTCGTACCGTCGATGGGCCTGTATACCGTAGGCTGTCTCGCAATTGCGTTTAGCGCGGGACTGGGGAACGGCGTTATTTTCAAGCTGGTGCCGATGTATTTCAACAAGCAGGCGGGGATCGTCAACGGCATTGTATCCATGATGGGCGGTTTGGGAGGATTTTTCCCGCCGATCATGCTATCCTTGATTTATTCGCTTACCGGCCAATATTCGATCGGCTTTATGCTGCTGTCCGAGGTGGCGCTGGCGAGTCTGGTGCTTGTTATCTGGCTTTATTACCATGGCAAGCTGGCTTTAACCTCCGAGGTATTCAACTCCACGGGTCAAGGCATTCTGGTAACAGATATCGCGGGCAACATTAAATCCGTCAATCCTGCATTTACGAAGCTGACTGGCTTTACGGAGCAAGAGGTTTTAGGCAAAAAGCCAAATGTGTTGAAATCGGGCAAACAAGAAAAGGCATTTTACCAGGATTTATGGAGCAATCTGAAAGAAAAGGGCATGTGGCAGGGAGAAATTTGGAACAAGCGCAAAAACGGAGAGGATTATCTCCAATGGTTGAATATTAGCGCCATTAAAGATGAGACCGGGGAGCATCTCCGTTATGTAGGTACCTTCACGGACATTACGGAGGAACGCAAAGCTTAAGATAGATGAGTTCAACTAATGAGGCGGACTCCCGCCAGCCAGATTGGTTAAGGAGCGGACAGAGATGATAGAGTTGAGAACCCCGATAACCGTGTCGGAGGCGGTGGAGAGAGTGATGGCGCATGCCAGGGTATTAGGGGCGGAAACCGTTCCGCTTGCCGAAAGCTTCGGCAGAATCATGGCCCAGCCGCTCAAAGCTACTCATGATGTGCCTCCGTTTGACCGCTCGCCCTATGACGGCTTTGCAATCCGCTCCGAGGATTCAAGGGGAGCCTCCGGCGCTAGCCGCAAAGCATTTACGGTAATAGGCCATTATGGAGCAGGCGCCGTATTTGAAGGAGAGCTGGGGCCGATGCAGGCCGTTCGCATCATGACTGGAGCTGCGCTGCCAAGTAATGCCGACGCGGTTGTTATGTTTGAGCAGGCGGGTATTACCGGCAATTCCTTCATGATTCGAAAGGAGTTTGCGCCGTTTGAAAATCTTTCGCTCAAGGGCGAGGATATGGCGGAGGGCGAGGTGCTTGCCGCTCACGGCTCCTTTATTCAGCCTGGTATTGTAGCGCTGCTGGCGACCTTCGGCTATACTGATGTAAGGGTAGCGCGCCGTCCCGTTGTTGGCATTTTGTCAACCGGTACGGAGCTGCTGGATGTACATGAGCCGCTTAGCCCGGGGAAAATTCGCAATAGCAATGGGCCGATGATTGCGGCTCAGCTTGCCCGGATGGGGATTTCCTGCCGGATGTACAAAACGGCTAGCGATGAGCTGGAGAGTTGCCTGGATATGGTTCGCCAGGCGATGGAGGAATGTGATTGCCTCATTACAACTGGCGGGGTGTCGGTTGGTGATTTTGACTTTTTGCCCGCCATTTATGAGCGCCTTGGCGCCGAGGTGCTTTTTAATAAAGTTTCAATGCGTCCCGGGAGCGTAACGACAGTGGCTGTGCGTTCCGGGAAATACCTCTTTGGGCTATCGGGAAATCCGTCCGCCTGCTATATCGGCTTTGAATTGTTTACCCGTCCGGTGCTGCTGAAGATGATGGGGTCAACGAAGCCTTACCTTCCCCGAGCGACAGCCCGGCTTGGCGAAACGCTTGCCAAGGCCAATCCGTTCACGCGCTTTATCCGCGCGGTCTACGACGGTACAAGCGTGCGCTCGGCAGGCTTTAATAAATCAAATGCGGTTTCCTCCATTGCCCGCGGCAATGCGCTGATGGTCCTGCCAGGCGGGTCCCGTCACTTTGCAGAAGGCGATACGGTAGATGTGCTTCTGCTAGGGGTGGAGGAAGGTTCGGACAGTTGGGTCCTTTAATTTAATGGAGAGGAGACGATCGGAATGTTTGCGCCTAAAGATCGGTTGCAAAGACCCATGCATGATTTGCGGATATCGGTAACGGATCGCTGCAACTTCCGTTGCTCCTACTGTATGCCCAAGGAGCTTTTTGGCGAGGACTACGCTTTTTTGCCGCCAAGCGAGCTGTTGTCCTTTGACGAAATCAAGCGCCTCACGGCGTTATTCGTTTCGCTTGGCGTTGAGAAAATTCGCCTGACCGGCGGCGAACCGCTAATGCGCCCCAAGCTGCCGGAGCTGGTGAGGGATATTAAAGCTGTGCCTGGCGTAAGGGATATTGGGTTAACAACCAACGGCGTGCTGCTGGGCCGACTGGCCGAGCCATTGTACGATGCAGGTCTGCGCCGGCTGAACATTAGCCTTGACGCTCTAGATCCAGAGCTGTTTATGAGCATCAACAACAGAGGGGTCAAGCCGGAGCACATTTTGAAAAATATAGATCACGCCGTAGATGTCGGTTTTCAAGTCAAGGTAAATATGGTTGTGCAAAAGGGAATTAACGAGTCCGAAATTTTGCCAATGGCGGCTTATTTCAAGGAGAAGGGCATTACTCTGCGGTTTATCGAGTTTATGGATGTAGGCAACGGAAACGGCTGGGGCTTTGAAAAGGTTGTTTCCAAACGCGACATCCTGCAGCTTCTTCAGGGAGCATACGAGATGGAGCCGGTGGATCAAAACTATTTTGGCGAGGTTGCCCAGCGTTATCGTTACACGGATAACGGCGCGGAAATCGGCTTTATTACATCGGTGTCCGAATCCTTCTGCTCAACTTGTACGCGTGCCCGCTTGTCCTCCGACGGGAAGCTGTATACGTGCCTCTTTGCATCTCGCGGCTTTGATCTGAGAGATGTCATTCGCAGCGGCGCAAGCGATGAAGAGCTGTTGGCCTTCATTGCGAATGTATGGGAGAATCGCAGCGACCGGTATTCGGAAGAACGGACAGAAGAGTCGGCGATTAGCAAGCCCAAAATCGGCATGTCGTATATCGGCGGTTGAGCCTTCGAGCGATCTCGCTATGGAACGACGGCTTTATTCTTGCGGACAAAAATGACCTTTAGGCGCTGTTTTTGAAGGAATTTCAGTTTGTAATGGACGTTGGGCTTAAAGAAAAACAACAAAACAGAAGGCGTCCCTCATGTGCGGGAGTGCCTTCTGTTTTTGTCGATAAATATCCTTACATACTGAACAGAACAACAAGGAACAGCATGAGCGTAAATCCGATTTCTATCATTCCCGTCACTTTGGGCGTAACGCCCATTTTGGGGACGATGATCGCCCGCAGCAGCAGAGTTGCTAATACTGGAGCGGCTGCGAGAGGCAAAAATAACAAGCCGAATAGTATAAAGCATAGATGGTAGGCGATAGATGCAACATAATATTTGGGGTTTTTCTTTTCCCGGATAATTGTTTTGACGTACAGGGCCGTGCCGGTAAAATAGATCATCGAAACTGCGAACAAAACGATTGCCGTCTCCCAATCCTCTCCGCCGCCTATATAAAAAACGGGAAACACCATCAGGCTGAAGGTGATAATCGCTGCAATGTCATTCAGCAAGGCGCGCTCGTTTTTTGTGCGCGCATAATACAGATTGACGCAAAAAAGCGGAAGAAGCGGAAGCGCAAACCATATTAGCTGTGGAACAGCAATGAGCATATAGACCGCAAATGGCAGCAACAATGCAGCATATAAAATAACCGGCTTGCGGTAGCGGTCTCCCCGGCGGGTCTTCGCCCATTGAAGAAGCGGGAAACTGAACAAATAAAGGAGCAGCCAGGTTAGGAACAATGGGATATGGGGCCATTTTCCCTGCGAAGCCGCCAGCCCGAACAGGAACGGAAGGACAAGCATTGCCCAGGCTCCGTGCTGGTTGGGGATATATCTTTTCATAACGGATAGCCTCCTACGCATAATCAAATGACATAATGCCATTATAAAATAGATCGTGGCATCCAATCGTGATTTGGCCCACATATCACGGAATGTTCATGCGAAGAGTCAGGGCATGTCTGAAAAATCAATAGCCATTCCCTTATGCTATCAGGGGTGGCTTTTTATTAGCCCCGTTTTCCATATTAAACTAGCTGCTTCTTTCGTGATTTTTGCACAGGAGCACCCCGTTCCAAAACTAGCATATCTTCGATATCTGAAATTCTTAGCACCAGCCTTGTTATATCCGACAGATCGGGCGGATTGGCGGATTGGGCCAACACACGTTGCGCATACTGAGCCAGCAGCGGCATGGATATGCCGATTTCGCCTCGCTGCCCGTTGGCCTGCCGAACATATACATGGTCAGGAACAGTTAGCGACATAGCCTCATTATAACTATCCTCATCGCAGCTTTCGAAGGGAGCCTTAAGCTCCACATTCAACGTTTTTGTCCAATCGAAACCTGTCGAATACAGCAGAAGCAGGACGGGGCGCTGAATGCCTTCATAGCCATCCCATTCACAATAACAGGTCAGCTTCATAGGCGCAGCTCCTTTCTGTTTCGCACTTGCCGATTAAGCTTCGTCAAAAGCTCCATTGCAGCATGGGAGGGCTCTTGCGGCACAGGCGGGAACGTAGCGGTGAGGCGAGAGTGCAGAGATAAATCCTCGCGCTGCTGCCGGATGCGGCGCCCGACGCGCTCCAGCCGCTGTCTGACAAAGGATACCGGAAGGGCGAAGGCTTCAGCGATTTGTCCAGCCTCGCAGCGCTGCCGCTGAAATTCCGAAAGCATATAAAAAGGCATTGCGGCATATTGCTGAAACAAGCCTGCCTGATTCTCCTGCAGAGCGACAAATGACGGAGGCAAGCTGCGCTGATTGCCCGTATGCATGGCAGGATGGCATAGCTCATGGAAAAACGCCAGTCTTTGCTGTCTTTTCTCCAGATAGATATTCAGAAAGATCATGCAATCCCCCTCCTCGTCATAAAGGACTTTGGTGTCTCCCTCTGTATAGGCGATAAACGTGTTAAATAAGGAAGCGACATGATCCAAATCCTCCATATCTTCGCATCGTTTGATGCCATTTGCCTGATAGATTCCGCAAATCCACTTCTCCAGTTCAGTCGGCTTGTACAACTCCATGTCCAATTCTTCCATTACAACCTCCAAAATAGAATATATGTTCGTATGTATGGCGAAAATTAAAACCCTTACGGGCTTTAAAATAGGACAAGCTCTATTCAGTTCTGATTGTTCAGCTCTCGTTCTCGTCTGCGCTTATCTTTGAAAGCTCGAAACATTTCCAGCTCGCGCTTCAAATGCTCAGCTTCTTCTTCATCCATCTCTTCGGGAGGTCCGCCAAGGTAAGCGATATAAATGCCCGCTTCCGGAGCAACGGCCTCTTTGGGCAGCTTGCCCTCCGCATCAGCTGCAAGGGAGCCTTGCGCATCGCCGGATGAAGCAGGGGAATCCGACAGACCTAGCAAATAATCCGCATTGGTCTGAAGCGCATCAACTAGCGCAGCCAATGTTTCATGCGGCGGCGCGCTTCGGCCATGCTCGTAGTTGCTAATTGCGGCTTTGGTCAGGTTGACCTGCTGAGCAAGCTGTTCCTGAGTTAATCTAAGCTGCTTGCGGCGTTCTGTTAATCGGTCGGCTCTGAACAACGTAATCTCTCCCCGCGCATAAGTACATCTTTATTGTACTATATCCAGTTAATTTTGCAACAATAAATACAAATTACTTGTACTTTCAATTGACATACAAGAATCTTGTACTTATACTGAGGATATAGAGTACAAGAAACGTGTACAACAACTGCACAAAGAAATAAGAACAATGGGGGCGATGACGTTGGTAAACGGAACAGGCAGCGCAACATTTCAATTTTTGGCTAAACCAAATATAAAGGAAAAAAAGACAGCCCAGCAAATGCTGCGCAAATATAAGGAGTTAAAGCTTGTAGTGGAGGATTTTCGCCGTCATGAGGAGTTATTGAAGCAAACGATCTATAACTCGGAGTCAACGCGCCGATTAGATGCGGACGAGCTATACGCCAATAAAACCGCCAATGCCGTTCAATTGGCCCAAAACCAGAAGCGTGCCGCCGAAAAATGCGATTTGCTTCGGAATGCGTTGGAGAGAGCTGTAGATATGATCGGCGACGATGAATCCAAGCAGGCCATTACGCTTCGTTATTTGAAGGGGCATACGTACTCCGAAACACTCTATTATATGAAACGCGGCGACAAAAGCTCAACAGTCGACAGGCGCATCAATGACGGCTTGTTATCCGTGGCTCAAACCTTAAAAATGTGGGGCATGCTGGAATGGGAGCTGGACGGAGGCACGGAGTGAGCGATTGCTGCTTGATAAGAGCTGCTACGATACATTAAAACCAATGGAGCACCGGGCGCCTCGCGAGGCAAAAGCCCGGCGTTTTCTTTTTTTCGGCGGATTGGCAATAGGCTGTATATCATCTCCTTCTTGTTGAACAGGCGAGGGGAAAATGGGGGTAAGTTGGGGAGCACTTGGTGATCTTCCTGTGATAAGCTTTAGATGTCGAAATATAGAACACACGTTCTTATTTTGAGAGAAATACGCAAGGAGGGATGGGTGATTGCAATGACGGTTAATAGCTTTCGAGTTGGCATTATGGAGCGGTTGAAGGGCCATTTTGCCGGACTGTCCATTGTGGATGATCCTGTTGCCGGTGCCGGAATTTCGCCTGGAATGGTTTTTGAGCTTTTGAGCATGACTCAGGCGTCCATGCTGGGCGGTTATTGCAGCCGAACGCATGGATTCAGCATTCAGTATCAGGTGCCCGATGGCGATGGAAAAACATCCGCGCTGCATGACATGGCGGAAGAGCTTTACCAATTGCTTCAGGAAATCGAGGTGGATGGTTTCACGTACCGTTCCACGGGCTTGAAGCACGAAATCAAGGATGGCCGGCTTCGTTTCAGTTGGGAAATAACGCTGCGAATAAAGCGGTCAGAACCAGCCGCTGCAACAATGGGGGCTTTGGCGCAGGGGGCGGGTTTGAAATGAAGAAATGGACAACATCGCAACAAGATGGAAGACAAAAGGGCAGCAGCAAAGCTCATGGAATCAAGCATAGGGGCGAAGCCTCCGAAGTCGATCGCAAGGGCGGGACAGAGGCAATCGCAGAGGCGCATGGGCAGCATGCGCCGCAGGAAAGAAGGTACTCCAAGCGCCAACTGCTCGCTTCCAGACGATGGAGCGCGCGCGAAAAGAATCAACTGCAGGCTTTGCTGCAAGACGGGGAGCTTTACACGGTCTCAGAAGCAGAGCTAGCTGTACAAACTTTTAAAAACAGGAGAGTGGAATAGTATGACCGGAGGAACTTGGACCGCACAGAATAAAGTAAGACCAGGCGTTTATATCAATTTTAACAGCACGCCGCAGCCGCTTGGAGTAGCAGGAGAGAGAGGCGTAGTTACAATGCCGCTCGTTCTATCCTGGGGACAGCCCAAGGAAATCGTAACGCTGGAGGCTGGAGAAAATACGTTGAACAAGCTGGGTTACGCGGTATCCGCAACGGAGCTGCAACTGGTTAGAGAAAGTCTCAAGCGCGCCAAAACGCTATTGCTTTACCGGGTTAACACCGGCGTCAAAGCATCGGCAACAGTAGGCGAGCTGGTTGCAACGGCACGTTACGGCGGCATTCGCGGAAATGACATTTCCATTATCGTAGAGGCAAATGCCGATGATGAAGCCTTGTTTGACGTCAAAACAGTGGTAGCGGGAGCCGTGCAGGATGTTCAAACGGTATCGGACATTGCCGGATTGGCCAGCAACGACTGGGTTAGCTGGAATGCTTCCGGCGCGCTGGAGGAAACGGCGGGCGCTCCTTTGACCGGCGGCAGCAACGGCACCGCAACGGTTCAGGATTATATGGATTATCTCAGCGCGGTTGAGACGCAGCAGTTTAATGCAATGGCGCTCCCTTCCGACGATACGGATCTGAAAGGCGTATTCGCTTCTTTTATCCGCACGCTGCGCGATGTGGAAGGCCGTAAAGCAACGCTGGTGCTAGCAGGTTATCCGCAAGGCGATTATGAAGGCATCATCAGCGTCAAAAATGGCGTTGTGCTGGAAAACGGAACAAAGCTTGGCGCGGTTGAGGCCGTTGCCTGGACAGCGGGTGCGGCGGCAGGCGCCGGCACCAACGAATCGCTTACCTATGCCGCGTATGACGGCGCAGTGGACGCCAATCCGCGTTATACCAATACGCAGACGGTTGCGGCTCTGCAAAACGGCGAGTTTGTTTTCACCCAGGATAAAGGCAGAGCTGTCGTAGAGCAGGATATCAACTCCTTTACGTCCTTTACGCCGGAGAAGGGACGCCATTTTGGCAAAAACCGCGTTGTTCGCGTGCTTGATGCCATTAACAATGATTTTGCTGAAGTATTCAGCTCGTTCTATATCGGCAAGGTGGCTAATGATGCCGACGGCCGCAATTTGCTGCGCAACGAATGCGTCAATTATTTGACGGGGCTGCAAAATATCGGGGCGATCCAAAACTTCGATTCCGATACGGACATCGCGGTGCTGCCGATTCAAGGCCAAGGCGACGGCGTATTGGTGGAGCTGAGCGTTCAGCCCGTGGATGCTATTGAAAAAATCTATATTACAGTGGAGGTAAACTAATATGTCCTATATGAACGTGCAAGACACCATCAGCGGCAAACAAGCCAAAGCAACGGTAACGATCAACGGCCAGCAGGAGGAGCTTTTTTACGCCAAAACGGGTGAAGCAACCATTGAAAAAACAAAAGCGGACGTCCCCATGCTGGGCCGCACAACCGTTGGCAAAAAGACAGTTGGCTGGACGGGCACAGGCACGCTGACCATCTATTACATGACCTCCAAGTTCAGGGAGTTGACAAAAGATTACGTCAAAACCGGCAAGGACTTCTACTTTGAGCTGACCATCGTGAACGAAGATCCGTCTTCCCGTGCGGGCAAGCAAACCGTAGTGCTTAAGCGCTGCAACCTGGACAGCATCCTGCTGGCAAAATTCGACGCAACGGCTGAGGATTCGCTGGAGGAGGAGCTTCCGTTTACTTTTGAAGACTTCGATATTCCGGATAAATTCTCCTCACTTCAATAATGGAGGAAGCTGCTCCGGGGGCGGCGTGTTAGGGAACGGGGTAGCCTACTTGGAAGCAAATAGGCTTGCCAGCCGGACCAAATGATGAAGACGGCATGAACAAAACAACCCAAGGCGGAGGTATTAGATATGAGCACATTACAGCAATTTTTGAATAGCAACCCGGTTGACAACCTGACGGCGGAGGTGGCGATTTCCAATCGTTTTAAGGATGAGGATGGCAACGTGCTGAAGTTCACCATCCGGGCGATGAGCTCCGACGATATGGCTGCCTATCAGAAGCGGGCGATGAAGATCAATCCCAAAAGCAAGGACCGTAAGGTGGAGATCGACGCCAGCGCCATTTCCAAAGCTATCGTGATCAATCATACGGTTGTGCCAAGCTTTAAGGATGCGGAAAGCATCCGCCAACTAGGCTGCACGGATGCCGATGAATACCTGCAAAAGGTGCTGCTGGCTGGCGAAATCGAGGAGCTGTCCAAGGAAATTCAGCAAATTTCCGGCTACAACACAAACTTTGAGGAGCTTGTGGACGAAGCAAAAAACTAATCAGGGAGGGCGATAGCGACGCGAACTACGCGTACTACGCCCTCATGAAATTTCATATGACGCCGCGGGAATACATGAGCCAGACGCGTGAGGAAAAGGCGTTTATGATTGCCTGCATTCAGGAGCGGCTTGCCGCGGAGAAAAAGTCGGCGAAGCGCAAGTAGAAGAGGGCAGGCGGCACTAGCCGCCTGAGCAATGAGGCGGGATGGGGTGCTGTTGTTGGTGCTGCATACTGATTTTGCTCTCTTCATGCGTTATATAAAGGTGGTGAAAAATTGAGTACAGCAAAAGCAATGGCGGTTCAACAGCGGCGAATGCTGGCATCGGCGGCCGGAATGACTGCAATCATGCAATCAGCGGCTGCGTCCGCCTCCGGCATGCTGCGAGCTCTGGAGAGCTTTGACTCCAAAGCAGCTGCAAGAGCGCAGCAGGGGTTGGAATCGGTAGAAAAGGCAATGACAGAGCTGGTGGAACCGATCAAGCAGGCGACCCGGCAGCTGCAAGCTATGAGCGCAGCCATTCCGACATGGGGAGGAAACCCGGCAGGCTCTATTACGATTGTGAATACCGTGCAGGCTGCCAATACCGTTATGGCGGCAAGCCAGGCGACGGCTGTTGCAAATAGTGAAAAGAAATCCGATCCAAAAGACAATGCTACAAAACTTGGTGAAAAGATCGAGGAGCTGGGCAAAATTTTGTCTACGTTTCTTCCGACGAATCAATCCAAGGAGGGCGCAAAAAAGGATGCAGGCAATTCGGCGCAGGACAAGGCTGGAGATGTTGCCAATTTGAGCGTCACCGTAGAGAAGCTGCTGACCGCACAGGAGAGCCTGAACTCTCCTGTGCTTCAAATCGCAACGGAAAGCGGGATGGTTAATACCACCCTGGATACACTGGGGAAGCTATTGATCGCCGCTCTGGGGCAAATCTATCAGGAAGCGCAAAAAATAACGACCTCCCTCGATCAACTAGGCCAATTTTTCAAGAGCTTGGCGAATCAAAGGGGAGCAGGCGCTAATGGCGGAGCGGGGGCTGGCCCCTCCCCGGTATCTTCCGCTTCAACTAGCTTAATGCCTGGTAATCAACAAGCGCTCAAAGCCGGGAAACGTGCTGCACGGACGCAGGATATGGAGAAGCAGGCGGCAAAGGCGCTCCCTGCTGGACCTTCTGTACCGGCATTGCCGGGGTCAGTTGAAACCGGCATCGTTCTGGCAGGCGAAACGGCCATGGTTGCGGGAGGCGCAGCTTTTGGCGGAGGAGCGGGGGGCGCCGCTGTAAATGCAGGAAGCCCTTCGACTGCGCTTGTCGTTGGAGCCGCCGAAACGGCGCTGGTTGTTGCAGGAGAAGCAGGAGCTGGCGGCGCCGGGGTAAGCGCTGAGGCTGTAGAACAGACCGAAGCTGCTTCCGCCAAAGCCGCTGAGGTAGAGGCCAAGCTGCCCAACCTCTCGGAGCAAATGGTGGAGCTATCGGGAATGTACAAAAGCTTTATTTCCGAAAACGAAGCGGTTTCCAATTTTATTAATGACAACTGGAGCTTTTTTGGTTCGGTATATGAAGGCGCAAGCGTGGCCATTCAGGCATATAACGCCTTGCAGCTGATCAGTAAAACCTACACGTTCCTTAATTCATTGGCTTTGTATACTCAAGCAGTTGCGTCGGCATACGCAGAAAAAGGATGGCGTGGATTGAATGCGGCAATGAAAGGTAATATTATCATCCTCATTATTACCCTAGTAGCTGGCTTGATTATGGCGCTTGTAAGCCTGGCGAAAAACAATGATCAGGTTGGACTCTTCTTCCTTAAAACCTGGCACAATATTTTGAACATGCTGGACGATCTTCTTGTGTTTATGTGGACGCTGGCAGGATGGATGCTGCAGCCATTTCTGTTATGGGCCAAAACGCTCGGCAAAATATATGATTGGATATTTAAAATGATTATTGACGGACTCAACTGGGTTCTAGAGGTAATCAGCGGATTAACTGGGAAAAAGTTTGATGTCATTGGCCATTTTAGCATGGAAAATTTGGCTGAAGGCATGATTGGTCTTGTGGATGATCAGAAGCAACAAGCTAAACTTCGTGCAGAGGCTAATAAAGAAGCGCGACTACAAGACCAAGAGAATTTCATGGCAGAACGTGCTGCAAAAAATGCAGCCGACGAGCTATCTCAGGAAGAGGTAGTATCCAAGCTGCCAACCGAATCCTCCGCCTCAAACAGCGTTCTTGCCGAGCAAAATGCCGTTGCTGTTTCCGGAGGCCGCCTCGACGAGGTAGGCAAAATCAATGATACCGTCGATATCAGCAGCGAAGATATCAAGATGATGCGCGAGCTGGCGGAGATGAAAAATATTCAAAACTTCGTAACGCTCCAGCCCTCCGTCAACGTGCAAACCGGAGACATCCGTAACGGCGTGGATGTCGGCTCTATGGTGCAGGCGATCACCACAATGCTTCAGGACGAAATCTCGTCTTCCGCAGAGGGGGTTTACCGATGAGCTACCGTATAGAATTAAGCTTTAATAATTTTAAGGAAAAGCTGGTTATCCCGGTGCTGCCTGCTTCGTTTGAAGTGTCGGACGGGGTGAAGGGAAGCACCTTCGAGGTCGTTGGTCTGGGCGAAATTAACATCATTAAGGACCGCAAGCTTTCAGAATATGGCTTCAGCAGCTTTTTTCCGGGGCAGCCTTATCCTTTTATTTTTGAAAAGCAGAAGGATCTGCAAGGGAATGAAATCGTTCCGCCAAATTGGGAGCCGCCCATAGAACTGGTATTGAAGATTAGCCGCTGGATGCAGAGCAAACGTCCAATTCGGCTGATTGTCGATTCCGGCAATGAGGGAAAAGCCGGAATCGTATACAATACGCCGGCAAGCATCGAATCCTTTTCATGGAAGGAAACAGCGGGCGGCAATGGAGACATTGAATACACAATCAAACTGAAGCATTACGTCTTTCATGCCGCCAAAAAGGTGACCATCAAGGACAACAAAGCGTCTACCGCCAACGCGCAGCGCCCGGACGAGAGGGAAAAGGCCAAAACCTATGTCATGGTGGCCGGGGACTCGCTATGGAAGGTGGCTCAGACCCAGCTTGGCAGCGGCGCCCGCTGGGGCGAAATCCAGAAGCTTAACGGCATTTCCGACGCCGAGCTGAGAAGGCTGCCCATCGGAAAGGTGCTGAAGCTGCCTTGATTACCATATTGCTGGACAATAAAAACGGGAACGTCTGGGATTTATCGCAAATTGCCGGCGACGTCACCTGGAAAACAAGCCGGATCGGCAGGGCCGGCAGCCTTGAGTTTACGGTGGTGACCGAAGGGCTGTATCAATCGCGTGCTTTTTCAATCAACAACGGTGATATTGTTCAGGTCAGATATGGCGACAAGCCGGTGTTCCACGGCTATATTTTCACCTTGGAGGGCGGTAGCGGCGAGACCGTTAAGGTCAAGGCTTACGATCAGATCCGGTATCTCATGGCTTCGGACACCTTTATTTTCAAAAACAAGCGGGCGTCTGAAATCATTGTAGAAGTGGCGAATAAATTCAAGCTGAAAACCGGTTATATCGAAACGACGCCATACCTCATTCCGGAAATGGTGGAGGATGGGAAAAAGCTGCTGGATATTTGCAACAAGGCGCTTGACCTGACCTTGATTCACGGCGGAAAAAACTATGTGCTTTATGACGATTTTGGAGCCCTTACGCTGCGGAATATCGAGGATATGGTAGCGGACAACTACCTGGGTGAAGGCAGCCTGCTGACGGATTACAGCACCAGCTTGTCCATCGACCAGGACACGTACAATCGGATTGTCCTTTATCAGGACAACAAAAAAACAGGTAATCGTGAGCTGTACATTGAGCAGGATGCTGAAACCATAGCGAAGTGGGGTATGCTCCAGTTGTATCAATCGGTTGACGAGAAAAAGAACGAGGGGCAAATCGGCGAACTGCTGAAGATGCTTTCAACCCTGCATAACCGCGAGAGCAAAACGATGAAGTTAAACGCTTTAGGCGATTTGCAGGTGCGTGCGGGAAGCTATATCTATGTTGTCATCGAGCGGCTGGGCTTGAACCAGCCGTTTCTTGTTGACGAATGCAGTCATAAATTCAGCGGCGCTCTCCATACGATGGCGCTGGATGTGAAGGTGATCTAGGATGAGTATGCTGGAATTAATCAAAAAAGCAGGGATTGGCGCTGTCGAAGCGGGCAATCCCGTTCAGCTTCTCCAGGGAGAAGTGGTATCAGCAAACCCGCTCAGCGTAAAAGTCGACCAGCGCTTTACGCTTCCGGCGGATTTTTTAATTGTGCCGGAATCGCTGACGGCGCTTGAAATAGATTTAAGCAGTGGTGAAGCTATTGGACCGGGCAGTATTTCTGACCAAGCTTCCTCCGCAACTATCCTCATTCGCAGAGGGCTTGAGGCCGGGGATGCGGTCATTTTGCTGCGCATGCAGGGCGGTCAGCGCTATCTGCTGCTGGATCGGCTGGTGAAGCCATGATACCGCAGGGAGGTTCATTAACCGAACATACGGCTGAGGTCAAGCAGCCGTCAGCTACCTGGCGCATGGACTTGGAGCGCGGCGTCATGGCGGGCAGAACGGACGGGCTGGATGCCATAAAGCAAGCCGTTTTCAAACTATTGCAAAGTCAGCGCTTCCGTCATGTTATCTACAGCGGAAATTATGGCAGCGAGTTGGCGGACCTGGTTGGTCGTCAGCCTTCTTTTGTACAACTGGAGGCCCAGCGGATGCTAGAGGAAGCGCTGCTGCAGGATGATCGGATTATTGCTGTGGAGGGAGTGAAGGTCAGTCAGCGGGGAGACCAGGCTGTCGTCACGTTTACCGTCCATAGTGATTATGGAAGCTTTGAAGAGGAGGTGGTTGGCTTTGCATGAAGCGCAAACCTATGAGGCGATTTTGAACCGCATGCTGGACCGGATACCGGATACGATCGACAAGCGTGAGGGCAGCATCATTTATGATGCCTGCGCTCCGGCTGCGGCGGAGATGGCTCAGATGTATATGGATATGGAGCTTCAGCTGAGGCTGGGCTTTGGCACTACCAGCAGCGGTGAATATCTGGATTTGCGGGCGGCGGACTTTGGTTTGACCCGGCGTCCGGCTGATGCGGCCCAGCGGAAGGGCTCTTTTTACAGCAGCAGCAATGAGCCCCTTGAGGTTCCCATTGGCAGCCGGTACAGCGGGGGCGGCTATAGCTATACGGTTTCCGCCAAGCTCGGGAGCGGGCAATATGTGCTGGTTTGCGATGTGGCGGGAAGAGGCGGCAATGTATATTTTGGCGAGCTGCTGCCTTTGGAATTCATACCGGGGCTGGCTAGGGCAGAGCTGGGCGAGCTGCTTGTTCCCGGCGAAGACCGGGAAAGCGATGAGTCGCTCAGAACGAGATATCTTCATCGGGTGCGCAACCCGTCCAGCGGCGGTAACGCCGCAGATTACCGCGACTGGGCAATGAGCGTATCCGGCGTAGGCGATGCCAAGGTCAAGCCGCTGTGGGATGGGCCGGGCACCGTTAAGGTTATTATTGTTGATAGCAACAAGGCTCCGGCCAGCGCTGTGCTGGTAGCCGAAACGGCGGAATATATCGAATCGGTGCGCCCGGTTGGGGCATCGGTAACGGTTGTTTCCGCTACGGCTGCGCCGGTTGTTGCTGCGGCGCGTATCGTGCTGGGAGCAGGCTATACGCTGCAAGGCGTGACGGATGCATTTACGGCGGCGCTTGAGGCGCACTTCCGTTCAATCGCATTTTCCGCATCCTATGTCAGTATTGCCGCTATCGGCGTGCTGCTGCTTTCCATACCGGGAGTTCAAGACTATTCCGGCTTGACGCTAAATGGCGGGACGGGCAATGTGCCGCTGTCTGACCATGACATCCCGGCGCTGGCAAATGTGGAATTGGAGGTGTAGGTGATGCCTTATCCGGATGAAGTTGATGTTTTTAAGCCTAAGCTGAACAAAAGGGCCGACGGTACCGCCTATACCGTACAGGAGGAGCTTTCCCTTGTTGCTGGCAAATTTGAAGGTTTGCTGGCACATGATAACATTGCGAATAGCTCGATCAGGGCTCACACCGGGCCCAAAATGACTGGCGAGGAAGTAACGGCCTTTACGGTGTCTGTACCTGCGGAAACGCCTTGGCGCAGATACATTCGTATTTTTGCGGACGCCGATGTTGTCTATATGACCTACCAGACGCCGGGAGACCAGGTGGATGCGGACGATATTAACGAGCTTCAGGCGGCTGCAACGACAACGCAGGAGGAGCTTGACCGCTATAAAAGCCTGACGAATGCCAGGGTTACTGCAGTTGAGCAGGGGAAAGCGGACAAAACGGACGTCGATTCGAAACTGGTTTCAAAAGCGGACAAAACGAGCGTTTATACCAAAAGCGAAACGGATCAGCGTATCCAGACCATTGTTGGAGCGGCTCCCGATGCTCTGGATACGTTGCAGGAAATTGCAGACGCCTTAAATAACGACCCGGACTTTGCCGGTACGATGACCATGCAGCTTGCAGGCAAGGTAGACAAGGTCGCTGGCAAGGGATTATCGGCCAATGACTATACAACAGCCGAAAAAACCAAGCTCGCCGGCATTGCCGCCGGGGCCAATAACTACACTCACCCCGCGACCCATCCTCCGGCGATTATCGCCCAGGATGCAAGCAGTCGGTTTGTAAGCGACGCGGAAAAAGCGGCTTGGAATGCCAAGGCTGAGACGGCAGCAGCTACAGTTGAGGCTGATGGCTTAATGTCGGCCTCAGATAAGACGAAGCTGGAAGGCATTTCGGCTGGCGCAAATAACTACAGCCACCCGGCGACCCATCCGCCGTCTATCATTGTTCAGGACTCTGGCAACCGATTTGTGACGGACACGGAAAAGGCCACTTGGAATGCCAAGGCAAGCACGACGGCCGCAACGGCTTCCGTTAATGGCTTGATGTCCGCCGCAGATAAGACGAAGCTGGATGGCATTTCGGCAGGAGCGCAGGTAAACAGGGGGCTGTCTACCCAAGCGCAAGCCGAAGCAGGCGAAGATCATACAACGGACATGACGCCGCTGCGAGTCAAGCAGGCAATCGACAAGAGGTTGGCCAGTGTTGGCGCTGGCGATATGCTCAAAAGCGTCTACGACAGCAATGACAACGGAAAAGTTGATTTGGCTGAAGCGGCCGACAGCGTGCCATGGTCGGGCGTAAGCGGCAAACCGGCTAGTTTTCCCCCTTCGGTGCACAGCCATGATGCTTTAAACGTGAAGGCGGATAATTGGAAGCAGGGGGATGCTTTACCTTCAACATTTGATCGGGGGTTGACCGTTTTTTTTAGCAACAATCCGGCCAGCCGATTTAACAACATGCAATATTGCACGATTATGACGGTAAAGGGCTACAGCAGCATGGCGGCTATTCAATATTTGTATCCCTACAATAATAATGCCCCGATCCAATATCGTCTTGCCCTGTATAATTCGGACAGCTGGCTGCCATGGCGGCAACTGGCAAATTCCGATGATGTCATGCCGAAGGGTCCACTAACGTGGGGGCAATTGCGAGGTGATGCTTAGTGACCTACAGTGTCGCGCTTTATGGCGCCGGGATGTTTGGCAGTCAGGGGACTTCCACGGAAACTCCTGAAGCAAAACGTCCTGATTTGATGGCGTACCTTCCTGATTTTTGGCAGGGTATACGAGATATGAAGGAGTTACAGAGCACACTCGCGGAGGAGCTGGGCATATCAATAACCTTGGCTGCTGATTTGATCAATCAGTTTTTTGTTTCAACGTCAACCTGGGGGCTGGCGCATTGGGAGCAGGAGTTTGGCTTAACGACAGACCCGTCCATGTCCGATGAATGGCGCCGGGAGATGATCAGCGCCAAGTTGCGCGGTCATGGAACGGTAACCAAACAAATGCTGATTGATGTAGCTTCCGCCTTTAGTGGCGGGGAAGTGGATGTGTTGGAGTACCCTGATGAGCATCGGTTTGTAATCCGATTCATCGGGGTATTAGGCGTCCCGGCCAATATGGCGGGTTTTATGGCGATGCTGGAGCAAATTCGCCCGGCCCATCTCTCTTATTCTTTCCTGTATACCTTCACCACCTGGGACATGGTATCGGGATTGACATGGCAAAATGCCGCAACACGCACATGGGGCCAATTACGAACGTATGGAGGAGGATAATCAATGCAATTAACACCAAATTTGAAATTGAAAAAGCCGGAAGCATCGGATGCTGTAAATATTGTGGATTTGAATGACAATGCGGACGCCTTGGATTCTGAATTATCCAGTCTATTTACTTCGCTATCGGACAAAGTAGACAAAGTTCCGGGCAAGGGGCTATCGACCAACGACTACACAACATCTGAAAAAACAAAACTGTCTAGTATTGCTGCAGGGGCGCAGGTTAATCCCGGAGCTGCTACAACATCAGCAGCAGGGTTGATGTCGGCTGCGGATAAAAGCAAGCTGGACGGTGTGGCGACGGGGGCGAATAACTACACGCATCCCTCATCGCATCCACCGTCTATTATTACTCAGGACTCTAGCAACCGCTTCGTCACCGATGCTGAAAAAGCAACTTGGAACGCTAAGGCTAGTACAGCGGTAGCCACAGGGTCGGTTAATGGTCTGATGTCTGCAGCTGATAAGGCAGCGTTGAATGCTGCAACGAATGCGGCGACGGCTTCAACGTTGGTTAAGCGCGACGCTTCTGGGCGAATGAAGGCAGCAGCTCCGGCCGCTTCGGACGATGTAGCACGGAAGGCGGAAACGGATACTCTAGCAACAAATTTAGCAGGGGTAAACTCTCATGTAAATGCAATATCGGTTGTAGAGCCGGGACCAGGTAGAGAGGCACATTTAGTATCCGAGGTATCCTGGGACACTATTGATGTAGGTGGATTTTATAGGGGTACTCAAATGCTTAACCGCCCTACGTACTCTCCCGCTTATAATAGCGTTCCATGGGAATACGGCGAAGTAATTCGACACAATGCAGATTGGATAATTCAGCGCGTGACAAACTTCTCAAACACTGAAACCTATCAACGGATAAGAGCGGATGGTGTGTGGATGGAATGGAAGCCAGTTCGTGTTGACACAGAACCGCAAATCCGAGTTTCAGGTGGACAATTGCAATTTTTAGACGGAGGGGTGTGGAAAGCAGTGGGGGCTAATCAAGTAGCGATGCCGAGCAACACCGTGCAGTACCAGGATAATACTATAAGGACGCTAAGTACTAACGGGGAAATGATCATAGGTAGATTTATAACGAAGGCGAAAGGCATTATACGGGTTAAGTTTGAACTAAATACGGGAATGGTAAGCTCCTCAAACAACGTTACCCCTTATCTAAGATCGCTCTATTTCCAGGGCAGTGAATCGACGGGAACTGCGGCGGGCGCAGCTTTTGGAAGTCTACAGGGTAGACCGGGTTATGATTGGGACCTTCCGTTAGGTTCTTATCAGCCGCCTACGAATTATAACCGTTGGGCAATAAATTCGACGCGGTATGGAGGACTGATGACTGGGGGGGCATGGACCACATATGACTATGAATTTGCAGTTTCTGATGCGTTGCCCTATGTCATAACGGCTTCCGTGGGGACCCCGCAAAGCCCCTTTCCAGCAATCAGAAACTTACAGGTTTTGTACGATGTCATTACACCATAAGGAGGATGTACAATGTTTGCAATTTTTTATAAAGACGCAGATGTAATAGCCTGGCACCCGGACCCTGAAAACATGGGGCCCACGTCTCTAACCTATGATCTGATCGAGGAGCTACCCGCAGTCATTTTCAACACTCCAGCAGGTTATGTCGCACGCAGGGTGTCGGCTGGGGGGTATGAGCTTTACGAGCTACCAAAACCGGAACCTACGCCAGCAGACAAGATTGCAACGTTAGAGAACGAAGCCACTCTACTCGCGCTGGAATTGGTTAATACACAAACGAGGCTTGATCAATCGGAGGCTGATGCAGCCGCAACACTCTTGGAATTGGTTCATACCCAAGCAAGACTCCAACAGTCCGAAGTCGATCACGCCGCACTCCTGCTGAAACTGGTTGACAAGGGGGTGATCTAGCATGGACTGGTATGGAATCGTTAAACGGCATTACGATGCAAAGCGATACAATGACGAGCAAGTTGCTGTTTTTGTAGCTGGCAACAAGATCACGGCTGCTCAATATCAACAAATCACAGGTAAACAGTATGACTCCGTTGCATAGGTAGGTTTATTTTTTATGGGAGAAGCGAGATGATATGGGGTTTATGAGTGCATCCTGTTTATTGCAAGCAAGATGCTTATTAAGAGAAACGTGGAATCTTTAAATCGTTGCATCACATTTCTGGCCATTGGCTCAAAACCAAGCATTCCAAAATGGATAACTGTCTATTGATCTCATTTCGAATTAGACTGATGCATCGTATGTCTTACAAGAGCATGTACAATTTGTTAAGGGGAAGCCATAGCGGCTTCCCTAATTTATTTTTTGGAGGTTTACACATGGAAGCATTAGCGAAAATAACAATCGCAGCAGGTGGGGCGGTTGCATCTTATTTGTTTGGGGGTTGGTCCATCATGTTGTCCATTTTGCTAACCTTCGTTATCATTGATTATTGCACTGGCTTGGCGGCAGCAGCCAAGGAGGGGAAGCTCAGGAGCGATGTCGGGCTATGGGGCATTGCCAAAAAGGTAATGATTTTCGGAATCGTAACCGTTGCGCACCTGATTGACACAGCGCTGGGAGAGGCGCATCTATTCCGAGATACTGCCATCTTTTTTTATCTGTCCAATGAGCTGTTATCGCTAATTGAAAATGCGGGCCGCATCGGCGCTCCCATTCCGCCTGCCCTGCAGAGGGCTGTAGAAGTGCTGAAAAGCAAATCCGGCGACAACCCGTTTTACGAGGAGAAGTACGAGAAGCTTCAGCAGCAGGCTGAACATGAAGTAAGTCATGAAGCCGCTCATAAGACAGCTCATGAAGCTACTCATAAAGCCACTCGTAATGAAACTCATGAAGCTGCTCATAAAGCAACTCATGAAACGGCACCAAAAGAGAAATCCACCGCCACATACAACAATGAAGGCGAATATACGTCCCAGGGCCATAGCGAAGAAGAACTACCAGCCAGCCTGAATGGGCCCAATACGGGGGAGATCAGCTCCGAGGTGACCTCTATTGATCACAAGCACCCCAATGACCAAAGCCAGTCAGGAGAAAAAATCTATGATCGCTCATAAGCGCATCCGCATCCAAAACGGCCGGGTCGAGGAGGGGGCATTGACTTATGCGCTCACTGGCGCAAACAGCAAGGAGCAGGGCTGGACAGATATCCGCATCGCCAGCTTGCCGCCAGACGCGATTATCCGCACGGAGCTGGTGACAGCCAAGGGCAAAACAGTCAGCGCTATTTTGGCGCAGCAGGTTACGCGGCATGGAGGCGAGTGGCTTTGCTTCAACGCCTCCTTTGTTTCCCAAGACGGCACATTATTAGGCCTTACTCATAGAGCGGGACAAGCCCTATTCCCGGATATCAAGGGCAAAACCGAGCATCGCCCGCATTTTTACCGCAAGGCAGGTAAGTTTGGCATTGGAAGGCAGCAGAGTGCAACCGGGCTTGATTGGGCAATCAGTGCCGTGCCGACACTTGCCGCAAACGGCAAGCCTTATCTAACGCCCCCAGAAGCGGAGCAAACACCGTCCGACCTTATCGCCTCAAACCCGCGTTTGCTCGCCGGCATCAAAGCGGATGGCACCCTTTGTCTCATTTTGGGCGATGGGCGTGGAGGCTATGACAAAGGATTAACGCTATCCGAATCCGCACAGCTTGCCGTCCATTATGGCTGCAGTCAAGCTGTCAACCTTGACGGCGGCGGCAGCGCCACCCTTGCCACAAACAATGCTCAGCTTCGCAGCATGCTGGATATCGACAAGGCAAAGCGCCAGCGTATATACCATGTCGCAGATATGTCGCTCAATTATACAGAACGAATGGTGCACATTGCTATTGCCATTCAATTTGACCCCAAAAAGCTTTTTCCCCGTTACGTAGTGAATCATATCCCTAGCAATACTCCTAACAATCGCCGTTCGGGGCGCACGCTTAAAGCCTCGACCTTGACCATACACAATACCGGAAATCCAACCAGCACCGCGCTTAATGAAAGAGCGTGGCTGACCAATCCAGCCAATGGAGTAACCGCCAGCTACCACATTGTCATTGGACCGGAAACGACGGCGGCAAACAGCGCTCCGATTGCGATTGAATGCTTGCCGCTTAACGAGGTGGGCTGGCATGCCGGAGACGGCACCAAGGCCGGTGGCGGAAATATGACGTCCATCGGTATAGAAATTTGCGAAAGCGGCGATTACGAAGAAACATTGACATTCGCTGTTCAGCTTGTAGCGGACATGCTTATAGCAAGGGGCTGGGGAGTGGACCGTCTGCGGCGGCATTGGGACTGGCCTTCATCATCGGGTTACCGCAAAATATGTCCCAGACTCATGTACAACGGCGGAGACTGGCGCGATTGGAACGGCTTCAAAGAGCGGGTCAATTTGGCTCTTCAAAAGCTTGAGACAGGGGAGACAAACGGAGAAACGGAAAAGCCGGGTGGCAATTCTTCCAAAGACAATGACAATGATAGTCCCGCGATACCCGCTATTCCTAATAGTCCTGATAGCACTGAAAGTCCCGGAATACCTGCTGTTCCAGATAGTCCGAATCCTCCCTTAACCACTTACACCGACGTAAAGGCAGGCCATTGGGCAGAAGAAGCGATTCGCGATGTTACGGAAGCCTCGCTTATGCAGGGTTATCCCGATCACAGCTTTCGTCCCGAACATACCGTTACTAGGGCGGAGCTTGCAGCTGTTCTTCAAAAATTGGGTAGCGGCTGTAACGGTCTCATGGCTCCGGCACAGGACGGGGATGAAGGCCGTTCATTTAATTCCAAATAAATCTATTGTTGCAAAGATGTCACCTTAATTTTTCCAATTGTCATCTTAACCTATGGACGCTTCTTCTGACATCTCCTATAATGAACAAGCATAAACCAACATATGGAAGAGCTACATATGGAAGAGCTTGAAAAGGAGATTAAACAATGGAACATGCACAAAAAGCAATCGGGAAAATGAACAAAACCATTGAAAATGACCCCAAAGCATTTCGCGATAAAGCAAAGAGACCTTCAAATAAATGGCCTAAATGGCCTTCCAACAAAATAGCCCTGCTGCTAATCTTTATGCTAAGCATTATGGTGTTGGCAGCTCCCGGCTTTTTCCCGCATCATGCCTTGGCACAAACCGAGGACAAGCTTCAGAAAATAGCACACTTTATAGAAGAGCAGCAGAGCATCAGCAAAATTCCGGGACTCTCTGTTGTTATAGTCGAAAAAAGAGAAACCATCCTGCAGCAAGGCTTTGGGCTGGCCGATATACAGTCCAAAAAGCCTGTCACCAGCGAAACGCTGTTTGAAATCGGCTCGACAACAAAGGCGTTTACCGCGTTGGCGATTTTACAGCTGGAGGAGCAGGGGCTGCTGCATCGCAGCGATGATATTTCCACCTACATCCCATGGATGAAGCTGAGCTACAAGGGAGAGTCGCAGAGCATTACGCTAAACCAGTTCCTTCACCATACAAGCGGGATACCTTATAGTTCCATTGGGCGAATTCCGGAGACCAATGCCGAAAATGCGCTGGAAGCTACGGTGAAAACACTGCTGGAAAAGCCGCTTAACCGATTGCCGGGAAGCTCCTATGAATACGCAACGATTAATTATGATGTGTTAGGCCTGGTCATCGAGACCGTTTCAAAAATGCCTTATGATGAATATGTGAAGCAATATATTCTGGAGCCGTTAGAAATGACGGATACCTATGTCGGGCTGCATCAACTAAATGAAAGCCATTCGACGAAAATGGCCGTTGGCTACAAAATCGGCTTTATGAAGCCGCGCGTTTTGGAATCTCCTGTTTATCGTGGCAATATACCCGCAGGGTATTTGGTCACCAATGGGGAGGATATCGCCAAATGGCTGAAGCTTCAAGCAGGCGGAAAAGAGAGCAGCGCTTTTAATCCCGCTATCCTTCGAGCGTCTCATACACCGGACGAGACTGTGAAGCCCTTGGCGCCTGACTCTTATTATGCAGCGGGCTGGATTGTTGAAAATAGAAACGGCATATCCTATACTTCGCATGCAGGCCAAAATCCGAACTTTTCTTCATACATTGTTTTGAAGCCGGATGAGCAGGTTGGAGTTGCGGTATTGGCCAATATGAACTCGACATTTCCTACAGCTATAGGTGAAGGCGTTCTGAGGATATGGGAGGATCAGGAAGGGGCAGCCGCTCATACGGATGCCTATCTGGTTCTCGATCAAATCCTGACCGTTGCGACTATTATTATCGTTTGTTTAGGGGCGTCAGGGATTATAGCCATAGTTGTCTTGTGCAAAAAGCTTGTAAGCAAGAAAAGAAAATGGACGCGGCCAACCCGCGCGCGCACCGTTCTCTTCAACCTGTTTACCTTGTTGGTGGCTGCAATTGTTATAATGACGCCACACCTTGTCCTTGGAGGCTTGCCTTTGCCGGTTATTAAGGTTTGGGCTCCCGTATCGGTTGCGGTTACGCTGTATTCTGCTTTGGCTGTATTGATCATTGCGTGGATTTGCAGAGTGTTTTTCCTGTTTACGCGCAATGCACGGAAGCTATAAATATGCAGTCTTCTTATTGTCTGTAAAATATAAAATGAACCGCCGGAATTTTCTTCACCATGCTGATTTTGTTCAGTAGAGGGCATAGAAAATTCGGCGGTTCTTTTTTCTTACAATAAAAGCCTCACCAACGCCATCGCAAGCACCCCTACAATGACGGTAGCGGACAAGCTGCGCGTCCATAGAGCGACGGCGGCTGTGGGAACAAGGGCAATGAGTCCTTGCCAGTTCAAGCCAAGCGCCCCTTCTTCTTGCACCAGCATTCCCTCCACGATTAGCGCCGTTAATAAAACAAGCGGCACGTAGCTGAGCCATTTTAGAACGGGAGCGGGCAGCTTGACGCCTCTAACCAGCGCAAATGGAAGGATGCGAGGCAGGATGGTGACGATGGCGCAGGTAGCAATTAGCCAGAACATCGGCATGCTTGTGCTCATCGGTCCATCACCGCCCCCAGGCCCGCTACCAAAATGGTGGTGAGCAGCACTGCAATATAGGTTGGCATAAAAAATGAAAAAAGGACCATCGCAATGATTGTACATAAAATTAACGTCAGACTTGTCCTGATTTTGGAGGAAACTCCATCTCCAATCTGAAGAACAAGCAAGGCAACAAACATGGCTGTCAGGGCAAAATCAAGCCCGAGCGGTTCCGGATTTTCGACCCACTGTCCCGCAACGGCCCCCAGCAGGCAGGAAAGTCCCCAGCATACATACGCAGCAAAATTGAGACCATACATCCATTTGTCCCCAAGCCTTGAACCGCCCGCAAGTTTGCTGGCAGCAACGCCGAACGACTCGTCCGTCAGCAAAATGCCGATACCGATATTGCGTCCAAGAGAATAATGCGAGAAATGGGGCGTCAACGTCAGGCTAAGCAAAAAATGGCGCAGGTTCACCATAAACGTCGTGAAAATAATAACGGCGGGAGGGCTGCCGGCCACTAGCAATGCGCAAAAAATAAATTGAGAGGCGCCGCCGTACACGAGAAAAGAGAGCAAGGCGACCTCCAGCACGCTGATACCGGACGAAATGCCGACAACTCCAAACGCAAAGCCAATGCTGATATAGCCCAGCAAGGTAGGAACGCAGTCCTTGATGCCTTGCCAATAGCTATTTTCGCCAAGAGGCAAAGCGGCAGCCGGGTTTTGGGTTGAACTCATGAAGAAAAAACTCCTTTGCAGTGAAGCTTGATTCATAAATGAAACATTTTTTTAAAAATGAGCAGACAGGAATAACAAGGAAGGCCAATGTCAATTAGCAACATTATAAACAAGGTTGTCAGGGAAGTCGACTTTAAGCGGCAAGCGCGGCGCATTTCAACGAATGCCTGTCTATACTTACCCATACCTCTCTATTTCACTTGCATAGAATAGAGTAAGCGGATCAGGGAGGAGGATGCTTATGTCTAAAAAAATGAAGGTTAGCGGTTGGAACAGAGGCGCTGCAGCAGGGGCGTACAGAGGCAAAAGGAAATGCCGCCGTCACGAAGATTTTGCAGTGGAGGGCATTCAGGAAGTAAGCCGCGATTTGAGCAAAACATTCGCTCGTTTGCGCAGCCGCCGCAACGCAAGGCGGTTAGTTCATGCCATTCGCCATTGTGACGCAGCAACCATCAATGGCCTGCTGGCTGGCTGTCATTCCAGAGTGGTATGCTTCTTCAAAAAGCCTGGTTACGACTGTGTGAAAATATGCAGCGTTGGACGAGGCGGCGCAGCTACAGTTACCTTTGATATTTGCGTCAGAAGCCTGTACAACGGATATGGCAACGGCTACGGCTACGGAGGCGGGTATGGCGGCGGATATGGTTTCTACTAAGGCTTGATGGAGCAGACTTATCGGCTAGCTCTGCTCGCTGATGAGTCAGCACTTGGCTGTACCAGCTTTCGCTGTATGTGGACAAGACAGGCGGGCTGCAGGGTTTAATACCTGGAGCCCGCCTGTTTATGGCATACCGCTTGAAACGTTAAGTATTCATCCTTTTATACAATCTTGAAGCTTTTCCAGCACATTTATATAGTACGAAAACGGCCGCGGTACAAACTGTCCGGCAGTCATCATCCGGCTGACGAGTTTATACTCACTAGGGTGTCCCGCCAGCCCGCTGTTGTTTTCAGCTAAGTCATTTCCGTTATCGCTTTTCCCGGCACTATCTGCTGTAACGTCCGCATGCTCAATGCCGGAAACGGTCAAGGAATCGCGCTCGCCGCGAAAAAGTGCCAGCATATCGGAAATTTCCGCTTCATAGACGCCGGCAACCTCCTCCTGCTGAAGCACCAGCGACTCTAGCGGAATAGAAGTAATAAGGCCGTACACATCGCTAACCTCGCGGTCAATAAACGGTTTCCCGTCAACGAGGCCATCCGCTTCCTCCCGTACCTGGTCCAGATAAATCAGCTCCTGTAACGAAACGGATACGCCAAGCTCCTCCTTTAGCTCGCGGACAGCATCGGACAAGCCTTCGCCGGCGAGCAGATGCCCGGCCGCCGTAATGTCATAGCAGCCAGGATTGGTATCCTTGCCGAGCTGTCTGCGCTGGAACAGGACAAGCTCCCGTCCGTCGGAGCGCCTTGCCAGCCAGCAATGAAAGGTGCGATGCCAATACCCATTGGCGTGTGCCTCCCGGCGAGAAGCAATGCCGATTGGATTCAGCTCCTCATCGTAAATATCAAAAAACTCCTCATGCATTAGCCGCAGACTCCAGCTGAGAGGTGCAGTGCTTGCAGCGAGTCGCTTTTACGGGAACCTGCGACAAGCAATACGGGCATTCCTTTTCGGTAGGCTCCGGCTTTGCCGCATTGGGATCTTCCTTTTTGCGGCGCAGGGCGTTAATGCCTTTTACCAATAAAAATACGCAAAATGCCACAATAATAAAATCAATCATTACATTAATAAATTGCCCGTAGTTGATGGATGGAACAGCGGCTAGCTCATCGCCGGTTTTCCCTGCGGGATCCGCCAAGTATACTTTCAGGTCCTTGAAATCTACCTCTCCCATTACTCTTCCGATAGGAGGCATAATAACATCGTTAACCAGAGAGGTGACAATTTTGCCAAAAGCGCCTCCGATAATGACGCCGACGGCCAGGTCGACGACATTGCCTTTTACAGCAAACTCCTTGAATTCATTTAACATTTTCATTCCAATAAAACCCCCACACTATGGATTTGCTTGCTATCATTATGAACAAATCTAGCATTACTAATACGACAAAGCAAGAATGAGATGAAACAATAGAAAATTATAAAATCTTCATTCCTTTTTGAAGGCGTGCGAAAAGGATATTTTGGGAAGACGTCGAACTTTTTACCACATAAGCCGGACGGACTCCTGATAGCATCTGGTGAAGATGGGTTCATACTTTTATTTGGGAGGATAGCCATGATTATTTCTGCATGGATTGGCAACCCCTATTATTTTTTGCTATCCATATCCATACTAAGCTACGTTTCTTATACGATGATCAAAATAGTTCATCAGGTTGCCTCCAAGCCAAGGCCATGGCTTTATCCCCCTCTTCTGGGGGCGGCAGTTGTTTTCTCTCTCGGACTTTGGACCAAACATACGGTTGCGCTGTTAGCCTCCGATCGGATGCTGGCGGTGAACTGGAGAACGGTTTTTATTTTTGGCATCACGATGAGCATCGTGTACGGTGCGCTCCTCCTTCATATTCGCAAGCCGTTTTCGGCAAGACTAACGGATTTAGCGGCTTCCGCTTTGATGGCTTTCGCCGCCGCGATGCTTCATTATCTGTCATTTCTGGCCCCCTCCTTTGTATACTACACGTTTTCGGCGTTTCCGCTTATTCTTTCCCTCATCGTTATTTGGCTGGCCTCCTTTTTTACTTTCAGCATCATTCGTTGCAAGCCGCGTTACGATGCCCTGATAGGCGCAGTTACGATGGGCGCGGGCGGGGTTACGATGCATCAGCTTGGTCTTCAAGCTCTAATGGTTCAGTACCGCGACATTCTCACCATTGACAGGCTGAATGAATATTTGCTTTTATTGGCTGTTATTTTGTGGATGGCGGCTTTTCTGATTACCAGCTTCAGCCTTGTTACCTGGTCAACCCAGCGGAAGTATGCCGCGATGGATGAACGCTATAAGCTGCTGGTGGAAAATTCGCTGGATACCATTGTATTAATCAAGGATGGCAGGTGGGAGTATATCAATCCGTCGGGTCTGGCCCTGTTTCGGGCAAGCCATGAAGCACAATTGCTAGGCACCTCTATTTTTCATCTGCTGCAAAAGCCGTACCATGAGGAAATGGCGGAATGGCTTGGCGGTATCCGGGCCGGCGAAACGCTGCCCTCCAGCACGGTCGAGCTTCAGTGGATTACACTGGAGGGAGGGCAGATTTTGACGGAGGTGGTTCGAACCAGCACGATTCTGGATGGAGTGCCTATTATGCAAGCCATTATTCGGGACATCAGCGAGCGGAAAAGAAATGAGGAACTATTCGTTAACGCGGAGAAGCTGACCATTGCCGGACAGCTGGCGGCAGGGATTGCCCACGAAATCCGGAATCCACTAACCTCGCTTAAAGGGTTTATTCAGCTTATCGCCACAGGACGGGTTCCCAATGACCGTTATTCCGCTATTATGAATTCCGAGCTGGCTTTGATCGAAACGACCATTAGCGAATTGCTGATGTTATCCAAACCTCAGATGAACGAGTTTGTTGTCATCGATTTGCGGCAGCTGATCAAGGATAGCATTCAATCACTTCACAACCAGGCCAAAATTGGAGGCGTCAAGCTGGAAATGGTGGACGAGCCGCAGCCGTTATGGGTCAAGGGCGTCGAGAGCCAGCTCAGGCAGGTATTTATTAATGTGCTTAAAAATGGTATCGAGTCCATGCACAATGGAGGCAAGGTGACAGTGGCCTTCCGGCAAGCGGATGAAGAGATGGATGAAGAGGATCATTCCATCATCATCAGGGATGAAGGAGTTGGAATGCCGGACGAGCAGCTGGCCAGAATCGGGCAGCCTTTTTATACGACAAAGGATAAAGGGACGGGGCTTGGTCTTATGGTCACCTATAAAATCATCGATAATCATCAAGGGAGCATTACAGCAGAGAGTCGGATAGGAGCTGGAACCACCTTCACGGTCAACTTGCCGCAGCATCATATGCCGCAATCCGCTTTGGTTGAAAAGTAAAGCGAAATATGATATACCTTAATGAGGAATAAATGCGAACGTGTGATCCCATTAAATGCTGGCAGGAGGAAATCAATTGGCAGAGCCTTTAAAGAATATGTATGATGGAAACTTTCTTGAAACATTTGCAGCAAGCTTGCAAAAAGCATGGGGGGACTTTGACGAAGGAGCTTTTATTGGCCGAGTGAGGAGCGGGAACTGGACGGAGCTTGAGCTAAAAGAAAGAATCAGGCGAATTGCGGAAGCACTAGGGGCGTCTTTGCCAGAGGATTACGAGGAAGCATTAGCGATTTTGTATCGGATTGACGAGCAGTGCACGGGATTTCCGTATTTGTTTTTTCCTGATTTCGTTGAGGTTTTCGGCAGGGAGGAGCGTCACTTCGAAAAATCGATGGAGGCGCTTGCCCGTTTTACCCGCCGCTCCAGCTCCGAGTTTGCTGTACGCCCATTCATCCTGGAGCATCCACAGAGAATGCTTACTCAGCTTGCGGAATGGGCCGCCCATCCCAATGAGCATGTGCGGAGGCTTGCCAGTGAAGGCTCGCGCCCGCGCTTGCCATGGGGCCAATCCCTGCCGCTGTTCAAGCGCGATCCGCAGCCTTTATTGCCTATTCTGGAGGCGCTCAAAAATGACGAATCGTTGTATGTCAGGCGCAGTGTAGCGAACAACCTGAACGATATTGCCAAAGATCACCCGGCGTTAGTGTTGCAAGTAGCGGAAAGCTGGCTCGGTCAAACGGCCGAAACCGATTGGATTGTCCGGCACGCCTGCCGAACGCTGGTCAAGAAGGGCAATCGGGAAGCTATGGCTTTATTCGGCTATGCGTCAAGCGGAGAAAGTACAGGCAGCGAGCTTGTGACGGAGGCTGCTATTAGTCTGAGCAACGAATCCGTTCCTTTTGGAGGAGATACAACCATTCGTTATCGCTTCAAAGCGGGACAAGCCGCAGCGGGAGCGGGTACGCTGAAATTGCGAGTGGAATATGGAATCGATTTTGTGAAGTCGAGCGGAAAAACGTCCTTAAAGCGCTTTTTGTTATCGGATCGGGAATATGCTGCTGGAGAGCAAGCCGAAGGGGTTAGGACGCATAGATTTGCGGATTTGACCACCCGAAAGCACTATCCGGGGCATCATGCCGTAACACTGTGGGTTAATGGCGTTGAGGTGGCTCGCACATCGCTAACGCTGCTTGAGCCTGACCACGGTGAACAATAACACGTTTCACATCCAAATCATAGTCTGGATTTCCTCTTTGGCTGCTGCAAGCAAAGCGTTGTAAGCCATCAGCTATGAAAATGCCTGACAGGGGCTACTCTGAAAAGCAGCAAAAAAACAAAGACGCTTTCTTTTTCCACAGGCAGTGGATTGGGAAAGCGTCTTTCTTTTTATTCCTTGTTTTTGTTGCTTGTTGTGTGACGTCGGGGATGCTGCATATGAGCCTCCGAATTATCGTCATCGTCATGCGGAATGAGGCGGGGATCTGTTTTTCCGTCATGGTGATTTTCGAAATCCAGCTCTACCTGCTTCCATTCCGTAGACCCCAATATGGGATCGGAAGGAAACGTTTCGCCTCGCTTCATCTGCTCGTCTCTTCCCCATTCATTACGGTAAACGCCGTCAGCCTCTACGGTTTCGCCGGATATCGGCTCCATCCGATGTTTCTCGTGATTGCTCATGCTGCCCATTGCCCCTTTATTCAAAATGATGGGTCAAGCGTTGCGTCAAATGATGGCTTCCATTGTCAGTTTACAGGCCGTGCTTGGGTACAGCATCGCTATCGGCTTTGGATTGAAGCTTGCTGGCTTTCTGCTTGTTTGCCAGATTGCGGTCTGCGAGGGACTGCTCCTTGCTTGCAGACAACTGCTCATTAGAGTGGTGTTTGCCGGACATGGCAATCGCTCCTTCTTCATGCATATGGATCTTATCGCGGAAGATCAGACTTAGTTTGTCACAAAACCGAATTTCCTATCAGCCGTTTACCTGGTAACGATTTTCCAGACGCTTGCCCCCGAACCACATGACAAGTACCGCAGTAACGGATACAAAAATCCGCCAAGGCTCCTCCACCAAATTGCTTATATCGAAGCTGATAATCGAAATACAGAAGATCATGACGCCTTTACCCAGCAACGTCGCCAGAAAAAAGGTATGAAAGGGTACGCGGCTTAAGCCGGAAACAACCGTAATAACCACCGACGGCGTAAATGGGAAACATGCCAGCAGAAAGAGAGGGGTAAAGCCTTTCCGTTCAACCCAATTAAAGAACCGGGCAGACTTGGGAAAACGCTTCAGCAACTTGGCCTGTACGTTTTTTCCCAGTGTCCGGCAGAGCACGAACAAAACCAGAGCACCCCCGACAACCCCGCCCCAGGAAAATAGAAATCCGAATCCCAGACCATAGATGTTGGCATTTGCCGCAATGATAAGTATTAGCGGCAGGAAGGGGAGGAAGGCTTCAATAAAGGGCAGCAATATGCCCGGCAGCGGACCGAATTGAGAATAGCTCTCCAAGGTTTGCTGTATGCTGTGGATATCCATGTTTTTTAAATTGTTGATCCAGTCTTGCCACGCGCTCATCGTAAATGTCCAAATCCTTTCCATCTGGCATAAAATAAACCGATTAATGCAAACACAGCCGCACTGCACCAGAAAACAGCGGTTTCGCCGCCATGCAGAGCAAGAACGCCTCCGGCAATGGGGCCGACCATAACGCCGACTCCTTCAAAGGTTGACAGCAATCCCCAGCCTACGCCCTCTTGCTTAGGCGGAACGTAGGAGGCGAGCAGCGCGTTCCATGAAGGCAATATGGCGGCATAGGACAAGCCAAGTCCCAAAGCGATAATTAAACAATACCAAAAGGAGAGGCCGCTTGCCAACAGACAGAGTCCAATCGCAAAGGCAAGAAAGCCGCCGACAAGGAAAAATTTTTGTCCTCCAAACCGGTCGGATAGCTTACCCATGGGGATGAGGCCGGCGACGGCGAATAAACCGCCCGATGCCAGCAGGAAGGAATATTGCGCTCCGCTGAAGCCTAGCCTGTCCACGGCGTAATGGGGCAAAATCGGCAGCAGCATGCTTGCCGCCATCGTCTGCAAAATCATGCCGGGCAGCAGCATTCGCATCGCGGAAAGCTGATTCTTCAACGCTCGAAGCTGCTCGCCAAACGGCACAAGCTGAAGCTTGATGGATGCAGCGGGTCTCATAACCAAGCCTAACAGCGCGGCGGCCAAGGAAAGCAGCAGAAGCAGCTGATAGGTCCATTCGGCGCTGTAATCCAGCATAATATTGCACAAAATAGGACCGCCGCCAAGTCCGATCAGCCAAATGGTATACAGCGTCCCCATCTGTGTAGCCCGGTGCTGCGCGGAAACTTTGGTCAGGCATATAATCCAGATTGGCGACATGCCGATTCCATACAAGGCGGCAGCGGCGATGAACATCCAGGGCACATCGGCAAATTGCAGGGCATAAACGCCAGCCAGTGCAATGATCAAGCTGATTTTCAGGATCAGCCCTGGCGAAAACCGGTCGAGCAAATAGCCGATGGCTATTTTCAAGACAGTGTCCGTTATGTAGTGAGCCGAAATTGCGATTCCGATAATATCCGGCGAAAGGCCAAGCGCGCCTGCGCCATAAATAGGCAGCAGGCTGATGAGCACCGCTCCGCGCACGAATTGAACAATAAGCAGCGTAATGGAGAGCAAGCTCATTTCTCCTTTAAACCATGAGGATGTCGCTGTAGGCACGATCAAGCTCCTTTTTAGGGAAGGGATAGTTGTTTTCTTATTATACAGAAATAAGTTTAATATCCAAAATGTAGGTGGAAATGCTATCTCACATTGGATGCTTTCGATGGTTGGGTACATTTTAGCATCAGTTGCATTTACAAGCTCACTCGGGGTAATGGGCCGGCTTTGATCCCGTTTCACAATCCGTTATACTTAATGAGTAGTCCATTATCCAATCCATTTAAGGAAGGGTGAAGCAGCATGGAATTTACATACCTGGGCCAATCGGGTCTGCGGGTAAGCCGTCTTTGTTTGGGAACGATGAACTTTGGCGTCGATACGGACGAGAGGGAAGCGTTTCGCATTATGGATGCCGCTCGTGATGCGGGCATCAACTTTTTTGATACCGCCAATATTTACGGATGGGCTGAAAACTCGGGGCGTACGGAAGAGATTATCGGCAAATGGTTCGCCAAAGGCGGGGGCCGACGCGAAAGTACAGTATTGGCGACGAAAGTGTATGGCGATATGCATGACTCCCATGATGGACCTAACCGGGAAAGAGGACTGTCCGCGTACAAAATTCGCCGTCATCTGGAAGGCTCGCTAAAACGCCTTCAAACGGATCATATTGAATTGTATCAAATGCATCATGTCGACCGGAATGTAAACTGGAGCGAACTATGGGGGGCTTTCCAGCAAGCGCAGCTGCAAGGCAAAATCGGGTATGTAGGCTCCAGCAACTTTGCCGGATGGGATATTGCTGTTGCGCAAGGGGAGGCCAAAGCGAGAGGCCAGCTTGGCCTGGTATCGGAGCAGCATAAATATAATTTGCTTTGCCGATTGCCGGAGCTAGAAGTGCTGCCGGCATCCAAAGCGCTTGGCTTGGGCGTAATTCCGTGGAGCCCGCTGGATGGCGGCTTGCTGAGCGGCAATCATCGCCGGAAGGATGGCGGACGCCGGAGCGGGGATGAAAAACGATTGGAGAAACACCGCGCTCAGCTAGATGAATATGCCAAGCTTTGCGACGAGCTGGGACACGCGGAGGACTTGGTGTCTCTTGCATGGCTGCTTGCCAATCCTGCGGTGACGGCTCCAATTATTGGCGTGCGTACATTGGAACAGTTCGAGCGCTCTCTTAAGGCGCTTGAGGTGGAGCTCGACGAAGCCGCTATGAAGCGGCTGGATGAAATTTTCCCGGGACCCGGCGGCGATGCGCCAAAAGCATATGCCTGGTAAAAAATATAAGCTGAACTAAAAATAGCAGAACGCAAATGGTTCGACTTAGCGACATTTTCAAAAATATATTACACTCAACACTTCACTCTCAAAAACAGCGCCAGCTTACCGGAGTAGCTACCGGAGCTGGCGCTGCTTATTAGGTTGCTGTTTTTAGGGGATGGAATCTATTTTAGCTGCTCAAATCAGCAGATTAAACAATACGGGATCTTTATTCAGCTCAACGAATTGAAATCCTTTGTGTGTCATGCGGCTAACAAGCGGCTCGTAATCCTCGCGATGCTTCAATTCAATGCCAACAAGGGCCGGGCCGTTGTCCTTATTGGATTTTTTCGTATATTCAAATCGGGTAATATCGTCATTTGGCCCCAATACCTGATCCAGAAACTCGCGAAGCGCGCCTGCGCGTTGAGGGAAGCTGACCATAAAATAATGCTTGTACCCTTCGTAAATCAAGGAACGTTCCTTGATTTCCTGCATTCGGTCAACGTCGTTATTGCCGCCGCTCACGATGCAGATTACATTTTTACCTGCAATTTGCTCCCTGAAGCTGTCCAGAGCGGCGATAGGAAGCGCTCCGGCTGGCTCTGCAACAATCGCATTTTCATTGTACAAATCAAGCATCGTTGTACAAACCTTGCCCTCTGGTATAGCGACGACCTCGTCGAGCAGGTCCTTGCAAATGCTAAAGGTCAAATCGCCAACCCGCTTGACGGCTGCTCCATCCACAAATTTATCGATATGCTCCAGCGGCACGACCGCACCTTCGTCCAGCGAAGCCTTGAGCGAGGGGGCTCCTTCTGGCTCAACGCCTACAATGCGAGTGGATGGGGAGACGATTTTGGTATAGGAGGCCACCCCTGCCGCCAGCCCGCCGCCGCCTACGGTCAGGAATATATAATCCGGAGCGATTTCCGCCTTCTCCAGCAGCTCTTGACCCACAGTTCCGTTGCCCGCGATGATTTTGCGATCATCGAAGGGGTGGATAAAAGCCATTCCGCTGCGCTGGCTCTCTGCAAGAGCCTCGGCGTAAGCATCATCGAAGGTATCGCCGGTCAATATAATTTCGACTTGATCGCCGCCAAAAAAAGCGACTTGCTTGACCTTTTGCCGGGGAGTGGTGCTGGGCATATAGATTTTGCCCGGTATGCCCAGGCTTTGACAGGAATACGCCACTCCTTGAGCGTGGTTGCCCGCGCTTGCGCATACGACTCCTTTTAAGGTTTCCTGTGAGGATAACGAGCGTATCAGATGATAGGCTCCTCTTATTTTAAACGAGCGGACGATTTGCAGGTCTTCTCTTTTTAGCCACACCTGACAATGATAACGTTCCGACAGCACACGGTTATATTGAAGAGGCGTACGGACGACAACATCCTTCAAATGCATGTGCGCCTGCACGATTTCCTCCAGGCTGATGCGGTGCTCTAAATTTGGCTGCGTGCTCATAGGTAAACCTTCCTTCTGAAATAGACTGTTCCTTTTGAATCAAGTCCAAGATTGATTTATTATACCATTAACGATACTAGATTGGGCATGCACGCAGCCATATATGTATCCGGTTCATGAAAGCGGGGGAGACGGATGAAGAAACTTATGCGAAGGCTTTTGATTTTTCTAGTTGTAGCGGCGGTATTGATCGGCGGCGGGCTTTGGTGGTTCAGCTCCTATATCGCGCCGGATCAGGAGCGGGATTTGGCATACGGCAAAATTGACATCAGGGAAAAAGCGCTGGAGATGATCAGGGCCATGAAGCCCGAGCTGATTCTGTCGGAGCAAGATGTCAACAATTTGATCAAAATGAATATGGACCCCGTTTACTCTGACGCTGTCACTGTGAACGGAGGAGATTTTTCACTGGAGGGCAGTCGTCTACTTGCGGATTTGAATATTACTTATTATGACCGGTTTCCGGCCGGAGTACAGGCTGTTTATGATTTAAAATGGGACGGATCGACGATTAAGCTGGAGCCTGTTTCGCTTCGGTTAAAAGATATTTCGCTGCCCGTTAGCATGCTGGAGGAAATAACGGTTCCCCTTGACCTGCCGGTAGGGGATTTGTTCACAGTAAAGGACGTACGCTTCGAAACCGGACAAATTAAAATTTTGTTCAATATGCAGCTTCCGTTTTAAGGTAAGGGGAGGGTATCCCTATACGGCCACGCAGTTGGCCGGGCAGTCAGGCCCAATATAAACGGAATTCAGTAGTTTATTGTTTAAAATTCCTCGTGCCCTAGTGCCAGCATTCCCGTCTAAGCTCAATTTTAGAGAGGTTAAAGCTAATCTTGAGGGACGTTAAACGCAAAAAACAACTTCTATCTGGTATTCCCGGGATAGAAGTTGTTTTTTTGAATTGCTAAACTTTTTTTAAGACACGACAAACTGAACGACAAGCGGTGTGCCGTCATTCAGTACATCGCCACCAGGGATGGTAATCGCAGTCGTCGTTACGCTGGATGTATCCGCTGTTTGCAGCATGCCGTTAATATACAGATTGTAATAGCTGTACGAGCCCGGAAATGCTGTGGCGGCAGTGCCTTCGTCGTCAGTAAACGCAGTAGCAGCAATAGCGAATGTTGCTCCTGTTCCAGTTCCTGCGCCAAAGGTGGATACAAATCTTAGACTGTTTTGATATGGAGTTACGATTGGCATGGTTTCTCACCTCCCTATCTAAAAATAGTATATGTGGTAGATTCGGAAGCGCTAGGGCGAAGAAACGGGGAGGTACAACCATTTTCATCCCTCTTACAATTGAATATTAAATTCTACGGTCTCTATAATGATTGGCGTGCCGGCAAATATGATGCCGCTTTGTGCAGGGAAAAACAACATGGTTGGACTTATGCTATGCGAATTGCCTGGTTGCATTAGACCGTTAATAAAAAGATTGTTAAAGCTGTTTATGCCTAGTCCGGAAAATTGGGTGATACTATTTCCATCATCATCAGTGAAATCCCCCGCAGGAATTGTAACAGAAGAGGACAAGTCCAGGTCTGAGGGCGGAAAATAAAAATAACGGTTTGCCGTAGGAATAATTTGAATTGCCGATACATCGCCCGTCGGTCCCGTTGGCCCGGTAGCGCCATCCGCGCCTGTCGGCCCCGTCGGTCCCGTCGGTCCGGTAGCGCCATCTGCGCCCGTCGGCCCCGTTGGTCCGGTAGCGCCATCTGCGCCTGTTGGTCCCGTTGGTCCGGTAGCGCCATCCACGCCTGTCGGCCCTGTAGGTCCCGTTGGCCCGGTGGCACCGTCTGCGCCTGTCGGCCCTGTCGGTCCGGTAGCGCCATCCACGCCTGTCGGCCCTGTAGGTCCCGTTGGCCCGTTGGCACCGTCTGCGCCTGTCGGCCCTGTCGGTCCGATGGCACCGTCTGCGCCTGTTGGTCCCGTTGGTCCGGTAGCGCCGTCCGCGCCGGATGTTCCCGTCGGCCCTGCCGGTCC
>PJUA01000199.1_pt1 | contig 50605 bp, 44 predicted proteins | sample 1512151 | NCBI WGS metagenome assembly PJUA01 (sample SAMN08177678, study PRJNA422409) | Soil metagenome, whole genome shotgun sequencing project. | isolation source: Soil enriched on filter paper: beechwood xylan treatment | place: USA: Madison | collected 2015-01-15
ATCGCGGTGGAGTTCTTCACCCTCTCCAAGAGCTACAACATGGCCGGCTGGCGGATCGGCTTCATGGTCGGCAATGCCCGCCTGGTGGCGGCCCTGGCGCGCATCAAGAGCTATCACGACTACGGCAGCTTCACGCCGGTACAGGTGGCGGCCATTGCCGCGCTGGAGGGCGACCAGGCTTGCGTGGAGGAAATTCGCGCCAACTACGAAAAGCGCCGCAACGTGCTGGTCAAGGGCCTGCACGAGGCCGGCTGGATGGTTGATGTACCCAAGGCCTCGATGTACATCTGGGCGCGCATTCCGGAACCCTACCGCCAGTTCGGCTCGCTGGAGTTCTCGCGCATCCTGCTGGAGCAGGCCAAGGTCTGCGTCTCGCCCGGTATCGGCTTCGGCGAATATGGTGATGAGTACGTGCGCTTCGCCCTGATCGAGAACGAATCCCGCATCCGCCAGGCCATTCGCGGCATCAAGACCATGTTCAAGAACGCCAAGGGGGCGTGATACAGGTCTGAAGTCGAGGCTAAAGTCGTGGCCACGGTCGAGGCCATAGCCAGGCGGCGCCGGAACTGCGCCGCCTGGCCGAGGTCTTAGCTGAACCTTCAGTTTTTTGATAATTAATATGATTAAAAAAACAATATTCGCCACCCTGTTCGCGCTTGCAGCCTCCGCTGCCGTCCTGCCGGTGGCACAGGCCCAGGTGTCGGTCAACATCAACATCGGCGCGCCGCCGCCACCGCGGGCCGAACCGTTGCCGCCGCCGCGTCATGGCTATGTGTGGGCACCGGGTTTCTGGGACTGGGACGGGCATCGCCATGTGTGGCGTCAGGGCCATTGGCTGCGTGAACGGCCCGGCTACGTCTATGCCGCTCCGGTCTGGCATCAGGGGCCGCGTGGCTGGGAGCTGCAGCGCGGCGGCTGGCGTGGTGGGCCGCCACCGGGTCGGGGTCCGCGTGATCATGACCGCCATGACCGCCATGACCGCCATGATGATCGTGGTCCCGGTGGTGGACCGGGCCACGGACCGGGCTGTCCGCCGGGGCATGCGCGCAAGGGTGAGTGCTGATCCTGCCGCAGGAACGGCTGAGACCGGTCAAGCCAAGAAAAATCGGCCGCGACGTGAAGGCGTCGCGGCCGATTTTTTATGGAACGGGCAACGGCCTCAGGTCTTGTCCATCAAGGCCGAGATGGCGAAGGAGACAATGCCGGCCGTGATGCAGATCACAGCCAGCCGGTAGTGGGGAATGAGCTTGCCGACGAAGGGCAGCAGGAAGTACAGGACGATGGCGATCAGGATGCTGGTCAGGAGTCTTTTCATTGTCATGGCGATGAGGGTTGAACGCTGCCGCTATGATAGTGCGATTTGGCCGTCGTGGTGACGTCAGCGCGCTGCCGGGCCACTCGCCGGGGGCGTCGCCGCCGGTAACTTGGGCGCGGCGTTGGCAGGCGCATTGACCACCGGTTTGAGCGGTGTCGCGCCCGGCGGCAGCTGGTCGTCCTCGTTGTCGTTCTTGGGGCCTCCGCCATGGGCATTGAAGAAGCTGATCACGGTGCGCGAGGTATCCAGGTTCTGCGAGGACTTGCCGCCATTGATGATGGGCACCACGCCGCCCGGCCAGGCATGGCCGCCGCCCTTGACCTCATACAGCACCACGGCCTGCGGATCGGTCTTGCTGGCATAGGTGTATTGGCGGATGGTGGTGCCGTCGCCGGCGGTATCGGGGATGTCGTTGACGGTCGGGCGCGGATTGGCGCCGTCGGCCTTGATGAAGGCTTCGATGCTGCGTGCCACCGACAGGCGCGGCACCTGCGAGACTTCCTGCTTGCCCATGCCACCCAGGAAGGGAATGAAGGGGTCGTCGCTGCCGTGGATGTGCAGCACAGGCATGGGCGCCTTGACGGTCTCGGGCGGCACGTCCAGTACCGCGCTGACCACGGCCACCGCCTTGAATAGTTCGGGCGCTTCGGCCGCCATGCGATAGGCCATCATGCCGCCATTGGACACGCCCACCAGATAGACGCGCTGGCGGTCGACCAGACCATCGGCCACCAGCTTGCCGACCAGGGCGCGCAGAAAGGCCACGTCATCGACCTTGTGCATCTGCGCGTAGCCGCAGCAGCCGCCCGAATTCCAGGTGCGGGCGTCGATGGCCAGGCCGGTACCGTTGGGATAGACGATCATGTAACCGGCGGCCTCGGCAATCTCGGTCAGGCCGGTGGCGCGCGCCATCAGCGAGCCGCTGGAGCCGCTGGCATGCAGGGCGATGATCAGCGGTTGCGCTTCGCCGACGACGTTACGTTCGGAAAAATAGGCGCGGGCCAGATTGCCCACGCGCAGGGTCTTGAGGGAGAGATCAACCGCCTGGCCGGGCAGGGCCGTCAGCAGGGACAGGCCGCACACGGCCGCCAGCACGGCGCGCTGCAGTGCGCGCGAGGGACGGTGGTGTTTCGGGAAGCGAAGCGTCATGGAAGCGTGGGCAGGCAGGGTTGACCAACAGGATTGGTCAACGATAGTGGGCATTCCCGCGATGGTAATACCCATGACGTACCGACGCAAAGCGATTTACACCCTGCGCCGGCAGCCAACCTGCCCGCCGGTTCAGCCGCGGGCCGGGATGTTCAGGCCGCGCACCACGGCCGGACGCGCCACGAAGGCTTCCAGCGCGCGCGCCACGTTCGGGAAATCCTTGAAACCGACCAGCTCGGCCGCTTCGTAGAAACCGATCAGGTTGCGAATCCAGGGGAAGGTGGCGATGTCGGCGATGGAATATTCGTCGCCGGCCAGCCATTGATGCTGCGCCAGCTGCTTGTCCATGACGCCCAGCAGGCGCCTGGATTCGTTGACGTAGCGGTCGCGTGGACGCTTGTCTTCATATTCCTTGCCGGCGAAGCGATGGAAGAAGCCCAACTGGCCGAACATCGGACCGACCCCACCCATCTGGAACATCACCCACTGGATCACCTGGTAGCGCGCGGCGGCATCCTGCGGCAGGAACTTGCCGCTCTTTTCGGCCAGGTACAGCAGGATGGCGCCGGATTCGAACAGCGGCAGCGGCTTGCCGCCCGGGCCGTCGGGATCGATGATGGCCGGAATCTTGTTGTTCGGGTTCAGCGACAGGAAGGCCGGCGACATCTGGTCATTGGTCTCGAAGCTCACCAGATGGGCTTCATAGGGCAGGCCGGTTTCTTCCAGCATGATCGACACCTTCACGCCATTGGGCGTGGGCAGCGAGTACAGCTGGATGCGTTCGGGATGTTGCGCCGGCCATTTCTGGTCGATGGGGAAGGCAGACAAGGTATGGCTCATGAGGGCTCCTAGGCAGCGGAAATATGCGGTTCGCGGTCCTGGGCGAATTTCTCGAAGGCCTCCACCGTCACCGGCCGGCAGAAGAAATACCCCTGATAGGCATGGCACCCGGCATCGGCCAGGAAGGAACGCTGGGCGTCGGTTTCCACGCCCTCGGCGATGACGCCCAGGCCCAGGCTCTGGGCCAGGTTGACGATGGTCTTGGCAATCGAGGCGTCGTTGGGATCGATCAGGACATCGCGTACGAAAGACTGGTCGATTTTAAGCTGATTCAGCGGCAGCCGCTTGAGGTAGGACAGCGAGGAATAGCCGGTGCCGAAATCGTCCAGCGAAAACTCCACGCCATAAGCCTTGAGGGCGAACATCTTCTGGATGATGTCTTCGACGTTGTCCACCAGCAGGCTTTCGGTGAGCTCCAGCTTCAGGCGACGCGGATTGGCGCCGGTGCGTTCGATGGTGTCGAGTACCTTCTGCACGAAATCGGGTTCGCGCAATTGCGGCGCACTGACGTTGACGGCGATGGAGAGCTCGGCCATGGCCGGGCGCTTGGCCCAGGTGGCCAGTTGCTTGCAGGCAGTCTCCAGCACCCAGTTGCCCAGGGAGAGGATCAGTCCGGTCTCCTCGGCCAGCGGGATGAAGTCGCCCGGCGGCACCATGCCGCGCTGTGGATGCTGCCAGCGCACCAGCACTTCGGCGCCGGTCACGCGCCCACCTTCGACCACCTGCGGCTGGTAGTGCAACAGCAGCTGGTCGCCCTCGATGGCCTTGCGCAGGCCGGCTTCCAGGGTGGCGCGCTCCAGCACGGCGGTCTGCATCGCCGGATCGAAGAAACGCAGCGCATTGCGGCCGGTCTCCTTGGCCTTGTACATGGCCAGGTCGGCCTGCTTCATCAGTTCATCCACCGAGGCCGCGCGGCCCAGGAAGACGGTGGCGCCGATACTGGCGGTGGCGCGGTATTCGACATCGTCCAGCTGGAAGGTCGAGCCCAGCGCCGCCAGGATCTTCTCGCCGATGGCACGGGTCTGGGTGGCGGCTTCCTGCTGCAGTTCGTTGAGACCTTCCAGCACCACCACGAACTCATCGCCGCCCACGCGCGCCACGGTATCGTTTTCGCGCACGTTGGCCACCAGCCGCTGGGCTACCTGCTTGAGCAGGGTGTCGCCTTTTTCATGGCCGACGGTGTCGTTCAAGGTCTTGAAGTGGTCCAGATCGATGAACAGCAGCGCGCCGCAGGTGCGGGTGCGCAGCGACAGGGCGATGGCCTGCTTCAGGCGATCCAGCAGCAGGGTGCGGTTGGGCAGACGGGTCAGGGCGTCGAAGAAGGCCAGTTCGCGGATGCGCTCCTCGGCCAGCTTGCGATCGCTGATGTCGTGATGGGTGCTGACGTAATGGGTGACCTGGTTGTCCCGGTTCTTGACCGCCGAGATGGTCAGCCATTCGGGATAGACCTCGCCGTTCTTGCGGCGGTCCCAGATTTCGCCCTGCCATTTGCCGAAGCGCCGGATGCTCTCGCGCATTTCCTGGAAGAAGGCCGGGCCGTGGCGGTCCGAGCGCAGCAGGTTGGGATGCTTGCCGACGATTTCCTCGGCGGTATAGCCGGTAATTTCGGTGAAGGCCTTGTTCACGCGCAGGATCTTGCTGTTGGCATCGGTGATGAGCATGCCTTCGCGTGAATCGAAGGCCACCGCCGAGATGCGCAGTTCGGCTTCGATCTGCTTGCGATCGGTGATGTCGCGGCTGCTGGTCCGAAAGCCCGTGAAGTTGCCCTGCGAATCGGTGATCGCCGCCGATGACAGGGCCAGCCAGAACACCGTGCCATCCTTGCGCACGCAACGGAACTCGACATCCTCGCGCTTCTGGCCGTCCATGCAGCGTGCCAGTTCGGCGCGGATGCGGCGTTCGTCATCGGGGTGCACGATGCAGCCGATGAAGTCCGGCATGGCCAGGCATTCCTCGACGCTGTAGCCGGTGTAGTCGCGCACGGCATGGTTGATCCAGCGCGGGCGGCCATCCAGGCCCCACCAGACTTCCCAGTTGACGGTGCAGTCGGCAATGGCACGGAACTGTTCTTCGCTGGCGCGCAGCTCGGCCGTCATCTTCTGCGCCAGCCGTACCGCGCGCACCCGGCTGGACATCATCAGCCAGGCCAGCAGCGCCAGGGTGACGCTCATGCCGATGCCGGTGGCGGCGATCAGGGGTTCGGCGTTGCGACCGAACTGGGCGGTGAAGGCGTCGGTGGTGTGCATCGACAGCGTCCAGTTGTGATTGGCCACGACCAGGTATTCGTCGGCCTTCAGGCGGGCCGGCAACTGTTGGCCGGCTACCGTGGAGCGGTACATCAGCGCTGCGGGCTCCTGGGTCACGCCGTCGTACAGCGAAAAGCCGATGGTGCGGGTGTTTTCGCCATAGAGGCTGGCGATCACGTCGCTCATGCGGAAGACCGCATGCACCCAGCCGATCAGACTGGCGCGCCGTTGTTCGATGGTGCCTTGCGGCTTGCCGCGCTCATACAGCGGCAGGTACATCATGAAGGCCGGCATCGCCGGTCCTTCCTGGGCCAGTTCCAGCTTCCCGGAGATGGTCGCCATGCCGGAGTCGCGTGCCTTCTCCATGGCCGTGCGCCGCACCGGATCGGACCACTGGTCGTTGCCGAAGGCAAAGCGATTGCGGCCCACGTAGGGCTCGCGCAGGACCGTGGGGGCATAGCCGTCGCGGGTGCCGGGCGGGCGTATCCTGTAGTCGGCCACGCCCTGGCGCGCCATGCGCGCCAGATGGGCGTCCAGCCCGGCGGCGGGGACCCATTCCTCGATCGAGATGACCTGGATGCCGGAGAAATTGGCGTCCAGGTTCAGGGCCTCCACGTAATCGCGGAACTGGTTGCGGTCGATGTTGCCGGTAGCACCCACCAGGCCCTGCACGCCGTGCAGCATCTGTTCGTAGGAGGCCATGCGCTGCTCGATGCGACTGACCGTCTCGCGCAGCACGGAGGAGAACTGGGTATGCAGTTCCTTGCTGGCGGCTTCGCGCTCGTGGTCCCAGGCGGTCCAGGTCACGCCCAGTCCCGTCACCAGGATCAACAGCGGGAGCGGGAGCAGGCGCAGCCAGTTCACGGCTTGCTCTGGAACTGGACCATGGCAGCTGCCAGTTCCGGGTTGAAGTATTTCTTGAAGATGCGCAGCACCGTGCCATCGGCCAGCATGCCATCGACCAGGGCGCGCCATTTATCCTGTTCGGAGGGCGTGAGCGCCTTCTCTGACATGATCAGGCCATGCGGGACCGAGGGATCTTCGAAGCTGATGATGGCGGTGGCATCGCGGATGCGTTTTTCTTCCACCACCGGATAATCGAAGGGCTCCATGATCATGCCCTGGATGCGGTTCTGCAGCAGCGCCTCGTAGAGCGGCTCCAGGCCGCCGGCAAGCGAGACGCGATTGGCTCCACTGAGCCGGTCGACCATGCGGTTGGCATTGGCGCTGTAGCGAAAGCCGCGGATCACGCCCAGCTGGAAGTTTTCGCTGCGGGCCACGTCGGCCAGCTGCGTGATGCCGGCATCCTTGCGCACCAGCAGGTAATACTTGTTGCTGAAGTACCAGGCGAAAGCCGCGTACTGATCGCGCTCCGGGTTGGTGATGCCCGAGAGGCTGAAGTCCAGCGCGCCCGATTCGATCAGCTGCCAGATGCGTGCGCGCGACATCAGGCTGACATTGACCTTGCAGCCACTGCGGCGGATCAGTTCGTCGGCGAAATCCTTGTCGATGCCGGTATCGGTGGCGGCCGAGTAGAGCAGGCCATGGTCATGCAGGGCCAGGGTGTAGGGACGCGAACAATCCGGTCCGGTGGGGCTGGCGGCGAGGCTGGCGGTACCGGGGGTAAGGAGTGCGGTCATGAGCGCTGCCGCGCCTGCACAGACCGCTACTGCGCGTTTGCCAAAGATGTGACCGAAAATACCGCCCCCTGTTTGTACTCCACCACGCGGACGTGTCAGCCGTGACCTGGCGGTTCGCCGCCTTGCCTGCTGGTCGCCCTCCCTGAAACGTCGCGCTGTGGCGACGCTATCCATCTGTTTGTTATGTTTCCAGGCCCCGACGGGCCGTGGCGTGATCACCGGCGCCTGCAGTCAAAACGACATGGCGCTGCAGGGCTGGTGGCTCACCAGATGACGGGGGATGTTACCCGAGCACATTCCAATGCGCAACACAATGCGAAACACAGGACGGCCGGCTTTGCAATTGGCTCTTGGGAAGGGGAATCGGCCCGGGAAAACGGACGCTACGCCGGGCCGGCGTCGCGTCCGTCATCAGATGAACATGCCGCCGGAAACTTCCACCCGTTGGGCATTGATCCAGCCATTGTCCGGGCGCAGCAGCGAGGCAATGGCCGCGCCGATGTCGTCCGGCAGACCGACGCGTCCCAGCGCGGTCTGGCCGGCCACGAAGGCGTTGAGCTCGGCGTTGTCACGCACCCGGCCGCCGCCGAAGTCGGTCTCGATGGCGCCCGGCGCGACGGTGTTGACGGCGATGCCGCGCGCACCGAATTCCTTGGCCATGTAGCGCGTCATCACCTCGACGCCGCCCTTCATGGCCGCATAGGCGGCATAGCCGGGCAGGGAGAAGCGTGCCAGACCACTGGAGATGTTGATGATGCGGCCACCCTGGGCCAGCAGCGGCAGCAGCGCCTGGGTCAGGAAGAACACGCCCTTGAGATGCACCTTGAAGAGTTCGTCGAAGACCGCCTCGGTGGTCTCTTCGATGCTGGCATGCATGCCCATGCCGCCGTTGTTGACCAGGTAGCTGAAGTGCTGGACCTGCCAGTGCTGCTGGAGTGCGCTCTTCACCGATGCGGCAAAGGCCGGGAAGCTGGTGCTGTCGGCCAGGTCCAGCTGCAGCGCCACGGCCTTGCCGCCGAGCGCTTCGATCTCGGTCACCGTCGCCTGGGCGGCGTCACGGTTGCCGACGTAGGTGAGGATGATGCCCACGCCTTCGCGGGCCAGGTGCAGGGCGGCATTCTTGCCCAGGCCACGGCTGCCGCCGGTGATGACGGCGATGCGCGCCTGGGTAGTGGAAGTGGTGATGTTGCTCATGTCGGGCTCCTTGGTGGGAAAAGTCGGGGTGGTCGGGGTGATTTGCTGAATCACGGAGCCCAGTATATTGAGAAGGTTTTTGCTAATAAATTTCTGATTTACTATTAGACTTTTCAATATTTGATAATAATCCGGGCGCGACATGAACCAGATGGACACCCTCAAGATCTTCCAGCGCGTGGCCGAGCTGGCCAGCTTCAGCGGTGCGGCGCGCCAGCTGGGCCTGCCCAATGCCAGCGTGTCGCTGGCCATCCAGCAACTGGAGCAGATGCTGGGCACGCGGCTGCTCCAGCGCACCACGCGGCGCGTGCAGCTCACGCCTGACGGCGAATCCTTCTACCGGCGCAGCAAGGAGTTGCTGGATGAATTCGAATCGCTGCGGGGGATGTTCCGTGCCGGCGGCCAGCCGCTGACCGGCAAGCTGCGGGTGGACATGTCCAGCGCCATGGCACGCGAGGTGGTGCTGCCGGCGCTGCCGTCCTTCCTGGCACAGCATCCGCAACTGGAGATCGAGCTGTCGGCCAGCGACCGCCGGGTCGACCTGGTGGCCGAGGGTTTCGATTGCGTGCTGCGCACCGGTACCCTGGACGATTCCTCGCTGGTGGCGCGCTGCATCGGTCATCTGGTGCAGATCAATTGCGCCAGCGCCGCCTATCTCAAGCGCCACGGCGTGCCGCGCACGCTGGAAGACCTGGCGCAGCACCAGCTGGTGCATTACCGCCAGGTGCTGGGCGGGCGTTCACCCGGCTGGGAATGGTTCGACGGCCGCCAGACGCATACCCTGCCCATGGCCGGCAGCGTCACCGTCAACAACACCGAGACCTACTACGCGGCCTGTCAGGCCGGGCTGGGCCTGATCCAGTTGCCGCTGGTGGGTGCGGCCAAGCGCAAGATGCTTGATGGCGGCAAGCTGGTCGAGGTATTGCCGCAATACCGGCCCGCGCCGATGCCGGTGAACCTGATGTATGCCAGCCGCCGCCATGTGCCGGCGCGACTGGCGGAGTTCATGGACTGGCTGCATGCGCTGATCTTCCCGCTCACGCAGGAGGGTGGCCTGACCCGCTGAGCCGAGCTGCTGAGCGCAGCGGGCTTGCCCGTGCGATCAGGCCAGCATGGTCTGGCCGACCGGATCGATGGTGACCGTACCCCGCCCGATCTCGATCACCCGGCCACCGACCTGGACCGCGCCATCGGCGGCAACGTCCAGGTACAGCCGCGAAGGACGATCCACTGCCGCGCCCTGGTCGATGGCGAAGTGCGCCGGCAGCGCATGGCCGGTGGCGCTGAGCCAGCCGCCCAGGTTGGCGCAGGCCGAGCCGGTGCCCGGATCTTCGGCCACGCCGCCCCCTTGCTTGGTAAAGAAATAGCGCGCCAGCACCTGGCCAGGCTGTGCCGCGTCGAAGGCAAAGACGTAGGCGGTCTTGCGTCCCAGGCTGCTGACCGGCCAGCGTTGCAGCTGCGCGCTGTCGGGCTGGGCGCGGCGCACCGCCTCGGGCGAGACCAGCGGGATCAGGAACTGGTCGGCCCCGGTATCGACCCAGATCGGATCGCCGGCCAGGTCGCTTTCGTCCAGTGCCAGCAGGGCGGCCACCTCGGCCCGCGACAGGGGGGAGGGTGCCGTCTTCGGCCCGCCGGGGCAGGGCGCGGTAAAGGTCCAGACATCGCCTTGCGCGCGCACCGGCACCACGCCGGCCTTGAATTCCAGTGTCAGGGCGTCGCCCTTGCCGAGCAGCGCGCGCACCACCTGGGCCGTTCCCAATGTGGGATGGCCGGCGAAGGGCATTTCATAGCCGGTGGTGAAGATGCGCACGCGGGCATCGGCCACCGTCGAGGGCAGGATGAAGGTGGTTTCGGAAAGGTTGAACTGCAGTGCCAGCGCCAGCATGGTGGCGTCATCCAGGCCGCGTGCGTCTTCGAACACGCACAGGGGATTGCCGCCGAAGGTCGATTCGGCGAAGACATTAAGCAGTCGGTAGGCGTAGGTAGCGGGCATGGAGGTCTCGCGGCAGGGTGGTCAGGCCGCCGATTGTAGCGACGGCCCCAGCCACGAGACAGGTACAGTTCACTCGTCGACGGCGATACAGTTACGGCCCAACTGTTTGGCGCGGTACAGGCGACGGTCGGCCAGTTCCAGGAACTCGATGCGCTGGTCCATGGGCGAGGGCACGATGGTAGCGACACCCTGGGAGATGGTGACAGTCTCGGCGACCTGCGAGCTGGCATGCGGGATGGCCGCATCGATGATCAGGTTGCGGCAGCGCTGGGCCACCTGCAGGGCGGCCTTTTCGTCGCATTCGGGCAGGATCAGCACGAATTCCTCGCCGCCATAGCGGGCGAAGAAATCGCGACTGCGGGTGGCGGTTTCGCTGAGGATGCGCGCCACCTGCTTCAGGCATTCGTCACCGCGGATGTGGCCGTAGCGGTCGTTGTATTGCTTGAAGTAATCGATGTCGAGCATGATCAGCGACAGCGGCGCGCGTGAGCTCACCGCATTGGCCCATTCCACTTCCAGCGCCGAATCGAACATGCGGCGGTTGGCCACATTGGTCAGGCCGTCGCGATAGGACAGCGCCTCCAGTTCCTTCTGCAGTTCGATCAGGCGGGCCTCGGTCTTCTTGCGTTCGGTGATGTCGAACATGAAGCCGATCAGTGCATTGGGGCTGCCGTCTTCATTGCGCACCACGTGCACCACGTCGCGGATCCAGATGTGTTCGCCATCGCGGGTCAGGGCACGGTAATCGGCTTCGTGATCGGCGCCGGCCTTGGATTGCGAGATGCAGAAGTTGACCACCGCCTCGCGGTCTTCCGCGTGGATGCGCATGGCCCAGTCATCGGCGCTCTTCCAGCTCTCCGGCGCCCAGCCCAGCAACTGTTCGATCTGCGGGCCGATGTAGGTGAACTGCATGCTGCTCCAGTCGATCTTCCACGGAATCGCCTTGGTCGATTCCAGCAAGGTCTTGTAGACCGTGCTATCGGGTTCCATTTGTTCTTGTGTGGGATGGGTCATGGCGAATCGTGGCTGTCCAATGCAATCTTGTGGTCGGGAAATTTTCGTGGGCGCCGATCGCAGCGCACTTGCCGTGCGGCAAGCAGGAAGCGTTCCAGTGCGCGCCGGTGGGCGCCGGTGGGCGCTTTCGCGCGCAAGCATAACGCGTCTTGCCGCATCTTTCCATTCGGCAGCAAAAAAATGCCTGCACCCCGGTCTGCGGCTGGCCAGTCTGCACAGGCATGAATACAAGCACGAAGGCAGGCACGAAGGCGGCACCCTGCGACCCCATCCCAGGGGCATCGTTTTTCCTTATACCCCTATCCTCATTCGGTATTTCCGCTTCCTGCGGGCCTGCGGATAGACTTCAGTCACAGCAGTTTTCGAGAAGGAGATTGTTGTGTTGACCGCTACCACGGTCGAAGTGTCTGGCAGTGATGCACCGTACCCGGCGCAGTAATGGCAGACGCTATCTGAATCAAAATTTTGGAGACAAGCAATGCAGATCCGTTCGGCAGCTGAGCCTGCCGCAGCGACCGTGCCGACCGTAGAAGGCACTGGCGACTGCGCACAGGCTGCGACCCAAGTGAGCGCTCACTCGCCGGTCCCGCAAGGGCAAGCCGGCAACCCTGCGACAGACGGCGTGCACACCGTTGTTGCCACCCCCACCGAGGATGTCCCGCTGGCCCCGGTCAGCCTGGACGACAAATACACCGCCACCTCCGGCGCGATCTACCTGTCCGGTATCCAGGCCCTGGTGCGCCTGCCGCTGCTGCAGCAGATCCGCGACCGCGCCGCCGGGCTCAATACCGCCGGTTTCATTTCCGGTTATCGCGGCTCGCCCCTGGGCGGGCTGGACGAAGCCCTGTGGCATGCCCAGCCGCACCTGGCCGCGCACCGCGTCAAGTTCCAGCCGGGCGTGAACGAGGACATGGCCGCCACCGCCGTCTGGGGCACGCAACAGGTCAAGCTGATCGGCCCGTCCGACTATGACGGCGTCTACGCCATGTGGTACGGCAAGGGCCCCGGCGTGGACCGCTGCGGCGATGTGTTGAAGCACATGAACCACGCCGGTACCTCCGCCCATGGTGGCGTGCTGCTGGTGGCTGGCGACGACCACGGCGCCTATTCTTCGACGCTGCCGCACCAGTCCGACCACATCTTTTCGGCATCGATGATCCCGATGCTCTATCCCTGCAATGTGCAGGAATACCTGGACCTGGGCCTGCATGGCTGGGCCATGTCGCGCTATTCCGGTTGCGTGGTGGGCTTCAAGGCCCTGGCCGATACGGTCGAATCGAGCGCCTCGGTGGATGCCGACCCCTTCCGCGTGCAGATCAGGCTGCCGGGCGATTTCGTCATGCCCGAGGGCGGCCTCAATGCCCGTCTCTCGACCGACACGCTGGGCGTGCAGGCGCGCAAGCAGGAAGCGCTGATGCAGGACTACAAGATCTATGCCGCTCTGGCCTACGCCCGCGCCAACCGACTCAACCGCGTGATGATCGACAGCCCCCGTGCGCGGCTGGGCATCATCGCCTCCGGCAAGTCCTATCTGGACGTGCTGGAAGCGCTGTCCGAACTGGGCATCGACGAAACCTTCGCCGCCGAGATCGGCCTGCGCCTGTTCAAGGTCTCCATGCCCTGGCCGCTGGAGCCGGATGGTGTGCGCGAGTTCGCGCAAGGGCTGGATGAAATCCTGGTGGTGGAAGAAAAGCGCCAGATGGTCGAGTACCAGTTGAAGGAACAGCTCTACAACTGGCGCGACGATGTCCGTCCACGGGTGATCGGCAAGTTCGACGAGAAGGGCGAGTGGGTCGCGCCTCGCGGCGAATGGCTGCTGACCTCCAAGGCCGATTTCTCGGTGGCGCAGATCGCCCGCGTGATCGCGGCGCGCATTGCGCGCTTCCATACCAGTGACCTGATCAAGGCGCGCCTGGCCTTCCTTGATGCCAAGGATGCGGTGCTGTCCAAGGCCGTCAACACGCCACCGCGCCCGGCCTACTACTGCTCGGGCTGTCCGCACAATACCTCCACCCGGGTGCCGGAAGGCAGCTTCGCCCTGGCCGGCATCGGTTGTCACGTGATGGCCACGGCCATCTATCCCGAATTCAACAAGCTGACCACGCACATGGGCGGCGAGGGCGCGCCGTGGATCGGGCAGGCACCGTTCTCGAAGGTGCCGCATGTGTTCGCCAACCTGGGCGATGGCACCTACTTCCATTCCGGTTACCTGGCCATCCGCGCCGCGGTCGCGGCCCGGGTCAACATGACCTACAAGATTCTCTATAACGATGCGGTGGCCATGACCGGTGGCCAGCCAGTCGATGGCACGGTGTCGGTGCCGATGATTGCGCAGCAGATGGCGGCCGAAGGCGTGCAGCGCATCGCGCTGGTGTCCGAGGACATCGGCCGCTATGCCGACCGTTCCAATCTGCCGGCCGCCGTCACGGTGCATGACCGCAAGGAGATGGATGCCGTGCAGCGCGAACTGCGCGAGATCGCCGGCGTGAGCGTCATCATCTATGACCAGACCTGCGCGGCCGAGAAACGTCGGCGCCGCAAGAAGGGCGAATACCCCGATCCCAATGAACGACTCTTCATCAATTCCGCCGTCTGCGAAGGCTGCGGTGATTGCGGCGTGCAATCCAATTGCACCTCCCTGCTGCCGTTGGAAACCGACCTGGGGCGCAAGCGTGGCATCGACCAGTCGTCCTGCAACAAGGATTACTCCTGCGTGAAGGGCTTCTGCCCCAGCTTCGTCACGGTCACCGGTGGCAAGCTCAAGAAGTCACGCACCGGCGTGACGAAGAAGGACGCGACCGACGACTTCGGCGAGTTGCCGCAGCCGGTCCTGCCCTCCTGCGAGACGCCGTTCAACATTCTCATCAACGGCATTGGCGGTACCGGCGTGATCACCATCGGCGCCCTGATGGGCATGGCCGCGCACCTGGAAGGCAAGGGCGCCTCGGTGCTGGACATGACGGGTATGTCGCAAAAGAACGGCTCGGTCACCTCGCACGTGCGCATTGCCGCGCGGCGCGATGCCATCCGCGCCCAGCGTATCGCCACCGGCGAAGCCGATCTGGTGCTGGGGTGCGACATGCTGACGGCCGGCGCCTTCGACGCCATCTCCAAGATGCGCCCGGGCCGCACGCGTGCGGTGGTCAACCTGCACCAGCAACCGCCGGGGCAGTTTGCCCGCAACCCGGACTGGCAGTTCCCCTTCGAGGAGGTCAAGGCCCTGATCGTCGAGTCGGTCGGCCAGCAGGCCGATTTCATCGATGCCACGCGCCTGGCCACGGCGCTCATGGGCGACTCCATCGCCACCAACCTGTTCATGCTGGGCTATGCCTGGCAACGCGGCGAACTGCCGCTGAGCGAAGCCTCGCTGCTACGCGCCATCGAACTCAATGGCGTGGCCGTGCAGGCCAACCAGACCGCTTTCCGCTGGGGCCGCCGGGCCGCGGTCGATCTGCTGAAGGTGGAGCGCATTGCCGTGCCGGCGCAGCCGGTGGTGCTGCAGATGCCGCAGTCGCTGGACCAGTTGATCAAGCGTCGCGTGGCCCTGCTCACCGACTACCAGGACGCCCGCTACGCCGGCCAGTTTGCCGAGATAGTGGAAGCCGTGCGCGCGGCCGAGGCACCGCTGGGCAGCGAAAGACTGAGTATGGCGGTGGCCCGCAATCTGTCCCGGCTGATGGCCTACAAGGATGAGTACGAGGTGGCGCGGCTCTATACCGACGGCCAGTTCCAGAAGGAACTGGCGCAGCAGTTCGAGGGCGACTTCACGCTCAGTTTCAACCTGGCGCCGCCCATCCTGGCCCGCAAGGACGGGCAGGGGCATCTGCAGAAGGCGCGCTACGGCAGCTGGATGATGCAGGCCTTCAAGTTGCTGGCGCGCATGAAGGGCCTGCGCGGCGGCATGCTGGATGTGTTCGGCCGCACCGAGGAACGTCGCATGGAACGTGCCCTGATCGCCGAGTATCGTACGCTGGTGCTGGGCCTGTTGCCAAAGCTGACGGCCGATAATCTGGCACTGGCCATCGAGCTGGCGCAGCTGCCGGAGCAGGTGCGAGGCTTCGGTCATGTCAAGCTCAAGGCAGTGGAAGCCATGCGGGTGCGGCAGGCCAGCCTGCTGGCCGCCTTTGCCAACGATGGCAAGGCCGCGCTGGAGGCGGCGGCCTGAGCGTCGCAGCCGGGGGGCGGCACTGTCGCGCCGGTGACAACTGCCCGACGCGATTTCCATTAAGCTAACTGCCACTGGCGGCATGCCCTGCGCCCGCACGGCCAGGAAAAACAACGAACAGGAGACAGGCATGGATTTTGAACTCAATCAGGACCAGTTGGCCTTCCAGCAAAGCGCACGCGACTTTGCGGCCGGCGAGATGGCGCCCTTTGCGGCCAAGTGGGACGAGGAAGCCCATTTCCCGCTGGACGTGATCGCTAAGGCCGGCGAACTGGGTTTCTGCGGCCTCTATACGCCCGAGCCCGATGGCGGCCTGGGCCTGACCCGGCTGGATGCCACCGTGGTCTTCGAGGAACTGGCCCGGGCCTGTACCTCCACCGCCGCCTATCTCACCATCCACAACATGGTCAGCTGGATGGTCGCCACCTGGGGCCAGGCTTCGCTGAAGGAGCAATGGTGCGAGCAACTGGCGGCCGGTCAGAAGATCGGCTCCTATTGCCTGACCGAGCCCGGTTCCGGGTCGGATGCGGCCTCGCTCAAGACCACCGCGCGCCGGGTCGACGACTTCTACCTCATCAATGGTTCCAAGGCCTTCATCTCGGGGGCTGGCAGCACCGACCTGCTGGTGGTGATGGCACGCACCGGCGGCCCCGGCGCACGCGGGGTGTCGGCCATCGTGGTGCCGGGTGATACCCCCGGCATCAGCTACGGCAAGAAGGAAAGCAAGATGGGCTGGAATAGCCAGCCCACCCGCACCATCAGCTTCGACAACGTCAAGGTTCCGGTGGACCACCTGCTGGGCGAGGAGGGCGAGGGTTTCGTGTTCGCCATGAAGGGGCTGGACGGTGGCCGCATCAACATCGCCACCTGCTCGGTGGGCGCGGCCCAGGGGGCACTGGATGCGGCCCATGCCTACATGAAGGAACGCAAGCAGTTCGGCCGCCCCATCGCCGATTTCCAGGCCCTGCAATTCAAGCTGGCCGACATGCAGACCGAGCTGGTGGCGGCGCGCCAGATGGTGCGCCTGGCGGCCACCAAGCTGGACGCCGGTTCGCCCGAGGCCACCACCTATTGCGCCATGGCCAAGCGGTTGGCGACCGACCTCGGTTTCCGCATCTGCAACGAGGCGCTGCAATTGCATGGCGGCTATGGCTATATCCGCGAATACCCGCTGGAGCGCTATTTCCGCGACGTGCGGGTACACCAGATCCTGGAAGGTACCAATGAAATCATGCGGGTCATCATTTCGCGCAAGCTGCTGGAACGCGACAACCTGGACGATATCCGCTGACCCGACACAAGGACGAGCATGCGCACCTACACCAACCTGAAACTGGACATCACCGGCCACACCGCGGTACTGACACTGTCCAATCCCCCCGCCAACACCTGGACCCGCGAGGCCCTGGCCGACCTGACACAACTGGTCCGGGACCTCAATGCCGACCGCAACGTCTACACCCTGGTGGTCACCGGCGAGGGTGAGAAATTCTTTTCCGCCGGCGCCGACCTGAAGCTCTTCGCCGATGGTGACAAGGCCATGGCGCGCGAGATGGCGCGTCGCTTCGGCCAAGCCTTCGAGACCCTGTCCGCCTTCCGTGGCGTCTCGATTGCCGCCATCAACGGCTACGCCATGGGCGGCGGCCTGGAGTGCGCGCTGGCCTGCGATATCCGCATTGCCGAGGAACAGGCGCAGATGGCCTTGCCGGAAGCCGCAGTGGGCCTCTTGCCCTGCGCCGGTGGCACGCAGAACCTGCCCTGGCTGGTCGGTGAGGGCTGGGCCAAGCGCATGATCCTGTGCGGCGAGCGTGTCAATGCGGAGACCGCGCTGCGTATTGGCCTGGTGGAAGAAGTGGTACCCAAGGGCCAGGCCCGCGAGCGCGCACTGGCGCTGGCCCTGCAGGCGGAAAAGCAGAGCCCGTCCTCGGTCGCGGCCAGCAAGCAACTGATCCAGGGGGCGCGCCACAATCCGCTGGGCAGCATCCTGCAGACCGAGCGCGAGCTCTTCGTCGATCTGTTCGATACCCAGGACCAGCGCGAGGGCGTCCAGGCCTTCCTCGACAAGCGCAGCCCGCAATGGAAGAACGCTTGAGCCTGGCGCGAGGCGCTCCCCTGAGCTGCCACGGACGCCGCCGGCGCGCTAGTTGCGCCGCCGCGGCGTTCGCATCCGGGCTCAGGCCGCAGCGGCGCCGGCCGTGATGGCGCATGCCGTCCGGCATTTTGTGTTAACGTGGGCGGCTTCGACTGTCAGCGAGCCCGCGCATGCCCATCGTCTACCGTACCGACGTCCGCCTCACGGTGGATCAGTTCATCGATATCCTCTCCCGTACTTCGCTGGGACCCCGCCGCCCGCTCGACGACCGTGACTGCATGCAGGCCATGGTCGAGCATGCCAACCTGATCGCCACCGCCTGGGATGGCGAACTGATCGTCGGCGTGGCGCGGGGCGTGACCGATTTCGCCTATGCCTGCTACCTGTCGGAGCTGGCCGTGGACGAGCAATACCAGCGCCAGGGCATCGGCAAGGAATTGATCCGCCATGCCCGCAGCCTGCTGGGGCCGCGCTGCCGCCTGCGCCTGCTGGCCGCGCCCGATGCCGCCGACTACTACGGCCATATCGGCTTCGCCCACAGCCCGCGCTGCTGGGAGCTCACGCCGGGTCACGAACTCACGTAATCCGCTCTACGCCGCAAGCCTTTCCTCCTCATCCATTCTTTTCGTCTGCACCCCATGATCCAGATTCAAGCTTTTTCGCCCGACCACGCCAGTGGCGTGGTGGACGTCATCCTGCCGATCCAGCAAGAGGAGTTCGGCATCCCCATCACCCTGGAAGGCCAACCAGATCTGAAGGACATCCCCGGCTTCTACCAGAAGGGCAAGGGCAATTTCTGGGTGGCGCTGGAGGCAGGCAAGGTGGTCGGTACCATCTCCCTGCTGGACATCGGCCATGATCAGGTGGCGCTGCGCAAGATGTTCGTGGCGGCCAGCCATCGCGGCAAGGAGCACGGCACGGCGGCCCGCTTGTTGCAGGGCGCGGTGGACTGGGCCAGGCAGCAGGGCGTGCGCCAGATCTTCCTGGGTACCACCGCCAAGTTCCTGGCGGCGCATCGCTTCTATGAAAAGAACGGCTTCCGCCAGATCGAGCAGGCCGACCTGCCGCCGGCCTTCCCGGTGATGGTGGTCGATACCCGCTTCTACGCGCTGGATTGCGCGGCCTGAAGCCTTACAGGCTGCGCGGGCTGTCCACCCCGAGATAGAACCACTCGTTGCCCGGCAGGGCGCGCGGGTTGGGGAAGACGATGTAGCCGTCTTCCGGTGCGGTGACCGGGCGGCCGTCGTGGCGATGGCCGATCACTTCACCGGCACGCAGCCGGTCGAAGCTGGCCCATTCGCGGACAAAGCGATCATCCGGATGGGCCATGTCGATCACATCGACCAGGCGGATGATCTGGATGTCGTCCGCCGGCGGCTGCAGGGGGCGATCGATCATGCCGTGCAAGCTCAGGGTCTGCAGGATGGCCTGATAGGCGACCTCGGGGGCCTGGGGATCATCATGCTGGCCGCATTCCAGCGTGACGCCGTACAGGCCGTGACTGCGCGCATATTCGGTGGTGCCCACGCCGTATTGCCGGTCCAGCAGATCCGGTGACACCGCATGGCCTTGCTGGCGGCGGCGTTCCACGCCACGCACGTAGGCCGTCATCCATCCTTCCACCACCCGCTTGCAGCCCAGGTGCGCCACCATGCGCTGCTCGGCCGCCGCATGGGCGAAGGGCTCGACTGCGTCCTGGTTGTCCAGCGGACCCAGCATGGCGAAGGGAACGCCGCCGGTGTGGAAGGAGTGCAGGTCCAGCAGCACCTCGTGTTCATCGATCCAGGGGCACAGCACATTGCAGAGCCGGTCCTCGAAGTTGGTCGGGGCCGGATGCGGGCGCAGGTTGCGGTTGAGGTTGCGTTCGCCCTGGCGCTGGTGCTTCTGGTAGGCCAGCGGATTGGTGACCGGCACCAGTGTCAGCAGGCCGCGTTGCAGACGCAGCTGGCCGCTGTCGAGTTGCTCACGCAGGCGGGCGATGGCCTGCGTGCCGCAGGTTTCGTTGCCGTGCACGGCACCCAGCACCAGCAGGCGAGGACCGGGTTCGAGGGCGGCGTACTGGTGACGTTGCAGGAAGGAAGGGACGTGGTCGGACATCATGGAAATCTTTTACGCAGGAGCGGCAACGATACCCCGCTTTCGCTCATCGTGCCAGGCGGGGCCCGGAGGCGGCCGCCACCGGCCCTCATCAGCGGATCTGCTCGCGCCAGCCGGGGCTGGCGGTGGCGGCCACGGCATCATGCGCATGCAGGCTTTCGTAATGGCTGACCCGCACCGCGCAGCTGCCGAAGGCCGCTTCCAGTGCCTGCCGCAGGCGCCGCGCCGCATCTTCCACATACATCAGGTTGGCGCCGTTGGCCAATGCAAAGGCTTGCTCATCGGCACGTCGCACGGCGGTCTGCACGGCCGTGCCCAGTGCCGCTTCGGCGGTATCGATCAGGTCCAGCAGCGGCAACTCGGCGCTGTCGGGGGCGACGTTGATGCTCAGTTCGGCCTCGCTGCGCTGGCTGTGCGGCGTGGCCAGGCTGGCATGCCGCGCCAGCCAGTCCAGCGCGGCTTCGCGCGGGATGGCGGGGCTGGCGGCGAAGTGACTGGCGAAGGCATCCTGCAAGGCCTTGCGCGACAGCGCGGCGGAACAGGGGCAGGTGGAGGAATAGGCCACCCGCACCCGCAGGCTCAGTTGCACCTGCTCGTCATGCAGTTCGGCAGCCAGGCTGGCGGGGTAGCTCTTCCAGCCGGTCAGTCCGGGCGTGACCAGCGCCGGGCGTTGCTGCAGCAGGGAAAAATCCAGGCGCAAGGCGGCCCCTCGTGAGTGGCAATCGGCGTGGCTCTCGCGCATCTGGCGCAGCAGGGCATGGATCAGCGGCGGTGTCAGTGCCGCGCGGGCGGTGAATTGCTCCAGCAGCAGATACAGGCGCGACATGTGGATGCCCTTGGCCTGCGGGTCGGGCAGATCGACCGCCACTTCGGCGCTGGCGGGGATGGGCGCGGCGCCGTCCTGCAGATGCAGGGGCAGGGCGATGCCGCTCATGCCCACCCATTCCAGCGGCAGGGCGATGGTGGCGCGTTGTTCGCGGGCGACGTCGGGCAGGGGGCTGGCGAGGCTCATGGTATCGGCTTCCTCATTCCCAGACCGGGAAAGGGTCGGGCATGCGGGCCCAACCCAGCGGCCCCTGGGCCATCTCGGCGTCCGACAGCAGGCAGGCTTCCAGCTTGGCGCGCAGGGTGTCCTGGTCGAGATTGATGCCGATCAGCACCAGTTCCTGGCGGGCGTCGCCGACGTTCTCATCCCATTGTTCCATGATGAAATCGATGGATTCCTGTTCCTGCGGCCATTTTTCGCGGGGCACTGCGGCCCACCATTTGCCGGCCAGTCCGTGGCGGCACACCGCCCCGGCCTGCGACCACGAGCCGGCGTGGGCCGGTCGCGTGGCCAGCCAGAAGAAGCCCTTGGAGCGCACCACGCCCGGCCACTCGCTATTGACCAGGGCGAAGAAACGCTGCGGATGCATCGGTCGGCGCGCGCGCCAGGCAAAGCTGGTGATGCCGTACTGTTCGGTCTCGGGGATGTGCTCGCCGCGCAATTCCTGCAACCAGCCCGGCGCCTGGCTGGCCTGCTCGAAATCGAACAGTCCCGTGTTGAGCACCCGATCCAGCGCCACCTTGCCGAACTCGGCGCTGACGATGCGGGCACGCGGGTTGAGCCGCTGCAGGATGGCGTGCAGGCGTTCCAGGTCGGGCGTCGAGACCAGGTCCAGCTTGTTGAGCACGATCACGTCGCAGAATTCGATCTGCTCGATCAGCAGGTCGACCACGGTGCGGCTGTCTTCCTCGCCCATCGATTCGCCGCGTTCCTGCAGGCTGTCCTGGGAGCTGTAATCCTTAAGGAAGTTGAAGGCATCCACCACCGTGACCATGGTGTCCAGGCGCGCCACGTCGGACAGGCAGGCGCCGTCTTCATCGGTGAAGGTAAAGGTCTCGGCCACCGGCAGTGGTTCGGAAATGCCGGTCGATTCGATCACCAGCTGGTCGAAGCGGCGCTCCCGGGCCAGCTTGCGCACTTCCATCAGCAGGTCTTCGCGCAGGGTGCAGCAGATGCAGCCATTGCTCATCTCGACCAGTTTTTCCTCGGTGCGCGAGAGATCGGCACCGCCGTCGCGCACCAGCGCCGCATCGATGTTCACCTCGGACATGTCGTTGACGATCACCGCCACGCGGCGCCCCTCGCGGTTGTTCAGGATGTGGTTGAGCAGGGTGGTCTTGCCGGCACCGAGGAAGCCGGAAAGCACCGTCACGGGAAGCCGGGTGTCGCGCGGCTGGCGTTGTGTGGTGGTCATGGGAAACGGGATGGAGGAGGTGGAGATGCGGGTCAGGACGGGAACATGTAAATGCAACTGAGTTGCGAATATCTCACAAATGCAACAATGTTGCAAATATAGCTGCAGCTCGTCCATTTCCGCGTCGGCCATTCCCACATTCTCATGTCCTGGCGAGATCGGCGGGTCGCCGGCCCGCGCCCTGTGGAGACGGGCCGCTTGTGCTAGCATGGCGCCTCGCAACAAGGAGGTTTCATCACATGTCCCAGATCTTCCCGTACAGGGGAAATGCCGTCATTCCAGAGGTCAAGAAGCTCGATAGCGGTAAATTCATGGCTTGCTTCGTGATTCACGAGGGCAAGGATGGCAGCGGCAAGCTGCGCTACCAGCGCAAGGCGCCCACCAATGAATTCGACTCCGAAGACGAGGCCATTGCCTACATCCTCGATTTCTCCGGCGACTGGATCGACCAAAACCCGATGTGAGTCCGTGCAGGCGCAATTGTCAGGTTTATCAGGTTTGTCAGGTTCCTCAGGCAGCGCCGGTCACGAGCACATGAAAAAAGAGCCGCATGGTTTTCCAGCGGCTCTTTTTTCGTCTGTGCGCTCCGTGCGTCCTGGATGCGTTGGATTGAATCGGAACAGGCCCTAATCCCCCAGTACGCCATCGGCCTTCTGCTCGAACCATTCGCTGCCGCGCTGTACGAAGGTCTGCGTGGCCTCCAGCGCGAAGGAGCGTGCCTCGGGCTGCCAGGCCAGGCGGTGCACCACGATCTCGTGCGGCTGCACCTGCAGCACATTGAAGGAATTGCTCTCGCCCCGGCCGCGGGTGGACGTGGCCGTGCCGGCCTGTACTACCAGCGCCGAATAGCCGGGGATGTGATAGCGCCCGGCGCTGCTGACGGCCGAGCTGGTGTGCACGTGGCCGGCCAGCAGCAGGTCGGCGCCGCACAGGGCGAAGGCGCGCATGGCCGGTACCGCCTGGCCGACCAGACCATGATGCTGCGGCCCCGGCGGCAGGTCGAAGGGATGGTGGGTGACGATGATCTTGACCAGATGGTCGTCCACCGCCGCCAGTTCGCGCCGCGCCAGCTCGATCTGGCGGTCGTTCACGCGCCCGTCCTGGATGGTCAGCGAGCGGGCGGTGTTGATGCCCACTACCGCAATCTCATCGTCCACGTACGAGGGCTGCAGGTCCTGGGTGATGTGGCGCTTGTACTTGCGCAGCGGCTGCAGCAGGCGCGCGGCGACATTGAAGAGCGGCACGTCGTGGTTGCCCGGGACCACCAGTTGCGGCTTGGGCAAGGCGTCCAGGAACTGGCGCGCCTCTTTGAACTGGCTGCTGCGGGCGCGCTGGGTGAGGTCGCCCGAGACCACCACCAGATCGGGGCGCAGTTCGTGGATCTGGGCGATCAGCGGTTCGATGATGGCCGTATCGATGCGACCGAAATGCAGGTCCGACAGATGGATGAGGGTACGCATCAGCGGTCCCCCCACAGTTTGTCCAGCATGCCGGCTTCCTTGCCGGCGTCGTCATTTGCTTCCTGCGGCACGATCACCTCCAGGGAGGCAGGGCGGATGCGATAGTGCAGCGGCGTCTGCATCAGGTTGACCTCGCCGTCGGTGGCCACGCGCATGCGCTTCTTGTGGGTCTCGATGTGGATCTCGGTGGCGGTCAGCACGTCGAAGTCCTGCGCTGCCTGCAGGCGCCCGAACAGCGCGTGCAAGGCCAGCCGCAGCAGGCCCCAGCGGCCGGTGCGATGGCAGACGTACAGGCTCAGGCGGCCGTCGGTGAGGGTGGAACGCTTGCCGATGTCCAGGCCGCTCATCAGGTATTCGTTGTTGCCGATGAAGACGAAGGGCGTGCGCCGCCAGTGTTCCTGGCCATCGATGGACAGGCGTACGCGCAGGAAGGGGTAACGCCGCAGCGCGCCCATGGCCGCCCAGGTAAAGGCCAGCCACTTGCCGCGCCCCAGGCGGGCCTGCTGTTTCTCGCGTTCGCGCACGATGTCCGGATACAGGCCCAGACTGGAATTGTTGATGAAGGGCTGGCCATTGACCTCGCCACTGTCGACCCGCATGCGGCGCCCGCTGGCGATGTTGGCGATGGCCTCTTCCAAGACCAAGGGGATGCCGAGGTCCTTGGCGAAGTGGTTCAGGGTCCCCAGCGGCAGCACGCCCAGCGCACTGCGGCACTGGCCGTCGGCCAGCAGGGTGGATGCGACGGCGTTGACGCTGCCGTCGCCGCCGCCGACGGCTACCACCGGGACCTGGTCGCGCACCGCCTGGCGCGCAGCCTGCAGCATGTCTTCGCCGCTGTGCGCCAAGTGCACCACGGCGCGCAGGCCGTGGCGGGCGAATTCATCGGTGATATGGGCGGCCAGCGCTTCGGCGTGGCCGCCACCGGCCTTGGCATTGATGGCGGCAACGACGTCAGGGCGCCCGGTTCCGGTCTTGCTGTCGGGTAAGTTCTGGAGGGATTGTTGTTCTGGCATTCGCAACGAGGGGATGTTGGAAAGTCAGTTGGAACGCGACATTGTCCAATAGTGCCGCTGTATCGTGAAAACCGCCGTGGTCCATAGCGCGAACCAGGCCGTGCCCAGCAGCATCGCCCCCAGTACATCGCTCAGGAAGTGGGCACCCAGATAGACCCGGCTGAACGCGGTCAGCCCGACCAGCAGCAGTGCCGCGCCCACCACGACCCGCTGTACGCCGGCAGGGCCCAAGCGCAAGCGCGCGCCGAGGGTCGCGAGCAGGGCCGGCTGGTTCAGCAGGTAGGCTGCCAGCACGGCGTAGAGCAGGGTGGCGCCGATGGTGTGTCCGCTGGGGAAGCTGTAGCTGTGCAGCACCAGGATGGGATCCTCGAAGCTGGGCCGCAGGCGGGCGAAGACATGCTTGAGCGTGTAGTTGAACAGCATGCCGCCCGGCAACACCAGCGCCAGATCGGCCACCCAGGCCCATTGCCGCGCCCGCACCATGTGCCGCAGCAGCAGCGCGCCCATCACCAGCACGCCGATGGTGCCGTGCAGGTGGGTGAAGCCCAGCACCAGCTCGGTCAGGGGCGAGAATGCACGCTGGTTGAACCAGTCCGCCAGTTGCTGATCCAGGCGCGTGAGCGCGCCCTTGGTGGCGACTTCATAGGCGATCAGGGCAAACAGCAGTGCGGTGGAGAGCACCGCCATGAGGCCGGTGGTCAGCGGCAGGCCGAGGTGGTGGTCGCGCGCCAGACGGGCGCGCAGGAAGCTTTTCAGGGGTGACGCGGAAGAGGGGGGGAGCCGGGGTGTTGTCATCCGGCCATTCTAACCTCTCGCAGGTGGCTGGCGGCAGCTCAGGCGCAGGGGTCGTTGCCCAGGGCGATGGCACGCAGGGTGGCCAGGTCGCTCAGTTCGACGTCGCGGTGGTTGACCTCGATGACGCCGGTCTTCTTGAAGTTGGTCAGCAGGCGGCTCACGCTTTCCACCGCCAGGCCCAGGTAGTTGCCGATTTCCTCGCGGGTCATGCGCAGCTGGAAACGGGTGGTCGAATAGCCACGGCTGGCGTAGCGCGAGGACAGGTTCAACAGGAAGGCCGCCATCTTCTGCTGGGCGGTCATGCTGCCCAAGGTCAGCATGACGCGCTGCTCGCGGGAAATCTCCAGACTCATCATGCGATGGAACTGGCGCAGCAGGGTCGGCATGTCGCGGAACAGGTCTTCCAGCCGCGAGAAGGGGATTTCACAGACTTCGCTGTCTTCCAGCGCCACCGCCTCGCACAGGTGGTGACCGGCGCCGATGGCATCCATGCCCAGCAGTTCGCCGGCCATCTGGAAGCCGGTGATCTGCTGGCCGCCATTGGTATTGCTCTGGAAGGTCTTGAAATGCCCCAGCCGGATGGCGTAGAGCATGTCGAACTTGTCGTTGAGGCGGTACAGGGACTCGTCGCGCTTGACCTTGCGGCGGCGGTTGATGACCTGTTCCAGCCGCTGCATGTCGCCCTGGTCCAGGCCCATCGGCAGGCATAGCTGGTGCATGCTGCAGGCCGAGCAACTGGCGCGCAGGGTATGCAGCGTGAGCGGTGGCGGTGCGTGAGCGGACGTGGGGGCAGGTAGGCTGGACATAAGCGTGTGGAGATCCTCTATGTTGTGGCGGCGTCGGCTGGCCAGGGTTTGGCGTGATGATAGGTGATACGCAACATCGTGATGCGGCCACGCAGCTATTTTTTCCGTTACTTTTACCACAGTTCTCGTCTGCTGAATGCATCCGCTCGCTTGATAACAGAAACTTTCATCACTTCAATGCCCAACGTGCATTCCAGTTAAGTCAGGCCGTGCTTCCCGAGCGCTGGCAGGCTTGACCTGGACCACGGGAATACGCCGCCGGTCTCACTTGATCAGCTTCAGGACCGTGCGGAACTGCGGGTGTGCGCTCTCCCGCAGCCATTCATAGGCCACCATTTCCAGGGTCACCGGGACCGCATCGGCCTGGCGCAGGCGCTCGAAGGCGGCATCGCGGTCCAGGGCACGGCGCGAGCCGCAGGCGCCCAGCAGCGGCAGCACGCGATAGCCCCGTTGCAGCAGCGAGAGCGCGGTCTGCAGCACGCAGATATGGGCCTCGCAGCCGGCCACGACGATCTGCCGCACCGAGGGGGGAATGGCCGCCGGCAGGCCCTCGGCGCAGGCGTCGAAGTGGCGCTTGGAGAGGGTCTTGTCACACAGGCGGCGGATGTCGGGGTGGTTGGGACCGAGCTTGTCGGGCATCTGCTCGGTGCCGATCACCGGCACCCCCAACAGGCCGGCGATGCTGGCCATGCGGACCATCTCGGCCAGCACGGCCTGGCCGTCATGGATGGCCGGCAGCAGCTTTTCCTGCGGGTCGACGACCAGCAGGGCGGATTCGTGGGCCTGGATCAGCATGTCGCGGGGGTCTTTCTAGGATGGGTTGGCAGGAATTGAAGGTTTTGTGTCATTGACGCCAAAGTGCCCTCAATCCGACAATTTTTCCATCAATCACCCTCCGGAGCAAATCCCATGCGCTTCCCTTCCGCCGCCCCTGCCGGCAGCCGCAACGCCGCCGTCCTGGCCCTGTGTCAGGGGCTCTTCACCTGCGCCATCTCGATCGACCTGACCCTGACCGCGCTGACCGGCTGGCAACTGGCGCCGGACAAGGCCCTGGCGACGCTGCCGTTTGCGCTCATCACGGTGGCCGGGGCGGTGGTGACCTGGTTTGCGGCTTTCCTGATCCAGCGCCTGGGGCGGCGCTGGTCCTTCGTGCTGGGGGCGGCCAGTTGCTGCGTGGGCGGGTTGATCTCGGTGTGGTCGGTATTCCACGGCCAGTTCTGGACCTTCTGCGCCGGTACCGCCCTGGTCGGGGTGTTCCAGGCCTTTGCCCAGTATTACCGGCTGGCGGCGGCCGATGCCGTCAGTGAAGCGGCCAAGAGCCGTGCCATCTCCACCGTGCTGGCCGGTGGCGTGATCGCGGCGCTGGTCGGTCCGGCGCTGGCGGCCTGGAGCAAGGACTGGTTCCCCACCGCGCTCTTTGCCGGGGCCTATCTGGTGGTGGCGGCCATGGGCCTGCTGTCGGTGCTGGTGCTGATCCTGTTCTATCGCGACCAGACCGATCACCTTGCTGCCGCAGCGGTCACGGGCGCGGAACTGGCGCCGGCACGGCCGTTGTCGACCATTGCCCGCACTCCGGTGTTCATGGCCTCGGTGGCCAATAACGTGGCCGGGTCGATGGTGATGATGTTCATCATGACTGCCGCGCCGCTGGCGGCGGTGGCCTGTCATCACGGCATCGACGATGGTGCCGCCATCATCCAGTGGCATCTGGTGGGCATGTATGCGCCGTCCTTCTTCGCCGGGCGCCTGATCCAGCGCTTCGGGCTGGGCAGCGTGCTGCTGGCCGGGCTGGCCATGAACCTGGGTTGTGCGCTCATCGCCATGCTCTCGACCACCTTGCCAGCCTTCTATGTGGCCTTGCTGCTGCTGGGCGTGGGCTGGAACTTCATGTTCGTGGGCGGCACCACCTTGCTGGCGCAGTCCTACACCCCGTCCGAACGGGCGAAGACCCAGGGCCTGGCCGAGCTGATGCGCTACGCCGCCACCGCCCTGGCCACTCTCGGTGCCGGGCCGTTGCTGGCGCGCTTTGGGTGGGAAACCCTCAATGCCGCCATCCTGCCGGTGCTGCTGGTCTCGGCGCTGGTCACCGGGCGCTGGATGCTGGCCCAGCGTGCCGGGCGGGCGACGCTGGCGGCCGGGCTGCGCTAAGATCGCACGGACCTTCACTTCTGATCTTTACTAAGCGACTACAGGGTTTGCATGGAATCCAAGCACGCACCGCGCCAGGTCGTCATCCTGGCCTATGAGGGCATGAACCTGCTGGACTTGTCCGGGCCGCTGCAGGTGCTGGCGACCACCAATCGTCTGCAGGGGCGGGAGGTGTATCGGCTGCATGTGGCTTCGGCGCAGGGCGGCGCCATCGTCACCAGTGCCGGACTGCCGGTGATGACGCAGTCGCTGGCGGCGCTGGATGGGCTGCTGGAGGGGCAAGAGTTGCATACGCTGATCTCACCCGGCGGCAGCCTGGGCGAGCCCTTCCGTCTGGATCTGGCACTGGTGGCATGGATACGCAGGATGGCGCCGCGTGCACAGCGCGTCTGCTCGGTCTGCACCGGCGCCTTCCATCTGGCCGAGGCCGGCGTGCTGGATGGCCTGCGGGTGACTACGCACTGGGACTCGGCCGAACAGCTGCAGCGCCGCTATGCGGCGCTGGAGGTCGATGGCGACCCGATCTATATCCGCCAGGGACGTATCTGGACGTCCGCGGGCGTCACCGCCGGCATCGACCTGGTACTGGCACTGGTGGAGCAGGACCTGGGCCATGCCTGTGCCATCGCCACGGCGCGCCAGCTGGTGGTGTTCGTCAAGCGTCCGGGCGGGCAGTCGCAGTTCAGCGCCCCGCTGGCCTCGCAAGCCACCGGGGCAGGGCGCTTTGCCGAGCTGCATGCCTGGATCGCCGCGCATCTGGAAGCCGACCTGCGGGTGGAAAACCTGGCGCGCCAGGCCAATATGAGCCCGCGCACCTTTGCCCGGCTATATGTGGCTGAAACCGGACGCACGCCGGCCCGTACGGTCGAACTGATGCGGCTGGAAGCGGCGCGCCGTGCGCTGGAGGAGACCCGCCTGCCGCTCAAGCGCATTGCCAGCCAGGCCGGCTACGGGGAAGAGCAGAACCTGCGGCGGGTATTCCTGCGCCAGCTCGGGGTCAGTCCGGGGCAGTACCGCGAGCGTTTCGCTACCGTCGCCCACCTCGGCGCCTAGGGCGCGGGGGCGTCGGCCGGCAGCGGCTCCAGCGACTTCAGCCCGGCCAGGGAATCCAGCCACCATGACAGCGCCGGTCCGGCCGGGTGGTCGGGCTTGTAGACGCACTGGATCGGCAGCTCCTCGCCCTGGGGCGAGTGGTGGACGGTGCTGATGCTGATCAGCCGTCCCGCTGCCAGGTCATCCTTGACCACATGCAGGGGCATGTTGCCCCAGCCCATGCCGGCACGCAGCAAGGCGTGCTTGGTCCCCAGATCGCTCATGCGCCAGGTCAGGCGCGAGTGCACCGAAAAATCCTGCCGCGCCGTGAGCTCGCTGCGGTCGCTCAGCACCAGCTGGGTCTGCTGCTGCAGCATCTTTTCCGTCACCCTTCCTTTGACCTGGGCCAGCGGATGGCCTGGCGCCACCACCGCCACCAGCTGCACGCTGGGCAGCGTAATACGCAGCAGGTTGGGTGGCGTGGTCGGCAGCGTGCCCAGGATGCCCAGCATGGAGCGCCCATCGATGACCCGCTCAGCCACCGCACCCAGCGCTTCCACCTCCAGTCGCACCGTCACGGCCGGGAAGGCGTCGCGAAAGCGCCGCAGCAGGTCCACCAGGCAGTCGGTGGGGAAGAACACGTCCACCGCCAGCGACATCTCCAGCTCCTGCCCACGGGCATAGGAATTGGCCCGCACCTGCAACGAATCCACGTGGTCCAGCACCTGGCGCGCGTCGGCCAGCAGCGCCATTCCCGGGCGGGTCAGCTGCGGCCGATAGCCGCTGCGGTCGAACAGCAGCACTCCCAGCTGATCTTCCAGGGTGGCGATGGCATAGCTCACCGCCGATTGCGCCCGCGCCAGCTTGCGCGCGGCTGCCAGGAAACTGCCACTGTCGGCAACCTGGACAAATACCCGTAACTGGTCCAGCGAGAGGCGTTCGATGTTCATGGCATTCCCCAGAAAGCAGAGCAAAAGAGAGCAAAACGCCAACTATATCTAAAAAACTGATGATGATTATAAAAAGATAATCAGTTTTTTCAAGGCGTGATCTTGCCTATTCTGTCGTCACTGGCTGCAGCGAAACGCCGAGAGCGAACAGCACAAAGCCGGGCGTAGTCGGCAGTAGCAAGACGAACACATTGAAGTCATGTAGAAAAATGCAGCAAGGCAACACGGCATCACAACTCAAACAACCGTAGTTCACCCATACCCAATATCAGAGAGGCTTACCATGATTACCAACTACACCACCTTCCGTATCGGCCGCGTCCTGCTGGCGTCGCTGTTCGTCATCTCCGGGATCTTCAAGATCGTCGGTTTCGCCGGTACCGTCGGCTACTTCACCAGCCTGGGCCTGCCGGTCCCGACCCTGGCCGTGCTGGTCACCATCCTGGTCGAAGTTGGCGGCGGTCTGCTGCTCATGAGTGGTCGCGGCGTGCGTCCGGTGTCGCTGGTGATTGCACTCTTCACCGTCGGCGCCACCCTGTCGGCCCACCATTTCTGGACCATGGAAGGCGCCGCTGCCCAGGGTCAGATGATTCACTTCCTGAAGAACGTGGCCCTGATCGGCGCCTTGCTGCTGGTGTCCTCCATCGACACCCAGGCCCAGCCGGAAGAAGCGCACTGATCCGCTGATCCTTACCAGTAACCGTCCTGTCAATGCAGTCCCGGCCCGCGCCCAAGAGGTGCGGGCTGATTCAGATTCAAGGAGATCGACCATGACTACCCCCTACACCCGCCAGATCGAACGCCTGGTCAACGGCATCCCCACCCAGGATGGCGCCGGCGTCAGCCTCACCCGCGTGCTGACCCATGACCTGCAACGCCGCCTGGACCCGTTCCTGATGCTGGATGCCTTCCACTCCGACGAACCCAGCGACTACCTGGCCGGTTTCCCCGACCATCCGCATCGCGGCTTCGAGACCGTGACCTATATGCTGGCCGGCCGCATGCGCCACCGCGACAATGCCGGTAACGAAGGGCTGCTGGAACCGGGTGGCATGCAATGGATGACTGCCGGTCGCGGCCTGGTGCATTCCGAGTTGCCGGAGCAGGAAAACGGCCTCATGAGCGGTTTCCAGCTGTGGGTCAACCTGGCGGGCAAGGACAAGATGACCGATCCTGGCTATCAGGACATCCCCTCGGCCGGTATTCCCGAGACCTTCCCGCAACCGGGGGTGAAGGTGCGCGTGCTGGCCGGTACTGCCTTCGGTACCGATGGCGCCATCCGCCGCGAGACCACCGAGCCGCTGTACCTGGATCTGGACCTGGAAGCCGGCGTGAGCCTGGAACTGCCGATCCCGGCCACCCACAATGCTTTCCTCTACGTCTACCAGGGCAAGCTGGCCGTGGGCGGCGAGGGCGCCGAGACCCGTGCGGCCGACGCCGGCCGCATGGCCGTGCTGACCAATCCGGTCGGTGCCGCCGGGGTGACGGTGCGGGCCGAGCAGGGGAGCCGCTTCCTGCTGATCGCCGGCAAGCCTCTGAACGAGCCGATCGCCCAATGGGGGCCGTTCGTGATGAATACCCGCGAGCAGGTCGAAGCCGCCATCGATGATTTCCGCGCCGGCCGTTTTTGAGCACATCTGCGCTGAAACAGACTGCACTTCATCGCCAGTCATCTGAATGAAAAAAACGGGCGTCCGGGACGCCCGCACCACAACAGGAGAGCACCATGAGCAACATCCTTCACAAGATCCAGGGCCTGACCCGCGACATCGGCTTCCCCGTGCGCCGTCTGCTGCCCGCTGCTGCCGCCCGTACCGTCGGCCCCTTCGTCTTCTTCGATCACATGGGTCCGGTGGAATTCGACGCCGGCACCACCGAAGGCGATGTCCGTCCCCACCCGCATATCGGCCTGGCCACCGTCACCTACCTGTTCTCCGGTGCGATGATGCACCGCGACAGCCTGGGCGTGGTCCAGCGCATCACCCCGGGCGCGGTCAACTGGATGGCCTCGGGTCGCGGCATCGTGCACTCCGAGCGTATTCCCGACGACATCCGCGAGCAGAAGGTGCCGGTGCACGGTCTGCAGATGTGGGTGGCCCTGCCGGCCGACCAGGAAGAGGACGCACCGAGCTTCCATCACTACGCATCGGAAGATATGCCGCAGACCCAGGTGGGGGGTGCCAGCCTGCACGTGCTGGCCGGTTCGGCCTTCGGCGTGAGCTCGCCGGTGAAGACCGCCAGCCCGACCCTGTACGTGGCCGGCAGCACCACCGAGGGTGCCGAGCTGGAGATCGGCGCCGAGGTGCAGGAGCGCGCCGTCTATGTGGTCCGTGGTGATGTGACGCTGGATGGCGAAAGCATGCCGGCCGGCACCCTGGCCATTCTGCAACCGGGCGCCACGGTCGCCCTCAAGGCGGTCGGCGAGGCGGTCTTCATGATCCTGGGCGGCGCGCCGCTGGATGGCCCGCGCTTCGTCTGGTGGAATTTCGTCGCCACCTCGCGGGACAAGATCGAAGCCGCCAAGGTGGCCTGGAATGGCCGCGACAAGCAGGTGTTCCCGGATATCCCGGGTGAAACCGAGTGGATTCCGCTGCCAGCTCATTGAGCCGCATCCCGGATCCTGGATCCACGGCGCTGAAAAGAAAACCGCCAGTCGTGTGCATTGCATGCATCACGACTGGCGGTTTTCTTTACCGGCGGCCGCCGGTGGAGCAGGCCTCAGAGCAGTCCGATGATGCGGCCCATCTCGGTGATGTAGGGGCTGTCCTTGAGGACCTGGTTTTCCAGGCTGTCGGCGGCGCGACGCAGGGATTGCCAGGTGTCGCCGACCTGGCCGGCATGGGGTTGCGGGGCGCTCAGATGTTGCCGCAGGCGGGCGATGTCTTCGCGCAGCTGGTCGGCTTCGGTGCTGCCGGCGGGCAGTTTCTGCAGCTCCGCCTCGAACTGGCCGACCATGTCCAGCAGGCGCTGGTGATCGAAACCCGGGGTTTGCATTTGCTCGCTCATGGATTCTCCTTCGGTGATTGACCGGCTCCATCATAGGCGCATTGCAGCGCGGCCGGCGAAAAAAGCCGCCGGGGTTTGCCCGACGTCAAGTTGTCCTGTTTGGTTGTCGGTGGCGGAGGGAAGTTCCGGTCCCGGCGAGGCCACGGCGTCATGCTTTGCTACACTGGCGGCTGTTTTTGCGCGCGGCGCGTCCGGCGCCGCCATTGCCTATCCTGATTCATGACTTCACAAGACGATTTCCCGCCGCAGCTCACCTGGCAGTCCGGCGCTCTCCAACATCAGCTGCGCTGGCATTCCGAGGCCGGTAATCCGCCGCCCCGGCGGGTCCAGGAGGCGGACGACCAGATCGCCGCCGACACCGCCTACAGGCTGGCCTGCGAAGGCACCGGCCTGCTCTGGCGCGGCGACTTCCAGAATGCGCGGCAACTGCTGCAGGCGCTGGGCCGGCGCGTGGACAAGGCACGCGAGCGCGCACTGGCCAAGAGCCGCAGCAAGCCGGCCAGCGACGAGGGCCCGGCCCAGGCCTTCCACCATCATCGGCAGATGCAGGCGCAACGCGCGCGCATCCTGGGCATGCTGCTCATTCCCGTGGAGCCCGGCTTCGTGGTGCCGCTGCGGCGTGCACCGGAGGTGCAGGCGGCCTGCAGCGAGGCCTACGATGCGGCGCTGGCCAGCGAATCCTTCGCCGTCTCGCTGCGCGAACTGCAGGGTCTGATCGGTGCCCATGAATGGCGCAAGAAGGGTGTCGAGATTGCCGCACTGGGTGGGCGCATCCATCCCTATTACGGCGTATTTTCGCCGGTGCGGGGCGAGTATGTGGACCTGGTGGCGCAGGCGCCACTGCCATCCACCGAACTGGCCTTCGACATCGGCGTGGGTAGCGGTGTGCTCTCGGCGGTGCTGGCAAAGCGGGGCGTGCGCAAGATCGTCGCTACCGACATGGATCCGCGCGCCCTGGCCTGTGCCGATGAGAACCTGCGTGGCCTGGGCCTGCGCCAGCAGGTGGAGCTACAGCAGACCGACCTGTTCCCGCCCGGACGGGCGCCACTGGTGGTGTGCAATCCGCCGTGGCTGCCGGCGCGACCCAGCTCCGCCATCGAACATGCCGTCTATGATCCCGACAGCCGCATGCTGCTGGGTTTCCTCAATGGACTGGCGGCGCACCTGACTGCCCAGGGCGAGGGCTGGCTGATCCTCTCCGATTTCGCCGAGCATCTCGGCCTGCGCGCACCGGGCATGCTGGCGGAAGCGATTGCGCAAGCGGGCCTGGAGGTGGTGGCACGGCACGACATCAAGCCGCGCCACGGCAAGGCCGTCGACCGCGACGATCCGCTGTTCGCCGCCCGCAGCAAGGAAACCACCACCCTGTGGCGCCTGCGCGCCCGGGCCTAGTCCATCCTGGTCCATTGAATGGCCACCCTGGGAGAGCCTTGATCATGACATTTCCACGCATCCTGGCCTGCCTGCTGTGCGCAGCGGCCATGCCCGCCCTGGCCCAGGTCACCACGCGTGACCTCGGCGGCCACTACGGCAGCCACCAGCAGGGCGTGCCGGTTCCGGTCCCCGTGCCGGTGCCGGACACCTTCAACGGCAATGCCGCGCCGGCCGAGCCCATCACCACCTCGGGCAATAGTTGCACCTGCCAGGTGGCGCCTACCAGCGGTGGCGCCTGCATGATCTTCCTGCGCACCAATGCGGCCGACTGGATCGCCAGTCACGCCGCCCAGACACCGCTGCGTTCCTCGGCCAGCGGCCGTTACTACGATGCGCCGTTCGCGCTGGCCGCCAGTGCCTGCGCCGGGCGCAAGGTGGCGCCAGCGGGCGTGAAGGTGCACTGGCTGGACCGCCGCAACGCCATCATCGAATGGAAATAGCCAGGCGCTAGGCCGGCGCCTGCCAGGCCGGGAACTGCAGCAGGACCGCAAAATGGCCGTCCGGCAGATAGGCGAACTGCATCTCGCCGCCGTGCGCGCGCATCACTTCCTCGACGATGGACAGGCCCAGGCTGGCACCCATGCGATTCCCCGCACGCGGCGCAAAGGGCTTGCGCAGGCGCTCCCAATCGCCGGCCGGAATGCCCGGTCCGTCGTCGATGAAACGCAACTGGTGGTATTGACCATCGCTATCCAACCGCACATGCAGCAGGCCCGGCGCGCCGTATTGCAGGGCATTGTCGAGGATGTTCTTGACGGCCTCGCCCAACGCGATGGCGTCACCCAGGATCAGGCAGGGCAGGGGCGGCACATCCAGCGCCAGGTCGTGCGGTGTGCGCGCCCGGTTGGAGAGCACCTCGGTCATCTGTGAGCGCACCAGCGCGGCCAGGTCGATGGGTTCCTGCAGGCGGCTGTCGTTGCGATGCTGCACCATGGCATGGTTGATCAGCTGGTTCACCAGCGCGCCCAGGCTGCGCGTGCGTTCACGCAGCAGGCCCAGGTGGCGCTGGCGTTTTTCCTCGTTGCTCTCGCTGGCCAGCAGTTCCATCTGCGCCACCAGTGCCGTCACTGGCGTGCGCAACTGGTGCGCGGCGTCGCCGATCACGCGCCGCATGGTGGCGCGGTGTACCGCCAGGCGCTGCATGAAGGCATTGATGGCCGAGACCAGCGCATGGATTTCGGCCGGCACCGTCAGGGCCAGGGGCGAGAGGTCATTCAGGTCGCGTTCGCGGATGGCCGCCTCGATGCGCTTCAACGGCGCCAGTGCCTGGTACAGCGTGAACATGGCGGCCACCAGCGTCAGTACGCTCATCACCACGATCACCCCCAGCGCCTTGCTGCCCAGGCTGTGGGCGAAGGACATGCGGGCATTGTTGGTCTGCGCCAGCACGATGACGGCCCAGGGATGCGGGCTGTCGACCGGCATGCGGCGGCCGATGATCGCCATGCGCACCGGCGTGCCCAGGTATTGGCCATCGCGCAGTAGCGGACCCTGTTCCAGTTCGTTCCAGGGAATCTCGGGGCGGAATTCGGCATCGCCGGCAATCACCCGGCCACGCGGATCGAAGACGGCATAGATGGCGTGGTCGCCGGTACCCAGCATCGACAGCGCCGCCAGCGGCACATCGACACTGACCTCGCCATGGTCGTACCAGGTGTTTTCGGCGATCTGCAGGGCGCTGCCGGCGAGGATGCGGTCATAGGCTTCCTTGGCGGCTAGCTGGGTGGAAATCCAGATCGCGATCAACAGCACCGCGGCGCTGGCCAGCAGCACCGCGCCCACGCGCACCACCAGCCGGGTATAGAGCGAGCGCCCGGCCACCACGTCCTGAGTGCGGCCCTGCATCAGGGCAGTGCCTCGGCCGGGGCCTGCAGCACCAGCTGGTAGCCCAGGCCGCGCAGGGTGCGGATCTCGAAGGCGGCACCGGCCAGCTTCTTGCGCAGACGCGCCACGTATTGCTCCACCGTGTTGGCGTTGGGGGTGTCATCGACGGTGAAGAGCCGGTCCATCAACTCATCCTTGTTGAAGATGCGGCCCGGACGGGCGGCGATGATTTCCAGCAGGGTCACCTCGCGCCGGGTCAGGTCGATGGGCTGGCCGTCCAGCGTGGCGCTGCGGCTCTTGCGGTCGATGCACAGGTTGGCGCAGTGCAGCAGGTTGGTGGATTCGCCGCCGCTACGGCGCAGCAGCACGCGGATGCGGGCCTCCAGTTCGCGGAAATCGAAGGGCTTGACCAGGTAATCATCCGCGCCCAGGTCCAGGGCGCGCACCCGTTCCTCGATCTCGCCGCAGGCGGTCAGCATCAGCACCGGGGTGTGCTGGCCGCGCGTGCGCAATTGTTCCAGCAGGGCGAAGCCGTCCAGTTGCGGCAGCATCACGTCCAGGATCAGGAGGTCGAAGGCCTCGCCCAGGCGGCGGCTGGCGGCCAGGCCCTGGCTCTCCCATTCCACGGTATGGCCGATGCGGGTCAGGTGGGAGACGATGGCCTCGGCCACGTCGGCGGTGTCTTCGACCAGCAGGATGCGCATGGGGATCTCCAGTGTGATGGCGTTGCCGCAGCTGTGGGCGCTGCTTGGGCGTGTTGCAGGGCGCCATTGTATGCCCGAACGCATAGGGAAAAACAGCCGTCAGCTTTTAGTCAGATTCGTTACAGCTTCGCGGCCTAGCATCCATTCCAACATAAATCCTATAAATCATTTGGAGACTTGCATGAGCGACAATGCCCATGGCGCATCTGCCATCGATCCATCGCGTCCGCTGCTGGAGATCGACCGCGTCACCCTGCAATACAAGACCACCGATTCGCTGGTGACGGCCACCCAGAGCGTGAGCTTCAACGTCCATCCGGGCGATCGCTACATCCTGCTGGGTCCCTCCGGTTGCGGCAAGTCCACCCTGTTGAAGGCCATCGGCGGCTACCTGCAACCGACCTCCGGCGCAATCCGCCTCAAGGGTCGCGAGGTGCATGAGCCGGGGCCGGACCGCATGATGGTGTTCCAGGAATTCGACCAGCTGCTGCCCTGGAAGACGGTGCGCCAGAACGTCGAATTCGCGTTGCACGCCAGTGGTCGCCTGCAGGGCCGCGCCGCCGCCGAGCGCGCCGAGTACTACATCAGCAAGGTGGGCCTGGCCAAGTTCATCGACAGCTATCCGCACATGCTCTCCGGGGGCATGAAGCAGCGCGTCTCGATCGCCCGTGGCATGGCCATGGAGCCCGATGTGCTGCTGATGGACGAACCCTTCGCCGCGCTGGACGCGCTGACCCGCCGCAAGATGCAGGACGAGCTGCTGCGCCTGTGGGACGACACCCAGTTCACGGTGCTCTTCGTGACTCACTCCATCGAGGAAGCCATCCGCGTCGGTACCCGCATCCTCCTGCTGACCCCGCACCCGGGCCAGGTCCGCGCCGAACTCAACAGCATCGACCCCAGCCAGCTGGGAACCGCCGCCCAGGCCGAGCTGGAAACCCGCATCAACGACATGCTGTTCGCGCATCACTGAGCCGCGCCAGGAGACAACAATCATGCAAACCAATCTGCCCTACGTCCGCCCCGAGATCGTGGTGGAACCCAACCCCAATGCCACCGCCGAGGTGCAGCGCCCGCTGTCGGCCTTCGAATCGCTGTATCGCATGGGCTGGCTGCGCAAGACCGTGATCCTGCTGGTGCTGGCGATGATCTGGGAAGTCTATGGCCGCTGGCTGGACAATGCGCTGCTGTTCCCCAGCTTCAGCGAGACGGTGCAGGCCTTCCTCGCCGGCATCGGCAGCGGCGTGCTGCTGGAGCGTGCCGCGGTGTCCATGCAGACCCTGCTGGTGGGCTACGGCCTGGGCATCCTGCTGGCCGGTCTGTTGACCACGGTGGCCATCAGCTCGCGCATCGGCAACGACCTGCTGGAAACCCTGACCTCCATGTTCAACCCGCTGCCGGCTATCGCCCTCCTGCCGCTGGCGCTGATCTGGTTCGGCCTGGGCACCGGCAGCATCATCTTCGTGCTGGTGCACTCGGTGCTGTGGGCGGTGGCCCTCAATACCCACGGCGGCTTCCGCGCGGTGTCCAACACCCTGCGCATGGTGGGCCAGAACTATGGCCTGCGCCGCTTCTCGCTGGTGAAGTCCATCCTGATCCCGGCCGCCTTCCCGAGTATCCTCACGGGCCTGAAGGTGGGCTGGGCCTTCGCCTGGCGCACGCTGATCGCAGCCGAGCTGGTGTTCGGCGTTTCTTCCGGCGCCGGCGGCCTGGGCTGGTACATCTTCGAAAACCGCAACCAGCTGGAAACCGCCAATGTCTTCTCGGGCCTGTTCTTCGTGATCATCATCGGCCTGGTGGTCGAGAACCTGATCTTCGCCCAGATCGAGAAGCGCACCATCCGCCGCTGGGGCATGCAGCACTGAGACCGAGCGCAACACGACTGACCACGACAAGACCGATAAACTGAGAACCCACAGGAGACAACACATGAAACGTCGTACCTTTAGCAGCATGATGATCGCCGCCACTCTGGCACTGTCCACCGCCGCCGGTGCCGCGCGCGCCGAAGCGCCGGAAGTGCGCATTTCCCACGGCTACGGCCTGCTGTACCTGCCGCTGATGGTGATCCGCGACCAGGGCCTGCTGGAAAAGCATGCCAAGGCCATGGGCCTGGGCGATGTGAAGACCAAGTGGGTGCTGCTGGACGGCGGCAATGTCATCAACGACGCCATGCTGGCCGGTAACCTGGACATCGCCGGCACCGGCGCCCCGGGCTTCGTGACCCTGTGGTCCAAGGCGCATGGCATCCCGCGTTCCGAAGTGGTGGGCCTGGGCGCACTGTCGACCTCGCCGCTCTGGCTCAACACCAACAACCCCAACGTCAAGTCGCTCAAGGACTTCACGCCCAAGGACAAGATCGCCATCCCTGGCATCAAGACCTCGCTGTCGGCCGTGCTGTTGCAGATGGCCGCGGCCAAGACCTTCGGTGCCGAGAACTACGCCAAGCTGGATCCCCTGACGGTGAGCCTGTCACACCCGGAGGCGATGGCCTCGCTGGTTTCCGGCAAGACCGAGATCACCGCCCACTTCACCTCGCCGCCGTTCTCCTACCAGGAAGCCAAGGCGCCCGGCATCACCCGTGTGCTGAACTCCACCGACGTGCTGGGCCACATCACCATCGACGTGGTCTTCGCCCTGAAGTCCTTCACCGACAAGAACCCCAAGCTGACGCAAGCCTTCATGGCGGCGCAGGAAGAAGCGAACGCCTATATCGTCAAGAACCGCAAGGGCGCGGCTGAAACCTTCTTGCGCGTCTCCAAGCTCAAGCTGCCGCAGGAAGAAGTGGAACAGATGCTGGCCGACCCCGGTACCGAGTTCTCGACCACGCCGGTGGACATCATGCAATACGTGCTCTTCATGAGCAAAGCCGGCACCATCAAGACCAAGCCGGCGGTGTGGAACGAGATGTTCGTGCCGGCCTTCAAGGACCGCAAGGGGAGTTGAGGGGAGTGCAGGGAAGTTGCGTGGCGCTGTCTTGCCATGACATGACACAGCCGGGGGCGGCAGACGCTGCCCCCGGCTGTGTCATTTTTCTTGCGCGTTGATCCGGTCGCAACGCTGTGCCACCAGCTCCACCAGTGCATCTCCCAGCGATTCCGGCCGCCCTTCGAACAGGCGTTGCAAGGCCTGGGGATCGGCCAGATGCGCATACAGCGCCTGGCGCGCCGGGTAATCGGTCGCCATGCGCACCGCCGCCAGGATGTAGTCATCCAGAGTGGTGGCAATGGTCCAGTCGGGTAGACCGACCCGGCGGAACAGGCCCTCGTCGATGTGCTCGAAGACTTCCGGCCCGGTCTTGCAGACCCCCGGCAGGCCGACCGTGAAGGCGTCGATGATGCCGTTGGTATTGCCGAAGGGCAGCGGCGACAGGAACATGTCGCACTGGTTGAAGATGGACAGGTATTGCTGGTAAGGCTGGTGCGGGTAGACCTGGGCACCCGGCACGTAGCGCAGCACCAGACGCTGCAGTTGCGGATACAGCAGCCCCTGCGCCTGACCGACCAGGAAGTGCAGATGCACCTGTTTGCCAGCACCGCCACCGGGTGGCCGGGCCGCCAGTTCCACGATCTTCTGGCAGGCCATCAGGAAGCGCGGATTGAGCTTCATCGTGGTGGCGGCGATGGCGATGTTGACGTGGGGCAGGTCGCGTCGCTCCAGGCGCGGTACCGCGAAGGGAATGGCCGAGGGCCGATAGGGCTGGCCGTCAGCCGGCAGGCGCAGCAGCTTTTCGCTGAAGCAGGCCGGGTCGCCGACGAAGTCGTCTTCCACGCTGATGTAGTCGATGCGCGGCGAATGCGTGGTGGCCGGGTGGCCCAGCGCCGCCACCTGCAGCGGTGCCACGCGCAGGTTGGCGGCAAACATGGTGATCGGGAACATGCCCACGCTGGGCATGTAGAACACCTGTGGCTGTCGGGTGCGGGCCTGTGCGGCGATCTGGCGCATGCAGCCCATCAGGTCCGACGGTTGCTCCAGAATGACGAATTCATCGAAGACTGCCCGCCCCAGATCGTCGGTATTGGCCTCGTAGCCCATGGCCACGACGTGGAAGTGGCGTCGCGCCGCCTCCAGCGTCTTGGAGTGGGTGCGATAGATGGAGTGACCGCCGGAAAACCATTCCAGCAGCACCAGCATGACCGGCTTGCCGTCGACCCGGCCAGCGCCGTCGTGATCCAGGTCGGCCAGACCCTCGGCGCGCAACTTCTTGACGATCAACTGGTTGATGGCGCCCTTGATGCGATGGCGCTGCGGCAGGTCGGCATAGCTGCAGTGCATGTAGACGTCATGCAGCACCGCCACCGGCAGCCCGTCCAGCGAGTCCAGCTGCTGCAGCCGGTCCGGCAGCCAGCCCAGCAAGGCCTCGCGCTTGGAGTGCGCTGCCGGCGTACCGAGAAAGCGCGGCGACATCAAGGCCAGGAACAGGGCGGCCGCCAGCGGCTTGTTCTGCGCCCACAGCATTTCCACGTCCAGCGGCAGCTCCGATTCGGGCGAATACAGGATGCAGAATTTCACCAGGTCCAGCGGCTTGATTTCGAACACCTCGGCCTGCGGACCGCCCAGCTTGAGCGAGGCCAGGATGTGGTCGGCATTGATGAAATGGCTGGCGCCGAACAGCGCCGCCAGCCAGCGCTGGAAATTGATCAGCTGGCCGAAGCCGTCCGGGCTGATGTGAAAGGCGGGGTCCGAGAACAGTGCCGAGATGGCGCTGGTGACGCGGGTCAGCATGTGCTGCTCCAGCTCGGTGGCGGTGACGGCGGCCGATACCTGCAGTGAAAACTTGTCGGCCAGTTGCCCATACTGGCGATCGATCAGCAGCAGCAGGCGCACCAGTTCGCGGGCGGCTGGCTCATGCTGCCGCGAGTAGCACAGGTACTCGAATTTTTCCAGGGAGAAAATCTCGTCGGGGCTGGCCGTCATGGCGGGATCTCGTCATCAAATGGAGGCAGCCGGCATTGTGCCGTCTATGGCAGACGACTGCCAGCGCTTTCACGTCGTGCCGCGCCAGACGGCGTGGGGAAGATCCACTGCACCGCCTCCGGCGCCCCGAACAGCCGCGCCGCACCATGGGCGGCGCCGGGGATCTGCCGTTGCGGATGATCGACCGGAATCTGCCAGCGCTGCGACAGGTCGCGTTCGCTGCCCACGTAGGCCAGTTGTCGCGCCACCCGGGTCTGGCCTTGCATCGCCGCGCCGCAGGCATGGTCGAGGTAGCGGTGTTGCGGATCGGTGTCGCGAGCACCCACCATGTAGCGCACGTCCCGGGCGGCATAGCGGGCAAACAACTGGCGTCCGTCCAACTGCGGTGGCGGCAGGTAGGCGGGCGCATGCTGCAGCCCGTAGCGGTAGTCGTCGTAGCGGGGACAGGCCTGCATCTGCATGGTCGGGATGGCAAAGCCGTCGCCGAGCGGGCGTTCCGGGCTCAGGTAGAGATAGGAGGAGGGGCTGGAGATGACATAGCGTACATGGATGCCCGTCTGTTGCAGCTCTTCCGTGACCGCATTCAACACCGCGTAGCGCTGCAGCAGCTGCGCCCCGGCCGAATGGCCGATCAGCACGATCTCGCGCAGGTCCGGAAAGCGCCGCGGGTCACCCAGCCAGCGCAGCAGGTCGTCCAGCACCTGGAAACTGGTGATCCCCGTCACGCCCCGCGCCGACGGTTCGCCCTGCATCCAGGCGCCGCCGCCCCATACCGGCATGCCCGGCAGCACGCCACGATCCTTGTGGGCCATGAAGTTGGGGGCCAGCAGCAAGTTGTCGGATGCTGCCAGACCGGCCATCGTCAGCAGGTGCTGACCGATGGCGAAGTAATCGTCGGCGTTGCGCTTGACGCCGTGCAGGATCAGCACGGCCTGCCGCACGTGACTTGGCAACTGGCCAAGATCGGCATTGGCATACAGGGCGAAGGTGTAGGGCGGGCGAGCGGGGCCTTCCAGCAGCAAAGGCTGGCGCATCGCGTCGCCGCTGGCAGTGGATGCGGCGGAGGCCGTGGCACAGTGGCCCAGGAGGGAGGTCAGCAGCAACGCCAGGGCGAAGGCGAGGGACATCAGGGAAGAGGGTGGTCGAGCCATGGTCTCAAAGGTGGCGAGCCTGTGCGTGCGTCGGCCTGCCACTATAGCCGGCAAATGCCCGGCCCGCTCAGTGCGGCGTGCGGGCCTGCAGCATGGCCGAGGGCGACTGGCCGAACAGTTTCTTGTAGTCGCACGAGAACTGGCTGAAATTGCTGAAACCCCAGGCCGCCGCAATGTCGCCGATGGGCTGTCGGCCATCGCCCTGGGCCAGCGCGCGGCGTACGCCGTTCAGGCGCAGCAGGCGCAGGTAGCTCATCGGGCTCACGCCCAGCACATCCTCGAAACAGTATTGCAGCGTACGCCGGCTCACATGCAGGGCCTCGCACAGCATGGGCACGGTGACCGGGCTTTCCTGATGGGCCAGGGCCAGATCGCGGGCATCGTTGACGATGCGACGGCGGCGCAACAGGCTGGCGCCGGCCTCGGCTTCGATGTCGCCTTCGTCCAGCAGTGCCAGCAGCGAGACCAGCACCGCTTCCTGGCGCAGTTGCAGGGCGGCATGGGCTGCCTGGCCGCTGGCCTGGCCGGCCAGCGCGAGCAGGGCGCCGATCTGGTGGCGGCAATCGTCCAGGCCGCCGGCATCGACCTTCAGCATTTCGGCCTGACCCAGCCGGCGCCAGTCGGGCTGGCAGCCGAGCCGGGCGGCGCTGGCCTGCAGGGCATCGCGCTGGACCACGACACCGAAGATGTCATGTTGATCCGGCGTGACCAGTTCGAATTCGCAGGCGCCGGGTCGGGTCATCACCACGTCCTGTGGCACCAGGCGGCCATTGATGCGCATGCCCATGGTGCGCACCTCGATGCCGAACCAGTAGGCATCCGGCCAGACCTGACAGGACTGGCGCACGGCACGGCTGCCGGCCTCGCGGAAGATCTGCAGACCTTCGCTCTGCCATTCCTGCAGCACACCCTCGAAGCTGCCGCAGGCCAACTGGTCGTAGCGCTGCTCCCAGTCGGTGAGGTTATGGGCATGTTCGTCCACGTCACGCGCAACGGCGGTGCGCAATGCCCGCCGGCTGTGCGTTGCCACTGTGTCAGGCTGGGACAGTGCAAGAGAGGACATGGGACGACTCCATAGATGAGTGGCATCGATAGCCGCCCGCAGGCGACGCAGTTTTGCCGAATTTCGATAACGCCGCCGATTTGGCCGTTGCTATATTGCGTCGCTAGGGCAGCGTCTTGACCAAAATCAAGCAAGCCGCATGCCCGCAAAGATGGCTCTTTTGCCACCCCGACGGCCGCCACAGTGCGGCCCACCTCTCGCGCCAACAGGAGAATCCGATGAATGCAAGCTCTTCAGGGCAGGGGCATACGCTCAAGCCCGTCCTGTCCACCCTGCAGCTCTGGGCCATTGCGGTCGGGCTGGTGATCTCCGGTGAGTATTTCGGCTGGAGCTACGGCTGGGCCAGCGCCGGCACGCTGGGCTTCACGGTGACGGCGCTGTTCATCGCGGCCATGTACGCCACCTTCATCTTCAGCTTTACCGAACTGACGACCTCCATCCCCCATGCCGGCGGCCCGTTCGCCTACAGCAAGCGCGCCTTCGGGCCGGTGGGCGGTTACCTGGCCGGGGCGGCCACGCTGATCGAGTTCGTCTTCGCGCCGCCGGCCATTGCGCTGGCCATCGGGGCCTATCTGAACGTGCAGTTTCCGGCGCTCGACCCCAAGCTGGCCGCGCTGGGCGCCTATCTGGTCTTCATGACGCTCAATATCGTGGGTGTGCAGATCGCTGCCACCTTCGAGCTGTGCGTGACGCTGCTGGCGATCTTCGAACTGCTGGTCTTCATGGGTGTGGTGGCGCCGGGCTTCTCAATGGCCAACTTCACCAAGGGCGGCTGGTCGGGCAGCGATGGCTTCAGCCTGGCAGCGGTGCCGGGCATGTTTGCGGCGATCCCGTTTGCAATCTGGTTCTTCCTGGCCATCGAGGGCGTGGCCATGGCCGCCGAGGAAGCCAAGGACCCGCGTCGCTCCATTCCTATCGCCTACATCACCGGCATCCTGACGCTGGTGGTGCTGGCCATCGGCGTGATGCTCTTCGCCGGTGGCGTGGGTGACTGGACCAAGCTGGCCAACATCAACGACCCGTTGCCGCAGGCCATGAAGCTGATCGTGGGCGAGAACAGCAACTGGCTGCACATGCTGGTGTGGCTGGGCCTGTTCGGGCTGGTGGCGTCCTTCCACGGCATCATCCTGGGTTATTCGCGGCAGATCTTCGCCCTGGCCCGGGAGGGTTACCTACCGGCCTATTTCGCCCGCGTCCATCCCCGTTTCAAGACCCCGCACCGGGCCATCCTGGCCGGCGGCGTGGTGGGCATTGCCGCCATCTACAGCGATGAACTCATCAAGATCGGCGGCCAGACCCTCACCGCCAACATCGTCACCATGTCGGTGTTCGGCGCGATCCTGATGTACATCCTGTCGATGCTCTCGCTGTTCCGCCTGCGCCGCGACGAGGCCGGCCTGGAGCGCCCGTTCCGGGCACCCCTGTACCCGTACTTCCCGGCCTTCGCGCTGTTCGGCGCGCTGGTGTGCATGGCCACCATGATCTATTACAACCCGCTGATCTTCGGCATCTTCGTCGGCCTGCTGGCCCTGGGTTATGCCTGGTTCCTGGCCACGGCGCGACACCGGGCGGAGGGTGCGGCAGCGATGGCGAAATCCTGAGCGGCATGATTTTCCAAACGATATAAAACTTTTATTTCCTCAAGGCCATCATGAACAACAAGTACACACCGACCACCGACTCCCACCCGCCCGCGCTGCAGCGCCGTGGCTTCCTGGGTGGCCTGCTGGCCGCTGCTGCCGGCGGCACGCTGGCGACCCTGGCCAGCCCGGCCCATGCAGCCAGCCGCGCCGAGGTGGCGCTGGACCGCGCCAAGTGGGCCATGCGCAATCACGACATGGTGGCGCAGATGATCGCCGAACACGGCAAGCTGGCGCCGGGCTACCAGTCCGGCAAGCGCCCCTACGCGGTCTTTGACTGGGACAACACCAGCATCATGAATGACTGCGAGGAAGCGCTGCTGATGTACCAGATCAATACGCTGTCCTTCAAGCTGAGCCCGGCCGAGTTTGCCGCCATCACGCGCCAGAACGTGCCGCCGGGTCCGTTCAGCAAGGACTTCAAGAACGCCGCCGGCCAGATCGTCGACCTCGACTCCATCTGCGCCGACCTGGACGCCGACTATGCCTTCCTGCACGCCAACTACAAGGGCATGGCCGGCAGCAAGTCGCTGGAGGAAGTGACGGCCACCACCGAGTTCCAGGACTTTCGCGCCAAGCTGTATTACCTCTACGAAGCGGTCAACGACACCCATGGCGTGAACGTCGGCTATCCGTGGGTGATCTATTTCTTCGCCAACATGAGCGTGGCCGAGGTGAGCGCACTGGCCGAGGCCTCCAACGATGCCGCACTGGGCGCCGCGCTGACCAAGGTCAAGTACACCAGCCCGGCCGACCGTCCGGGCAAGGCGGGCGTGGTGAGCGTGTCGCACTTCCACGGCATCCGCCTGTGCACCGAGATCGCCACCCTGATGGACAGCCTGCGCCGCAACGGCATCGACGTCTACGTCTGCACCGCGTCGCTGGAGGATGTGGTGGCGGTGTTCGCGACCCATCCCAAGTACGGCTACCACGTCACGCGTGACAACGTCATCGGCCTGCGTCTGGAACGCAACGGCCAGGCCTTCCGCAATGCCTACCTGAAGGACTGGCCGCTGACCTGGGGGCCAGGCAAGACGGTCGCCATCAAGCAGGTGCTGGTGGCGCAGAAGGGCTACGGGCCGCTGTTCGTGGCAGGCGATAGCGATGGCGATTACGATATGCTGCGGGACTTCCCGGAGACCCGTTTCGGGCTCATCGTCAACCGCATGAAGAACGGCAAGATCGGCGAGCTGTCCAAACTGGCGGCCGACCAGATCAGCACCGACAAGCCACGCTTCCTGCTGCAGGGCCGGCAGGAATCGACCGGCAACTGGGTGCCGGCCGAAACCAGCATCAAATACGGCAAGACCGCACCGCAACTGCTCACCAGCTGAGCGGCAGGGTGCCAGACCGGGCCAGTGCCGCCATCCACGGCAGCACCGGCTCCGGCGAACAAGGAGGAGCAGCATCATGGCCGAACACCGTTTCCGGCACAGCGCAGGTAGCGCCAGCTACGTGTTTCGCGATCTCAAGGACCTGATGGCCAAGGCCAGCCCGGCGCGCTCGGGCGACCTGCTGGCCGGGGTGGCGGCGGGCAGCGCCGAAGAGCGGGCGATTGCACAGATGGCGCTGGCCGATCTGCCGCTGAAGCTCTTCCTGGAAGAGCTTCTCATCCCCTATGAAGAGGACGAGATCACCCGTCTCATCCTCGACAGCCACGACCGCGCCGCCTTCGCATCCATCGCCCATCTCACCGTGGGCGACCTGCGCAACTGGCTGCTGGCCGACGACACCGACAGCGCCGTGCTGGCAGCGGTGGCGCCCGGCATCACCCCGGAGATGGCGGCGGCCGTCAGCAAGATCATGCGCAATCAGGACCTGATCCTGGTGGCCAGGAAGTGCCGCGTGGTGACGGCCTTTCGCAATACCATCGGCCTGCCGGGACGGCTCTCGACCCGCCTGCAGCCCAATCACCCGACCGACGACGCCAGCGGCATCGCTGCCAGCATGCTGGATGGCCTGATGTACGGCAATGGCGACGCCGTCATCGGCATCAACCCCGCCACCGACAACGTGCCGCAGGTGGTCAAGCTGGTCGGCATGATGGCCGACGTCATTGCGCGCTATGACATCCCCACCCAATCCTGCGTATTGACCCACGTCACCAACACGATTGCCGCCATTGAGCGCGGTGCGCCGGTGGACCTGGTATTCCAGTCGATTGCCGGCACCGAGGCCGCCAACCGCAGCTTCGGCATCGATCTCTCCCTGCTGGGCGAGGCGCGCGAAGCCGCCCTGTCGCTCAAGCGCGGTACCGTGGGCGACAACGTCATGTATTTCGAGACCGGGCAGGGTAGTGCGCTCTCGGCCAATGCCCATCACGGCATCGACCAGCAGACCTGCGAGGCCCGCGCCTACGCTGTGGCGCGGGCGTTCAAGCCGCTGCTGGTGAACACCGTGGTCGGCTTCATCGGTCCCGAATATCTCTACGATGGCAAGCAGATCATCCGCGCCGGTCTGGAAGACCACTTTTGCGCCAAGCTGCTGGGCTTGCCCATGGGCTGCGACGTCTGCTACACCAACCACGCGGAGGCCGACCAGAACGACATGGACGTGCTGCTGACCCTGCTGGGCGTGGCCGGCTGTACCTTCGTAATGGGCATCCCCGGCTCGGACGACATCATGCTGAACTACCAGACCACGTCCTTCCACGATGCGCTGTATGCGCGCCGGGTGCTGGGTTCGCGCCCCGCGCCCGAGTTCGAGGCCTGGCTGCACCGGATGCAGATCTTCAACCAGGGCAGCGACGACGCCGCCTTCCGCCTGCATGCCGACATGGCGCCGGGCTTTCGCGATACCTTGCTGCGGCTGCAATGATCATGGACGACCAGCCCATTTCCCCTTCAGGTGCAGAAAACCTCAGCCCCGGTGCGGAATCGGTCACGGCCAATCCGTGGGAAGCGCTACGCCGTTTCACCGCTGCACGCATCGCCCTGGGGCGCAGCGGCGTCAGTCTGCCGACCGCGCCGCAACTGGCCTTCCAGCTGGCGCATGCGCAGGCGCGGGATGCCGTGCATCTGCCGCTGGATGTGGCTGCCTTGACGGCGCAGTTGCAGCAGCAGGGTATCTGCGCTGCCGAAGACATACTGCAGGTCCAGAGTGCGGCGGCGGATCGCCTGGTCTATCTGCAGCGCCCTGACTTCGGGCGCAAGCTCTCGGAGGCATCGCGCCAGCAGTTGCTGGCGCGTTTCGGCGGCCAGGCGCCACGTAGCTATGACGTCGGCTTCGTCATCGCCGATGGCCTCTCGGCCCGCGCCATCGTGCGCAATGCCGCACCTTTCCTGGGCGAGGTGATGCGACGCATCGCACCGGAAGGCTGGACCATGGCGCCGCCGGTGATCGTGCAGCAGGGCCGGGTGGCGGTGGCTGACGAGATCGGGGAATTGCTGGGCGTGAAGCTGGTGGTGATCCTGATCGGCGAGCGCCCTGGCCTGAGCTCACCCGACAGCATGGGCCTGTACCTGACCTGGATGCCGGCACGCGGATTGACCGATGCCAGCCGCAACTGCATTTCCAACGTACGCCCGGAAGGCTTGCCCTATCCGGAAGCGGCCTACAAGCTGCATTACCTGATGGCCCAGGCGCACCAGCGCAGCCTGTCGGGCGTGGCCTTGAAGGATGAGACGGCTGGCGAGGGCGCGGAACTGGATGTGCGGCGCAATTTCCTGCTCGATGGCGCCTGAAATGGGGCCGGCACATGATCATGGGAGGATGCCCTGAAAACCGTTCGGACTGAGTAGCGGCTTGCCGCGTATCGAAGATGCACTGACGGTGAATCTTCGATACGCCGCACATGTGCGGCTACTCAGTCCGAACGGTAGACAGGGAACGGTCGCCATGGAACGGTCGTCATGAGTGGGGCGTATCAACCCAGGCCAATAACACAAAGGGCCGCGAACTTGCGTTCGCGGCCCTTTGCTGTTGCTGTGGCGGCCCGGTGTGGCTCAGGCCGCTACGGCTGCACGGCTGCTCAGATGGCTTCCAGCGCCTTGTTCAGCGTGGCGCTCGGACGCATCACGGCGAAGGTCTTTTCGCGGTCCGGCAGGTAGTAGCCACCGATGTCCACTTCCTTGCCCTGCACCGCATTGAGCTCTTCCACGATCTTCTGCTCGTTGTCGGTCAGTGCCTTGGCCAGCGGTGCGAACTGCTTGGCCAGATCGGCGTCGTCCTTCTGCGCGGCCAGTTCCTGGGCCCAGTACATGGCCAGGTAGAAGTGGCTGCCGCGGTTGTCCAGTTCACCGGTCTTGGGCGAGGGCGACTTGTTGTTGTCCAGCAGCTTGCCGGTGGCGGCGTCCAGAGTCTTGGCCAGCACCTTGGCGCGGTTGTTGCCGGTCTTGATGCCTACGTCTTCGATGGACACGGCCAGGGCCAGGAATTCACCCAGCGAATCCCAGCGCAGGTGGTTTTCACCGACCAGCTGTTGCACGTGCTTGGGCGCCGAGCCGCCAGCGCCGGTTTCGAACATGCCGCCGCCGGCCATCAGCGGAACGATCGACAGCATCTTGGCCGAGGTACCCAGCTCCATGATCGGGAACAGGTCGGTCAGATAGTCGCGCAGGATGTTGCCGGTCACCGAGATGGTGTCCTGGCCACGGATGACGCGTTCCAGTGTGTAACGCATGGCGCGCACTTGCGACATGATCTGGATGTTGGCACCGGTTAGGTCGTGATCCTTCA
>PJUA01000201.1_pt1 | contig 50288 bp, 41 predicted proteins | sample 1512151 | NCBI WGS metagenome assembly PJUA01 (sample SAMN08177678, study PRJNA422409) | Soil metagenome, whole genome shotgun sequencing project. | isolation source: Soil enriched on filter paper: beechwood xylan treatment | place: USA: Madison | collected 2015-01-15
ACGCTCCGCGACAGGACCCTTGAAACCCGCCTACTGCAGCGTCAATCATGCTCCTGCCGCGACCCCAGACCGTCTCATCCTGATTGTCGCGCTCTCCATCCTGATTGTCGCGCCATACTCCAGGCGTGGAACTGGTGGTCCATGATGCGGTGCTGAAGCCACCAACCGGTCCGCAACATTGTTCAATATAGCGGGATGTGTCCTGAGGTGAGTAGAACACCTTATAGGTGGAGGCTTCGAGGATGTACTCGCGGTATGGCATTAAACTGCCGATGAGCCAAATCAAAGGCGTCCGTGTGTCCGGAGAGAGCTCACGGAACTGAAACCGGAACTGTTGTCTATTCGCGACCGGAGCGATGATCCGCACCCATCCACGCAACAACGCTGTCTCGTACCACGTTGAATAGGGTTGGGTCGGGCTCAGATCGATGAACTCGTCACGATCCATCAGAAGGCTGATATGCCCATCCTTCTGCTCCACATTTATGATCCCCCCGCGAGCGCTGATCCAGTATCCGTAAGAGGACTGTTCTCGTAATTGTGGGGTATAATTGTCACCCATACTCCGGCTCTACAATTAGAGTTGCAGCAGAAACGCTGGATGCTAGGCACTAAGAAGAGCTCTGTGTGACATTACATACTGCAATCCTCCACGCAGACAAAAATTGTCTATTCTGTAATCTTGACATACAGAACAAAGCATCATAAGTCTTGAAGAGGTATCGGTCACCAGAGGCTTATTCCCGCGTAAAAAGCGCTCGATGGTCCATCAATTGTCACACGGTAACCCCATTCGCTGCCAGCACTGTTGATGACACCGACATCGATGTACCTCACCTTACCTTGTCGATCACATTGTAAATAGATGAGTGATGCAGTATCGTGAGAATCACCGTCAGCAGGAATGCTCAGCGTTTTGACTGTGCATTCATTTTTTGCGGAAAAAAACTGTTCTGCGTAGAGAGAGGCCGCGGCTCTCGTGCCAACGTGCTGATTGATGAGCGAGGTGTCTACCTCGATTTCAGTGGCCTCACCGCGGGATATGAAGTCGATAGCCCAGCACTTGTAAACTTCCTTAGTCACCCGGTCACCCTTTGAAGTTTTTGCGATGAGAAGCTCTAGACCATAATGTAAAGATGACGAGCCATCCTGACCATGGCCTATGATGGCAACCGAAAACCGTGCATTAATTTGTAGGGAAGGGGGGACGGGATGGGACGTCGAACATCCGATCCTATGAAACCGCCGTTCAGTAGTTATCAGTGGCGGAGCTACCGTGTGGTCGCTTGGATCGACCGTACGTCGCCGATTGCAGTCGCAATGAAGCGTCCTTTGTATATTGGATCCCCCGGTCGCAAACCATATGACCGCAACACGGCTACGGTGCTTTGGAATGCCCGTCGGTCCCTACTGCTTGATCGTGTTCCGGCTCATAGAGATGATACAATCTTCGCACTCAGCAGGTTTATCGATTGGGCCATTTCGTGGCGGTATTCAACCTAACCGGTAATATTCATTAGGGTTGGCAGTTGTAATGGCATCCGTTGATGTGGCCGCAAGACTTTAAGAGTTTGTCCTGAAAGATTATTTCCGATGGAGCCTCCGGAGCATCAGCCGGATCATTGCGATGCGGATGAAGGCAACGGAGGTTCGGAAGTACTGCTCGTAATGGCGTACGAGGCGTCGGCAGCGTGTGAGCCATGACAGCGTGCGCTCAACCAGCCACCTTTTGGGGAGCACGACAAAGCCCTTGGCCTGATCGGTGTTCATCGGGGGAACCGGGACCGGCAAGACGCACATGTGCATCGCCATCACGGCCAACTGCGTGCGCCGCGGCGCCCGAGCCCGGTTCTTCAACGTCATCGACCTGGTGAACTGGTTGGAGGCCGAAGCCCGGATCGGACAGGCGGGCAAGCTCGCTGACCAGTTGACCCGCGTTGATCTCGTGGTGCTGGACGAACTCGGCTACCTGCCGTTCTCCCAGAGTGGTGGCCAACTGCTGTTCCACGCGCTCAGCCAGTTGTACTCGCGGACCTCGGTGTTGATCACCACCAACTTGAGCTTTGCTGAATGGCCGACGGTGCTCGCCTGAAAGCCAGGGGGCATGGGGGCAGTCTGTCCGCCGCCCGGTTTGCGCAACAAGGCTGATCAAGCGGGTTTTCATCACGCCGGGGCTCCGAAACGTCCGTTCCACGGACGCATCAGCCGTTCTTCGATATCTCTTCGGGCGACCACTTTGGTCCAGACTTCCCACCCCCGCTCATTCCCGTCTACGCTCAGGAAGTCACCGTAGCGCAGGCTGAACACGTCCGCCGGGCTCTCCGGCTTGGTGAAGCTCTTCAGCTCCTCCTCCAGCCGCTCGATGTCCTCGATCCAGTCGTCCTCGATCGTGTCCGGGAGTGATCCGAGGATGTCGTACCGGTCCTGCATCCGCTCGGAGAGGCGCTGGTAGACCCTCTCGTCGATTGTTCCGGCGTAGACAAGGTTCGCCATATCCACTTCGCGGCGCTGCTGCCCGTACCGCTTGATCCGGCCGATCCTCTGCTCGAGCCGGGACGGGTTCCAGGGGAGGTCCACGTTGATGAGGGTGCCAAGCGTCTGGAGGTTCAGTCCCTCGCAGGCCGCGTCGGTCGCGCAGACGACCCGGAGCTTGCGTTCCTTGACCCCGCGCTTGATATCCTCCCGGTCCATCGTCCGCCATTCCCCGTCCAGAAGGAAGCCGGACTTGCCGACCCCGGCATAGACGGCGACCGGCTCGCCCGGGTGCGTGGCGCTGATCAGGCCGCCGACCCAGCGGGCCGTGTCGTAATACTGGGAGAAGATGATGCAGCCGAGCTGGAGCCACCCCTCCTGATCGAGGTAGTGCAGAACGGCGCGCCCTTTCGGATCCTCCTGCCGGGCGGAGCCGAGGATCTCAAGGACCCGCTCTAGGTGGCGCGCCTCCACGTCCACCGCGGACGCGTAGGCCTCCGCCCCCATTTCGTCGATCGCCTCGAGGAGCTCCGGATCGTCCGTTTCCTCCAAGAGGAGCCCCTCGCGGCGCCGCTCCAGCATCTTCGTCGCGGTCGCCATCCCGGACGCGACGGAGGAGCAGATCCGCTGCATCATCAGGTTTCCAAGGAACCCGGTCCCGGCCTGTCGCGCCTTCATCGCCCGGGTGAACAGGCGCACCTCCTCATAGGCCCGGTCGTAGAAGTGCGGGGTCCGGACCGCGCCCCGCTCGAACACGCCCGGGGCGGCGCCGGGGCGCGGGTAAATGTTCACCGCGATCCGGTCCATCAGGCCCGCGTCTTCCAACGTCTTGCGGCGCCGCAGGACCACATGGCGCCCGAGCGGGTTGTGGTAGCGCATGAACGGGAGCTTCCGGGCGATCTCGCCCCGCTCGAGCACTTCCTCAAGGTCGTCGCGCGTGAACTCGTCCAGGTCCGCGAGGCCCCGGTCCGTGAAGAAATCGTAGTCCGGGACCTTCAGGTCCTCCCGGATCCCCCGGAACACGGCCGCCTCGCGCGCATGTGGCAGGGGGGACCGGAGCCAGGGCCAGGCCGTCTCCGGGTCCGGCAGGGTCGTCCGGCCCGCGATCAGGTCCAGCGCCTGCTCCGCGTCCCACCAGCGGGACGCGCTCGGCCGGCCGAGGACATGGTCCTGCCCGTAGGCCAGCAGCTTTATCAGATCCCAGATCTCCTCTCGGTTCGTCTGGATTGGGGTCGCGGTCCCGATCACCAGGTGCCGGGTCCGGCCGGCGAGCCGCTCCATCGCCCGGTAGAGCTTGCCCGGCTCCGGCTCCTCCGTCCCGATCCCGCGCTTGACCCGGGCCTTGTGCCCCTCGTCAAGCGCGATCATCCCGTAGGTCCCGCGCATCAGCGCCTGCGCCTCCGGCCCGCCCCGGACCAGGAGCCCGGTCGACACGATCCCGATCTGGGACGGGCAGCGCAGCACATCCTCCGGGTCCCGGGACCGGTACAGGTGCCCCCGGTGGTCAACCCAGCCCCGCTGCGGAGCCCGGGCCCAGACGCAGGCGGGGAGCCCCAGCTTGTCCCAGAGCTCCATCTGCCACTGAAGGGTCAGGGTCGCCGGACAGAGGATCAGAAAGGGGCCGTGCCCCATTAGGACGGTCAGCGCCCCGGTCGCCGCCATCGACAGGGTCTTGCCAACCCCGACCTCGTCGGCGAGCAGGAGCCGGGCCGCACCGTACTTCTGGTCGTGCTCAACGAAGATCTTCACGAACGCCTTCTGCCAGGGGGCGAGCCCCTCACCGCGGCGCACGAGCGGGCTTTCGACGGTGACGGATTTCGCGAGCCCGACCGGGTCGGCCCGCATCTCCTCCACCTGGACCTCGATCTTCTGGGCGGTCCGGCCGATCTCGTCGATCACCGCCTGAGAGAGGGGCACCCCCTTCTTCCAGAGCCAGGCGAACTCGGACCGGACCCAGGCTGCCGCCGCCGGGGACGGGTCCTCCCAGATCATCTCATAGGACTGGGCCCACCCGTTCGCGGTCTCGTTGATGGACCCGATGAAGCTCGAGGTGGCCCCGTCGGGACGGGTGATCACGCCCGCCTTCCCGTGCAGGAACGGGGCGTTGTCGCGCGAGACGACCCGGATCTCCACGTTGCCGGCGGTCAGAAGCTCATGCAGACGCCGCCAGCGGGGCCGCTCGAGGAGCGCATCGATCTCGTCCCCCTGCTCGTGCCACCGCTCCACCTGCGCTTGGTCCCGGGCCTTCTGGCTCAGGGTCGCCGCGGTTAGGTCGCGCGGGTCCAGGTCCGCGTTGCAGACGATTCGGACCTGGCCGATCGTGCTGATCTCCTCGTGGATCAGGTCGAAGATGGAGGAGCGGAAGTACCCCGCGATCCGGTCATAGGCCTCCGCCCCCTTCAGCCTATCCTTCAGAAAGACGTGAGAGAGGCGCTGGGTGCGGGAGGAAAAGCGGGAGATCAGGTCCGGCACGGCGCGGGCCTCCTCATCAGATCCGCTCCGTCTGGATCGCTGTCCCGAGGATCCGGGCCGCGCTCGCCTCCTCCGGATCTGTCCGCTCCCGCTTCGCGGCCACATAGGCCACGAGCTGGCGCAAAGTGTCCCGCTTCCGCAGGTAGTCCGGGATCAGGTCGCGCAGCTCCTCGAGCACGTCCTCTACTTCGTCCCCCTTGCCGACGCGCCAGACCCCGCGCAGGGCGAGCCGGACGATGCTGTCCCGGCCGAACTGGACCCCCTCCGCCATGGCGCTGCGGCCGAGCCCTTTGGCGGTCTTGAGCCTCGCGTTGTTCGGGGTCTTCGACGCCATCAGGTCGTCATAGTCCCCGACCCGGAACGCCTTGGCGAAGTTCTGGAACTGGTCCAGCTTCGCCTCCCCCACTTCCTCAATGTCCATCATCTTGAGATAGAACCGCTCCGCCCCGTTCAGCTCGAGCCATAGCTCCCGCTCCAGCCCGTCCGGGACCAGGAACTCGTTGGCGGTCTGGACCGCGAACTCGGTCAGGTCATCGACGAGGGTCTTCTCCCCCTTCCTGCGGGGGCGCAGCGCCTCACGAGTCATGTCGACCCCGTCGATCTTCGTGTAGGCGGTCAGGACCCGCAGCGCAGCCGCGTAGCCGGCCATCTGAAGATCCGCGTCGTTAAAGATGTTCTCGCCCCGCGCCGCGTCCATGTGGTCGTTGAGCCCGATCATGTCCTTGATCTGGCGCTCCACCTCGTCCCGGATTTCATGGACAATCTCGTCCTGGTACCCCGACTGCACGCCCCGGCGCTTCTTGAGGACGATCATGTGGGTCCCCTGGACGTAGCCGCCCTTCTTCAGCTCGGTCATGTTCTCGGTGGAGACGTACCAGTCCTGAACGACCTGAAGGCCCGCGCCCCAGAAGATCTGGGCCATATCCGACCAGGTCTTGGTGTCCTGGTGGGTAAACTGGACGATCTGAATACCATGATCGACCATATGGTTGGTCATGGCCGCATATGTCTCCACCATGGCCGCCTTGAAGGGCTGCCCGTCCCCCTTGATCGCCACGCTCCGCCGCGAGTCCCAAATCCACTCGTCGAACGGTGCGGGCGGGTTCTTCCGGAGCCAGGCGATGAAGAACTCCGTGATTTCATCGTACTGGATGGCGTCCGCATAGGGGGGATCTGTCAGGAAAATGTCCATCTCCTCCCCGATCTCGTTGGACGGGGCGTTCCTCACATGTCCCGTAACCGGACCTGTGCAGAAATACTTCGGAACGAGAAGCCGCTTCGCGGCCGTGAAGCCGCGAACCGGGTAGTTCTGCATCGTGTTGATAGCCTGGTTGGTGAAGGTATGGTTCGCCGCCTCCTCACCGGAATGCCAGTCAACCGTTCTCGCCATGCGGTTGGCGAAGATGGCGATGTTCAGGAAGTGCTTCGGGTCCGCCTTGTAGCGTGCGGTCACCATGCTCCCAAGGAGAAGGCCCCTCGGCGTGTAAAGATGATGCCAATGGGTCCAGCCCCGCTCTCGGATCGGCTGGCTCGTATTATAACCCGGTTCGATCTCCATATCCGGGACGAGCCCGGCCTCCTGCCAGGCGGAGAGGTTTTTTTCGACAATTTCCTCGACGAGACGCTCCCGATCGAGATCAGCCTCGGTCGGTGCCGCGAACCAGGTCCGGGGGTTCGCCTTCCCTTTCGCCAGATCCTTCGCGTCCATCCACTGGATCGCGTAGAGTCGCTCCTGCCAGATGTCATCCGGCCGTGGCTTGAAGTCAGACTTCTCCCACAGCCTCAGGCGGTTCCGGTTCGTCCCGTTGTCATCCTTGTGATCGCCCCGGATTTCCTTGATCGAGACCCCAAGCTCGTCATCAAGGAGCGGATGGAACAGGCGACCGCTACGAGAGGTGCCGAGATCGGCTTCACGCATCTCCTCGGTCGATGCGCCCATGACGATGTCGAAGTCGTACCGCTTCGCCTCATGGTTGGGGACCAGCTTCGCAACCACGTTCCTGCGTCGGGAGATGACGAACGAGGGGACCACCGGAACCATATAACCTGTCCGGGGACAGCGGGTCTCCAGGCAGTACAGATAGACCTTCGCCCGGTTCCCATCTTCGTCGTGTTCGATCCCAAGCTTCCGTATCTCTCGGTCGATCTCCTGGACGAGACGCTCTTGGTCAGCGGACATCTCGTCCTGCGTGGCCTGATCCACCCCGACGATGTTGAAACTACCCCAGGTCAGCATGCAGGCGACCGGGTTCAGGTCCGAGGCATAGGCGTCACAACCTATGCGAGCCGCTTCAAACGGGATCTGTCCGGACCCTGAGAAGGTGTCCGCAACCTTAGGGCGTCGACCGAAGCGCATGATCCCAAGCTGCTCGACCAGCTCTGGGATAGAAGATGCGCTTGTTTCGAGATGGTCGTTCACCTTGCCCCATATCCCCTGCAAAAGCTCTGCCTCTGGGATCTCCTCGGGTCGTTTGACCTTTTCAAGGCGCTCCGCGTAAGGGAGGGTCATGAAGGCGCGCGTGATAAGGCGTTCGCGTTCCGCTTCGGGGAGGTCTTCCCGCCAGCGCCAGCTCCGATGCTTCGCTTCCACAAAGGGGAGGGCATCGCCCTGAAGTGTCTCCGCGAAAAGCTTGGGGTCCCCTTCCGGGTAGCCCCCCGCTGCGATCGTCCGGAGGTCCCGTGCCACATGACCGGGCAGGTCATCGGCAGCGGGCGTCTGAAGAAGATGTTCGGCCGCGAGACGATGAGTGTCCCCATCTGGTGATACGATCCAGGCGTAATCCTTGCAGGTCGCCACAGACCTGGCGTGCTCCGGGAAGAGCTTCGCGAACGCGGTTGGGCCGCTCGTGAAGCGGCGCCCGAACGTCTCGTCGGCCATCCCCATCAGCGTCTCAAAAATCTCGACGTCCCGCTCCAGGTCTTCGGTCGCCGGCATTAGGGCCCCTAGCACACAGGCCCGGTTTAGTACGAGCATCTTCCGGCCCTTCCAGTAGGAGCCCAAGGCCGTAAGGGTCTGGCCGAGGTTCGCCTTCCTCTCCTTCTGGGTCTCCGCCGAGATCTTCGCCGTCGGCCACGCCTTCTCGATTAGGGACGGGGCGTCCCGCAGGCTGAACGGCACAACTGCGGTCTTCTCGGGGGTGGTCACGGTCATCATGAATCCTTAGAACTTGCTGAACAGGTCAGGGGTCTTCTCGGCTGGGGTCGCCGGGCGCGGACGGCGAGCGGTCTTAGGCCCCTCCTCCCCGGCCCGGATCAGCGCGTGCCGGATCGCTATCCGCCACCCGGTCTTAGGGCTGTCCCACTCCCCCCCGTCCTTGTCGATCTGCTGGAAAAGCCACCAGAGCTCCTCCGGCCGGTGCGAGGACCAGCGGGTGAAGGCGATCGCCGCCTCGTCCGGGGTCGCGTCCTCGATCGCCCAGGCGAGCACACAGAGCTCGCGTCCGAGAATCCGCTCCACCCGGTTGTCCCCGGTGTTGAACCGGGACGCCTTGAGATCCTTCTCCTTCAGGCGCCGGTTCAGGTGCCCCTTCACCCCGTCCGCCACCTGCCGCCAGGTGTCGCGCGGGATCGCGGTCCGGCAGAGCCGCTGCGCCGCGGTTCCCACCCCGGCCGCGCCGAAGTCCTCCCAGATCTCGACCGAGTCCGCCCTGCCGGCCGGGATCCGGACCAGGAACTGGTGCGGGAGAGGGTCGTCAGGGACCCCGAACCCGTGGGTGATCGGTTTGTCCGCCATCAGGCCTCCTGCTCCACGTCCTCGACCGGGATGTCGATCCCGACCTGGGTCGCGAAGTCCTTCAACGTATACCCGTCCGGGAAGTCCGCCTCCCGGAACCGGAGCTGCACCTCCGCGTCCGGCTGCCCAAGCGCGCCGCGCAGCCCGTCGATCATCGTCTCGATGTCCTGCCCAGTCAGTGCGACGTCCCCGCCGCTGCGGACCCGTAGGCTCCGCTCCCCCTCGCCGACGGTGACGCTGATCCCGTGGAACCGGACGCTCTCCTTCCCCTTAGCCGCCCGAACAACCCGGAGCACCTCCCCCTTGGAGGCAAACTGGAAGTCTCGTTTCGCCTTGGCGGGGCGCTCATTGTTGATGGTCCGCTGCGCGCCGACCGCGTCGAAGGTGAAGGTCCGCTGCGCGGACACACCCCCCTTCACCGCGTAGACGTAGAGGGTGGCCTTCTGGTGCCCGTCAATCTCGATTGGGCCCCGGTCGTAGACGGTGCCGTCCTTCGGGTTGATGCCGGTCGTGTTCCAGCGCAGCTCCGCCTCCGGCCGCGCTGCAAGGGTCACCTGCCACATGCCGGCGTTGTCGCGCCGCTCATGGGTGATCGTGATGGAACCGGCCCACCGGTAAGGCTCGCTCACCTCGCCGGTGTCCGGGTTGCGGGCCTGGAACCAGAGCTCCACCTCGGTGGTTCGGTAGGTCCGGTCCGTAATCACCTCACCCGTGTCCAAACCCTCTCGGTTGAAGGCGACCAGCACCTCCGGCACCTTCCCGGCGTTCGAGACGGCAAGCTCCAGCTCGCTCTCCCCGGTCGTCTCGTCCCCGCCGATCCGGGTGACCCGGATCAGGGGCTGCGGAGGGGGCGGGTTCTTGTCCACGTACCCGTTCTCCTCGACCCAGCGGCCCTCCGCCAAGGCGGCCGCCTTGATCTCTTCCATCCCCTTCGGGGGGAGCCAGATCCAGCGCGGGTTCGAAGCGGCCCGTTCGAGCACGTCCGACCAGCGGGTCCGGGACTGTCCCTCCGGGAAGAGCTGGTCCTCGCAGCGCTGGATCAGTCCGTCCATCCGTTCCGGATCCAGCTCGACGAGCTTTTTCGCCCCGCCGCCGGCCAAGGCCGCCTCGACGGCCTTCTCTCCTTGGATCACCCCTCGCTCTTGGAAGTGGCCGAGGTCGATGCGGGCGCTCTTCAGTTCCTTCGTCTGCGGGTACCAAACCGCGTTGAAGAGGCTCTTCACGGTGGAGTTGAACCCGATCTCGGTCGTCTCCTGCTCCGTCTCGATCTCCTTCTGGTGCCGGGGCGTGTCCGTCACGATCGTCTTGACAGCGGCGATCGCGAGGAGGCGGCGGACGCTGTCCTCCGCGCTCGCCATCTTGGACCCGTCCCCTGCGACCACGCAGAACGCATTCTTGTAGACCACGTCGTTGAAGAACCGGGCCGCGGCGGTGGGTGGGGACTTCGCGTCCGGCGAGAGGACCAAGCAGGTCCGCTTGGACGGAGTCAGGTTCACGTCATCGACCCGTGGGAGCACAACCAGCTCCGAGTAAGCGAGCTTGTTCATGGGCCGAAAGATGTCCGTCAGGCGCCGCCGCATCTCCTCGTCGACCCGGTCCTGCGGGATTTTCCCGACCTTGTCCTCGATCTGTTTTCGGACGTTGGCGATGTCGGAGAAGTACCACCTGTCCCCGTCCCGGTTGTGCAGGTACCAGCACCGGTCACGGAGCTGGTCGAACGCTTCGATGAACCGGGTCGGCTCCTTGCCGGGGGCGACCAGGTACTCGACCACCGTGTCCCGCGGCAGGCCCCGGATCCCGTCCGTGTTGTCCGACAGGGAAGAGATGAACAGCAGCGTCGCCATTTGGGACGCGGCCCGATCGTTCCGGTCCCCGTCGATCGCCTGAGCGTGGGCGGACCTGTCGGTGTCATAGACGTCGCTCGCGAGAGCGGATTCTAGGGACCGCTCGATCTCCTTCACTTGGTCCCGGGTCTCCTGGTCGGAGAAGTCGAGGAACTGCGCCCCGATCAGGAATACCTCCTCCTGATCCTTGTTCGCCCAGACCCCGCGCATCAGGTTTGCGGTGAACTGGATCAGGCCCCGGGTCTGACGGAACTTCTCGTTCTCTTTAAAGAGGGAGAGGATGTCCTTGTAGCTCGGGTGGAACGGGTAAGAGCCTACGATCTCGTCCGCCATCTGCTCGGAGGATTTTGCGAGCGCCCGCCCCCGAACCGCCTCCTGGTAGGTGGCGAGGTAAGCCTTGGCGACCCGGTCCACCTCATCGCCATCCGGATCGGGCAGCTTGGTGAACAGGCGCTTCCTGAGGATGTCGTAGATCTCCCCCGTGTTCAGATCGACCGGTGTGATCGACTTCGCGCCGCGGCTCGTCTCCTTCTGGAGGTCCGCGAGCTGGCCGCCCAGGACCCGGCGGGCCTCGTCATAGGCGGCGTCTAAGGAGGCGACCACAACCACGCAGCGCTTGAGCTTCATCGCGGCAGAGAACAGGTTGGCGATCGAGTATTTTAGGAGGTCGAGCAGCGTCCCCTGACCGATCGTCTTCGTGTGCGCCATGGCAAGGTACGGGGGGAGCTCGTCGAGCATGATCAAAGTGGGCCGGTCACCGATTAGCCGGATCCAGTTCCCCTCGCTCATCTCCTTCGGCCCGTTGACCCAGTGGTCCCGGAACGCGTCTGCTCGGCCGAGCTGCTCAGCGATGTCCCCCCAGATGAAGTTCCGGACGTCTCGTCCATTCACAGCAGCGATCGCAGCAGGCTCGTCGCTCATCCCGGCGGTGATAGTATTGGGGAGCTGGTCCTTGAGCTCGGGGAAGCGAGCTAGGAGGCCTAGAGCAATCATATTGTGAGTCTTGCCGCCGCCCATCGCTTGGCGGAGTTCGAAGACAGCCTGCTGGCTCTGCCCGGCGAGTCGTCTCAAGGCACCGCGCAGGAACTCGGACATCCCACTGGTCACATGGTTCCGGGCGTAGAAAGTACGCGCGGTGGCCAAGTCCGCCTCGGTGATGGAGGAGAGGTGCTCCACCTGCTCGGACCGGCTCATCGAAAAGACGTCCGGGCTGATGTCGCAGATCGATGTGACCAGAGGAATGTTGTATCCTGAACTCATGAGTGCCCCTCAACCTATTGTTTCTTCTTACCCGTTGGTGACCTCTCAGACCTTCCTTCGGCGCTAACGGAAGCTCTCTGGGTCACCAAGCCAGCGATTGTCTCGCGGTTCAGCAGTACAATTTGCTGATCCTGCGGCCTCCTCGCGGCCGGATCGGTATCAAGCCCAAGTCGTCGGAGAGCGTAGTAGAGAAGTGCGCATCGGACCTTGATCTTCGTCTTACCGCCTTGCATGCCATAGTCGAGCGCTATGACCTTCGCCTGCGTTTCCGAGAGGTCGCGGTGGGGGCCGACCTCCAGCGTGACCTCAGAATGCCAGTCGCGATCATCGTCGGCAGACGCTACGCTCTCGCGCGATCCGCGGATCTCGAGAACCCGTGATAGCAGAAAATCCTTGAAGCAATCATCGGTCAGGCAGAACGCCCGCGTGTGCCATCGGAATCCGTCGAACGCGATGGCATGGGGTGCGATCCAGCGCCAGCGGTGTTCAGGCTGGGAGAGCGACTGGTACTTGACCTCAATTGCTTCTGATCGGCGAATTGCGGCGACCACCGAACGCAGGGTCTGAGCATTCACGCCCCGCACAGGGGTCGGTGCGGCATCGTAGGACGGAAATTGGCCGATCCAGGCATCAGCCCGGTCGGGGATGCCGTCGGCGACGGAACGAAGTTGAGAGAGGTAACGGCTGGCGTCTGGCTTTAGAAACAGGGGATCGAACTTGCTGCCTCGGATGTAGGTTCGAGCACTCTTGTCGTAGATCATGTTGTCCGGAGCCATGCCGATGTAGCGATTCAGGTCGGTGGACGCTTGGTTCACCGAAACGCCGAACGCTTCCATCAGATCGCCCCGATTCACATGTCCCTCCCAAAACAGGCGAAACTCGATGAATTCGAGCCGTCGCTCGACGCCCCACCGAAGATCAGCCTTCTCTGTTCCCACCATGCACTCCCAGTGACATGATCCGTCATAAAACTAGGCGAGCCCAGTTTCTAGACTACCGACCAAACTATCCAAGAAGCGGGGCGGGTGCAATCGAAATTGGTAGGGTTTACATGTGAAACAGCACGCAGGTAGGACCCCAAGAGTTCTCATGCTCTCAGCAGGTTACTGTGCCGATGGGCGTCGAGACCCGCTGCCGATTTACATCAGAGAGGATGAGAACCTGAAAGCAACGTAGGGAGCTCTACACGTTAATGCCCGATGAACGGCGCCACAGGTCTGTGCATCTACTCCCTTATTGCAAGATCTTGATCAGAACAGCGGGAGCTGGATGCGCCCACCATCGTCGGCATAGGTTTTCGCAGCGCGCAGCGCAGCGTCTTGAGCGCCGGCCATCTTCCGTGCACTTCCGGAACGGACCTGCTCACCAGCAACGGTGACGGTCCAGCTCCACAGATCCGGCCCCCGCCAGACCACCGCCAGATCGCACCCGTACATTCGCGTCACCGCGTGCCGTGTCGTCCAGGTCGTTGTCGTTGGCATATCGGCCCTCCACAAGCTTCGGCTTGCTGTACCACAAGACGATGGACACCAGCGAGCGCCGGTCCGGAGCATTATGATGCCGATAACCGCTTCATAACCCGCGGGCATCGCCGCCAGTGAGGCGACAATGGCCCTACCGGGGTCACTATACGGGAGTGCAAAAATTTGTCCGGGATGTAGAAATACAATGGGAACTTACATTCGGATACCCATAGCATTTTAGCGGCTGCGGCATTGTCACTGAGGATCAGCGGCTGTAACCGCCTGCGCTTCAGCGACATTCACGGTTCTACGAGCCGACTTACGTCGTAGACCACGCCCACGTCGCAGAGGTCCACTCTCCCCGCGCTTTCGCCTCGTCACCGAGGCCGGTTCGGAAATGCCTTTCCCTACCAGCTCTATGGCCTGCAATCGGATGATCCGAGCTGCGGCGTGATCCCGGTCATGAACCGCCCCGCACCCACCGCACGTCCAAACCCGAACCTTCAGGTCCAACCGCTTATGTACGGTTCCGCAATCAGGGCAGACTCCTGTGCTGCGCATCCAGCGGTCCAACTGTGTGAAAGCCCGGCCCCGCCAGTCCGCCTTATAGCAGCACTGACGGATCAGCTTGCTTATTCCGCCATCCGCTACGCTCTTAGCAAGACGGTAGTTGCAGGCCATGGAATGCACGTCTAAGTCCTCCAGCCCAATCACACCGGCCTTGGCTGTCAGTCGGTGGGAGAGCTGATGCAGGAAGTTCTCTCGCTGATTCGCCACTCGGCGATGCGTGCGAGCAAGCTTGACTATCTGGCGCTTACGCCGGGCTGATTCCTTGATGGCACGGCTCATCTGCCGATGCCGCCGCTTCAACTTCTTTTCCGCTTTCCGCAAGTAGCGCGGCGGATCGACCTCGTGGATAGCAGTTCCGTCGTCCCAAGTGAGGAAGTGAGAGAAACCGAGATCTCCGCCAATTGCATCCACCTCCGGAGGGCGTCCGTCCCACGGGGCCACCGCCTCGAAACGCACGGAGAGAAACCATTGATCAGCTCGTTGCGACAGAGTGGCAGACAGGATCCTGCCCTTGGGCCAACGCCCACCCCGAGCTTTGAGGTCACCGAGCTTGGATACTGAGATTGCTCCACGTGCTTTGTGCGGTACGTCCAGGCGCGGCTCATGGATTCTAATGGATTGGCTCGACAGATACACATCGCCATAGCTATCCCGCTTTTTCCTGAAGGTCGGAAATCCGCGGGCCTTACCCCCGAGCCTCTTCCCAGCGCGCAGGGCCTTACGGTCAGCTAGCGCGTTGCGAAGCGCCAGATCGTAGCTGCGGGACACATCGACGAGCGAAATGGCTGGCGCGCTGGTCAGCCACTCACAGCCCTCCACGCGCTTCATGTCAGGCAAGAAAGCAGAGAGTTCTTTGTGGAAAGCAAACTGCTTTCGCGAAGCGTAGAGACTCTGGTTGTAGGCGACAAACTGGTTCCAGACCCACCGGCATGTTCCGATCCATTGGCGCAGTTTAACTTGCTGATCTTTGGTCGGATAGACGCGAAGGAAAACTGCTTGCGCGACATCTCTTCCGATAGAGGTTTGCCTAGCATGTTCGAGGGAAAGGACGCTAAATGGTGCGGACATTCCAGTATCCGATAATGTTGTAATTAAAAATTCTGGCAACAATCCTCTTACAAATAATACGTTTGGCAAGAAACTCGTTAAGGATGCGCATAACGTTGAGTTAAAAATATAAACACATGTCCAATAGATTTGCACGGCAATTTTGTGTCTATTCTCTACAAATAAGAAACTCTATAAAGTAGTATCTATATCGGCCGCGCAGAAGCCAATAAGGCGTTGTTGGTCAGCGCTTGAGATTTTCGTCTTCTTGCATTTTCCGCTTCGAGCACGGCAACTTCATTCTTTGATGACCCACACCACCCGCTCCGGCTTTGTGCGGAAATCAACCACTTCGATCCGCCCCGAGGGGTATTCCCGCTTCAACAGCTCTGACGGAATGTCCTCCTCCCAATAGGTGATTGGGCGGCCGGCGGCCAGATGGGAGCGAGCCTCCTCGCCATCGTCAAAGGCGATCTCGGCGTCGAAGACCTCCATGAACGCGGCCTCCTCCTCCTCGGACATAAACTCAAGGTTCTCGAGGCTCAGCGCTTTGCTCATGATCCGGCTCCTGGTCAGGTGAGGTCGTTCAGGTCCACGCGCAGAGCCCCAGCAATGCGCTTGAGAACATCAACCGATCCGGTCCGCGTCCCGCTCTCGATCTGTGAAACATAGGACTGCTTGAGGCCAGCGGCCTGGGCGAGCTGGCTCTGCGTGATGCCGCGGTGCTCGCGGAACACCTTCACCGGGTGCTCCCCATCCAACAGGCGCCCCGCCACCTCATCGGGAAAGGTTTCGGGCGCCGCCTCCTTGTAGGCCTCGTAGGCCTGGATCGCTGTGGCCTCGTCGGCGGCCTCCAGCAGGCGCTCATACTCGGCGATGGGCAGCACGGCGAACATCGCCCTGCCCTGGCTGTCACGGAGGATTTTCGCCGAACTGACCATCGATGTCCCTCTCATTCCCCCACCGATCACGATCACCGCCTCGTCCTCAATGGTAGAGACGACCCGCCAGTCCCCGACGCCAGGACGCCAGGACGCCAGGACGCCAGGACGCCAGCATATAGCCAATCTGGTTCATAACAAAAACATGGCATTTTGCTATGTTGGCAGCAACGGGAACAGGACAGGATACGCCAGGATCAATGGCTATCGATAATCTGGCGGGTTGCTATAAGCAGCTCCTCCTGAGTCTGCCGGATGCGGTCCAGCAAGTCCGTCACCTCCGCCCGATCCGGGTAGCCAGGTACAAAGCGGTCCTCCTTCGACAACCACAGCTTCAGCAAGCCACCCAATCGGCCCTGGTCCGCGTTGACTCGGGACAGTGTCGCAACTTGCTGCAGGTCAACCACGCTCTTGATCGTGGCTCCCAGGCCGGCCGACAGAAGAAACTCGGACACCGGCAGACCGGCTGATGCGGCCAGTGATTCCAACTCGGCACGTTCGTCGGGAAAGGGCCTCACCTTCAGATAGGGTTGGGTCCGGCGTGCGCGGTTGATTTGCGCGCGCTCCGGATCAGGCCGTTGGGGTGACGGGGCCGGCAGCGCTGCGCCAAGCCCTGCCGTCAAGAGGAACGCGGACAAGGACAAGCCGGCGGCCTCAGCCTTCTGGCGCAAAATCTTACGCTCATCCGGCAAGGCGCGAACCTTGATCGGAGATTGGTCCCGGCGGGTCGGCGTCTCGGTCTCGGTGTCGTTCATCATGCACACCCATAGTGGGACTGGCGGAGCCGACGATACAGGCGGAGCCTGTCTGCCTCGCAGAGCAGGACGCCGTTGAGCCGCAGGCGAATAAGGCAGTAATGTGGGCCCACAGGGGACCACATTACCCATCCTGCCCGCCAAAACCGTGAAAATTCCTGCAACTTTCCGCAACTTCCTGCAACAAAGTGAAATTTCATGCAACTCATTGATATCGCTTGCAGATTAGCCTTGCCGCCTGTTCGATAGGCTGATTTGGACCACCAGAGAGCCACGCCGCCCCTCAGGGCCGGATGCGCTCGATCTCGTCCAAGCTGATCCGGTCCCCACGACGGTGGTAGAGTTGGGGCGGGTGGAGGCATGGTTGGGCAGGACGGCGGCGGTCTCCAGCGTGCCGCCGTTGGCCAAGTAGGGGAGAGACAGAACAGCTGGACATTCCCTTCCCAGCACCTCTGGTCAGGCTTTCTTGCCGGTCCGCCGCGGCGCGATCACGACGCCGATCCGGCTGCGTGACGTCCGCCCCACCCCGCTGTCCTCGGCGAAGTCGCGCCAGCGGTCCACCGCGCCGCGCACCTGGTCAATGATGCTGCTGACCTCGGCCGGCGGAATGGAGAACTCCGCCGCCATCGCCCGCAGGTGCCGCTCGCCCGGAGCTCGCCCTTCGCCCAGGATAGCGGTGGAATGCTCGCCTCCGGGGCCGTCCGCATAGGTCAGGTCGTAGGCCGGCGCCAGCGACCAGCTGCCCGTCCGGTCCATCAGATAGGCGAACTGGCGGCCGTGATCATCCCGATTGTGGGCGAACAGGTTGAAGGCGGCGCGCCGGAACATCTCGACCACCTGCCGATGATCCTTGGTGAGCTGGAAGGTGAGGATCATCAGCGTCTTGTAGTCCAGGCTCGGCTGCCGGAAGTCGGCATGGAGGTGACCACAGGCGGAGTGAAGGTGGAGCCGGCCGGCCGGACCGACACGGTCGAACCGCTGCGCTGCGAAGTAGGCGGGCGTCTTCGGGCTTCCGCTCGGCAGCAGGCGGGTGGGCGGCAGGGTCAGACCGGCGGCGCGCGCCATCTCGGCATAAGCCTGCTCGATCGGACCGATGTCCGCCGGATCCTCCTTGCCGCGGAACTTCACCAGCCAGTGCGACCAGCCCTCCGGCGCCACCAGGGCGCCATGGATCAGATCGCCGCTCTGATCGTCGCGGCAAACCACCGCCTTCGGCCGGGCGCCGCCGGGGGAGCCGCCCACCCGCAGCAAGGTGGGGAAGAGCGCCTCGGGCACCCCTTTGAGCACTTGCCGGCTCTGCGCGGCGATCTGGTCGAGATCGATGGTGCCAGTGTCCACGGGCTCTTCGGTCTCCGGCCGGTAGACCAGGGCGCCCATCGCCCATTCTCCCATGCAGGCCAGCATGTCGAGGGGCGTCAGCGAGAGGGGATTGATCTTGCTGGCGGCGGCCCGGCGATGAATCAGCAACCGCCCCCACCCGTCGGGCAGGCTGTCGTCGAACACACCATGAAGGCCGGAGAACGGCGCGTCCGGCCCTTGCAGAACGCCTGGGCGCGGGGTCCGCAGGAACCAGGATAGGACTCGGCCGGAGGCGAGGAAGGCGTCGTCGAATTCGACATAGGTTTTCCCGTCGCGGCTGGCGAGACGGCCGACGGGCTCCTCGTCACCCTCTCCCCAGCGCAGTGACACCGCCAGAACACCGACGTGCTTCATATAGTCGCCGTCCGGCGCTTGCCCCGCTGGCGCTTCGGCCGGTCGATCACCTCATCAAGGCTGCGGAACTCCGGTTCCGGGAACAGCGCGCCGAACGCCTCGATTGCGTCGAGCACGACGGCGACGCGGATCAGCGCATCGAACGCCAGCTTGCCGCTGGCCTCGAACCGCCGCAGCGTCCAGATGTTCACCCCGCTGCGGTCGGCGACCTCCTGCTGGGTGAGCCCAAGGGCGACCCGGCGGGCGCGAACCCGCGCGGCCACGCTCCGCGCCACATCCCCAGGGGCCATGAGACTGAGTGGGATCATCAGGCAACTTATTCCGGTGAGTGCGCTCTAAATTGGAGTATGATCCAATTTATTGTCGGACACAAGGCGGTGTCCGCTCAAAGTGGCCTGCAGTGAACCGTGCCGACCCAACCTCCTGAAGGGGCCGCTGTGTCGGCCTCGAACCAGTCCAGCCAGCATCCCCAGGATCTGCCGGATACGCTCCACCTCGTCCAAGCTGATCCGGTCGCTGTGGCAGTCGTAGAGCTGGGTCGTTGGACGCTGATCCACACCCGCTCTAGAGTTGGTCAAGATTGACCAACTGCGCCACGCGCGTTACCGTTGGTCAATCTTGACCAAGGAGATGTGTCATGGACTCCGTCAACCTGTATGAGGCCAAGACCAACCTGTCGCAGTTGGTCGACCGCGCCGCCGCCGGCGAAGAGATCGTCATCGCCAAGGCTGGCCGGCCGATGGCCCGTCTGGTTCCGCTGCGCCGTCGGACGACACCGCGGCCGCTCGGCCTGTTGAAGGGCGAGGTGGTCCTTGGCGACGATTTCGACTCCCCGCTGCCGGAAAGCATGGCGCGGGCCTTCAGAGGTGAAGAGCCGTGAGACTGCTGATCGACACCCACATCTTCGTCTGGATGAGCAGCCAGCCCGAACGCTTGTCTCCGGCCGCCGCTGCCGCGGTGGTCGACCCTGACAACGAGGTTTTCCTCAGCGCCATCAGCGTCTGGGAGATTTCGATCAAACGTGCCCTGGGTCGGCTGCCGTTTCCCCTCGAGCGGCTGGACGCCCTGCTGACGGAGATGGGGATCGAGAGGCTCGATTTGACAGCTGCCCATGGCATCGCCGCGGGCGGCTTGCCACGCCACCATGACGATCCGTTCGATCGCGCCTTGGTGGGGCAGGCGCAGATCGAGGGGATGACGCTTGTGTCGGCTGATGAGGCTGTTGCCCGCTATGGGGTGCCGGTGATCGCGTAATTGCGATGTAGGCAGATTCAGAGGCTGGCCGAGCTTGGGCGCCGATCCACGAGAACACCGCGCATCCCAAAGCAGACAAATTTTTTACCTTTCACCAAGCAAAACTAGTGCCTATGCGGGGATCGTTTCGATCCCCATGAATGCTAAGAGGACTCGGACGAAACATGGCGAAGCTGATCCTGCAGCGGTCTCGGCTCGGTGCAATCTCAGCCCTCACCCTTGCCTTCGCAACGGTTACGGGCTGCGTTACGGCTGATGATCGTTTGGCCGGACGCGCTGGACAGGGAGCGGCAGCACAGAACGAGGACGTCACCGCCTGTCTCAAAGCTGAGACCTTCTACGCAACCCAACAACGATGCGGCCCGAACTCACGTTTCGCATCTAAAGCGGCCATGCAAGCCGGCCGCGAGAAATACGAGGACTATTTCAGGGACCCAAGTCCGGATGTTCGCCTCATCCGGGCAGTGATTGCCATGGAATATGAAAAAGCAAAGGCATCTATCAAGGATGGTGCCAACGTGAACCGAGTTCACTCAGGTGAAGATGTTGGACTCACATTCCCAGCACTTCCAATTGACCAAGCCGCATCCAATCTTGACCTAAATATGGTTCATCTACTTTTGGATGCTGGAGCAAATCCCAACACTCAGCGTAAACCCTCTGAACCATCACTCTTGGTAGGCAATATTCTCACCCAAATTGCGACGACTATGCCTAACAAGGAGTTGAATCAAAAGAGAAAACAGGACGGGCTCAAGATTTTGGAAGCAGTTCTGAAAGCGGGCTACAAGGTCACTGTATTTGATCTAGAGGCGGCACAGAATTTGGGTCAGCGCAAGTGGGGCCCGCCCCACGAGCCCAACGACAGATACCTACCGGAAGCATACAGGCTCGTTCTGGCTTCGACCCCTCCCACCATTCACGAGCAGCTAGCCGCCAGGAAAGCGGCATTTGAAACGGCTGACCGTAAGCGCGACGAGGATTACGCAGCGACGGTTCAGCGAAAGCAGCAAGAGCAGGCGAGTGCCCGCGACGCACATGTCCGAAGCGTCAGCCGAGTTGGGCAGAAGGTTTGTCAGTCTGCCATGTTTACAGGGGATGGCCGTAGCCTCAAGGCCACGGTTATCGGCTACACCGAACGCGAGACTGACGGGCGGGTACAGATCCGCATGCGTGGGACGGATCCGTATATTCCAGGTGTGCTCATTTTCAAAGACGCGCCTCTGCAACCGGATCAGCTGATCTGGGACGACCCTATCAACTGGAATGCATGTTAGCCGCCTCTAAGCACTGCAGGGCTCTCCTCAAATCCGGATACGTTCCACCTCGTCCAGGCTGACCCGATCCCTGCGGCGGTCGTAGAGCTGGGTGGTGCGGGTGGAGGCGTGGTTGGCCATCGCGGCGGCGGTTTCCAGCGTGCCGCCGTTGGCCAAGTAGGCGGTGATGCCGGTGGCGCGGAAGCTGTGGCAGCCGAGCGGCGTCTCGATACCGGCAGCGGCGGCCCGCCGGCGCACCATGGCGTGGGCACTCGCCTGCGGCAGCGGCCGGTCGGACAGTCGGCCGGTGCCGCGGCCGATCGTCCGGAACAGCGGCTCTTTGGGATCGTCCCGCAAGCTGGCGCCGTCCAGGTAGGCCTCCAGAGACTCCTCAAGCGCGTGATGGCAGGGCAGCGCGTGGGCCTTGCCGCCCTTCTCGCGCAGCCGCACCCACAGCCGGCGGTTCTGGGGATAGACGTCCTCCACCCGCATGGCCAGAGCGGCGCCAACCCGGGCGAAGCTGTAGACCATCAGCCCGATCAGCGCCCGGTCGCGCAGGCCAATCACGGTCCTCCCATCGATGCTGTCGAGCAGCGCCCGCGCCTCGGCCGGATCCAGCACCGGGGTTTTGCCCACCCGTACGACATGGCGCGGCCCCCGCACCGAGGCGGCCGGGTTCACCGCCACCACTTGGCCCACCACCAGCCAGTCGAACAGGTGCCGCACCGCCGCCAGACGCTGCTTGGCCGTCGGGGCCGTGTGGCTGCGCGTCAGCCCCTCGATCCAGGTCGCAACGTGCAACGGCTGCACCGCGGCGAGCGACGGCACCCCGGCGGCCTCGCACCAAACCAGGAACTCGCTGGCGGCTCGCACGTAAGCCCGCCGGGTGTGCGGGTTGCGGATCTCGGCCGCGAAAAACTCCAGAAACCGGACACTCGCCCGCTCGCCAGCAGCGGCGACCAAGGAAGGCAAAACCAGCGAGGAGACAGGAACGAGTGTCGTCATAGGGCAATCAGTCCGGCAGGGAGCGTCACAGGTGACGGTCGCGCTTCGAAGGCACAGAACGCGCAATGCTGTCGGCAGCGCTGATTTCGTGCGAAGGTGCAAACGTATTGTACACCCTTCACCACCGGGGGGACCCTGGTCCATGGATCAGCGCTCCAGACCGTCCACGCCTCTTGCCACGCTCACGAAGGCGCTTGCGCAGATCTCACGGGCCCGGAGCACAGACGACGTCGTCGCGACCATCCGTGCCTGCGCGAGGTCTCTGATCGGCTGCGAAGGCATCTCCGTCGTCCTGAAAGAGGGCAGCCTCTGCCATTATGTGGAGGAGGACGCGATTGGTCCGCTCTGGAAGGGGCAGAAATTTCCCGCCTCCGCCTGCATCAGCGGATGGGCGATGATCAATCGGAAAACGGCTGTCATTCCTGATGTCGCGGTGGATGATCGCATCCCACACGAGATCTACAGCGACACCTTCGTGCGCGCGGTCGCAATGGCGCCGGTCCGTATCGATGATCCCATCGCGGCAATCGGGGCTTACTGGTCACAGCCCTACACGCCGGACGCTTGGGAAGTGGAGACGCTTGAGGCACTTGCGGACGCCGCCGCGACGGCCTTGGAGACCGCTGAGGTGATCGCGGCGCTGAAGACCGAACAGGTCCGTCCGCCTGGATCGGAAGGAACAACCACTGCAGAAGACCTTTCCGAGGCAATCGGAAAAATTGCCGGCATTGCAGCCGTACCGACCATTCTTGATGTCGTGCTGCGCATGACAGGGATGGGCTTCGCGGCCGTTGCCCGCGTGACGGAAACGCGGTGGGTTGCCTGCCAAGTGCTCGATCCGGTGGGCTTCGGCCTGAAGCCGGGCGATGAGCTGCCGATCGAGAGCACGCTCTGCAACGAGATCAGAAGCCATCGCCAGACCATCGTCTTCGACGACGCCGTGGAGGATGCGCAATATTGTGACCACCATACCCCACGGATCTATGGGCTGAGGAGTTACATCTCCGAACCGATCATCCTGGCGGACGGTGCGTTCTGGGGCACGCTCTGCGCCATCGATCCGAACCCCGCCAAGGTCAACACCCCAGAGGTGCTGGGCGCCTTCAGGCTGTTCGCCGAATTGATCGCTCATCATCTCGACGCGGAGGCTCGGCTCAGAGCGACGACCGCTTCGCTCGAGCGCGAGCGCGAACTTGCAGAACTGCGCGAACAGTTCATTGCGGTGCTGGGTCACGATCTGCGCAACCCCATTGCGGCGCTGGATGCTGGAACCACCCGCCTGCTGAAGGAGGGCTGGACCAACCGAAGCCCGCTGGTGCTCAAGCTGATGAAGGCGAGCCTCTCGCGGATGACCGGCCTGGTCGAAAACGTTTTGGATTTGGCGCGGGCGCGGATGGGCGGCGGAATCACCCTTGTGGTGACGGCGGATGATCTCACGGCGACGCTCCAGCATGCCGTCGATGAAATGCGGATCGCGCATCCGGGCCGCGAGATCGCGGCGGTCTTCGACCTGCCTGCGATCATCCCTGTCGATCATCTTCGCCTCGCCCAGATGCTGTCCAACCTGCTGTCGAACGCCATCACCCATGGCTCCGAAAGGATGCCGGTCAGCATCACGGCGACCGTCGTCGAGGACGAGCTGAACATTTGCGTGGCCAACGGGGGGCGCCCCATCCCGCCCCAGCAGATCGACAAGCTCTTCCTGCCGTTCAAGCGGGGCGAGGGGAAGACCGGGAGCCAGGGGCTGGGCTTGGGGCTTTACATCGCGTCGCAGATTGCCCAAGCCCACAACGGCAGGATTGAGGTGCACTCCGACGCCAACGAGACGTGCTTCACGTTTCGGATGCCGTTGAAAAGCTAGACGGGGACACGACCCCACCAAAGCAGCCAGGGGGTCTCGCTTAGGTTTTCCGCTCCTCTGCTCTGGTCCTCCTGAGGAGGAGGGTGGACAGCGGGATTGAGTTTGCTGTGGGCCCGGCCTCACCCCTTTCCCCCACGCTGTTCGTTACGGGCGGGCGGCCAAAGCGAGCGTCGCCAGGTCCAAGTCGCCCTCAGCGCCCCAGCCGGCCGTGCCAGCCTTGACCTCCGGTCCGGCTTCGCCTTCGAGTTCGGCCACGGGCATGATGATCTCGTTATGGCACTGGCACTGGCGGCTGCGGGCGTCGTCTCCCTTGGCCACATTCGTCTCATTGAGGTCTGTGACGTCCTGCCGGGGGCAATCCGCCCCCTCGAAAAGCCAGCAAAACCGTGTTCCGCAGCGCCTCCGTGGGGAGCCTCATTAGGGTGCTACCTATTGAGACGAGGCTGAACGGCGCGTGAGCAAAATGAAGGCCGCCCAGCGGGAGCTGTAGGCGGCCTTCAGTATTGAGTGGGAGGAACGAGCCATAGATATGAACCCAGTTGGTTCACTCTCTGAACAATCAGTGATTGCGACATGTTCCCCTGTCCTGAAGCTATAGGCATTAGAGAGTCCGAATGGTACACCTCCGCAAAAGAGCAGGAGGACCATGACGAGTTGAACGCGAGGCTGTTGCTGAGAGGAAGGATCGCCGCTGGACCAAGCTGGGGTGCTTCTGTATTTGGATCAAATCAGACCTTCTCCGACAGGAATGAGCGATGGTAGGTGGAGTGCACATTCTTGTTGCTGAGGACGAAGATCTCGTTGCAATGGCTTTGGCAGAGGTGTTGGAAGCAGAAGGCTTCCGGGTCACCGTGACGCATAACGGGCAGGAAGCCATAGACACTGATGTATTGGACCCAGCCGATCTTCTGGTGACCGATATGCGGATGCCAATCCTTGGTGGGAAGGCATTGATCGAGGCACTGAGAGCGAAGCGCCCTAACCTCCCGATCATTGTCATGACTGGCTACAGCGAAGACCTTCCCAACGATGAACCGGGTCATCTGGTTGTCCTGCGCAAGCCTTTCTCCCTGTCCACGTTGGCTCAACATGCTGAGGCTTTCCTGCGCTGACCACAGCGGACCACTCGCAAGATTGCAGACAAGAAGAAGGCCACTGCCAAGAAGGCGCGGCCTTTAGTTTTCGGTTCGGGAGGAAACGAGAACCTGGAAGCAACATGGGGCTCCACAAGTTAATGCACTGTGAACGGCGTCACTGTTCTGTGCATATAATACCTTTTTGCGAATGATGCTCCGTGTCCGATCCGTTTACGACTACTGCAGCACCCGACGAGCTTGACCTCGGCCAAGGGCGGGCTGATGTTCTGCGGTTCCGGCGCCAGTTGGACTATCCCCCCTTCGCGGTCGAAGGTGATGAGCCCCTTCTCCTCAAAGCGCCCGAGGGGTGGTGTGGGCCCCGTTGGCCAACACCACAGCCTTATTCGCCCTGGCGGGCTCAACGGCTTCCTGCTCTGCGAGGCGATGCGCCTGCCGTCGTGCTGCCGCTGGCCGAGGGCAAACCCGCCACGCAGACCCACGACCACACCCGCCACGGTAGCATGACGCTGTTCGCGGCGCTCAACGTGCTGGACGGCACTGCACATGTCGGCCTCAAGCGGCGCGGATACCATGCAGGAAACGTTCGACCTCGCTCTTCATCATTTCAGACTGGCGGGACAGTTCACCGGCCGCACCCAGAACCTGAGTTGCTGCGGAGCCGGTCTGGGTAGCGCCGCGGCTAACTTCGGTGATGTTGACGGTGACGACCTCGGTGCCGCGCGCGGCCTCCTGGACGTTGCGGGCGATCTCACCGGTTGCCGCCCCTTGCTCTTCAATGGCCGAGGCAATCGAGGTGGCGATCTCATTGATGCTGCCGATGGTGCCGCCGATGCCGGTGATCGCTGTGGCAGCCTCGTTGGTGGCTTGTTGCATTGCCGCGATCTGGCTGGCGATCTCGTCAGTTGCTTTGGCCGTCTGGTTTGCAAGGTTCTTGACCTCGCTGGCCACCACGGCGAAGCCCTTGCCCGCCTCGCCGGCGCGGGCCGCTTCGATGGTAGCGTTCAAGGCCAGCAGGTTTGTCTGGCTCGCGATGTCGGTGATGAGCTTCACCACATCGCCGATGCGCTGAGCGGCGTCCACCAGGCCACGGACCCGGTCGTTGGTTGCCTGTGCCTCACTCACCGCATGAGCAGCGATATCGGTGGAGCGAGTGACTTGGCCGCTGATTTCACGAATGGACGCCGACAACTCGTCGGTGGCCGACGCTACGGTCTGGACATTGACCGAGGCCTGTTCGGCAGCGGCGGCCGTACTGGCGGCTTGGCTGTTCGTCTGCTCGGCCGTGAAGGACATGCTCTGCGCAGTGGCGTCCAACTCAGTCGCGGCTGCACTCACTGTGCGCAGGATGCTGGACATCGCGCCGTCAAAGTTCTCGATCAATTCCTCGACCGCGGCAGCACGCCGCTCTTTGGCCTTGCGCTCCGCCTCTTCCGCTGCGGCCATCCGTTCGCGCTCAATAGCGTTCTGCTTGAACACTGCGACCGCTCGCGCCATACCGCCGAGCTCGTCACCGCGCTCCGCCCCGACAACGTCGACGGTCAGATCACCCTGAGCCAAGCGGGACATGGTATCCGTAATGGTGGCGATCGGACGGGCAATGCCCGCACGGGAAATCACCACGCTGGCGATGAGTGAAGCGCCAATGCCGCCGATGCCTACCACCAGCATCAGAAGCAACATGCGGTCGCTGTATTCCTCCAACTCATCATTGGCACGCTTGATACTCTCAAGATTCGCCTGAGAGCTCCTTGCCAACTTATCCCCAAGAGCTTTCCGATTGGCACGCGAGATGTCGTTGCCGGCATGTTTGTCAGCCTCCGCAGTGCTGACCTCCACGCCAAGGCGTGCGGCTTCGTTGCGGATCTGAATAAATTCGTTGATGTCCTTCTCCAGCGCTCCGAACTCAGTGCGCCGCTCGGGCGGCAGCAGGCTCTTCCATTCGGCCGCTCGTTGGCCCATCAGGGACGTGGTGTCTGTGATCGCCTTGGCGAATGTCCGGACCTCCTCCTTGGACTCCGCAGCGTAAAGGCCGCGGCTATCCATCACCACCTTGTAGACAAAGCCGTTCAACTGCTCGCCCAGCAGAGCGCGCTGAGATAGGTTTTGGATGTCATCGACGCGATCATCGTAGGTCTTCATCCCAACAACACCGAGGATGCCGAGGATCGCTGCGGTTGATGTCAGCACACCGACAACTGTTGCGATTTTGGTGCCGATGCGAAAGCGCGCGAGAAAGGAGCTCATCATGGAAGCCCTTATATATTGATATATTAGCATCAAGCATACGGCGGTATGCCTCCCATACATTTGATTTACATCATAATGGGTATGTAATAAGTTGGGGTAGGGCGACTTTTTATGCGAAGTGGGTGTTTGGCTTCAATCTCAAGTGGTCTGCACCGGTCAATCGAGCTCAGGCAGCAGCAATCAGCTTCTGGTCAATAGCCCATGGCGAGGCATCCGTCTCACGTAGCCTGCCACCATCCTTTGTAGAATATTGGTCCGTTCGGCATGGGCCACTCGAGAGGGCACGACCCTACCGAAACAGCCAAAGGGGCTCACCTGAGTTTTCCGGCCCTTGGCTACTCAGTCCCTTGAGAGGGCGGACAGCGGGATTGAGTTTGCTGTGGGCCCGGGCCCGACGGCCCTCCTTCTATCTGTGATAAAGGACATTATCACAGATAAGAGGGGGGTGTGGCCGTGCCCTTCCTTGCTTCACCCTCTCATCCTGCATGAGGTGGAAACGGATGACGGAAATCACAGCAGGTCATGAATTTCATTGCAGCAACCGGTGATCCGGCCAGCGGCGGAGCGACGCACACCCCACCACCGCTGAACCGTCTGCGATCGTTCTGGATCAGGCCGGGTACACCGGAGCCAGTGACACGTCGAACCCTTCCAACGCCAACTCACTGATGGCAAGGTCGTAGTCTGCGCGGCTCAGGGGCAGCGAGCGACCGCTCAAGGTACCCAGATCGACCACCATCGAACCCCGGCCGTCGTCATGCATCTCGTCATCACTGACCAGAATCATCTGAGTCGGATCGTTCGCAGGCACCAGGCAGAAGAACACCTGCTCCGCTCCCCACTCCTGCATGGTCGCCCGGTACTCATTCATCTCTCCCTTGCCGATTGAGAACAAGCCGTCATCACCAATGGTGTGGCATTTTGCGTCGGCAATGAAAGGCGTTCCGTCGTCGCTGCCATCAGGCTTCAGCGGGGTAATGCAGAAATCTGGGCGTTTTCCTTCTGCAACAGTCCACTTCTTCTTCGTGCCCCACTCCTGGCAGATGTCCAGCACCTCGAAGCCGGTGGACTTGAACAAGTTCCGGACGATGAGTTCGCCGAACCGGCCCTTCACCTTGTTTTGTTCCTTGATACGTTGCTTCTGTTCCCGGGCCACCTGGGCTTTCCGGCGAAGCTCTTGGATACTCAGTGCCATTCAGGCCCTTCCTTCATTTCTTAATCGGTTGGGTCGTACCTCGTTCAGCGCGACCCTTACCCCTTAGGTATGTCCCGGAAGGCTGAAGCGGCAGTAGAAAAGCGAGTTCTGGTGAAAAACTGCAGGCCGTGGATCTGTCGAGCGTGTCAGGTCTCGGATCCGGGCGGATACGGTTGAAGACTCCCCTGTTCACCCGCTTCGCCCCCTCCTCCGCGACCTCAGCGACGACGCGCTCGAAGCGGAGATCCGGCAGCCGCAGCGTCTGCTCCTCAACAGCTGTACCCAGGGCGGCAAGCGCATCGACATCGCCTACGCCCCGTTCGAGCACGTCACCCCGGGCGCCCGGATCGTTCTGGTTGGGTTGACGCCAGGGCGTCAGCAGATGGGCAATGCGCTGCGCGAAGCCCGTCGCGCCCTCCGCCGGAGTCCGAGTGCCCCCGAGGCCCTCGCCGCCGCCAAGGTCTTCGCCAGCTTCTCCGGCCCAATGCGTAGCAACCTGGTTGCCTTGCTCGATGGGATCGGGGTTCATCGCCTGCTCGGGCTCGCCTCCACCGCCTCCTTGTGGGGCGCGGACGCTGGTCTGGTCCACTTCACCTCGGCGCTGCGCAACCCGGTGTTCGTCGACGGCGCCAACTACAGCGGCGCGCCGTCGATGCTGACCACGCCCCTCCTGCGCGAGCAGCTGCAGGCTGGCTTGGCCGATGAGCTGGCGGCGCTACCCGCGGCCCTGGTGGTGCCGCTCGGGTCCAAGGTGGCCGAGGCGGTGGAGGCCCTCGGCCGCCAGGGCGTGCTCGATCCTGCCCGCGTCCTCGCCGGCCTGCCCCACCCGAGCGGTGCCAACGCCGAGCGCATCGCCTTCTTCCTCGGCCGCAAGCCGCGGGCAGCGTTGTCGACCAAGGTCGATGCCGACAAGATCCTCCAGGCCCGCGCGATCCTCACCGCCAAGGTGGCCGCGCTTGGCTGAACCATCCCGGGATGAACTGGATGCTTGATGCGGAACGCCGGACCAGCATCATGCTGCTGGTCCGCCGGCTTCAAAGTTACGACGTCACAGACCGTCGCGTATGAGGAGGGCAGCTGATCAGGCGGGAGGGGCAGCGCGCACGAGCTTCCCCAGGTCCAATTCGCCCTCGGCACCCCAGCCGGCCGTGCCAGCCTTCACCTCCGGCCGGAACGCCTCGTACAGGCGGAATGCCTGCCGGGCGAGGTCCGCTGCTGGCAAGGAATGGGCCAGCCCTGTCATGGCTTGGCGCACCTCCTCCAGATCCGCTCCGAACTTGCTGCCCAGGTACCGCTCTACGCTCGCCGGCGTGATCGGCTTCCCCTGGCGGACCGCGCGCAGGCCGTCCTTGGTATGCACGGCGGGGATCGACCGCCCCATGAGGTCGATGTGGATCTCCTCACCCGGCTGGAGTGCCTTACGCTGATCGCTCACCGTCTCTGGTGTCGGCTCATAGATCCCCAGCCGGACGCCTTTGGCCTGCGCTGTGAGACCTGACAGAGCCTTGCCCAGGGTGAGGGCCTCATCGCGGTCCAGGCCCAACCGTTCCGCCACCACGGCAGCCCACAGCGTCAGCACCGGCGCCCGGTTGATCATGATCTTACGGTGCGAGGACGACATTGGCTCACCTTGGCATTGATCCCCTCTCCTGAACGGGGCTTCAGCCTGGCGGTTCCTCTAAGGGAGCAGAGCAGGTTCGGGCGGCCAGCGTACGGCCACATAAGTGGTGGACCCGGCAGGATTTGAACCCGCAACCAGACCGTTATGAGCGGCCAGCTCTAACCGTTGAGTTCCGGGTCCGTTGAGGGTGGTGCGCCTGGAGGGACTTGAACCGCCGCGACGTGCGTCACTGGACCCTAAATCCAGCATGTCTCCCAATTCCACCACAGGCGCCGTGGTCGGAGCGGCCGGATTCGAACCGGCGACCCTCTGCTCCCAAAGCAGATGCGCTACCAGACTGCGCTACGCTCCGTCACATGGGGCCAGTTGAGGGGATTGAACCCCCGGCACCCTCGTTGTAGACGAGCCGCTCTACCGCTGAGCGAACCCGGCCTTGGTGCGGGCGGTCGGACTCGAACCGACACTCCTTGCGGAACCGGATTTTGAGTCCGGCGCGTCTACCAATTTCACCACGCCCGCATCCTTGCTGATCATAGCCAGCAAGGCGCTTGATATACTTGGGCACCACCGAGGCGCTCAAGCGGAAACGACAAGAGATTGGTGAGGGCAACGGGACGTCAGTGCCCCGACGGTCATCCGCCCTTTGGCCGGTCTGCACGCGGTTCAGCTTGATTGAGGTTTTCCCGCCGATCGAAGGGCCTTCGCCCTGGAAACGATCGCCTGCACCGCCTGGAGGGCTGCATCGTTGTCTTGGATGCCGGTGAACAGCCGGCGCAGTTCGCCTACAGCCCCCCACTCGCCACCTGTTTCAAGGCCTTCCGTCCGATCTATGTGAGCCGTGCCGACACGCTCGTCGACGGCACGGCGGAGCAGAACCTGCTGCACAACGAGACGGGGGCGCGGCTATGCCACTGGTACCCTGCTCGCTAAAAGGGGTGACAGCGAACGCCGTTCCGTCCCTCACTTACGACGTCGTAAGTTGAGCGGCTCTGCGACAGAACTTACGACGTCGTAAGTCGCTTACTCACCCAACAGGGTGTCGATGCGAGCACGCATGGCGCGCAGATGTGCGCGGTGCTCGTCGGCCAGCGACGGGGCTGCCTCTTGCAAGCGGCTGAGGTCGCTGGCCATTTTGCCCAGGCTCTTGCCAATCGCCTGGGGCGTCCAGCCGGTGGCGCGGCTGGGGGCGGCCTGCCCTGCCTTCTTAGCGGCGCGCAGGTCGCGCACGGTCAGTCCCGCCAAGACTTGGGCCCACAGATCTCGGATCCGGTCTTCATCGTCGAGCGTCGCCAGCTCCACCAGAACGGAGCGGCTGACGCGGCTGGGTTCCTGACGGTAGGCATCGAGGATGTCTGCCGGCAGCCGCAGGACGGACAGGCGGCGGGACACCTCCGCCTCGGCGCAGCCGAGCATCGCGCCGACCTCGGCCATCCGATAGCCGTGGGTCTCCATAAGCCGCTGCAGGCTGCGCGCGAGGTCTACCGCATCCAAGTCGACGCGCTGAACATTCTCGATGAGCGCGATCTCTTCCGACCGCCCCTCGGTGATGATGGCGGGGATGGTCGCGCGACCGAGCAGCTGGTGGGCTCGCCAGCGACGCTCGCCCGCCACCAGCTGGTACCGCCCGGGTTTGTCGGTCGTCTTCACCAGGATGGGTTGCTGCAGGCCGATTTTTCCGATGCTGTCGGCAAGGGACTGTAAGGCCACGTCGTCAAACACCGTCCGCGGCTGGTCTGGATTTGGCGTGATGCCAGCCACATCAGCCTCGATAAGGCGGGGCAGGGTGCCTGACAGGCCGAACAGCTTGTCGGTCTCCGAGGTCTCGGTGGGGGCGCTGACTGGCGCCCGCTCAGCGCGCTTGAACTTAGGCGGCATGCTGCACCTCGCGCAGGCCGGCGGTGACCATCAGGCTGTCAGCGATGGCGACGAACGTCTCCAGTCCAGGCGCGCCGGGGTCGCCGGCCAGCGTGATCATATTGGCGGCCGACGCTTGGGAATAGACGGTGGAGCGGGGGATTGGTTCGAACAGCGGGATTTGCGCGCCCCACTGGCTGTGCAGCTCGTCCAGCGAAGCCCGGTCCTGCGACTGGCGGGCCGTGTACATCGTCGGCACGATTCCCAGGAAGCGGAGATCCGGGTTGGACCGGCGCCGAATCTTCGCCACCGTCTCCAACAGGTGTTCCAGGCCAAGAATGGCGTGGGCCTCGGTCTGGCAGGGGATCAGCAGCAGCTGCGCCGCGGCGAGCGCGTTGCTGGTGACCATGCCCAGCGCCGGGGCGCAGTCGATGACGATGAAGTCATAGTCGGCCCGCGCGCTCGACAGCATGTCTGCCATGGCGCCGATTCCGGTGGGTTCGTGATAGAGGTCGGCCTCTGCCGCCGCCAGGGCGATGGAGCTGGGCACCAGATCAAGGCCCGGCACATCGGTATGCAGAATGACGTCGGTGAGCGGCGTCTTGCCAGTCAGTGCATGATAGTGGGTGCGGCCCTGTTTTGTCAGCTCCACCATCCGCTCCTTCGTCACGCCGACATGCACCGTGGCGTTCCCCTGGCTATCGGCATCGACCAACAGCACGCGGTTGCCGGCCCGCGCCAGCACATAGCTCAGATTGACGCTGGTCGCCGTTTTGGCGGTGCCGCCCTTCTGCAGTGCGACAGCAACGGTCACTGCCGGTCCATGCCGCTGCGGCCGGTCCAGGCCAAGAGCGGCAATGGCCAGGGTGCCAGCTACGTCGCGCGGCACCTTCTCCCGGTCCGTCTCCCAACGGCTCACCTTCTGCTTGTCATAGCGCCGGCCGAGCAGGTCATTCAACCACACGGCAAACTCGGGCTGGGTTTTGCCCAGCCGCTCGCGCAGCGCGCGCAGTTCCTCTCCGGTCACCCGTGCCTCCATTTTTGTGTAGGCGCACGGTAGGCGGTGGGTTCTACCCTGTCAACAGTATCTACTCACCACCCATCATCAACTTAGACGGCGAATGCCGTTCGCTGTGGACTCTGGTGACGGGGTGTGGACTCTGGTGACGCTCACCGGATGGCGGTGACGCGCTCACGGATCGGGGGCGGGGAGGGGTAGAGGGTGACGCCCTGGTCGTCCATCGTGACCACGGCCTCTGGATAGACTGCCAGGGCGGCCTCGAGCACGGCGCCGAACTTCGCCTTGAACTGGCGCACCAGTTTGTAGCCTGCGCCGAACTGCTGGTGCATCGCCGCCCAGGTCACCGGGGTCGGCTTGGACAGCGCATGGAGCCGATAGGCCAGCCATGTGTAGAGGTCGATGGCGGCGCTGTTGTTGGCGATCTGGCGCAGTGCCGTTTCGTTGACCGGCACCGGGTGGTCGCGCAGGGCCTGGAAGAAGTCGTCTGACAGGCGGACTGTATCGACCCAGAGGCGCGGCTGTTCGCTGCGGTCCTCAAGATCCTGTAGGCGGAAGCCGCCCTTGACGATGTTACCCTTTACGAATCCTGAGCCACGCTCGGTACGCCAAGTGAAGGTGAGGTTGCAGGCGGCAATGCGGTCGGCTTGGTCGCGCACCTCTTTGAGCGTCTTGCCGCCAACGCTGATGCCCATCCGGCCGAGCCAATCGCGCATGCTGGCGCCCAGCTCGACCTCCGGATTGTTGGTTTGTACGGCGCGGGTTTGCAGGTAGAGCATGATCATCCGAGCGCGGCTGCCATAGGGCACGCCGTGGACTCTGGTGACGCCATCAGCGTCGGGCAGGCTGCCGGGGTCGATAGTTAGGGTGACGTTATGGCCATGCCGCTCCCACCGCTCACTGTCGCCAAGCTTTTTGTGTGGGAAGCTGGTCAGGCAAAAGCCTGAATAGGTAAAGGAGAGCGCAGGATCGTCCTCAGCCATTACGGCGGCGGCCATGTCGATGAGCTGCTTTCCTTCCGGTAGCAGTCGACGTGCTTCCGAGTGTCCGTGCTGCAATATCAGCTGATGAACGTTGCTCATGGCTGCCTCCCGGTCCGCACTGTGGCGGCTCGGTGTGACGAAATCAATGTGGACTCTGGTGACGCAAGCTATTTGGAAGTTATTTGGATCTTACTATTTGCTTCGTCACCAGAGTCCACGGGATAACTCTAAATATGGCGAGTCGTGCGTCACCAGAGTCCACACGACCGTCACCAAAGTCCACGGGATAAGTTGCCGCTGGCTTTCTTTCACGATTGCGAATCACCCGACTCGGGTGGTGTGGACTCTGGTGACGGCAGGGTGGTGCGGGGCACGGTGGGGTCGAGGGCGGCGCGGTAGTAGTGGATCACGTAGGTCCGCACGGCTGAGGCGAAGTTGGCCGGCTCGCCGCCGTGGGCGCGCACCAGCAGCTCCAGAGGAGAGCACGATAGGTGTCAGGCAAACAACGCTAAGGGTAAGCGGGCCGGGAACACTGGCGCGGGGCGTCGTGCCCGTCATCCCGTCCGGCAATCAAGATGTCCGGAAACCCGTTGAAAGTGGGTGTTTCCGGACAGTTTCCAAGTCGGCCGCCAAAGGTCGATTTCCCGGATGGTCGACTGGGAGTCGGGTGGGGGCAGTACGTGAAATGACCAAGGGAACCTGTGTTTCACCATCTTGCAGAGCCAATTCATCAAGATGTCCCAAGGCTGCTTCCTTTTGCGCCGGGGCGGCGGGACGGGCGCGGTCTTAGACTGGCGGCATGGACACGGACGACGTTATACGGCTGAGCCAAGACCTACGGCGGCGTAGCCTTGACCTGATCGGCCAGAGCCACCGGCTCACGGCGCGCTGTCAGGACGCATATGCCGCGGCGATGGATGTGCGCTTGCGCGGCGCTGCGCTGCGCCAGAGTGTGCCCCCGACACGCAGCATGTGAGCCAACGTTCCGATTCAGTTCGACCTTCGCGTTGTTTAGCGAACACCCATCGCGTGCTCCTCATCTGCATGCCCGCACGCTCCCTGGCCAGCAGGCGAGGCTCCCATGACGTCGACGTCCTCAACTGCATGATCGATCAAGCACGCCCGAACTCCGTCCGCGCCCCCTGATCGAAAGTCGTCTCAGGCTGCGGTGCGTCCGCACCGACCTCGCTGCACCAAGAGCAGACTTGAGCGCCGATCCACACGCCATATCAAAACTTACAAAAATAGGAGATATCTCGGGAGATAACAGACAATCTCGCAGGATAGCGACAGTAAGCTCGAAGAAGCGGCATACCGTAGTATGCATTATTTAAGCAATCATATTGACATTCATGCACGGTAATTTCGAAACACTTGGTGGTATGTTGGACGACTACTAAATAGCTTTTCTAGACATCGAAAGGCATTCTAGACGGTCATACACATTTTCAACTAGATATATGGCTCTTCAAAAAGAATGAACAGCGATCCATCCGTGGGTTTCCGTGGGCATGCCATTTCACCTTCGGCATGTTCCGGCATCACGGTATGCATCCGCTTTCTTGAGCAAGGAGATAGAATCATGGCTATTCTCTCCGAAGAAACCTGGATAAAAGAAGAACTTGCATTCCTAGGCGAGTTGGGCCTCGGCGCAAAGGACCAGGATCACAACGAAGTTACGCGCATCCAGGAGTGGGTCACTTACTTTGGGTTTGTCACCGGCATTGATGGTGATTTCGGCCCTGCCACGGAAAAGGCCGTGCGAAAATTCCAGGGGGCGAAGAGGTTGCCAGAAACGGGGCGCGTCGATGAGGTGACCTTCAGAGCACTGACTATGCCCTTGGTGGCGGTGCTGGCACCACCTGCCCCAAAGCCGACCACGATGTCCGACGCGATCGTTGCCTTCGCCAAGCAGCATCTCAGCGTCCATCCTATCGAGACGGGCGGTCCCAACTGCGGCCCATGGGTCAGGTTCTATATGAAGGGGCGACAGGGAGAGGAATGGCTGTGGTGTGCCGGGTTTGCCTGCACCATTGTGAGGCAAGCAAGTGAGTTGTTGGGGTCGAAGAGTCCGATCACTTATCAGGTGGGTTGCGATGCCATCGCCCGGGAAGCCGAGAGGCTAGGAAGCTCCTTTGCCGGCACCGATGTGATCCGGGACCCGACTAAAGCCAGGAAGATCACGCCTGGCAGCCTGTTCTTGATCAGAAACCAAAATAATCCCGGTGATTGGATCCATACCGGGATCGTGATCGATGCCGACTCCCACAGCTTCACCACCATCGAAGGCAACTCCAACACGGCCGGTGGCAGAAACGGATTTGAAGTGTGTCAGCGGGAACGAGGATACAAACAGGCCGACTTTTTCTTAATCAATGTAGACACTGCGGCGATCGCGTAGTCCCATCAATGCGACCGTTGCAATGCTTTTATAGTACTTGAAGTCATCATCTGCTGCCTCGATTGCCGCCGCGTGCCGTCAATGACACTATCGATTGCACTTTCATAGTGCCGGAGGAGGGGCGTATGCAGAAAAAGCGGATCATCCTGTGCTTTGACGGTACATGGAACAATGTCGACAGCGGCAAGGCGGAAACCAACGTTGCACGGATTGCCCGTGCAGTCCGTGCAAACAGCGGCGCGGACAACGTCCCACAGTTGACCCTGTATCTACGTGGTGTCGGATCGACCGGCCTTGCCATCCAGAAGCTGGTCGGTGGCGCCTTCGGCGAGGGTATAGACGACAATATCCGCTCTGGATACATGTTTCTCGCCCAAAACTATGTCCAGGACAATGAAGACGAAATTTACATTTTCGGCTTTTCCCGAGGCGCTTTCACCGCACGAAGCTTGGTTGGCTTCATCACAAGCAGTGGCCTTCTGAAGCGCCAGACATTGGACCATCTGGCCAATGCATGGGAGTACTACCGCACAGCGGCCGACCGGTCGCCCGCTGGCTTCTGCAAAAAATACGGCTCCGATTGTCACAAGGACGTCAGGATCCGGTTCCTCGGCGTCTGGGACACCGTCGGCGCGCTCGGCATTCCAGCGTCCTTCCTGGGCGACCTCAGTCGCAAGGATTATCAATTCCACGACACAACGCCGTCGAAGATCGTCGAAGTGGCCCGCCATGCCCTGGCCATCGACGAGCACCGTGACGAGTTCCTGCCGACACTCTGGACTGAGCCCAGCCCCGATAGTAGCGACGTGAAACAAGTCTGGTTCGCCGGCGCACATGCGGACGTGGGCGGCGGCTACAAAGATCGGGCTCTGGCCGACATCCCGCTGCGTTGGATGGCGCAGGAGGCGGAAGAGGCTGGGCTGAAACTGGACTGGTCCATGCTTCCGCAAGGCGACGCCAACCCGCTCGCCCCACAGCACGAATCGCGCCTCAGCTGGTCGCAGAAGGATCTCTTGACCCCAACCATCCGCCAGATCATGGGGGCGGAAGCCGAACTGGGCGTCCTGGAATGGCTCTACCGTCCGGTCGATGAGGCCGGGGAGCCGGCAACCCCGATCAACGAGTCTTTGCATCCCAGTGTCGGCGAGCGGTTCGGACGGGAGGTGACCGTCCTGTTGGATGAGCAGAGGGGAAAGTCGGAGAGGCAGCGTTACATGCCGAAAAATCTGGTGCCGCTATACGCCCCGAAGGAGCCTGCACCTCCGAATCGCTGATCGCACATTCTTTAATGGTACTCAGGCCAGCCGATCGGCGCTGCAAGGCCCGATGGCTCCGTCGACAATCTGTGGGCAGCGATTGGGCGCCGTCCCTGCCCCAACTAGGAAAGTGACGCGCCGAGAAGGAGGATGCCATGCATGTGTTTCAACGCGGCGCCCTGGGCGGAGAAGTGGAACGGATCCAGGAGCGCTTGAAGGCTCTAGGCCACTATAGCGGCCCAATTGATGGCGTCTTCGGCGGTGGAACCGCCATGGCTGTAAAGGTTTTCCAGCACAATGCTGGCATCACTGCCGACGGCACCGTCGGATCGGTCACCTGGAAGGCACTTTTTGACGACGAAGAGGTTCCGGCTCCTGCGATCGCACATCAAACATTGACCGAGCGTTGCCTGGCGCTCACCGGTTCGTTCGAAACTAGCATGCCGTCGCCCGAGTGCTTCAGTGGATTGACCGGCGACTTCGATGACCAAGGGATCAGCTTCGGCGCGCTGCAATGGTGCCTTGGCCAAGGCAGCCTGCAGCCGCTCCTCGAGCGCGTGAACGTGGAACATGGCGCGCTTGTGGAGGAGATCTTCGACGATCATTGCGACGAGTTCCGGATCATGCTCGGCAGCAGCCGCCCCGACCAGATGCAATGGGCGCGGGGCATCCAAGACACTCGCCACCGCATTGTCGAGCCGTGGCGCGGGATGTTCAAGACGCTCGGCCGTCGCGCGGAGTACCGGCAGATCGAGGTCGAGGCTGCCAACCACCTGTTCGAGGATGCCTTGCAACTTTGCCGTAAATTTGGCTTCCGGTCGGAACGCGCCGTAGCATTGATGTTCGATATCCGAGTGCAAAACGGCAGCATCCAGCCCCTCACCGAAGCGCAGATCCGGCAAGATTTCCGTACGCTCGAACAAGCCGGGGCCGGGCAGGACGAAGTGCCGAAGCTCCGCGCCGTAGCCGAGCGCCGCGCGGCCGCTGCGAACCCGCGATGGATCGAGGATGTGCGCCGACGCAAGCTGACGATCGCCACCGGCACGGGCACGGTGCATGGCAGGCCGTATGATCTCGCCAGCCAATACGGAATCACGATGGCGCACGTGTTGTAGAGCGGGTGCCACAAAATCGCATTCGATCTGAAGTTTGGCTTCGATCGCTGCATGGAACCTAAGACCCCTAAAGGCCCGCGCCGCCTTGTCGGCGGGTCGAGTTATGTCGGAGGAACGCCGTCATGAGCCAGGAAACCATCACCTATCGTGGATTCCAGCACTGGAAATTGAATCTTGCCACCCTTGCCAAGCCAAGTGCGCTTCTTATACTCGCGTTGATGAGCGGCGTCGCTGCGGTGGTGATCGCTGAAATTACCGGCACCTTCGGCTTGTCGCTGCGCGACCCACCCGTACTCATTGGCCTGCTCGCAGCCGTTTCAGCAATAAGCATAACCTTATGTATTTCATTAACGTTGATTGGCTTTATTAATAGAACTGAATTTTTCCGTCGAGCAGGCGCAATAACGTTAGCGTCCACCACGTTTTCTGCCCTAGTTGTCATAATATCATTTTTGATTATTAGTGTCGATGTCCGCGTTCTCGTCCTGAGGCTGGCAGCCTTGGCTTGCCTTGTCATCATTCCGCCCTCCTTGTTCTTCGTATTCCTGGCGATGCGTAAACAAAGTTTGCTCAATGCTTATGTCGCCAACCTTTCTCGCCTCGGCCTCCTGGAGCGCCGCCATGGAGGCCCCTTGCAACACGAGGAATCGGAATGGTGCCGTCTTTGCCGGATTGGCAGCTATTTCGAACGGTTCAGCGCGTATTACGGTGGAATATCCAATTCTTCGTTAAAAGATTTTTTCACGTTGTCTAATGGACAGCGGGCAGAGAGTGGTAAGGCCGAGGGCGGCAAGTCTGGTGCACAGGAGGGTAGTACTTACACTGCGGAATTCTTTCCATTGGTGAGTGCCGGCCGACCAACATCCTACGACTTGAGAACAGTGTTCCCGGTCATCGCATCAGTCATACCATTGTCGATCGGATGGCTGCTTGTCCTTCCGCCTGCTGGGCTGTGGGACACTCCCCCCTCCGCACCCATTTGGCCTCTCAGCGCTCTGATACCGCAACGCACCGGCATCTCCTTCGCCTTTCTCGGTGCCTACTTCCTTTCTCTTCAGATGCTCGTCCGGCGGTTTATAACGAAGGACCTTGGGCCTAATGCGTACACGACCATGTCCCAAAGGATAATACTAGCAATTATTGCCGTATGGGTTCTCGATATCCTCTCGTTCTCGGAACTGGAAGAATGGTCCAAGAAGACTTTCTATGCGCTAGCATTTCTCCTGGGAGCTTTCCCGGTAGTCATCTGGCAGATCGCAGCACAACTGGTGAAGAAGCATGTTGGATCATGGCTGGCGATACCCAGCCTCCAGACCGGCCGTGCCCTTGGTGAGCTGAGCGGCCTTACCGTCTGGCACGAAGTGCGGTTGGAGGAAGAGGACATCGAGAGCGTCGAAGGCATGGCGTCGGCAGACATCGTCGAACTGCTGCTCAGCACCAAGTTCCCGCCCCACCGCATCGTCGATTGGGTGGATGAATCCCTGTTGTTTCTCAACCTCCCTCCGGTCCGTATCGCGGAAGACCAGTCCGGGAACATGAGAACCTGCTTGCAGCATCCGCTCGAAGGTAAACTTGCGGAGTTCGGCATAAGAACATCGACCGGCCTGATCCTGGCCTACTACGGTTCACGACAGGCTACCGCTGCGACATCGACAACGGCGACGGTTCTCCCGCCACCGTTGATGGATGCCGTAAAGCCCATGATCGTAGAGATCATCCTGCACCCGAATTTCCGACATGTGGCTCATTGGAAAGGCCTGACGGAAACATTGATCGGTGATTTACTTAACGATTTCACCATGTGTAATTACCGCAGGTAAGATATCCAATGAATGGAACTCCATAAGGCGGACGTTATTACACGATAATCAGAAGTACGTTAACATCACCTGTTCTTATTGATAAACATCTAAGTTAGATTAAACAACGAACATTATCAATACAGCGGAACCGCAGTGGCGTGAAGTCCATAATTTAGTGAGTCTTCTACGGGAATTCCAAAAGCTCTCACTGATCTCGTCATGCCCCATGTTCCGGCTCTCGTAGTTTCTTGTCCGTCCTTTGGTGTCACCCCTACCAGCAAGCGGTTGACGGCCGTGAGCAGGCGAAGGTGACATCGGCAACAAACTCCGCGGATATGCAGAAGGCAATTTGGACGCAACAAGACATCATTGTTCAGAGCGCAATCCTCTCGGTTCAGGCGGGTGTCCCACCGCCTGACCCTGCCCCGTGATTATGCGATCGCCTCCCAGGCAGCAGCTCATTCCTCACCGTCATGACCAGGTTCCGGTACATCAGACGGACCCACTCCCATGAGGTTTCAGATGTGCGAAAATGACGGTACAAAGGCTCTTTTGGAGGCTCAGGACAGGGTTCTGGGAAAGATTAGAAGAGATATGTCCTGGTACAAGTCAAGATCGGAACGAAACAGGGTAGTCCATTACATCCTTTCCACAGTTGTCATTATTTGCGGTGTTCTGGCTCCCATGACGGTCATAAGTGCGTCATCAGGCATCGGTTCTGCCAACCCCAACACGGCTCTGTTCGGGCTTGCAGCTGAAGACAAAGCTAACATATCGGCAGTTCTTACCGTAATCGCGGGCTTGGCTGAAGCTTTCCGCCGCAGGTTCAGGTTTGAAAGAAAATGGCATAGCTTCTACATGGCTTCTTTGAATCTCAGACTACTCAAGGATGCCTACAAAGTTGAAAAAGGCAAATATACACCCTGTTCTCCAGAAAGGCGCTTTCTTCTGGAAAAGCTAGTCTCACAGCACCAAGCGATTTTAAGGAATGAAACCCGTACGTTCTTTCAGGCAGAGTTTAAAATCATCAATCCTCAAGGTAATAGCAATGCTCCCCCAGATTAGAGGTGATGCAATAGGACAGGCAATGAACTACGACAAAGAGATAGAATCGGAACATGGGGTATGACTTATCAATGGGAGCAGAGGACAGCGCAATAGGTGTTTGCTAAACAACGACAGACCGTCGCATTGGCCGGCACACCATCCTCAACCTCGTCTGGTGGCACAAGGAAGCCTGGCTCGAAGCCCAGCTGCGCGCGGCGCGTAGGGGTGACGCCATAGAACGGGCGAAAATATACGCTAAGCGGACAGAGCAAGAACATAGGCTTTTCACAGAGCGTTACGGTCCCCTTCTGGAGCTGCTGCAGCCCCATCGCGCACGTGTTTCACGATGCCGGCCACAGTGTTCTTGCTGAGTCCCAGCTCCTAGCCTGTGAAACAGCACGCAGGTGGGCCCCCAAGAGTTCTCATGCCCTCAGTAGGTTACTGTGCCGATCGGCGTCGAAACCTCGTGCCGATTCACAGCGGCGCGACACTCGTCAGCAGCGGTCGCAAGTTCAGCGACAGGAACACGACAAGCAGGACGCCCAGTATCGAGTGGGTCGCGGAATGCTTCGAGCTTGGGAGGACGATTGGTGGCACGGACGACTGCTGTGCGACGACGTTTTCTGCGGGCGACATCGCGGATCGGCTCGACGATTGCAGCATGAGGTTACTCGCTGCGCTTGCCGGGGCGCAGATCGGCTTCGATCAGATCCGACACATCCGTTACCGGGATGCCCTGCCGATCGTTAAACGTGCCCGCCTTCGGCCATGATACGCCGCGACCGATCGCGAAGGCGGCGCGGTACTTGCGCATCATGTTTTTCGGATCGTTCGCCAATTCTTCCATGAGGAAGGGCACGGTCCAGACGGAGCGCTTGAAGGGACGCCCCAGCGCCGCTTCCAGCTTGTCCGCGACCTCGCCGTAAGTGACGGTGTCGCCGGCCAGAAAAACGATCTCGTTGCGGATCGTCGGCTCGAAGAACACGATTTCAGCCGTCAGTACACCGATGTCGTCGGGGGTCGTCAACGTCACGGCGGTGTCGAGACTGCCGAGCGCGTGAACCTCGCTGTTTTCCAGATCGACGACACCGAAGTCGGGCTCGAACAGATAGCTCATGAACATGCCGGTGGAGATGATAACCCACTCGGTCTTGTCCTGCGAGCGCAGCAGCTCGCGCACGTCGAGCTGAGCATCAAAAATGTCCTGCGGCCCGCCACGGCCGATCGCCTCGAAGTCGACGCCGAACTGCCACGGAAAGTAGCGCGGAATGCCGGATTGCAGCGCCGCCTTGGCGAGCTTCATCGGCGTATTGATACCCGCCGCATAGCCTGCGCAGCCGATCACGGTGTCATAGCGCGAGAAGAGGGCCGCCAGCTCGTCGATCGTGTCATTCACCAGATCGCCAAGAACGATCTCGATCCCCGCTGCGCGGATTTCGGCGATGTCACGCTGTTTTGACGGATCGCCGGACTCGACGGCGCTTTGCCGTAGTAGAACGCTGATCCTTGCGCCATCAATGTCCTTGGCGCGACGCGCCAGATTACGCAGGACCGGCATGCCGAGTTCGCCGGCACCCAGAACGAGGATGTTCCGTGACTTCACGGTGGAAGCTGTAGCGTTCATCAGTCTAACTCGTTTCACCTTGGTTGCCTGTGTTATGGCAACTCTCGGAAAAGTGCGAAAGATAGGTACATGCGTGATACTGCTGCCAACTCTCTAAGCCAGGAAGACATTCTCCGTTATTCCCAGACGGTCTGCGATGGCCTCCGGGACGATGATGACGGGGTTCGCCGTGAGGTGTTGGCCCATGCCGGCAACCGCTGGTCTCTCGGCGTGATCCACACGCTCGGCGTCTATGGTCAACTGCGTCATGCGGACATCGGGCGGCGCATGCACGGGATTACCCAGCGGATGCTCACGCGAACTTTGCGCCATCTGGAGCGCGATGGCTTGGTGGTGCGTCACGATTTCGAGGAGGTGATTCCTCACGTTGAATATGCCCTGTCCGACACGGGCTTGGAACTGCTCGTCAGGATGGTCCCCCTGTGGACTTGGATCGTCGAGAATGTCGATCGCTTCCGCAGGGCACGGGAGACGTTTGACCGGGACCACGCCGATGAGGAGCGCTGACTAGCGCATCGGTTGGCAGGCATTGGCTTTTCACGGGGCGTTACGGTCCCCTTCTGGAGCTGCTGCAGCCCCATCGCGCGCGCGTTTCACGATGCCGGCTACGGTGTTCTTGCTGAGTCCCAGCTCCCGGCCGATCAGGCGATAACTGCGCCCTACGGCGGCCAATGCCAGCACCTTGGGCGCCAGCCGATCTGATTTCGGCCGTTGTCCGGGTTGCCGGCCGAGCTTCTTGCCACGGGCCTTGGCTGCGGCAAGGCCGGATCGAACCCGTTCGCGCAACAGATCGCGTTCGAATTCGGCGATGCCGGCCAGCACGGTCGCCATCATGCGTCCGGCAGCGCTCGACAAATCGAAGGTCATGCCGCTCAGCGCGATCATCGAAACCCGCCGCGCTTCCAGATCACGCAGAGTCTCCAACAGATCGAGGGTGCTGCGGCCCCAGCGCGACAACTCGGTTACCAGCACGACATCGATGTGCCTGGCCTGGGCGAGCGCCATCACCTTCCGGCGCTCGATGCGGTCGAGCTTGACCCCGGAGCCGGTCTCCTTGAAGACGCCCACCACTTCGTAGCCGGCGCGGGCGGCGAAGGAGAGGAGGTCGCGCTCCTGGCGCGCGCAGGACTGATCGGCGGTGGAAACCCGGCAGTAAAGGGCGGCGCGCTGTCCCAATTGAACCCTCCCGGCGGGATGGCCCTGAGAGCCATATCCCGGCTAGGCTCGCGGCCATCGAAAACAGACTGTACTCCAACTGGGACAGCTCCTCCATGCCGCGCCGTCGCGTCTTCACCGACGCCCAGATCACCACCCTGTTCGCCCTGCCCACCGCCGAGGCTGACCTCATCCGCCATTACACCCTCGGCCCCGACGACTTGGCGGTCATCGCCCGGCGCCGCCGGCCGCACAACCGCCTTGGCTTTGCCCTCCAGCTCTGTGCCCTGCGTTATCCCGGTCGGCTGATTCGGCCCGGCGAACTGGTCCCGCCGGCGATTGTCGCATTCCTGGCAGGTCAGCTCGACGTGGATCCGGACGCTCTTGCCGACTACGCAATCCGCGCACCGACCCGCTACGATCAGCTGGACGCGCTGTGCGAAGCCTTCGGCTTCCGCACCTTCACCCAACCCGACCATCGGGAACTCTCGGCGTGGCTGGTGCCGATTGCCCTGGCGACGGTCAGCGCGATCATGGTGGCCGAGGCGCTGATGGCGGAATTGCGGCGGCGACGCATTGCCGCCCCGGGAGCCACCACCATCGAGCGCATGGTGGCCACCGCCCTCCTGCAGGCAGAACGCCACGCCGCCGCCAAGCTGAACTCCATCCTGTCTCCGGAACGCCGCTTGGCATTGGACACGCTGCTGGACAACCATCCAGGAACCACAGTCAGTTCCCTGACCTGGACCCGCCAACCGCCCGGCACGCCTGGTCATCGGTCCATGGCGCGTCTGGTCGATCAGCTCCGGCATCTCCGGCAGGTGGGGATCGACCCTGCGGCGACCGATGGCGTTCATGCCGACCGGATTCGGCAGCTCGCCCGCGAGGGAAGCCACCTGACCGCCCAGCACCTCCGGGCGCTCGGGCCGCTCCGCCGCCACGCCATCCTAGTGGTGACGGTGCTGGACACGATCACCCGCCTCACCGACGAGGCCATCGGCCTCTTCGACCGGCTGATCGGGCGGATGTTCCGGCGGGCCGAGCGGCGTGCTTCGGCCGAACTCCAGAACAACGCCCGGTCCATGAACGACAAGGTGCGCCTGCTGGCCAAGCTCGGCGACGCCCTGATTGAAGCCAGGAAAGCCGGAATCGACGCGTTCGCCGCGATGGACAAGGTGATTCCCTGGGACCGGTTCGCCGAGGTCGTCGCGGACGCCAAGGGGATGACCAAGGACGATGGTCCGGACTACCTCGCTCTCGCCGAAACGAACCATGCCCTGCTGCGGCGGGTCGGCCCGCTGTTCCTGGACGCCTTCGAATTCCAGGGCATCGCCGCCGTGGCCGGGCTGCTTCGCGCGGTCGCAACGCTGCGCACCTTCTATGTCGGCAGTCGGCGAACCCTGCCGAAGGACATCCCGACCAATTTCATCCGACGGAGTTGGCGGGCGGTCGTCCTCCGCGACGGCGCGATCGACGGCCGGGCCTACGAGCTGTGCCTGTTCGCGGAGCTTCGGGACCGGCTGCGCGCCGGCGATGTCTGGGTGGTCGGTAGCCGGCAGTACCGGGCAGTGGAGGACCAACTCATCCCGAGGCCGCTGTTCACCGCCATGCAGGCGGCCGGGCCGCTGCCGGTGGCAGTGCCGACCGACGCCACGCGCTACCTCCAGGACCGGAAAGAGATGCTGGAAGCGCGGCTGCGCGAAGTCTGCGACAAGGCCGCCCAGGACCAGCTTGTGGATGTGCGCCTCAGCGGCGACACTCTCAAGATCTCCCCGCTGCAAGCGGCGACGCCGGAAGACGCGGAACGGCTGGCCGACCAAGTCTATGCGTTGCTGCCACGGGTGCGGATCACCGATCTCCTCGACGAGGTTGCCGAGTGGACCGGCGCCGCCGACTGTTTCACCCATCTGCGCACCGGCATGCCTGCCGAGGACCGCCGCGTCATCCTGACCGCCGTGTTGGCCGACGCCACCAATCTTGGACTGACCCGCATGGCCGAGGCGTGCAGCGTCGCCAGCTACAAGCGGCTCGCCTGGACGGCGGGGTGGCATGTCAGCGAGGACGCCTACGGCCGGGCCCTGGGCCGGATCGTCGCGGTCCAGCAGGCGCAACCACTGGCCGCTCACTTCGGCAGCGGAACGGCCTCCAGTTCCGATGGCCAGCACTTCCCGCTCGGCGGGCGAGGCGAGGTGACCGGCGCCGTCAACCCCCACAAGGGCTCCGGCCCGGCGATCTCCTTCTACACCCACGTCTCGGACCGTTACGCGCCCTACCACACCAAGTCGATCTCGGTGGCGGAGAGCGAGGCGGCCCACGTCATCGACGGCCTGCTCTACCATGGCGCGGACATCGGGATCGCCGTCCACCATGTCGATGGAGGCGGCGTTTCGGACCATGTCTTCGCATTGTGCCATCTCCTTGGCTTCCGCTTTGCGCCGCGCATTCCCAACCTGCACGATCGGCGCCTTTACACCTTCGGGCCGGCGGCAACCTGGCCGACCCTGGAGCCGTTCATCGCTGGGCGGATCGACGAGGCGCTGATCCAAGCGCACTGGGAAGACTTGCTGCGGTTGGCCACCTCGATCCGGACCGGCACCGTGCCCGCGTCGCTGATACTGAAACGGCTCGGCTCTTATCCTCGGCAGAACGGATTGGCCTTGGCGCTTCGGGAGATCGGACGCATCGAGCGGACAAGCTTTCAGCTTGGAGTGGTTGCAAAATCCGGCACTTCGCCGCCAAGCCACGACCGAATTGAACAAGGGGGAGTCTCGCAACGCGCTCGCCCGCGCCGTCTGCTTCCACCGCCTTGGACGCATCCGCGACCGGACGCCGGAGAGTCAGCAGCACCGCGCCGGCGGCCTCAATCTGGTCGTGGCCGCGATCATCCTTTGGAATACCGTCTACATGGGACGGGCCATCGATGCTCTGCGCGCCGGCGGCGAACGCATTCCCGACGAACTGTTGAGCCATCTCGCGCCCCTCGGATGGCAACACATCAACCTGACCGGCGACTATCTCTGGAGTGCGGACCGGGTGCCGGACACGTCGGGATACCGCTCGCTACGTGCTCCAATCCAACTCTTGGCCGCCTGATGTTCCTGCTTTGTCCGCTTAGCGTATATTTCCGCCCGTTCTATGGCGTCACCCCGAAGCCGCCAAGCAACTGGGGTTGGGGAGATCCACCGTCTACCGGGAGATGAGCTTGGCGGGCCTCCAGAGGCCGCCGTACACCTCCTGACCAGCATCAGGCTGGGCAATCATCCATCGCTGTTCCCGGTGCGTTCGACCTTAGCGTTGTCCGCCGAACTCGGCTTTGCGCGATCTGGGACGGCATTCCTTCCCTCATGCCCGGATCCAGAAGGCCGGTTCATCGGCGATGAAGGCGAGGGCTTCATCGAGGTCGAATACCGCCCCGAAGGGTCCACCCGGTCTCCAGGCCTCGCGCCGCCACCACAGAACTTCGACGCGGTTGGTCTCGCCCAGTGGCCGCAAGCGGGCAACTGGCGCGCCGGTGGGGGCGGTGAACAGTGAGTAGCCGCGGTTGTTCTGGCGGACGGTGAGGCCGCCGCGCGGCCAGGGATAGGCGGCAATCCGCGCCAGGACGGGGTCGGTCGTGGGCATCGCGATCACGCGCGCACAAGTTTGTTGGGTCGCCAAACACCCGGCGCCCCCAGAGGTGTACCATGGTGCGTCCCGTTGTTCTCCCCAAGAGCTTCGTCGCGTGGCTGTGGCCGTACCTGGAGGCCTTCTCCGGACGCACCCGCGCCACGGTGGCGGCACTCACGGTCGGCGCCGTGCTGTCGGTCGGCCCGCGCACGGTCGCCAATGCGCTGCGCGTCCTCGGTCTGGCCGATGAGGCCGGGTTCGCAACGTTTCACCGCGTGCTCAACCGCAACGCCTGGTCAGGGCTGGTCTTGGCGCGCACGCTGCTGCACGCTCTGGTCGGCGCCTTCGTGCCGGACGGACCGGTCGTCATCGGCGTCGATCACACTCTGGAGCGTCGGCGCGGCCCGTGCATCCGCCCGGCCAGCCAATATTACGACGCGGTGCGGTCGTCCAAGAAGAGACGGGTCACCAGCCACGGACTACGCTGGCTAACCGCCATGCTGCTGGTCGAGGTGCCGTTTGCCGGCCGCATCTGGGGCCTGCCGGTGCTCACCGCGCTGACCCCCAGCCGCTCCTGGTGCCAGGAGCACGGACGACATTACCGGTCGGTCAACGACTGGGCGCGCGCCGTCCTGCGCCGGCTGCACCGCTGGCTGCCGGACCGGCTGCTGGTCGCCGTTATGGACGGCGGGTTCGCCGCGCTGGACCTGCTCGATGCGCTGAGCCCGTCGATGATCGTCGTCACGCGCTTGCGCTTGGACGCCGGCCTGTTCGATCCCCCACCGGCCGAGCAACACTATGGTCGTCCGGCGGTCAAAGAAGCCCGGCAACCGAGCTTGCGCGCTCGGCTGAGCGACCCGGCAACGGTGTGGCGGCGCGCCGTCCAGGCCAGCCGCACCCAATGGCGTAGCGGTGGTTGGATCGAGTACGCCAGCGGCACGGCGCTGTGGTATCACGCGGGCAAGCCGGTCGTGCCCATCCTGTGGGTGCTGGTCCGCTATCCCGACGGCCGGCGCGGGCCGGAGGCCTTCCTGTGCACCGAGCCAACGGTGCCCCCGCGCACGGTGCTGGAATGGTTCAATCGTCGCTGGTCCATGGAAACCACTTACGAAGAAAGCCGCGCCCACATCGGGATCGCGACGCAGCGCCAGTGGAGCGATCCGGCGATTTTCCGCACGACGCCGCTGCTGTTCGGGCTGTATTCGTTGATCACGTTGTACGTGCACCAACATGCCGACCGGCTGGCGCTGTCGCCGCGGCGCGCCCTGTGGTACCCCAAGCCGGCGCCGACCTTTGCCGATGCGTTGGCCCGCCTACGCCAGCATCTGTGGTTCGAACAGGCTTTCGCCATGTCGCCCGAAAACACCGACATGATGAAAACCGCCCCTCCGCTCCTGCGCCGCCTCATCGAATCCGTCTGCTACGCCCCGTAGAGCGCGACAATCCCGCACCCAGCTTGGCCCGATGACCACCGTCCCAGAACGGACGGATATCCTGCAATGCGCAAAGCCGAGCCGAACAAATGTCGCGATGCCCTCATGATGCGCCGCGGGGTGGCGCCGTGGCTTCCCTGCTTGGGGTCATCGTGGATTCTGTCGCCGCGACGCGAGGTCCGATGAAGCCGGGTAATTGCTGGTGACCCCGCCCGCATGGACGAGGATCACGTTCTGTGAGATCGGCTCGCGGGTTCCTTCTGACCGCGTGGTGTGGCAGCCACGTGCCGACCACGGACGGAAGCATGAAACCGGCGATACGACGCATTCGGGGGCTTGACTGCCAACGGCCCATTACGGAAGCAGTTACCCCCGCGCAGCTCATGTCAACGTCAGCGATCTCGGAGCGGCGCAGCGCGCCGTGCAGGCCGATACGCCGACTTTCATCGAGAAAGAAAAGGTTCCGATATTCTCCTGCACCTCCCCTTCTGAGGCAGGACACCACATCTGGCTCGTCTGAATATCACTTAAAGTGAGCGAATTGGCAAGGTCGCTCAATCAGTGATTATCCCGAGGGGGCTTTGATCGGACGGGCACCTTCATTGCAACTTCAAGTCACTTTATCTTGAAATTGTCACAAGAGGGAGTGGACATGGCAAATGTCCTGGGAGGAAGCGGGGCCGATACGCTCACTGGTACGGCTGATCGCGACTACATTGCTGGCGGCGCCGGCAACGACCTCATCGACGTCGGCATTGGCAATGATTATGCGGTCGGCGGTACCGGGTCTGACACCTTCGTTTTCCGAGCCAACGAAGGCTGGGACGTCATTGCGGATTTTTCCGCAGGCGCTGGGGGCGACGTGCTGGACCTGCGCGCCATTACCTCCTTCACCAGCTTCCAATCCTTTTTGGCGGCGACCGCCCAGGAGGGCGCCGACACCGTCGTCACCCTCAGCCCAACCAGTGCGGTGAAGCTCACCGGTGTGCAGCGCAGCGCGCTCACCCAAGATAATATTCTTCTGACCGGCGCCAGCACAGGTGGTGGGACCGGCGGGCAAACCGCCGGCGGCACGGTGAGCATCAGCCCGCCGACGGTGACGCTCGCGGAAGGCAACGGTGGCGGCACCACCGCCTACCAGTTCACCGTGACGCGCAGCGGCGACCTCTCGGCTGCTGCAACGGTGAC
>PJUA01000205.1_pt1 | contig 49657 bp, 41 predicted proteins | sample 1512151 | NCBI WGS metagenome assembly PJUA01 (sample SAMN08177678, study PRJNA422409) | Soil metagenome, whole genome shotgun sequencing project. | isolation source: Soil enriched on filter paper: beechwood xylan treatment | place: USA: Madison | collected 2015-01-15
AGCGCAAGACCAGCGCGACCACAGGAACGAGCGCTGATCTGGAGCGCAACGCAGGTTGAGAGGGTCGGTGCGTCAGCACCGGCCCTCTCGGCCGTAGTGGAGCGCAAGACCAGCGCGACCACAAGGACGAGCCCTGATCTGGAGCGCGACGCAGGTTGAGAGGCCGGACGCACCGCGTCCGGCCTCTCGGCCATCTCCCCATCTCTTGATGCCAGGTCTTGTGGAAGGTCTGTCGCGCCATCCGCGACACAGATTCCACACCGCGACGGCCGGCCCGAGGTCCGACCTGACGACCGGCCGACGTCAGGCCCGACGGCCGTTCGCCCACCGGGACCCCGTCAGCGGCACCCGGTCGACGTCGCCGGCCGGCGTCGTCCACAGGGCCTGCGCCGCGATCGCGCCGGCATCGCCATGCTGACCCGCATGCCTCCCGGAAGCGGCCCTCGACCAGCCCCCCGACGTCCACGGCCCTCGGCCGCGAGCCCGGCACGGACCCCCGTCCCTCTCCCCGGCCAGAGTCACGTCCCCAGGCCCGTCCGCCTCCCCGACTCGGCACTGCCGGACGCGCACGACGCCCTGGTCTGCGCCGACCTCGTCGCGACGACCGCGCGGCTGAGCGCCTGGGGAGTCAGCAGGTCGGTCGTGAGCCGTCGCGTCGCCGCCGGCGAGTGGTGCCGTCCGTTCACCGGCGTCGTCGTCACGCACCCCGGACCGCTGTCGTGGCGTCAGGTCGCGCGGGCCGCCCTCGCGTACGCCGGCCCGGGGGCTGCCCTGTCACACCGGTCGGCGGCCTTCCTCCGCGGGATCGTGGCCGACCCCGGACGTGTGGTGCACGTGAGCATCCCCGCTCACCGTCGTGTCGCGCCGCAGCCCGGGCTGGTCGTGCACCGACGCCGCCGGATGCCCGTGGCCTCGGGACGCCTGCGCACGGTCGGCGAGGACGTCACGGTGCTGGACGTCGTGGACGGGCTTCGTTCGGCGGACGAGGTCGTCGGGGTGGTGTGCGAGGCGGTCCGTGCGGGCGTGCGGCCCGGTGTGGTCCTGATGCACGCGGAGGAGCGGCGAGGGCTGCGCAACCGCGCCCTGCTCACCGCGCTGCTCGGGACCGACGGTGCGGTCGACCGGGGTGTCGAGTCGCCGCTCGAGCACCGGTACGCGCGGGACGTCGAGCGGGCGCACGGCCTGCCCGCGGCCACCGCCCAGGTGCGGCAGCGGGTCGGCGGGCGGTGGATCCGGGCCGACCGGGTGCATGTGGCTCTCGGTGTGCGGGTCGAGCTCGACGGTCAGCTCGCGCACCCGCTCGGGCGGACGGACGAGGACGTGTGGCGCGACAACGCCGTCGCGGTCGAACGCACGGAGCTCACGCTGCGGTACCGCTGGCGGCACGTCGTCGCGGAGCCGTGCCGGACGGCCGGCCAGGTCGCCGCCGCGCTGACGGCCCGCGGCTGGCAGGGGCGCGCGACCCCCTGCGGCAGCACGTGCCCGCTCCCACACTGACCACCCGCCGCCCTCCGCCGCGTCCGCTCGCATCGCCTCGGGTCTCGCGTGGAGACTCTGTCGCGCTGAACGCGACACACCCTCCACACCACGCCTCGTCGGCGCGGCACGGGCGCCGGCGACCGACCGTCGCCTGCCCGTCAGCGCGCCGTCACGGCCGACAGCGGGGAGAGCTGACCAGGACCGTCCGGGCCGGGCAGCAGGGTCGCGGTCATCCCTGTCGTCGGGTCGTGGACGACCAGGCCGATCGGGCCGCCGTCACCGCCGCACGCGTCGAACGAGACCACGTGCAGCCGCCCGCCGGACGTCGCCACCCGGTGGAACCGGAACGGCAGGGCGAGGTCGACCGCCTCCTCGACGCCGTCACGCCATGCCGCGACGCGTTCGCGGCACCCGTAGTCCAGGTACCCCTCGGGCGCGCTGCCGTGCACCCAGGCCTTGGCGACGACGCGCCCGTCGGGCAGCAGGACGCCGTCGGACGGCACGAGGTCGCCGGCGCGCAGGTCACGCAGGACGACGGGGGCCGTCCCCGCGGCGACATCGACCCTCACGAGCATCAGCCCGTCCGGCAAGGTCGCACCCCACGGGGGCGTGTCCCCCTCGGCGCAGACCAGCAGGACGTCGGTGCGGCTCTGCCAGCCGACGGTCGCGCAGGTCGTCCCGGCGGGCGCGAGCGTGACGGGCCGTGCGCCACCGGCGACCAGGTCGACGACGACCGTGCCGTCGGCCCCCTCGACGAGGGCCAGCGTGCCGTCCGGGTTGACGGTCGTCCCACCCCCGGCGAAGCCGGGGAGGTCGGACGTGACGAGGTGGGCCTCGCCGTCGGACCGGACGACCCACATCCGCGAGCGGTCCTCGCCGTCCTCGATCCAGAGCTCGACGACGTCGGAGGGGTGCGGGTACACGTTGGCACCCACGCCGGTGCGCGGAGCGTCGACGACCTCTCCGGTGCGGAGGTCGAGCAGCCCACGGATGCCCGGCTGCACGGCCACGGGGACGGTCGGCGACCCGTCCCACGCGAAGCTGTCGAGACCGAGGTACACGTCGTCGCGCACGTGGTAGAGGACACCCTCGGGCGACGCGAGCGCGAGGACCGGCACGATGCGCGTGCCGTCGGCGAGCTCGGCGTCCCCGGTCGTCGGCCCGTACTGCACGACGGTCCATCCCGACCCGACGCGTGCGAGGACGTCGTCGTCGAGCGCGAGCATCGGCGGCATCCCGGGGCGCTCGACGGCGACCGGCGTGCTCGACGGGGTCGGCTTCGGCGTGCTCGACGGCGTCGAGCTCGGGGTCGAGGTCGGGGTGACGGTGGGCGTCACGGCAGGCTGCGGGGTGTCGGCCCGGTGCAGGCCGAGCCACGCCACGGTGCCGAGGACGGCCACGGCGCCGACGGCTGCGAAGGACTGCGCCGTGTGCCGGCGGACGCGGCGGCCGCGGGCCTTCGAGACGATGCGCCGGTAGGTCGCGTCGTCGAGCCGGCCGACGTCGGCTCCGAGCTCGTCGCCCGCCCGCGACAGGATGTTCCCGAGGTCGCTCATCGTGCCTCCCCTCCGTTCGTCGACGTACTGGTCGGGGTCGCGGCGACCGGACGCACGGGGACCGACTCGGGGTCGTCCGTGCGGGTCCCGAGCGCGGCGTCGAGGCGCCGCAGGCCGTCGGACGTGTACCGCTTGACCGCGCCGTCGCTGAGCCCGAGCATCGACGCGGTCTCGTGCACGGACAGGTCCTCGACCTGCCGCAGCACGACGCACGCCCGCTCGCGGGGCGTCAGGCCGGCGAGCGCCCGCACGACGTCCGCTCCCAGACCCCGCGGCACGACCTCCGTCACGGGCGCCGGGTGACCCGCGAGCCGTCCCACGGCGGCGCGCTCACGGGTGCGGCGACGGTGCTCGTCGACCGAGCGCGACACGATCGCGCGGCGCACGTACTGCTCGGCCTCGGCGATCGTCGTGAACCGGGCGCGGCTGCCGAAGGTGGCGACGAGCGCCTCCTGCACGAGGTCCTGCGCCTCGTCCCGCGACGTCGCGACGAGCATCGCGTGGCCGACGAGGCGCCCCCACCTCTGCTCGACCAGCTGCGCGAGCAGCCCTTCCCACGCTCGTCCCACCGTGTGCCCTCTCGTCGACGGACGTCCTACGCGGGGAGAACGGCGTGGCTGCGTCCGAGGTTGGGGTGAGTCTCGCCGGAGTCGCGGGCGTGGTGGGGAAGGTCTGTCACGGCACGCGCGACAGACCTTCCGCGCACCCGCCCGAGGGCGTCGGAAGGCCTCACCGCCGCGTCCCGCCCCCCGGCCTCACGCGCACTCGAAGACCACCGATCCCGCCGTCGGGATCATCCCGAGGTACCAGCCACCCCCGGGCCGCTCGGTCGCGTACAGCGCGTGCGCGGCGAGGAAGGCGGCGTCGGTGCCGAACCCGGTCGTGGCGTAGACGTCGGCGCCGGTCCTGGTCCCGCCGTCGACCCCGAGATCGACGGTCCACGACTGCTCCTCGTGCCAGGCACGGACGCTGCGGGACCGGTCGTTGCCGCCCTCGACGGGGACCCAGACCCGACGTCCCTCGGCGGTCCTGCCGGCTGCGCGCCAGTCCGCCGGGTCGAGGGCGGTGTCGACGGAGAACATGTTCGGCGAGCAGGTCGGCGAACCCGGGGCCACGGCCTCGGCCCGCCCCTCCCACGACTGCTCGGGCGGCAGGCTGCGGTCCACGCCGTCGTCCCAGACGAACGCGTTGACGTCGCTCCCGGGGACGTCGGGCGTGGCCAGGCGCAGGGTGGTGCCGAACGGGAACCGCCAGGCGAGGAACGTCGGCGTCAGGTCGGGCAGCGTCGGTGTCGCGCGGACCTCGACCAGCCCGGCACGTCCGTAGCCTGCGAGGACGACCGTCTCGTGCTGCTCCTGGTCGTCGACGAGGATCCACGCGTCGCCCAGCACGGTCGTCTCCGTGTGACCGTCCAGCGCGCGGAGCCGCTGCGTGGTCGCGGTCGTCCCCACGACGAACCCCCCGCCGAGGTCGACCTCCGCGGGGACGCCGAGGGTGTCGTAGAACGTGTCGCGGTCGACGACGACGTCGGGCGCGAGGGTGAACCACCCGGCGAGCGGCGGCTCGACGCACGGGTCCTCGGTGCGCGGCGAGGGGCACGCGATGTACCGGGTCCCCGCGGCGTCGACCTCGAAGAGCCCGACGACCACAGCGTCCCAGTAGAAGACCTCCTGGTAGACCGCGTAGATCGTCGCGTCGCCGCGGGTGCCGACCCGCACCGGGACGGGCACCTCGCCCCCCTCGCCCGTCGTCAGCAGCGCGGGGGCGTCCGGGGCGGGCACAGGGTCGACCCAGACCTCGCCCGTCCGGGGGCGCTGCAGCCGACGCAGGACGGTCGTGTCGTCCGTCGCAGCCTGCCGCACCACCGGCCCGGCGTCGGGGTCGGGCGTCGGGGTGGCCGTGGGCGCCGGGCTCGTCGCGGGGCTCGGCGGGGGCGTGGTGACGTGCGGCGTCGGCGTGTCGGCCGGGGCGGGGGTCGTCTGGTGCGCGCCCCACCAGCCGCCCGCTCCGAGCGCGGCGACCACGGCCACGGCGGCCACCGCCTCGAACGAGTGCCGGCGGGCGCGTCGGCCGCGGACGGCCCGGCGGGCGCGGGCGACGACGGCGTCGAGGGGGGCGTCGCCCAGCGCGCGCTCACGCTCGGCGGTCGCCGCGTGGATCAGGTCGGACAGGTCGCGCGTCATGCCGTACCTCCCGCGGGGACGACCCGCACCGACTCGCCGGGAACGGTGCTCGTCGTGCCGAGGAGCGCGTCGAGCGCGGCCACGCCGTCGGACGTGTACCGCTTGACGGCCCCCTCGCTGAGGCCGAGCAGGGCCGCAGTCTCGGCCACCGACGCGTCGTCGAGGTACCGGAGCACGACGCACGCGCGTGCCCGCGGGGCGAGCGTCGCGAGGGCTGCCTCGAGCCGGCCGGGGAGCGTCGTCGGCTCGGCCGGAGGACGCTCGTGGGCGAGCCGGGCCACGAGCGCGCGCTGGCGGGCGGTCCGGCGGGTGCCGTCGACGAACCGGGTCACGACGGCCCGCCGGACGTACTGCTCGGCCTGCGCCACCGACGTGAACCGCGCGCGGCTGGAGAAGGCGGCGACGACCGCGTCCTGCACGAGGTCCTCGGCGTCGGTGCGTGACGCCGTCAGCAGCATCGCGCGGGCCACGAGGCGCGTGTACCGCTCCCGTACGACCTGCTCGAGCAGGGGTTCCCACCGTCGGGTCACCGCCGCTCCTCCCGTCCTCGTCGTCCTGCGTGCGGACAGAGAACGACGGGAACGGGCGTCCGACGTTGGGTCGGTCGCGCGGTTCACCCGATCGGGCGATCCCGATCCAGCGCGGTGGTGGGGAAGGTCCGTCGCCGCTCGCGCGACACACGTTCCACGCGGACGGGCGCCGCGGGCGCGGCTGCTACTTGGTGCCGCCCGTCGCGACGAGCCACACGGCGAACCCGACGACGGCGACGACCGTCACGACGAGGGCGACGGCACCCGCGATGCGGACCGGGGCGCCGGGACGGGCGGGCGCGGTGCCGCCGTCGGCGGTGGTGAGCTCGGGGGCGGCGACGCGGGCCGCGCTCGCGGCGAGGGCGGGCACGCCGACGCCGAAGACGAGGCTGAGCCCGAGCACGGTGAGGACGGTGGTGAACACGGTGGCTCCTGGCTCAGACGGCGACGGGCGTCGGGGCGGTGGGGACGACGTCGTCGTGGACGACGACGGGGTGCGCGGCCGCGGGCGCCGTGGCGGGGGCGTCCTGCTCCCAGTCGGCGGTGACGTTGTGGGCGTCGACGGCGGCGCGGCGCGAGCGCCACCAGATGACGGCGCACACGGCGCTGACGACGCCGAGGACGGCGGGGATGCCGGCGTCGCCGCCGACGACGTGCTCGAGGCCGACGGCGAGCGCGCCGAACGCGGCGGCGGCGGGCAGCGTGATGAGCCAGGCGACGCCCATGCGGCCGGCGACGGACCAGCGGACCTTCTCGCGGCGTCCGACGCCGGACCCGAGGATCGAGCCGGTCGCGACCTGCGTGGTGGACAGCGGGAAGCCGAACGCGGACGACACGAGGATGACCGACGCGGACGACGTGTCGGAGGCCATGCCCTGGGGCACCTGGATGTCGGTGAGGCCCTTGCCGAGGGTGCGGATGACGCGCCACCCGCCGAGCGCGGTGCCCGCGGCCATGGCGAGCGCGCAGGAGATCACGACCCACGTGGGGACGCCGGACCCGGCGGGGACGGCACCGCCCGCGACGAGCGCGAGCAGGATGATGCCCATGCTCTTCTGCGCGTCGTTGGTGCCGTGCGCGAGGGAGACCATCGACGCGGACGCCATCTGGCCCCAGCGGAGCTGCCGGTCGCGGGCGTCGGCCGGGACGCGGCGCGTGATCCGGTAGACGAGCGCGGTGGACAGCGCCGCGACGGTCCCGGCGATCACGGGCGCGAGCAGCGCGGGCAGGACGACCTTGAGGACGAGCCCGCCCCAGACGACGCCGCCGGTGCCGACGGCGGCGAGCGTCGCGCCGACGAGCGCGCCGACGAGGGCGTGCGACGACGACGACGGCAGGCCGAGGTACCAGGTGACGACGTTCCACACGATCGCCCCGGCGAGCGCCCCGACGACGAGGGGCAGCGTCACGACGTCCTGGTCGACGATGCCCTTCGCGATGGTCGCGGCGACGGCGAGCGACAGGAAGGCGCCGACCATGTTGAGCGCCGCGGACAGCAGCACGGCCGTCTGGGGCTTGAGCGCTCCCGTCGCGATCGACGCGGCCATGGCGTTGCCGGTGTCGTGGAAGCCGTTGGTGAAGTCGAACGCGAGTGCTGCCGCGACGACGAGCGCGAGGATGAGGGTCCCGTCCACGTGCTAGAGCGTGCCGGGTCCGCGGGGGTGCTCGTGACCGAAAAGGTCCTAGTTCACCGAGAGTTCATCTTCGGAGGCGGACTGTTCACGCGAAACGGTGGCGCGTGTGGTGGACGTCACCTCGCTCACCGGCCCACGACGAAGCTGCCGGACGCCTGGTCCCACCAGCCGTCGGCCGCCACGACGTCCGGGTCGTCGACGTGACCGTCGTCGAGCCAGCCGAACGTCGTCACCGCGCCGGTCGTCAGGTCGGTGCGCACGTCGCGCTGCGGTCCGGAGCGTCCACCGGCGTAGCACCCGTTGAGGTGCGTGTGCACGGCGCCGGCGGCGAAGACGAGCGTCCCGCCGTGGTCGGCGTCGCCCCACTGCCCCGTGACGGGCGTGACGACGCCCGCGTCGAGCACCGCGGGGTCGCTGACGACGTCGCACGGGTCGGGCAGCACGACGAGCCCGAGGCCGAGACGGCCGTCGCCGAGGGGCCACGCGTCGCGCACGGCCGTGTCGGTCGTCGCGACGAGCCTGGGCTCGGCTGGTCCGGACCCGGCGGTGCGGGCGACGTCGTGCCCGCGCAGCTCGTGCCGGGTCGTCCCGGGGACCGGGCACGCGACGAGCACCTCGTGGTCGCCCGACCACCCGGCGTCGAGGCAGCCGGGGTCGGTGGGCAGCCCGGTGAGCGCGTGCCGCTCCCCCGTCGCGACGTCGACCGCGTGCGGCGCACCGGCCGTGTCGACGACGACCGCCCAGGCGCCGTCGGGGCTGACCGTGGGCCGGCGCAGGCCCGACTCCCCGAGGTCGCGGACCTCGCCGTCGGGCGCGACGGCCACGAGCCGGATCCCGGCGCCCTCGCCGTACGGCACGGCGGCGAGCGGGTCGCCCTCGGCGCCGGCCGACGCCTCGTCGTTCACGACGCGCACGGGCGGCGGGTACATCGGGGACGCCCGCTCGGGGTCCACGCCCGCGGGTGCCGGGGCGGTCAGCCACAGCGTGTCGCCCGTGCCCGCCCGGCCGACGTACTGGTGCATCCAGTCGAGCCGCGGGAGCGCCGCGAGCTCGCCCGTGCGCAGGTCGAGGGTGCCGAAGACGGGCCCTTCGACGTCCCGTCCGGCGAGCGCGACCAGCGCCTGCGACCGGCCCGCCTGCCAGTCGAGGACCGAGACGGACGTCCACGGCAGGGACAGGTGCAGGAGCGTCGTCCGCTCGCCCGTGGGCGACACGAGGTGCAGGACGGTCCGCGAGTCCTCGTCCGTCCAGACGTCCATCGTGCCGGGACGGACCTGCGTGGACACGCTCAGCAGCCACCCGGGCGTCGTCGCGTCGAGCACCCCGGCGGGGACGGGCTGCGGCACCGCCACGGCGACCGGGGCGGCGGCCGAGTGCGCGCCCGGCGTCGGCGACGGGGAGGCAGACGGGACCGAGGACGTCGACGGCGTGCCCGCGGGCGGCGTCGCGTCGGGCGAGGCCCCCGCCCACCACGCGGCGGAGCCCATCGCCCCGGCGAGCACCACGCCGAGGGCCGTGTCACGCGTGTGCCGCAGGCCGCGGCGGCGACGCACGCGCTGCACGGTGCGCGACACGACGCCGGGCGCGGGCACGGCTCCCGCCCGCACGCGGGCGATGCCGTTCTCGGTGCCGGCCAGCAGGTGTCCGAGGTCAGTCACGGTGGGCCTCCTCAGGGCTCAGCAGGGCGAGGCGCTCGCCGTCGTCGTCGGGTGGGGCGACGTCCAGGCGTCGTTGCAGCGCGGCGGTGCCGTCGGCCGTGTACCGCTTGACGGCCCCCTGGCTGAGGCCGAGCTGCTCGGCGGTCTCGGCGATCGACAGGTCCTCGACGTGCCGCAGGACGACGCACGCGCGCTGCCGCGGGGTCAGGGCGCGCAGCGCGGCCACGACGTCCTGCTGCAGGCCGGGCAGCTCGATCTCGACGACCGGGACCGGCTCGGCGACGGTCCGCTCGACGGCCCGGCGCTCGCTCGCGGCGGTCCGCGCCCGGTCGATCGACCGGCTGACGATCGCGCGTCGCACGTACTGCTCGGCCTGCGCGACGTGCGTGAACCGCGCCCGGCTGGCGAACGTCGCGACCAGGGCGTCCTGCACGAGGTCCTCCGCGTCGGCGTCGGCCACGACGAGCGTCGCACGCGCCAGGAGCCGCGGGTACCGCTCGTCGACGAGCTGCTCGAGGACCGTCTGCCACCGGGCCGTCACCGGCACCTCCCCCGCGTCGTCGTGCGCTCCACGCAGGGGAGAACGGAGCCCGCGTCGCGGAGGTTGGGGTGGCCGGGTGCGAGGATGAGCGACGTGCAGGTGATCGCCGACCTCCGGGCCCTGTGGCCGCTCGAGGGCTTCCGCAGGCTCTTCGCCGTGCGCCTCGTGAGCCAGACGGCCGACGGGATGTTCCAGGTCGGGCTGGCCACGCTGTTCTTCTTCTCGCCGGAGAACGCGAGCACCGCGACGGGTGTCGCGGCAGCCTTCGCGGTCCTCCTGCTGCCGTTCACCGTGGTCGGCCCGTGGGCGGGCGTGCTGCTCGACCGCTGGCGACGCCGGCAGGTGCTGCTGTACGGCAACCTCGTGCGGGTCGCGCTGACGCTGACGATCGCGCTGGTCATGGCGACCGACGGCGTGAACGTGGCGGTGTACGTCCTCGCGCTGGTCAACCTGTCGATCAACCGGTTCCTGCTCTCCGCGCTGTCGGCGTCGCTGCCGCGCGTCGTCGACGGCCCCCTGCTGCTCACCGCGAACTCCCTGACCCCGACGCTCGGTGCGGCGGCCGCGGGCGTCGGCGGCGGGATCGGGCTCGTCCTCGGCCTGGTGCTGCCGGACGGTCGCGGCAAGGACGCCGCCGCCCTCGTCCTCGCCGCCGCGGTCATGGGCGCCGCCGCGGCGCTCGCGACGCGCCTGGGCCGCGACCAGCTCGGCCCGGTCGAGCGCGCCGACCCGACGCAGCTGCGCGCCGCGCTCGGCACCCTGGCGCGCGGGCTCGTCGCCGGCGCGCGGCACCTCGTCGCCCGCCGCACACCCGCGTACGCGCTCGGCATCATGGCGACCCACCGGTTCCTGTACGGCGCGACGTTCATCGCGAGCATCCTCATCGCCCGCAACCTGCTGTCGGACCCGACCGACGCCGCGGCGGGGCTGACGACGTTCGCGACGGTCCTCGCCGCGTCGGCCGTGGGCTTCGCGCTCGCCGTCGTCCTCACCCCGGTCCTGTCGCCCCGTACGGGGCCGCACACGTGGATCGTCCTGTGCCTCGGCCTCGCGGCGGTCAGCCAGACGCTGCTCGCGCTCACGGTGACCCGCACGGCCGTGCTCGTCGGGGCGGCCGCCCTGGGGCTCGCCGCGCAGGGCGCGAAGATCGCGGTCGACACGATCGTGCAGCGTGACACCGACGACGCGTTCCGCGGGCGCGCGTTCGCCCTGTACGACGTGCTCTACAACGCGGCGTTCGTCGGCGCCGCCGCGCTCGGCGCCGTGACCCTGCCCGACACCGGGTGGTCCCGCGGCCTGTTCGTCGCCCTCGCGTGCGGGTACGTCGCCGGGGCGGTCGTCTACGGGACGGCGACCGCGCGCACGGCCCGGCGTGCCGCCCCCGACCCGGCGGTCGTCGGATGACGGCCCTCGACGCGGGTGTCCCCGTCGACGCGCTGCTGCGGGCGCTCGTCGACGGCGACGTCGCGGCGTGCGTGACCGACCCGACCCGGCCCGACGACCCGATCGTCTGGGTGAACGCCGCGTTCGAGCGGCTCACCGGGTACCTCGGGGTCGACGTCGTGGGCCGCAACTGCCGCTTCCTGCAGGGCACCGGCACCGACCTCGCCGCCGTCGGGGCGCTGCGCACCGCCATCGACGCCGGCCGTCCCGCCGCCGTGCAGCTGCTCAACTACCGCCGCGACGGCACGCCGTTCTGGAACCAGCTCGTCGTCGCGCAGGTCCGCGACGACACCGGCCGCATCGTGCGGCGCGTCGCCGTGCAGACGGACGTCACCGCACGCGTCGACGCCGAGCAGGCCCGCGGGGACGGCCTGGGCGCGCAGGCCACGGCGCGGCTCGACCTGCTCGCGCGCGTCAGCGACGAGCTCGCGATGCACCTCGACTACCACGACGCGGTCAACGCCCTCGCGGACGCCGCGATCCCGCCCCTGGCCACGTGGGGGTTCGTCGCCGTCACCGACGAGGCCGGGCGGTTCGAGCACGTCCACGTCGCCGCGAGCGACGCGGCGGACGTCGCGCTCGCCGACAGCCTCGGCGCGCAGGACGTCGGCTGGTTGCAGCGCTCGCCCCGCACGCGTGAGACGCTGACGTCGCCGCCGGGGTACGTCGCCGAGCCGTTCCCGGTGGACGTCGACTCGCTCCCGGCCCGCACGACCCCGGAGCAGCTCGCCCTGCTGCAGCGCCTCGGTCTCGGCAGCGCCCTGCTCGTGCCGCTGCGGGCCCGCGAGCGCGTGCTCGGCGTCCTGTGCCTCGTGCACGAGAAGGAGGACGGCTTCACGCCCGGCACCGTCGTCACCGCCGCGCACCTGGGTCGTCGCGCGGGCCTCGCGCTCGAGAACGTCCGGCTGTTCCTCGCGCAGCGGACCGCGGCGCTCACGCTGCAGCACAGCCTGCTGCCGGAGATCCCGGACGTCGCGGGGCTCGACGTCGCGGCGTCGTACCTGCCGTCGGGGCGCCTCGCGGAGGTCGGCGGCGACTGGTTCGACGTGCTCCCGCTGCCCGACGGCACCGTCGGGCTCGCGGTCGGCGACGTCGTCGGGCACGACCTGCGGGCCGCGGCCGCGATGGGCCAGCTGCGCTCGCTGCTGCGGTCGTACGCGTGGGAGTCGGCCGCGCCCGGTGAGGTCCTCGGGCGGATCGACGGCGTCGTGCGCGGGCTCGACCTCGCCGACATCGCGACGTGCGTGTACGCCCGCTGGTCGAGCACCGACGACGGGGTCCGCCTCACCTATGCCCGGGCGGGGCACCCGCCGCCGATCCTGCGGCTGCCCGGCGGCGAGGTCGTGCGGCTCGACGCGGCCCTGCGGACCCCCATCGGCCTGACGGGCGTGCCGCTGCTGCCCGACGGTGTCGTCGACGTGCCGCCCGGGTCGACGCTCGTCCTCTACACCGACGGCCTGGTGGAACGCCGCGACCGGCCGCTCGCCGACGGCCTGCACGCGCTCGAGCGCACCCTCGCGGCCGTCCCCGACGGCACGGGCTCGGCGGGGGTGCGCGACGCGCTGGTCGACGCGCTCGTCGGGGTGCACCAGGAGGACGACGTGTGCCTGCTCGTCGTCCGCGCCGCCTGACCCGCCGCGCCGTGCGCCGACCCGGTCAGTCGGTCGGGCGCGCCTGCCACCAGGCCAGCAGCTCCTCGCGTGCGACGTCCTCGCCGAGCGGCCCGCGCTCCATGCGCAGCTCCAGCAGGTGCTTGTACGCGGCGCCGACCTCGCGCCCGGGGCCGATGCCGAGGACGGCCATGATCTGCGAGCCGTCGAGGTCGGGGCGGATCGCGGCGAGCTCCTCCTGCTCCTGCAGCCGCGCGATGCGCACCTCCAGGTCGTCGTAGGCTGCCTTGAGCCGCGCGGCCTTGCGGACGTTGCGGGTCGTGCAGTCGGAGCGGGTCAACCGGTGCAGCCGCTCCAGCAGCGGGCCGGCGTCGGTCACGTAGCGGCGGACCGCGGAGTCCGTCCAGCCACCCTCGCCGTACCCGTGGAACCGCAGGTGCAGCTCGGTGAGGCGCGCGACGGCCTGCACGGTGGCCTTGTCGAACCGCAGCTCCTTGAGCCGCTTCGCGGCGAGCTTCGCGCCGACGACCTCGTGGTGGTGGAAGCTCACGCCGCCGCCCGCCTCGAACCGGCGGGTGCGGGGCTTGCCGATGTCGTGCAGCAGCGCCGCGAGGCGCAGCACCAGGTCCGGCCCGGGCACGGGGCCGTCCGGGCCGGTCTCCAGCGCGATCGCCTTGTCGAGGACCATGAGCGAGTGCTCGTAGACGTCCTTGTGGCGGTGGTGCTCGTCGATCTCCAGGCGCAGGGCCGGCAGCTCGGGCAGGACGTGGTCCGCGAGGCCCGTGTCGACCAGCACCTCGAGCCCGAGCCGCGGCTGCGCCGCCACCAGGAGCTTCGACAGCTCGTCGCGCACACGCTCGGCGGAGACGATCGTGATCCGCCCCGCCATGTCCTCGATCGCCGCGCGCGCGGCGGGGTCGACCGTGAACCCGAGCTGCGCCGCGAACCGGGCCGCCCGCATCATGCGCAGCGGGTCGTCGTCGAACGACTGCCGCGGGTCGACCGGGGTGCGCAGCACGCCGCGCGCGAGGTCCGCGAGGCCGTCGAACGGGTCGACGAACGACAGGTCGGGCAGGCGCACCGCCATCGCGTTGACCGTGAAGTCGCGCCGCGACAGGTCGCCCTCGAGCGAGTCGCCGAAGACGACCTCGGGCTTGCGGGACGTGGGGTCGTACGCGTCGGTGCGGTACGTCGTCACCTCGACGACGACGTCCTTCGTGCTGCCCTTGCGCCCGCCGGGCATGCGCCGCGCGCCGATCGTGCCGAACTCCCGGCCGATGTCCCAGTGCGCGTCGCCCCACCGCGCGAGGATCGCCTCGGTCTCGTCGGGCGTCGCCGACGTCGTGAAGTCGAGGTCCGCGCTCAGCCGGCCCAGGAACGCGTCGCGGACGGGCCCGCCGACGAGCGCGAGCTCGTGGCCCGCGGCGCGGAACAGCTCGCCCAGCTCGAGCGCGTCGCCCGAGAGCCCCGCGAGCACCCCGAGGGCGCGCCTGCGGAGGGTGACGAGCGCGGCGGAGGTGTCGGGCGAGGTCGCGGTGGGCGGGTCGACGGGCGGCACTCGTCCAAGCCTGCCAGATCGCGCCGTCGGCGGGCGCCGGGGGTGCGGTCCGCGCCGCCGCGCAGCCTCGCGCGCACGGGCCCTCCCGTGCGCACCGCGTGCGCGTCGCGTGCACGTCGCGTGCGCGGGAGGACAGCAGGTGGACGCCAGGTGCACGGAGCACGCACGACGCGGGACGGACGCTCCCGACGAGTCGTTACAGTGGCGGCATGTCGAGCCAGGCGCACCCCTCCCTCCCCGGAGGCGTGCCTGCGCCGCCGGGCGGGCACGCGCTGCGGATCGACCCCCGGCACAGCCCGGTCCGGCCCGTCCCGGCCCCCCTGCCGGTCGTCGACGAGACGTCCGCGGGCGGCATCGTCGTGCAGCAGCGCGACGGGGTGTACCAGGCAGCCGTGATCGCCCGCCGCAACCGCGCGGGCCGCCTCGAGTGGTGCCTGCCGAAGGGCCACCTCGAGGGCACCGAGACGCCCGAGCAGGCCGCCGTCCGGGAGATCGCCGAGGAGACCGGCATCACCGGCCACGTGCTGCGCCGCCTCGGCGTCATCGACTACTGGTTCAGCGGCGACGACCGCCGCGTGCACAAGGTCGTCCACCACTTCCTCCTGGGCGCCGTCGGCGGCTCCCTCACCGTCGAGGGCGACCCCGACGGTGAGGCGGAGGACGCCGCGTGGGTGCCCGTCGTCGAGCTGCACGGGCGGCTCGCCTACCCGAACGAGCGTCGTCTCGCGGAGGCCGCCCTCGTCGTCCTCGTCGGCGAGGCATGAGCGCGGCCCTGCGCCGCGGCCAGGCCCTCCGCGCGACCCTGGTCCTGCTCGCGGTCGCGCTCGCCGCCCTGTCGGTGCTCGTCGTCGGCCCGCCGCCGGCGGGCGCGGCCACCGCCCCCACCCCGTCGCCGTCCGCGACCTGGCCCGTGTCGGTGCAGGTCACGTCCGTCAGCCCGGCCGTCCTGCGTCCCGGTGACGACCTGACGGTCACCGCGCGGCTCCGCAACGACGGCACGGAGGAGGTCGCGGCCCCGTCCGCGGTGCTGCGGCTCAGCCGGATCCGCCTGCACACCCGGCCCGACCTGCAGTCGTGGGCGTCGGGCGAGATGGCCGCGGGCACCCGCGTCGCGTCCGACACCCCCGACGGCCCGCTCGCGCCGGGTGCGAGCGTCGAGGTCACGATGACCGTCGCCGCGCAGGACGTGCGGCTGCTCGAGGGCGCCGACGTGTGGGGTCCGCGGGGCCTGACCGTCGACGCCCGTGCCGGCTCGCGGGTCGTCGGTCAGCAGCGGACGTTCCTGCTGTGGCTGCCGACGGAGGACGTGCCGACGACCACGCTGTCCGTCGCGGTGCCGGTCACCGGCCCGCCGGCGGCACCGGTCGTCCCCGCGTCGGCCGCCGCCGTCCCGCCGGAGACCCCCGACGGGGGCGACGAGGGTGCGGGCGCGCCGGCCCCGGTCGCCACCGTGCAGCCCGACGACGCGACGGTCACGCGGCTCGACGAGGCGACCGGTCCCGGCGAGCGGCTCACGCAGGTCGAGCGGCTCCTCGCCTCGGCCCCCGAGGTGAGCGCCGTCATCGACCCCGCCCTGCTCGCGCAGTCGGCCGCCGCCGGCCCGCGAGCCCGGCAGTGGTCCGCGGCCGTCACGGGGCTGCTCGCCGGTCGGGACGTGCTGACGCTGCCCTGGGCCGACCCGGACGTCGCCGCCGTCGCGCACGGCGCACGCCCCGACCTCGCCGCGGTGGCCGCGTCCACCGCGCTGCCCTGGGTCGAGCAGACGTTCGGCCCCGACGTCCCCCTCGTGCTGTGGGCGCCCGGGCCGACCCTCCCCGACGACGCGACCGCCGCGCTGACCGCCAACGCGGGTGCCGCGGCGATCGTGCTGCCCGTGGGCGACCTCGACAGCGCCGCCGACTCCGTCCCGGCCGCCCGCACCCAGGTCCGCCCGGACGGCACGGCGGTCGCCGCCCTCGTCCCGGACCCGGTCCTCACGGGCCTGCTGACCGCGCCACGCAGCGTCGAGCCCGGTGCGTCGCCCACGACCGCGGTGCAGCGGGCGCTCGCCGAGCTCGCCGTCGCGGCACGCCAGGACGACGGACCGCCCGACGTCCTCGTCGCCCCCGGCCGCGACTGGGTGCCCGAGGTCCCGTACGCGACCGCGCTGCTCGACGCCGCGGCCGCCGCCCCGTGGGTCCGCATCACGCCCGCGTCGTCGCTGCTCAGCGGCTCGACGACCGCCCGGACGTCCCTGCCGGACACCGCGTCCGACGCGGCCGAGCTCGCCCCCGGGCAGGTCCAGGTCCTCGCCGCCGCGCGCGACCGGGCGCACACGTTCGCCGACGTGACCCCGGAGCCGCAGACGTTCCTCGCGGGCGTGGACGAGGAGGTCCTCGCGCCCCTGTCCGTCGCGTGGCGCACCGACCCCACCGGACGCGACGCCCTCGTCGCCGCCGCGGTGGCCGACGTCGACGAGCGCACCAGCGGCCTGACCATCGCCCCCCTCAGCGACGTCCTCGTCGTCAGCGCGAAGAGCGACCGCCGCCTCACCGTCCGCAACGCGCTCGACGTGCCCGTGACCGTCCAGGTCGTCGTCTCGCCCCGCAAGTCGTGCCTGCAGGTCGAGCCCATCGACCCGGTCGACGTCGACGCGAGCAGCGAGCGCAGCGTCCCCGTGACGCTCAGCGCGCACGCCAACTGCGACGTGCGGGTCGTCGCGCAGCTCACGACCACGTCCGGGTCGCCCGTGTCGGCCCCGGTCGAGTTCACCGCGCGCGTGCAGCCCACGATCGAGAACGTCGGCACCGCCGTCGTCGGCGTCCTGCTCGCGATCGGGCTCGTCCTCGGCATCGTGCGGACCGTCCGGCGCGGGCAGAGCGCCCGCCGTGGCGCGCGCCTCGAGGCCGAGTCCGACGCCCCGACGACGCTCGGCGTGCTCGGCGGCGCGGGCGAGCCCACCACCGGCCAGGTCGAGCAGCAGCCCGTCCCGGACGGACCACCACCGGAGGACCGCGCATGACCGGGTCGGGCAGCGTCGGGCGCGGCGCCGCACTCATGGCGTCCGGCACCGCGGTGTCGCGCGTGCTCGGGCTGCTGCGCGGGCTCGTGCTCGTCGCCGCGATCGGCGCGACCGGTCAGGCCGCCGACGCGTTCGACGTCGCGAACAAGCTGCCCAACGTCCTCTACATGCTGCTCGCGGGCGGCGTGCTCAACGCGATCCTCGTGCCGCAGGTCGTGCGCGCCTACAAGCGGGACGCGGGGCAGGAGTACGTCGACCGGCTGCTCACGCTCGGCTTCGTCATCCTCGCGGGCGTCGCCGTCGTCCTCACCGTCGCCGCCCCGCTCCTCGTGGGCGTGTACGCGAAGGCGCCCCCGAGCCAGATGGCCCTCGCGACGACGTTCGCCTACTGGTGCATCCCGCAGCTCTTCTTCTACGGCGCGTACGCGCTGCTCGGGCAGGTGCTGAACGCGCGCGGCTCGTTCGGGCCGTACATGTGGGCGCCCGTCGTCAACAACGTCGTGGCCATCGTCGGCTTCGGCGTCTTCGTCATGGTGTTCGGCGACGCGCAGAGCACGGACGTCGCGACCGCCGCGACCTGGACCTCCGCGCAGGTCGCGCTGATCGCGGGGGCGTCGACGCTCGGCGTCGTCGCGCAGGCCGTCGTGCTCGTGCCCGCGCTGCGCCGCACCGGCGTCGGGTACCGGCCCCGGTGGGGGCTGCGCGGCTCGGGCCTCGGGCGGGCCGGGCAGGTCGCCACGTGGACGTTCGTCGGGCTCGTCGTCGGGCAGCTCGGCTTCATCGTCGTGTCGCGCGCCGCGTCCGCCGCCCCCGAGGTCGCCGGCCAGACCGCCGTCGCGGGCAACGCCGCCTACACCGCGGCCTTCCTCGTCTTCATGCTCCCCCACTCGCTCGTCACCGTGTCCCTCGCGACCGCGCTGTTCACGCGCCTGTCCGGGCAGGCGCACGACGCCGACGTCGACGGGGTGCGGCGGACGTTCTCGCACGGTGTGCGCGTCGTCGGGCTCTTCACCGTCGCCGCGACCGCGCTGCTGCTCGTGCTGGCCCGCCCGGTCGTCGACGTCGTGCTCGCGACCGCCGACCAGGCCTCCGCCGACGCGGTCGCCCTCGTGGTGCAGGCGATGATCGTCGGGCTGCCCGCCTTCGGCGCCTGGTCCATGTGCCAGCGGGTGTTCTACGCGTACGAGGACGCCCGCGGGCTCGTGCCGATCCAGGTCGCGATGGCCGTCGTCGTCGCCGGCGGGACGCTGCTCGTCCAGGCCGTCATGCCCGCCCGGTACTGGGTCGCGGGCGCGGGGCTCGTGATGAGCCTGTCCTACGTCGTCGGTGCGGTCGCCGCCGCGTGGATGCTGCGCGGGCGGCTGCGGGGCGTCGACGGCGGCCGGGTCGTGCGCCTGCACGTGCGCGCGGTGCTCGCCGCGCTGCCCGCGGCCCTCGTCGCGTGGCTCGTCGCGTACGTGCTCGGCCTGGCGCTGGACACCGGGCTGCTGCGGTCGCTCACGGTGTGCGTCGTCGCTGGCGGCCTCGGCGGTGCCGTCTACGTCGGGATGCTCCGGGTCCTGCGCGTCGAGGAGCTCGACGGCCTGCTGCGGCCCGTCCTCGCCCGTCTGCGCGGAGGACGGCGCTGACGGTGTCCGCGATGCCCGTCTAGCATGCAGGTGTCCCCGCCGCTCCCCGCCCCGTAGGGTCGGGGGGCCCGGACGTCGGAGCCGGTGGACATGACCACCCGGAGGAGGTGCAGGTGAGCGAGGTCGGACGAGGCACCGTGCTGGCGGGCCGCTACCGGATCGTCGCACCCGCGCCGTCCGACCTGCAGGGCGCGAGCGCCTGGCAGGCCACCGACCAGATCCTCGACCGGCCCGTGCGGGTCCGCGTCCTCGAGGCCGGGGCCGTCGCCCCCGCGCTCGACGCCGCCCGTCGCGCCTCGCTCGTCACGGACGCCCGGCTGGTCCGCGTGCTCGACGTCGGCACCCACGAGGGCGCCGGGTACGTCGTGTCCGAGCAGATCACCGGCCCGTCGCTCGCCCAGCTCGTCGCACGTTCACCCCTGACCCCCGACCAGGCGCGTGCCGTCGTCGGCGAGGCCGCGTCCGCCCTCGAGGGCGCGCGGCGACGTGGCGTGCACCACCTGGCCCTGCGGCCGTCGGCGCTGCACGTCAACTCCGACGGCCGCGTCCTGCTCGCCGGGCTCGCGATCGACGCCGCGCTGCTCGGCACGTCCGGCGGCGACGCCCGCACGACGACCCGCGCCGACGCCGTCGGGCTCGTCCGGCTCCTCTACGTCGCCCTCACCGGCCGCTGGCCCGCCGACCCGCAGCGGCCCGGCGGCGGCGAGCCCTTGCCCGACGCCCCGCTGGTCGAGGGCTGGCCCGCCCCGCCGTCGGACCTCGTCCCCGGCGTCCCCGCCGACCTCGACACGCTGTGCGGCGTCACGCTCGGCCCTCACGACGACGGACCGCACAGCCCCGGTGAGCTCGTGCGCGAGCTCGAGCCGTGGGGCGAGATCCGCGCCGTCGCCTCCGTGCCCGACGCCTCGACGGCCGTCGTCGGCGGTGCCGTCGCCGCGTCCGCGTCGATCGCCGACATCGTGTCGCAGGACACGCAGCCCGTGAGCGTGCAGCGCCACTCCGTGCGGTCCGCGTTCGACGAGCCCGCGCCGGGCGCGAACCGTCCGGGCACACCGCCGCCCGCGGTGCCGTCACGCACGAGCACGCTGACCGGGCCCGCGGCTCCGGTGCCGCCCGGCCCGGTGCCTTCCCGACCGGCCGCCGCTGCGGCGCCCGTCGGTGCGCCGCCTGCCGGTCCGCCCGTCGAGCAGACGCTCGTCGGCGCGCCGCCGACCATGCCCGCGTTCGTCCCCCCGCCCGGTCCCGACGCGCAGCACACCATGGCGATGCCGCCCGACGTCGCCGGTGCGACGCAGGTCATGCCGGCCGACGCCGAGCGTGCCGGGGTCCCGCGGTTCGTGTCCCACGCGGCGCCCGCGTCGGCGGCCTCGGCCGCCGTGCCACGTGCCCCGCAGCCGCCGCCCGTCGGCCCCGGGGGCCCGGCCGGTCCGGGCGGTGCACCCGTGCGGCGGTCGACGTCCGACTACCGGACCGCGCCCGCCGTCGTCGGCGCCGGAGGTCCGCCGCCCGTGGTCTCGCCGTTCGGCGGGGACGACGCACCCGAGGGCTTCGAGGAGCTCGGGTGGGAGGAGCCCGGCGAACCGCGGCGACGCCGGTTCGACCCCACGATGCTCGTCCTCGCCGTGGTCGGCGTGGCCGTCGTCATCGGCGTCATCATCGCCTTCAAGTCGCTGTTCGCCTCGCTCGGCGGCGGCGACCAGGACCCGGCCGCCGAGCCCGCACCCGAGCAGACGCAGGTCCAGCCCGAGGAGTCCGGCGCACCGCAGGAGCAGCCCACCGAGGGGACCGAGCCCGAGGCCCCCGCCGGTGGCCCGCCCGTCATCGCGTCCTCGACGTCGTTCGACCCGTCCGACGCCGACGGCGAGCACGAGGAGGCCGTCACCCGCGCCTACGACGGCGACCCGTCGACGTTCTGGTACACCCAGACGTACAAGCGCGACGACTTCGCCGGCTTCAAGAACGCCGTCGGCTACATCGTCAACCTGCAGTCGCCCGCGACGGTGTCGCAGGTGAAGCTGCACGTCAACGGCAACGGCGGCAACGTCGAGATCCGCGCGACCGACGCGGCGAACCCCGGCGGCGGCACAGTGCTGGCGTCCGGCCCCGTGAGCCCCGACACGACGTTCACGTTCGACCCGACCGAGCTGTCCACCGTCGTCGTGTGGATCACCCAGCTCCCGACGGCCGCGGACGGCGGGTTCCGGCTCGAGCTCAACGAGATGTCGCTCGGCTGACGCGCCTCCCGGCGGTCGGGACGAGGAACAGAACCGGCCTACGATCGGTTGACGGAACAGCCCGCTGCCGGAACCCCCGGCCTGCCGTACCCCAAGGACTCACGTGACCGACCAGCCCAGCACCGTACGCGACCTCGTCATCGTCGGATCGGGCCCCGCGGGGTACACCGCGGCGATCTACGCGGCCCGCGCGGGCCTCGCGCCGCTCGTCGTGGCCGGCTCCGTGACCGCCGGCGGTGCGCTGATGAACACCACCGAGGTGGAGAACTTCCCCGGCTTCCCCGACGGCATCCAGGGCCCCGAGCTCATGGACCAGCTGCAGAAGCAGGCCGAGAAGTTCGGTGCCGAGGTGCTGTGGGACGACGCCGTGTCGCTGTCCCTGGACGGTCCGGTCAAGACGGTGACCGTGTCGGGCGGCGAGACGTACGAGGCGCGCGCCGTCATCCTGTCCACCGGCTCCGCCTACCGTGAGCTGGGCCTGGACGACGAGAAGCGCATGTCCGGGCGCGGGGTGTCCTGGTGCGCGACCTGCGACGGGTTCTTCTTCCGCGACCAGGAGATCATCGTCGTCGGCGGTGGCGACTCCGCCGTCGAGGAGGCGACCTTCCTCACCCGCTTCGGCAAGCGGGTCACGCTCGTGCACCGCCGCGACCAGCTCCGCGCGTCGAAGATCATGGCCGACCGCGCCGCCGCGGACCCGAAGATCGAGTTCGCGTGGAACTCCGAGGTCGTCGCGATCCACGGCGCCGAGAAGGTCACAGGCGTGACGCTCCGCGACACCGTGACCGGCGAGACCCGTGAGCACCCCGCGACCGGCGTGTTCGTCGCGATCGGACACGTCCCGCGCACCGACCTGCTGGTCGGGCAGATCACGCTCGACGAGAACGGCTACGTCGAGGTGCAGGGCCGCTCGACGCGGACCAACCTGCCCGGGGTGTTCGCCGCGGGCGACGTCGTCGACCACACCTACCGGCAGGCCATCACCGCCGCCGGCTCCGGGTGCGCCGCCGCGCTCGACGCCCAGCACTACCTCGCCGCCCTCGGTGACGCCGCGCACGACCTGGCCGACCCGATCCCCCCGACCAGCGCACCCGTCCTCGTGGAGGAAGCCCGATGAGCAACCTCGCCGCCGTCAGCGACGACACCTTCCAGGCCGACGTCCTCGACTCCCCGGTCCCCGTCATCGTGGACTTCTGGGCGCCGTGGTGCGGGCCGTGCCGCATGGTCGCACCCGTGCTCGACGAGCTCGCCGCGCAGTACGACGGGCGGGTCAAGATCGTCAAGGTCAACGCCGACGAGAACCCGCAGGTCGTCGGGGACTACGGCATCGTCTCCATCCCGACGCTCAACGTGTACGTCGGCGGCGAGCTCGTGAAGTCCGTCATCGGCGCCCGCCCGAAGGCGTTCTACACCGAGGAGATCGAGAGCGTCCTCGCGACGGTCTGACGGCCGACACCGCCTCGCGGGCGGTTGCCCGGATGACCGTGCCCCCGGCGGACCTTGCGTCGGGTGGCACGTGACGCGTGCGACACTGCGGGGATGACCTCGCAGCCTGTGCCCCCGCGTGAGACGTCGGGCGGCCACCCCACGTCCTCCGCAGCCGGCACCCGGCTCGACCCCTGGCTCACGTCGTACGCCGAGCGCACGCACGGCATGCGCTCCTCCGAGATCCGGGCCCTGTTCGCCGTCGCGAACCGGCCCGAGGTCGTGTCGCTCGCGGGCGGCATGCCGTTCCTCGAAGGTCTCCCCCTCGACGTCCTCGGCGACATCGCCCAGCGGGTCGTCGCGACCCGTGGGCTGCAGGCGCTGCAGTACGGCTCCGGCCAGGGCGACGAGACGCTGCGTGAGCAGATCCTCGACCTCATGCGGCTCGAGGGCATCGAGGCGCACCCCGACGACGTGGTCGTCACGACGGGATCGCAGCAGGCGCTCGACCTCGTGACCAGGATCTTCATCGACCCGGGCGACGTCGTGGTGGCCGAGGCCCCGTCGTACGTCGGGGCGCTCGGCGTCTTCCGTGCCTACCAGGCGGACGTCGCGCACGTGCCGATCGACGCCGACGGCCTGGTCCCCGAGGCGCTGGAGTCGACGCTCGCGTCGCTCGCCGCGGCCGGGCGCACCGTCAAGCTGCTCTACACGGTGCCGAACTTCCACAACCCCGCCGGCGTCTCGATGTCGGAGGAGCGGCGGCCGCGGGTCCTGGAGATCGCGCGGCGGTACGGCGTGCTCGTCGTCGAGGACAACCCGTACGGGCTGCTCGGCTTCGACAGCGAGCCCCGCGACGCGATCCGGTCGCTCGACGAGGACGGCGTCGTCTACCTCGGCTCCTTCTCGAAGACGTTTGCCCCGGGCTACCGGGTTGGCTGGGTCGTCGCGCCCCACGCCGTCCGCGAGAAGCTCGTCCTCGCCTCCGAGTCCGCGATCCTCTGCCCGTCGAACGCCTCCCAGATCGCCATCTCGACCTACCTCTCGACGTGCGACTGGCGCGGGCAGATCAAGTCCTACCGCGAGCAGTACCGCGAGCGGCGCGACGCGATGATCTCCGCGCTCGCCGAGCACCTCCCGGAAGCGTCGTGGAACGTCCCCGCCGGGGGCTTCTACACCTGGGTCCGGCTGCCCGACGGGCTCGACGCGAAGGACATGCTGCCGCGCGCCGTCACCGCGCGCGTCGCCTACGTCCCCGGCACCGCGTTCTACTTCGACGGGGCCGGCAGCGAGCACCTGCGGCTCTCCTTCTGCTACCCGACGCCGGAGCGCATCCGCGAGGGTGTCCGGCGGCTCGCCGGCGTCGTCGCCGGGGAGAAGGAGCTCGTCGAGCTGTTCGGCACCAGCGCGGGCGCGGCGTCCGACGTCGTGCAGGCGCCCGGTCCCGACGTCGCCTGACCGCCGTCGCGCCCACCGCGCTCATGGCGCGACGCCCTGACCTGTTCGGCCGTCGAGGCCCGGCAGCTCGACCACTCGTCCTGGAGGACCTGCGACCGTGTCCGTTCCCCGCTCCCCGCGCGTCGTCGTCCTCGCCGGCGGGCTCTCGCACGAACGCGACGTGTCGCTCCGTTCCGGGCGACGGGTCGCCGAGGCCCTGCGGTCAGCCGGTGTCGAGGTGTCGGTTCACGACGTCGACGCCGACCTCGTCCCCGCGCTGAGCGACCTGCGGCCCGACCTGGTCTGGCCGCTGCTGCACGGTGCGAGCGGCGAGGACGGCTCGGTCCGCGACGTCGTGCAGCTCCTCGGCCTGCGACTCCTCGGCACGGGGCCGCGCGCGAGCCGCGTCGCCTGGAGCAAGCCCATCGCCAAGACCGTCGTCGCCCGCGCCGGACTCTCCACCCCGGAATTCGTGACGCTCCCCCAGTCTCTGTTCCGCGAGCTCGGCGCCGGTCGCGTGCTCGACGCCGTCGTCGCGCGGCTCGGGCTGCCGCTCGTCGTGAAGCCGTCACGCGGCGGGTCGGCGCTCGGCGTCAACCTCGTCACGGCCCCCGACGACCTGCCGCGCGCGATGGTCGACTGCTTCGCCTACAGCGACACCGCCCTGATCGAGCGCGCGGTCACCGGGACCGAGGTCGCCGTGAGCGTCGTCGACACGGGCGACGGACCAGTCGCCCTGCCCGCCGTCGAGGTCGTGACCGAAGGACCGTACGACTACGACGCGCGCTACAACCCCGGACGCGTCGAGTACTTCACGCCGGCCCGCCTGTCCGCCGACGCGGCCTCCGCCGTGGGCGAGGTCGCCGTCGCCGCACACCGGGCCCTCGGACTGGAACGGCTGTCGCGCACCGACCTCATCGTCGGCGACGACGGCACGCCGTGGTTCCTCGAGGTCAACGTGGCCCCCGGGATGACCGAGACCTCGCTCCTGCCGCAGGCCGCGGAGGGTGCTGGGCACAACCTCGGGGACTTGTACCGATCGCTGGTGCTGGCTTCCCTGGCATGAGAACAGGGCGCCTCGGCAACCGTCGTGGCCTGCCGAGACGCCCTGATTCGTCCGCTTTCGAGGCTGCGCACCTCAGTTCTTGAGCAGTCCCGGATCCTCCGGGGCGAAGCTCTCGAGGATCCGGTTGAGATCCTGCACCGACGCGAACTCGACCGTGAGCCGCCCGCGCGTCTTGCCGAGGCTCACCTTGACCCGCGTGTCGAACCGGTCGGACAGCCGTGCCGCGAGGTCGTCCAGCGCCGCGTTCCGGTCCCCCGCCCGCGGTGCGGCCCGACGCGTCGGCGTCGCACCGTCCACCCCGAGCGAGACGATCTCCTCGACCGCGCGGACCGACAGGCCCTCCGCGACGATCCGCTGCGCAAGCCGCTCGATCGCCGCGCCGTCGCTCAGACCGAGGAGTGCCCGGGCGTGACCCGCCGAGAGCACCCCCGCCGCCACACGCCGCTGCACCAGCGGCGGCAGCTTGAGCAGGCGCAGCGTGTTCGAGATCTGCGGACGCGACCGGTGGATGCGCGTCGCGAGCTGCTCATGCGTGCACCCGAAGTCGTCGAGCAGCTGCTGGTACGCCGCCGCCTCCTCGAGCGGGTTGAGCTGCGAGCGGTGCAGGTTCTCGAGCAGGGCGTCCCGCAGCAGGTCCGCGTCCTCGGTCTCACGGATGATCGCCGGGATCGTGTCGAGCCCCGCAGCCTGCGTGGCGCGCCAGCGGCGCTCGCCCATGATCAGCTCGAAGCCGTCGTCGACCGCACGCACCACGACCGGCTGGAGGACACCGATCTCCCGGATGGAGCCGACGAGCTCGTCGAGCGCGTCCTCGTCGAAGACCGTCCGCGGCTGCCGCGGGTTCGGCCGGATCGAGCCGACCGGCAGCTCGGCGAACCGCGCACCCGGCACCGGGACGAGCCCGTCCAGGTCGTCGGCACCGACGAGAGCGACGGACGTCGCCGCGTCCGCACCGCTCGACGCCGCACCGCTGGCGTTCGCCGCGGTTCCGGCACCGTTCGAGCCCGCATCGCCGTCGCGCGCCGCTCCGTCACCGTCCGAGCCGACGGGTGCGCCGCCCTGCGTCGGGACGCCGTCTCCCGTCGCGACGCCGTTCGTGTGGCCGGACGCACCGGAGGCACCCGCGCCGTCGAGCAGCGCGCTCGGCGCCGTCCCATCGGTCCCGCTCGGCGTCGCTCCGTCGCGCTCGGTCACCAACGTGGCCGTCGCCGCAGCCGCCGCCTGGTTCTCCTCGCGCTTGGCGTCGGGGAAGAAGACGTCGACGGGACGCTCTGCGCCGCTCGGCCTCTGTCCGTCCAGACCCGTGGGGATGAGGGCGCCGAGGCCCCGACCCAACCCGCGTCGCTTCTCGCTCACTGGTCCTCCTGGTGCGCGGCCATCACCGGCGCGCTGACGTGGGTGTAGGAGTGCTGGCCGGGGACGTCGGCCGTCTCGTTGTCGTGGGGCTGACCGTTGCGCACGTCGGTGCTGGTCAGGGATGCGACCGGCGCCGACTCGGCGGGAGCAGCGGGCTCGACGAGCCCGGCGCCACGGTCGGCGATCTCCCGGGCGGCCTCGAGGTAGGCCAACGCGCCGGACGAGCCGGCGTCGTACGTCATGACCGTCTGGCCGTAGCTCGGCGCCTCCGAGATGCGGACCGACCGCGGCACCGTCGTCCGGAGCGTGCGCTCCGGGAAGTGCGTCCGGACCTCGCCCGCGACCTGCTGGGCGAGGTTGGTGCGGGCGTCGTACATCGTCAGGAGGATCGTCGAGACGTGCAGGTCCGGGTTCAGGTGGGCCTGGATCAGCTGGATCGTCTTGAGGAGCTGGCTCAGCCCCTCCAGCGCGTAGTACTCGCACTGGATCGGGATGAGGACCTCGCGCGCGACCACGAAGGCGTTGACGGTGAGCAGCCCGAGGCTCGGGGGGCAGTCGACGAAGACGTAGTCGATCCGCTCCTGCCCGTTCGCGGTCCGCCACTGCAGGTACTGGTCGAGCGCGTTCCGCAGGCGGGTCTCACGCGCGACCATCGAGACCAGCTCGATCTCGGCTCCCGAGAGGTCGATCGTCGCCGGCAGGCACCACAGGTTCGGCACATCCGGGCTCACCTGCACGGCATCCGCGATCGGCGCCCCCTCGACCAGGACCTCGTAGATCGACGGCGTACCCGCACGGTGCTCGATCCCCAGCGCCGTCGACGCGTTGCCCTGCGGGTCGTTGTCGAGGACGAGGACGTTCAGTCCGGCCTGGGCGAGGGCGGCCGCGAGGTTCACGGTCGTCGTGGTCTTGCCGACGCCGCCCTTCTGGTTCGCCACGGTGATGACGCGCGTCTCCGCGGGCCGCGGGAAGCGGCGGCCACGCAGCTCGATGCGGCGCCGGGCGTCGACCTGGAGCTCCGCCATGAGCGGCGTCTCCTCGTCGGCCTGCGGAAGGCTCTGGACCAGCGCGGCCCGACGGTGCTCGTCAGGATCGAAGGAGGCACCCGAAGGCGTGTCGCCCGCCGGTGTCGTGGCAGGTGGGAGGTGGTGTGTCACGTGCTCGTCGTCGTCCTCGTCGTGCGCCTCGGCGCTGTGGTCGAGGCGGCCAGGGGCGCCCACCTCCGCATCCCCGGCGGACGGAGCGTCATCGACGACGCGGTGCGCGGTCTCCGCAGCCGCTGCGACGAGCGAGTCGTCGTGCGCGGGCGGGGCGGCCGTGTCGGACTCGGCGTCGCCAGGGGTGCGGTGTGATTCTCCCCCATCGGCGAGGCCCGGTGATACCGCGTGTCGGGTGGAGTCTGGGCCCGACCCTTCACGTGCGAGGTCGACGACGTGCGACTCTGACGCGGCGGTTTCACGTGGAACAACGGCGCCGGGTCCTTCTGCCTCGGCGTGCGCGGCAGCTCGGGCTGCGGGGCTAGCAGATGCGGCGGTCTGCGCCGCGTCGACGTGCAGCGCCGTTTCACGTGAAACGGCCGAGGGCGACGTCTGCTCGATCGGCGCGGTGGGGCGGCTCACCGGATCGTCGAGTGCGCGCGCGGCGTCCTGACCGTGCGACGGCCCGGTGCGCTGAAGGTGCGACGGCTGCACGTGGCCGGCGATCCCGCCCTGCCCGTCACCGCTGATACGGGATGCTCCGCCGACGTCACTCCGCGTCTGCCCACCGTCCTCACTGCGCGGCTGCCCGTCGAACTCACTCCCCGGCTGTCCGTCAACCTCACTCCCCGGCTGTCCGTCAACCTCACTGCGCGGCTGTCCGGCAACCTGACTAGCCGGCTGCCCGGCGGGCTCACTCCCCGGCTGCCGGTCGACGTCGATCACTGGCTGCCGGTGAACGTCGATCCCTGGCTGTCCGGTGTGGTCGATCCCGGTCGATGTTTCACGTGGAACAGCCGGCCAGCCAGGTTGATTGCCGGCTCCCTGGGTAGGCGACGGTGCTGAGATCTCCGGATGGGTCGCCGTCGTCGTGCCAGCGTCGGCCGTCGTGGGCTCCCCATGCGCGGACGGGGATGGGGGGGCAGCTGAGTCTGTCGCGGTAAGAGGCGCCGCCACGTCTGCGACTGCGCCCGGCTGCCAGGTTTCGGCGGGCGTCGGCGCCGGCGCCGTCGAGGCCATCCGGTCCGGCTCCGCTGCGACAGGCTCCGCCCTGCGCTTCTTCCTACCGAACACTCGCCACCTCCCGAACGACACGTACGACTCGGGTCGGCTCGACCCCGGCAATGGTGGGTGCCTCCAGAACGTCAGGAGTGCCCGCACCCCACTTCTTCCCGGCCTTGCGTGCCGCGAGGATCTCTTCCTCAGCCTTTCCACCCTTGAGCGCGACCAGCGTTCCGCCGTCGCGAAGCAGTGGGAGCGCCCATCCATAGAGCTTGTCGAGCGATGCCACCGCGCGAGCCGTCACCGCGTCCGCCTCGTAGCGGCCCTGCACCTCCTCGGCGCGCCCGCGCACGACGACGACGTTGGTCAGCGCGAGCCTGTCCGCCACCTCGGCCAGCCAGTCGGTGCGGCGCTCCATGGGCTCGAGCAGCACGACCTCGCAGTCGGGACGCATCGCAGCGATGACGATGCCCGGAAGCCCTGCGCCACTCCCCAGATCGATCACCTGACCGCGCTCCGGGAGGAACGGGACGACCGCGGCCGAGTTCAACAGGTGGCGAGCCCAGAGCCGCGAGACCTCGCGAGGGCCGACCAGCCCTCGCAGGACACCCTCGTCCGCGAGCATCGCGTGAAAGCCACGAACTGCGGGCCACGCCGCGCCGAAGTACGTCTCGACCGCAGGATCGCCGGTGAGCGGGTCGTCGGCGGCGGTCGCTTCGGGGGCTTCCTCGGTCACTCGATCCCCCGTTTCACGTGGAACATGCCTGCACGCTGGATGCGCACGTGCCGCGTCTCTGCCGAGCCGACGTGCACGTCAGCGGCACTCTCCCCTGCACGACGCCCCACCGTACCGTGCGTATCGGATCCCACCCGAGTCATCCCCAGGCGGGTCGCACACCCGGCGCCACCAGACGGCGACGTGCCCGTTCGGGGTCCCACCGGATCCCACCCGAGTCATCGCCAGGCGGGCCGTCCGACGGAGTGAACGGCGCGGTCAGCCCGGTGCTCCGGCTCCGGCTCGCGGCCACGCCATCGGCGGCAGGCGGTCGACGACCCCCACCCGGAGGAGGCGCCTCAGACTGTGAGCCCAAGCCGTCGGTTCGAGATGCGCGGTGCGACACGGTCGTGGAACTACCCACCGACGCGGCAGTGCCCGCGCGTTCGCGGACCACGTCCTGGCGGATACGTCAGTTCACGTCAACGCCCTGACAACCGCTCGGCGACGAGGCACTCCCCGCCGATCCGCGTAGAGGCGGCGGGCCCAAGCGCCCGTCCCGTTTCACGTGAAACGTGGGCGGCGTGGCGCCGACGACGCCTGCACCGGTGGTCCTTCCATCCAGCCGATCTGACGGCGAGAGCTCGAGCCGCGGCGCGCCTCGGGCGCTCACAGGGCCGGTGCCTGACTGCTCGACCAGGGCGGTGGTCCATGGCGTCGACGGCGGCACCGGCGACGTGCTGCGCGGCACGGCCGGCGCGGTCAGATCGTGGTGACGCTCAGCCGCGTCATTATCCTCAACCCACGCTGGAGACTCCGCTCTAGGCGACTCCTCGAACGCGAGTGCTCGCGAGCGCGTAGTGGGTCCCTTGTCGCGGGCGGACGATCGGCGCCCGCGGCGCACGTCAGCCACCCGGTGGTCCGACAACGAGTGGTCAGGCTCGACGCGTGGTTTCACGTGGAACGGCGCCCATGCGGGGCCCAGGCACGACGACCGCTCACGCGCACCGCGGCCGCGAGCTCCGTGCGCCCAGGTGACCGCCGAGAGACTCGGCTCGGCGTACGCGACGGTCAGCGCGACGACTCTCGATGCGAGCGCTCAGTGAGACGCTCACCCGGATGCTCTGCTCGACGTTGCCCAACCCCCCTCTCAACTTCCCCACATCGACCTGGCAGGTCGCCGGGCGGCCGTCCTGGGTTCGTCCGGCGGCGCCGACGCCTTCCTCCCCGGATTCCGACGTCACCCGCGTCACCTGAACGACACTGCACGGCGACGCCCTCAAAGCGACGTCGATGCCGCTCGGTCCCGTTCGTTCCACGTGAAACAAGGCCGTGAGGTGTCAATAGCGCGTGCAGCCGGAAGCGCCCCAACCACTCCGGTGCAGCGAGCCACTCCCGGTCCACCCTGACCCGTCCACGCTGCCGCCCTCTCGCGCCCGGTCTGTGCCGAGCTGGGCGGACCAGTGCTCCCACGCCGGCACGTGCCCGGCCCTCGACTCTCCTCACCCCGCACACGCACGCGCGGACGTAGGCCTGAGCGCACACGCCCCTACTCGAGCCCGGCACGCACCCATTCCAGTTCGACTTGCCTCTCACGCCAGCCCGTCCCGCCCGCACGCCCACCGGCCCCACTCGCGCACGGACGCACGCGAGACAGCACGCGCACCGACGCCGGCCGGCCCCGCTCGCGCGTGCACCCACGCACCCACGCGAGCCCGCCCACGCATGCGCGCGCACCCCGGCCGTACCCGTCAACCCTCGCCTCTCGCGAACACCTCGCGCGCACCCCGGGCGCACCCGTTGACCCTCGCCTCTCGCACACGCCCCGCGCGCACCGCGGGCGCACCCGTCAACTCTCGCCTCTCGCACACGCCACACCCACCTCCACCGTTCCCGCTCGCCCGCGCTGCTCCGCCCCGCAAGTGGGACCCTGCCCACCTCGCTCACACGCTGCGACTCGCGCCCTCCCGCGCCAACCCAAGCAGCCCGCCCGCGCGCACTGCGGACCGCTTGCGCGCACTGGGGTCACCGTCCACGCCCCAGCCCTGCCCCCGCCCCCGCATTGCCGTCGACCCTGGGGCCCACAAGCCGGCGCACGGGCGTCCACAACGCAGTCGATCCCTCTGCCGGACTGGGGCTGGGTCGACCCCCGCTTCCACCCCGGATCTACCGCGCCGCTCGGCGCCCCGTTTCACGTGGAACCACCGTGCGTCACGGCACGCCGGGGCTCCTGTTGTGTAGGTGCGTGTGTCCGCGTCTGCCCTGCTACATGGCTGCCGTGGGCGCTCACGACACCGCTCTCGGACAAGCAGCTGGTCAGAATCGTCAGCGGCGGGTCGTGAGACCACACGGTGCGAGAGGCTCACCAAGCTCGGGTTGAGCCGCCTCCTCACCCCCAGGCCGCTGGTCTCCCCGCCTCGGCGCCCGCTGGCTACTCGGGACGCCCGGTCGCCACGTGGGCCGCGCGGGCGTGCGACATGTCAGGGTCGACCGCCCGAGGCGCCCTGAGGTCGGTGTTGTCCACGACGAGCGACGCTCGCGTCCACGGCGTGCAGTGTGCGAAGTACAGCCGCTGCGCCCCGTCGTAGCGGTCGGTGAGCGCTGGCGTCGGTGGTTGAGGGGCGCACCGGTCGACGACGGATCGCTGCGCCCTCCGTCGCGCCCCCTCGGAGAACGGCACGTCGAGGAAGATCGAGAAGTCCCAGTGGCCCGTGAGCTCGTCGCGCAGGAGGAAGGTTCCCTCGACGATCACGAGGGCGTCGTCATCGGCGAGCTGAGGAGCCGGACGGACCACCCGGTCACCGTCCGGGTCGTACGACGAGGCGCAGAAGCGCCCGTCCCCGTCACGTAGGAGCGGCACCAGCGCCCACGAGGCCAGCGCGTCGTAGTCGTACGCGTCGAGCCAGAACCCTTCGGCCGAGTGCCTCCCCCGGCGGTGGCGGATGGCCGAGGGTTGGAAGAAGTGGTCGGCGTGCAGGAGGACGACCTGACGCCGCGGGAAGCGTCCCGCCAGGCGCTTGGCGAAGACCGTCTTGCCTGACCCCCCGATCCCGTCGATCGCGATCAGGCCTCGCTGGTCATGCGGCAGCGCCTCCAGGACGGACGCAGCGAGGGCGTCGAATCCCTCGATCGTCATCGCGCTCCTCTCCAGCACTGCGCCCGGACGAACGGTGGGCTCACGACTCGCGGTCGTCGGGCTCCGATGCGACCACGACGGCGACGACGCATCAAGGGGCCGCGGACAGAAACGGTGCCGGCTCCAGCACCATGACAGCGCCAGCGGCAGCGCCAGCGGCCGGCAGCGCCAGCGGCAGCGGCAGCGGCAGCGCCTGCGCCTGCGGCTGCGGCAGACGGGACGGACGTCCTCGCAACGACCGGTCGGACCATCCCGAAGCCACCCACACCCAGCCAACCCACACAGGCGCCGTTTCACGTGAAACGGCGCCCGGAGAACAGCGAAGGCGGGACGCCGTAGCGCCCCGCCTTCGCATGCCGTCGACCCGTGTCAGGCCGGACGGATGACCACGTGCCGGTCCGGCTCCACTCCCTCGGAGTCGCTCGAGAGCCCTGCGGTCGCCACGGCGTCGTGCACGACCTTCCGCTCGAACGGGTTCATCGCCGCGAGCGACACCGCTGCGCCCGACTCGCGGACACGCCCGATGGCCTCCTCGGCGACGGCGACGAGCTCGGCGCGGCGTGCGGCGCGGAAGCCGGCGACGTCGAGCATGAGGCGGCTCCGCTCACCGGTGCGGGTCTGCACGGCCAGACGCGTGAGCTCCTGGAGGGCGTCGAGCACCTCGCCGTCACGACCGGCCAGGCGGCGCAGCGAGCGGTCCTCGGGGTCCTCCGACACGATCTCGACGGCTGCACGCCCGTGGTCGATGTCGATGTCGATGTCGCCGTCGAGGTCGGCGATGTCGAGCAGCTCCTCGAGGTAGTCGGCGGCGATCTCGCCCTCCTCCTCGAGGCGCTTGGTGCTGGTGGACTCGGCCGCTGCGTCCGGCGGGGTCGGGGTCATTGACGTCACTCCGATCGTCGACAAGGGGTGTCGCTACTTCTTGGACTTCGTCGGCGGCTTGGTCGGGCCGTCGTCGGGGTCAGCGTCGTCGCCGCTCCCCTTCGTGGCCTTCCCGTCGCCGACGGGGGTCTGTGCGGGGGTGGCCCCGGCGGGTCGTGCGCTCTTGGCGCGGTCCTTGCGCTTGGGCTGCTCGCGCTGGCCGCGCGGCTTCTCCTCGATGACGGCGGTCGTGCCGTTCGTGGGCTCCTCGAGCGTGATGCCCTTGGCCGCGGCGCGGCGCGCCTTGCGCTCGAGCAGGGCCTTCTCGGCCTGCGACCCGGGCGCTGGCATCCGGCGGATCGTGTAGAACTGCTGGCCCATCGACCAGAGGTTCGTCGTCGTCCAGTAGATGAGGACACCGATCGGGAAGTTCACGCCCGAGAACGCGAAGACGAGCGGCAGGACGTAGAGCAGCACCTTCTGCTGCTGCGCCATGGGGCCCTGGAGGGCGGCCGGCGGCATGTTCTTCATGGTCAGCTGGCGCTGCGTGAGGAACGTCGTCGCGGACATCGCGATGATGAGGACGACGGTGACGATCTTGATGTGCCAGTTGTCGCCGGACTGCGTGAACGTGCCGGACAGCGGGGCACCGAAGATCGTGGCGGCCTCGGCCTGCGCGGCGAGCGCGGGGGTCATCGGACCGATGGGGTCGACCTCACCGCTCGCGATCTGCGGCAGCTGGATGAGGACGCGGAACAGCGCGAAGAAGATCGGGGACTGCAGCAGGATCGGCAGGCAGGACGCGAACGGGTTCGTGCCGTGCTTGCGGTACAGCTCCATGGTCTCGCGGCTCATGGCCTCGCGAGACGCGGGGTCGGTCTTCCCCTTGTACTTCTTCTGGATCGCCTGCATCTCGGGTGCGAGCATCTGCATCCCACGCGAGGCCTTGATCTGCTTGAAGAAGAGCGGGATCAGCAGGATCCGCATGACGATCACGAGCCCGACGATGGACAGCGCCCATGCCGCACCCCCGGCGGGGTCGAGTCCGAGTCCCTCGAACAGGCTGTGGAACTGGACCATGATCCAGGCCACGACCGTCATGATCGGCGCGAGCAGGCCGTCGAACCAGTTCATGCAGGGGCTCCTCGAGAGCGATTCAGTGCGTGGACGTAGCCACGTGGGGGTGGCGGTGAGGGCTGTGGTGGTGCGTCTCCCGCGCCGGTGGAACGTCGTCGACGCCGCCGGGGTTCCACGGGTGGCAGCGCAGGAGCCGGCGAGCGGCGAGCCACGTGCCGCGCAGGAGGCCGTGCCGGGTGACGGCGATGACCGCGTACTGCGAGCAGGACGGGTAGAACCGGCACGTCGGCGGCGTCATCGGCGAGATGAAGCGCTGGTACCCGCGGAGCAGGAGGAGGACGAGCCGTGCGGGCAGCCGCACGGCACCACGAGCCACCTTCGACCAGGTCATGGGACGACTACGCGTCGGCGGTCCGGCGGGTGGTCCGCCGCACCGCCGTCCCGAGGGCCGAGTCCAGGTCCGACGCGAGCTGCGCGTACGTGGCGGACGACGACGCGGGGAGCGCCCGGACGACGACCCGCGACCCTGCGGGCAGCCGGTCGAGCCGCGCACGCACGAGCTCGCGCAGACGACGCTTGACGAGGTTGCGCCGCACGGCCGTCCCGACGGCCTTGGACACGACAAGACCGACCACGGGCCCGTCGGGGCCCGGGTCGGTCTTGGTCGTCAGGTGCACCACGAGGGTGTCCCGTCCGCTGCGCGCACCGCGGCGCACCGCCTGCTCGAAGTCGGCAGCGCGGCGCATCCGGTGCGCGGCGGGCAGCACCGGCGCTGGCGTCAGGCCGAGAGCTCCGCGCGACCCTTGCGGCGACGTGCCGCGAGGATCGCGCGGCCCGCGCGGGTGCGCATCCGCAGACGGAAGCCGTGCGTCTTGGCGCGGCGCCGGTTGTTCGGCTGGAAGGTGCGCTTGCTCACGAGAGTCTCCAACTACTTCGGGTTGGGCCCCGCGCGAGACGCACGTGGCCGGGGTCTGTCTGCCGAGCTCGACTGCTCCAGGGACACGCACGCGTGCGTGTGGCGTCAGGGCGCGCCAGCAGGAGCCATCAGGAAGGCTGGATCACGGTACGCCGCCCCGTCGGGGCCGGTCAAATGCGTCGGGCCGGCACTGGGCCCGTCGGCACCCTACCCGGTCCTCCGCGCCGACGACGGGAGGCGCACCGGCACGCCGGCGCCACCGCGACCACCGCCACGACCACCCCGCGCGACGACGACCAGACCGCCGGCCGACCACCGTGCGACCAGGGTCGGACGCCGCGCGTCCAGGCGCCCGCGACCGTCCGAGAACGGGACGAGGTCACCCCCGGGACGCCTCCCCCGCCGACCTGTCCAGGGCTAGCATCGTTGGTCGTCACCGCCCGGCCTGTGGATCTGTGGACGTGCTCGTGTGGACCGGGACCCCGCGGTGACCGGACGAGCGGGCGACGACGCCTGTCGTCGTCCTCACGGGACGGCCCGACGACCACCGCGCACAGGTGTGGACAACTATGTGGACAACGGGGGCCGTGCGAGACTCGACCACTCCACGCGATCGATCAGCTGAGGTAGGACGTTGTCACAGGACGAAGAACTCGCCCGGGTCTGGGGCCACGTCGTCGCGACCCTCGAGGCGAGCCCGGACATCACGCCCCGGCAGATCGCGTTCGTCCGGCTGGCCCGTCCGCTCGGTCTGCTCGACGGGACGCTGCTGCTGGCGGTGGGCAACGACCTGACCAAGGACTACCTCGAGACGCGGGTGCGCGCGGAGGTCACGGACGCGCTGAGCGACGCGCTCGACCGTGAGGCCCGCTTCGCGATCACGGTCGACCCGGACGTCGCGGCGGACGCCCCGCCGGCGCTGCGCGTGGTCCCGCAGTCGAGCCTGGACCGGCACGACCCTGCGGGGGTCGACGTCCTCACCGACCAGGAGCGTCCGGAGCTGTCGGTCGTCCACGACGACGACCACCTCGGTGGCGGCCGTGAGCGGCACGTCGCGGTCGAGGACCGCCGCCCGCTGACGTCGGGCGGGCGCAAGCCGGCGTCGGAGCCGGCCCGCCTGAACCCGAAGTACCAGTTCGAGACGTTCGTCATCGGCTCGTCGAACAGGTTCGCGCACGCTGCGGCGGTGGCCGTGGCCGAGGCGCCGGCGAAGGCGTACAACCCGCTGTTCATCTACGGCGACTCGGGGCTGGGCAAGACGCACCTGCTGCACGCGATCGGGCACTACGCGTACAACCTCTACCCGAGCGTGCGGGTGCGGTACGTGAACTCGGAGGAGTTCACGAACGACTTCATCAACTCGATCTCCGAGGGGAAGGCGGGCGCCTTCCAGCGCCGGTACCGCGAGGTCGACGTGCTCCTCATCGACGACATCCAGTTCCTGCAGGGCAAGGAACAGACGATGGAGGAGTTCTTCCACACGTTCAACACGCTGCACAACGCGAACAAGCAGGTCGTGATCACGTCCGACCTGCCGCCGAAGCAGCTGAACGGGTTCGAGGACCGCATGCGCTCGCGCTTCGAGTGGGGCCTCATCACGGACGTCCAGCCGCCGGACCTGGAGACGCGTATCGCGATCCTCCGCAAGAAGGCCGGCAGCGAGCGGCTGGAAGCGCCGCCGGACGTGCTGGAGTACATCGCGAGCAAGATCTCGACGAACATCCGTGAGCTCGAGGGTGCGCTGATCCGCGTGACGGCGTTCGCGAACCTCAACCGGCAGCAGGTCGACCTGTCGCTCGCGGAGATCGTGCTCAAGGACCTCATCACCGACGAGCAGACGGCGGAGATCACGGCGACGCAGGTGATCGGCCAGACGGCGGCGTACTTCGGGCTGTCGATCGACGACCTGTGCGGGTCGAGCCGTTCGCGCGTGCTGGTGACGGCCCGCCAGATCGCGATGTACCTGTGCCGTGAGCTCACGGACCTGTCGCTGCCGAAGATCGGCCAGGCGTTCGGGGGCCGGGACCACACGACGGTCATGCACGCGAACCGCAAGATCCGTGAGCTCATGGCGGAGCGCCGGTCGATCTACAACCAGGTGACCGAGCTGACGAACCGGATCAAGCAGCAGAGCCGCAGCTGAGCCGTCGCGTTCGTCCGTTTGATGGCGGATCCGTCCTCACGGTTATCCACAGTTTCCACAGGCGCCTGGGGATGTTTGTGACGCGGTTCACCCGTTCGGACCAAGAACGCGTCGCGGGCCCTCGCTCAGCGCGCTGACCTGCACTGACGTCCGCATGCGGCCCGGCGCGGCCGCCGTCCACACACGCCTGCCATGAGACGACTCTCATCGTCGAATCGATGCGATCGCCTTGACCGGAACCCTCACGTTCCGGATGAAACATGCATGGGACGAATGTTCACACCTGTGCACACACCTGTGGACGACGGTGGACGAGGACACCGTGTCGTGTGGAGAACCGGGTGCCGACCCGTGGACGCCGACGAGGGCCTCTCGGGGCGTCCACCGCCGTCCACCACCGGCACGGTGCTCCACGCACAGCACGTCCACACGCCTCCTCGACGCTGACCAGCGCGGACGCCCGAAATCCACACCATGCACATGACCGATGACGACGACGAGACTTCTCTCTGCCGGGAATCCACACACCGTCGAAGTGCTGTGGCGGCGGCGGTCCGGGCCGCTCCGCGGGCCGCCGAGGCCCGGGCAGCCGTCCGACTCCCCGGACCACGCGACACCGTCCTCCACACCGCGCCTCCGACCCTGTACCGAGCGTCGGACCTGTCGCGTAGTGTTCGCGTGATGCCACGGGCTGGACGAGCCGACGCTCGTGCCGCCGCGCCACCCGCACCTGCTCCAGCGCAGGTCCCGCACGGCCGCGGACGGGCCGCTCGCCCGGGGGCAGCACTCGAACGACGAAGAGGTGACACATGAGGTTCCGGGTCGACCGTGACGTCCTCGCCGACGCGGTCACATGGACGGCTCGCAGCCTGCCCACCCGACCGCCGGTCCCGGTGCTCGCGGGTGTGCGGATCGAGGCGGACACCACCGGCACGATCCAGCTGTCGAGCTTCGACTACGAGGTCTCGGCCCGCTCGCAGATCCCGGCGGACGTCTCCGAGCCCGGCACCGTCCTCGTCTCCGGCCGGCTCCTCGCCGAGATCTCCCGGGCCCTGCCCGACAAGCCGGTCGACGTCGTGCTCGACGGCACGAAGGTCGTCGTCACGTGCGGCGCGAGCCGCTTCACGCTCCTGACGATGCCGGTCGAGGACTACCCGAGCCTGCCCGCCATGCCCGCCACGGCCGGCACGGTCGACGGTGACGAGCTCACGCACGCGGTCGCGCAGGTGTCGGTCGCCGCGAGCCGCGACGACACGCTCCCCCTGCTCACGGGTGTGCGCGTCGAGATCGAGGGCGAGAAGGTCACGCTGCTCGCGACGGACCGGTACCGCCTCGCGCTGCGCGAGCTCACGTGGAAGCCCTCAGCCCCCGACATCTCGACGGTCGCGCTCGTGCGCGCCCGCACGCTGTCCGACGCCGCGAAGTCGCTCGGCAGCGCCGGCTCGGTCACGGTCGCCCTCTCGACCGGCGCGGGCGTGGACCTCATCGGCTTCGAGGCCGGCGGCCGCCAGACGACGAGCCTGCTCGTCGACGGCGACTACCCGGCGGTCCGTCGCCTGTTCCCCGACGACACCCCGATCCACGCGATCGTCTCGACGCACGCGCTCGCCGAGGCCGCGAAGCGTGTGGCGCTCGTGGCGGAGCGCAACACCCCGATCCGTCTCGGCTTCTCGCAGGGCCAGGTCGTCCTCGACGCCGGCCAGGGCGACGACGCGCAGGCGTCCGAGGCGCTCGAGGCGACGCTCGTCGGCGACGACATCACGGTGGCGTTCAACCCGCAGTTCCTGCTCGACGGCCTCGGCGCGCTCGACACGACGTTCGTCCGGCTGTCGTTCACGCACCCGAACAAGCCGGTCGAGTTCACGGGGCAGGAGTCGCTCGACGGCGACGACAAGCAGGAGTACCGCTACCTGCTGGTGCCGATCCGCTTCGCGAGCTGACGCAGGACGACGCGCGCCGCGTCGCCCGACGGACCAGGACGGCACCGGGCCACGACGGGCTCGCGGGGACCGGCCGGCCGCACCGCGCGACGAGCGGAGCGGTGCGGCAGAGTGACCGGGGACGCACCGGTCGGACGAGGTCCGGCACGCAGCCGGGCGGGACGCGGGAGAGGCGAGGGTCATGCACATCGGTCTGGTCGGGCTGGGCAAGATGGGCGCGAACATGCGTGAGCGCATCCGCGCCGCCGGGATCGAGGTCACGGGGTTCGACCGCAACCCGGACGTGACCGACGTGCCGACGCTCGAGGCCCTCGTCGAGGCGCTGCCGGCCGGCGAGCGGGTCGTCTGGGTGATGGTCCCGTCGGGGAAGATCACCGACGCGGTCATCCGTGACCTCGCCGGCCTGCTGACCGCGGGCGACGTCGTCATCGACGGCGGCAACTCGTACTACCAGGACGACCAGCCGCACGCCGAGCTCCTGGCGCAGACGGGGGTCGGCTTCCTCGACGTCGGCGTCTCGGGCGGCGTCTGGGGCCTGAAGAACGGCTACGGGCTCATGGTCGGCGGCGACCCGGCGCTCGTCGAGAGGGTGCTGCCGGTCTTCGACGCGCTCCGTCCCGAGGGGCCGCGTGACGAGGGATTCGTCCACGCGGGTGCCGTCGGCGCGGGCCACTACGCGAAGATGGTGCACAACGGCATCGAGTACGGCCTCATGCAGGCGTACGCCGAGGGCTACGAGCTCCTCGCCGCGAAGGACCTGGTCACGGACGTGCACGGCACGTTCAAGGCGTGGCAGCGCGGCACGGTCGTCCGGTCGTGGCTGCTGGACCTGCTGGTCGAGGCCCTCGCGCAGGACCCGGCGTTCGGGGAGATCGACGACTGGGTCGAGGACTCGGGCGAGGGCCGCTGGACTGTCGACGAGGCGATCGACCTGGCCGTGCCGGCGCCGGTGATCTCGGCGGCGCTGTTCGCCCGGTTCGCGTCGCGGCAGGAGGAGTCGCCCGCGATGAAGGCCGTCGCCGCGCTGCGCCAGCAGTTCGGCGGTCACGCCGTGAAGCCGGCCGGGACGACCGGGCCGGTGACCAGCACGACGCCGGTGCCGGGAGCCGCGGTTCCCCCGTCGGCCTGACGCTCCCCCGCCCGACGGACGTCTCGCGGGCGTCCCGGAGGGGCGGGCTCGCCCCCGCCGCACGACCACCACGAAGAGACCCGGATGTACGTCGCCCACCTGTCGCTCACCGACTTCCGCTCGTACGCGCAGGTCGAGCTGCCCCTCGAGCCGGGCATCACCGCGCTCGTCGGGCCGAACGGTCAGGGCAAGACGAACCTGGTCGAGGCGATCGGGTACGTCGCGACGCTCGGCAGCCACCGGGTGCCGTCGGACGCGGCGCTCGTGCGCGCGGGCACGGGTCGGGCGGTCGTGCGGGCGCGCGTGGTCCGGGAGCTGGAGCCGGGGCGGCCGCGCACGACTCTCGTCGAGGTCGAGGTCACGCCGGGCAAGGCGAACCGGGCCCGCGTGAACGGTGGCTCGCCGGGGCGGGCGCGCGACATCCTCGGGATCCTGCGGACCGTGCTGTTCGCCCCCGAGGACCTGGCGCTCGTCAAGGGCGACCCGGACGGTCGCCGACGGTTCCTCGACGACCTGCTCGTGCAGCTCGTGCCGCGGTACGCGGGGACGGTGCAGGACTACGAGCGTGTGCTGCGACAGCGGTCGGCGTTGCTGAAGTCGGCGGGTGCGGCGATGCGCGGGGGCCGGGGCAGCGCGGACCTGCGCACGCTCGACGTCTGGGACGCGAAGCTCGCGCAGACGGGCGCGGAGCTGATCGTGGCGCGGCGCGCCCTGGTGGCGGCGCTCGCCCCGCACGTCGCGAGCGCGTACGCGCAGGTCAGCTCCGGTCAGGGCGAGGCGGTCATCACCTACCGTGCGTCGCTCGACGCGGCGATGCAGGACGAGGGGCGAGGCGGCCGGGACGCGGGCGACGCTCCCACGCCGGTGCCGCACGGCGACGTCCCCGCGACCGCGCACCTGGTCGAGGCACAGCTCCTCGAGGCGATGGGGCGGCTGCGGACGAAGGAGGTCGAGCGCGGGGTCTGCCTCGTCGGCCCGCACCGCGACGACCTGGTGCTGACGCTCGGCGGCCTGCCCGCGAAGGGGTACGCGAGCCACGGGGAGTCGTGGTCGTACGCGCTCGCGCTGCGCCTGGCGTCGTACGCGCTGCTCACGGACGACGGGTCGTCGACGCCCGACCCCGGTTCCGACCTGCTGAGCCAGGGCGCGGACTGGGGGCCGGACGGCGAGCCGGTGCTGGTCCTCGACGACGTCTTCGCCGAGCTCGACACCCGCCGGCGTGACCGGCTCGCGGAGCTCGTCGCCCCCGCACGTCAGGTCCTCATCACGGCGGCCGTCGCGGAGGACGTGCCGGAGCCGCTCGCGGGTGCCCGCGTCGACGTGATGGGGGGCGAGGTCGCACGTGTCCTCTGACCGCCGTCCCCCTCGCGACTCCGACGGCCGCTCCCCTGGCGACCTGGACCGAGGGTTCGCTGAGGACGACGCGCTGCTCCCGCCGCTGCGTCGCGCTCCCGCCGACGGCGCGCCGCTGCGCCAGGTCGTGGACCTGGTGCCGGAGCGTCAGGTCGCGGCGGCCGCGCTGAACCGCGCCCGTGAGGCGGCGCGGGCGAAGGGGATCCGCCCGGGTGACGCGCCGCGGCGCCGCCCGATGGTGGACACGACGGGGACGGCCGGGCCGGGTGCGCGGGACCCGCAGGCGGTCGCGGACACGCTCGGTGCGCTGGTCGGCCAGTTCAACTGGGGGTCGGGCCTGGTCTCGGGCACGGTGCAGCACCGCTGGGCGGACCTGGTGGGTCCGCAGGTCGCGGAGCACTGCGCGTACGTGTCGCTGGAGGCGGGGGTGCTGACGGTGCAGGCGGCGTCGACGAGCTGGGCGACGAACCTCACGTGGGCGGTGCCGACGATGCTGCGCCGCTTCGCGGAGGAGCTGGGCGAGGGCGTCGTGTCGGAGATCGCGGTGCTGGGGCCGTCGGGGCCCGGTTTCGGGCGGGGGAAGCGCCGCGTGGCGGGCCGCGGACCACGCGACACGTACGGCTGACGGCGGTCCGTGACGCAGCTGCGGGCCCGACTGCGCGACACGCGTCGACGAGTTCTCCACGGACCGCCCGTCCAACCCGGTGCAGGGCCGGGGGCCAGGTAGACTGGGAACGTCATTTCTGGCGCACCTGTGCCGGTTTCAGAGACGAGAACTCCGGTCGCCCGGGGTGATCTGCCCTCCGAGGTTCTTGGCGGGGCGCTCTGTCGCGTGTGAGAGCTTGAGGAGTACACCGGCCCGTGACCGACGAGAGCACGACCCCGCCCAGCACTCAGGACTCCGCCGGCGGGTACGACGCCAGCGCGATCACCGTCCTCGAGGGCCTGGAGGCCGTCCGCAAGCGGCCCGGCATGTACATCGGCTCGACCGGTGCGCGCGGCCTGCACCACCTCGTCTACGAGGTCGTCGACAACTCGGTCGACGAGGCCCTCGCGGGCTACTGCGACACGATCGAGGTGACGCTGCTCGCCGACGGCGGCGTGCGCGTCGTCGACAACGGCCGCGGCATCCCCGTCGCGATCCACCCCACCGAGGGCAAGCCGACGCTCGAGGTCGTCATGACGATCCTGCACGCGGGCGGCAAGTTCGGCGGCAGCGGGTACGCGGTGTCGGGCGGTCTGCACGGCGTCGGCATCTCGGTCGTCAACGCGCTGAGCAGCCGCGTGCAGTCGGTGGTCAAGCGTGACGGCTACACGTGGCGGATGGACTTCGAGGACGGCGGCAAGCCGGTCGGGGAGATCGAGCGGGGCGAGCCGACGACGGAGACGGGCACCAGCCAGACGTACTGGGCGGACGCGTCGATCTTCGAGACCGTCGACTACGACTTCGAGACGCTGCGCTCGCGCTTCCAGCAGACGGCGTTCCTCAACAAGGGCCTGCAGATCACGCTCACCGACGAGCGCCCGCAGCACACGGGCACCGAGGACGAGGTCACCGACGCCGCGACGAGCGAGCCCGGTGACGAGCCGGTCGACGCGCCGGCGCACCGCACCGTCACGTACAAGTACGACGGCGGGCTCGTCGACTACGTCAAGCACCTCAACGCGGCCAAGAAGGTCGAGCTCGTGCACCCCGACGTCATCGAGATCACCTCGGAGGACACCGAGCGGCGCATCTCGGTCGACATCGCGCTGCAGTGGACGAGCGCCTACAGCGAGTCGGTCCACACGTACGCGAACACCATCTCGACGACCGAGGGCGGCACGCACGAGGAGGGCTTCCGTGCGGCGATGACGTCGCTGGTCAACCGCTACGCGCGCGACAAGAACATCATCAAGGAGAAGGACGAGAACCTCACGGGCGACGACATCCGCGAGGGCCTCACGGCCGTCATCTCCGTCAAGCTCGGCGAGCCGCAGTTCGAGGGCCAGACGAAGACGAAGCTCGGCAACACCGAGGCGAAGACGTTCGTGCAGAAGGTCGTCAACGAGCGGCTGGGCGACTGGCTGGACTCGCACCCGACCGAGGCGCGCGACGTCATCCGCAAGTCGATCCAGGCCGCCGCGGCGCGCATGGCGGCCCGCAAGGCCCGCGAGGCGACGCGACGCAAGGGCCTGCTCGAGTCGGGCGGCATGCCGGGCAAGCTCAAGGACTGCCAGAGCAACAACCCCGCCGAGTGCGAGGTCTTCATCGTCGAGGGCGACTCGGCCGGCGGCTCGGCGGTCCGTGGCCGCAACCCGCGGACGCAGGCGATCCTGCCGATCCGCGGGAAGATCCTCAACGTCGAGCGGGCCCGCCTGGACCGGGCGCTGGGCAACCAGGAGGTCCAGGCGCTCATCACGGCGTTCGGGACGGGCATCGGCGAGGACTTCGACATCGCCAAGCTGCGGTACCACAAGATCGTCCTGATGGCGGACGCCGACGTCGACGGCAAGCACATCTGCACGCTGCTGCTGACGCTGCTGTTCCGGTACATGCCGGAGCTCATCACGCAGGGCCACGTGTACCTCGCGCAGCCGCCGCTGTACCGGATCAAGTGGTCGAACGCCGACCACGACTACGTGTACTCGGACCGTGAGCGCGACGCGTACATCAAGGAGGGCCAGGCGAACGGCAAGCGGCTCCCCAAGGAGAACGCGATCCAGCGCTACAAGGGCCTCGGCGAGATGGACTACTCGGAGCTCTGGGAGACGACCATGTCGCCCGAGCACCGCACGCTGCTGCAGGTCTCGCTCGACGAGGCAGCCGCGGCGGACGAGATCTTCTCGGTGCTCATGGGCGAGGACGTCGAGTCCCGCCGCTCGTTCATCCAGCGGAACGCCAAGGACGTGCGCTTCCTCGACATCTGACCGCGGGCGCACGCGGACCGCCGCACGCGCCCCACCCACGTCCTCCCCCGAAGCACAGCCAGCGAAGGAACCTCGTGACCGAGACCCCGGACCAGATCGAGCACGGCCGCATCGAGCAGGTGGACCTGCAGCTCGAGATGCAGCGGTCGTACCTCGACTACGCGATGTCCGTCATCGTGGGTCGCGCCCTGCCCGACGTGCGCGACGGCCTCAAGCCGGTGCACCGCCGCGTGCTGTACGCGATGTACGACGGCGGCTACCGGCCGGACCGGCAGTTCTCCAAGTGCAGCCGCGTCGTCGGCGACGTCATGGGCAAGTACCACCCGCACGGCGACTCGGCGATCTACGACGCCCTGGTCCGCCTGGTGCAGGACTGGTCGCTGCGGTACCCGCTGGTCGCCGGCCAGGGCAACTTCGGCTCCCCCGGTGACGACCCGGCGGCCGCCCCGCGGTACACCGAGTGCAAGATGGCCCCCCTCTCGATGGAGATGGTGCGGGACATCGACGAGGACACCGTCGACTTCCAGGACAACTACGACGGCCGCACGCAGGAGCCTGCCGTCCTGCCCGCGCGCTTCCCGAACCTGCTGGTCAACGGCTCGGCGGGCATCGCGGTCGGCATGGCGACGAACATCCCGCCGCACAACCTGCGCGAGGTCGCCGACGGCGTCCAGTGGTACCTTGACCACCCGGAGGCGTCGAAGGAGGAGCTGCTCGCGGCGCTCCTGCTGCGCATCAAGGGCCCGGACTTCCCGACGGGCGCGACGATCCTCGGCCACCGCGGCATCGACGAGGCGTACCGCACGGGCCGCGGCTCGATCACGATGCGCGCGGTCGTCAACGTCGAGGAGATCCAGGGCCGGATCTGCCTCGTCGTCACCGAGCTGCCGTACCAGGTGAACCCCGACACGCTCGCGAAGAAGATCGCGGACCTCGTGAAGGAGAACCGGGTCTCCGGGATCGCGGACATCCGCGACGAGACGTCGGGCCGCACGGGCCAGCGCCTGGTCATCGTCCTCAAGCGGGACGCGGTCGCGAAGGTCGTGCTCAACAACCTCTACAAGCACACGCAGCTGCAGGACACGTTCGGCGCGAACATGCTCGCGCTCGTCGACGGCGTCCCCCGCACGCTGAGCATCGACGCGTTCGTCCGGCACTGGACCGCGCACCAGCTCGAGGTCATCCAGCGCCGCACGCGCTTCCGGCTGCGCAAGGCCGAGGAGCAGATCCACATCTACCGCGGCTACCTCAAGGCGCTCGACGCGCTCGACGAGGTCATCGCGCTGATCCGTCGCTCCCCCGACGCCGACGAGGCCCGCACGGGCCTCATGGAGCTGCTGGGCGTCGACGAGGTCCAGGCGAACGCGATCCTCAACCTGCAGCTGCGCCGCCTGGCCGCGCTGCAGCGGCAGGAGATCACGCAGCGTCACGACGAGCTGCAGGAGCAGATCGTCGGGTTCAACGAGATCCTCGCGTCCGACGAGCGGCAGCGCACGATCGTCAGCGACGAGCTGCGCGAGGTCGTCGACAAGTACGGCGACGAGCGCCGCACGACGATCCTGCCGTTCGACGGCGAGGTGTCCGTCGAGGACCTCATCGCCGAGGAGGAGATGGTCGTCACCATCACCCGCGGCGGTTACGCGAAGCGCACGCGCAGCGACAACTACCGGGCGCAGCGTCGTGGTGGCAAGGGCGTGCGCGGCGCGCAGCTGCGCGAGGACGACATCGTCGACCACTTCTTCGTCACGACGACCCACCACTGGCTGCTCTTCTTCACGAACCTCGGCCGCGTGTACCGGGCGAAGGGCTACGAGCTGCCCGAGGGCGGCCGTGACGCGAAGGGCCAGCACGTCGCGAACCTGCTGGCGTTCCAGCCGGGCGAGACGATCGCGCAGGTCCTGGACGTGCGCAACTACGAGCAGGCCGAGCACCTGGTCCTCGCGACGCAGCGCGGCCTGGTGAAGAAGACCCGTCTGACGGAGTACGACTCGAACCGCTCGGGCGGCGTCATCGCGATCAACCTGCGCGAGGACGAGGAGGGGCGCCCCGACGAGCTCGTCGCGGCCCGCCTGGTCGACTCCGACCAGGACCTCATCCTCGTGTCCCGCAAGGGCCAGTCCGTGCGGTTCACGGCGTCCGACGAGTCGTTGCGGCCGATGGGCCGGGCGACGTCCGGCGTGACCGGCATGAAGTTCCGCGGCGACGACGAGCTGCTCGCGATGGACGTCGTGCGCGAGGACGCCTTCCTGTTCACGGTCACCGAGGGCGGCATCGCCAAGCGCACCGCCCTCACGGTCGAGAACTACCGGCAGCAGGGCCGCGGCGGCCTCGGGATCAAGGTGGCGAACCTCCCCGAGGCGAACGGCGACCTGGTCGGGGCCCTCGTGACCGACGCCGACGACGAGGTGCTCGTCATCATGGAGCGCGGCAAGATCGTGCGTTCGGCCACGTCGGAGGTCAACGCGACGGGTCGCACGACCCAGGGCGTGATCTTCGCGAAGCCCGACGCGGGCGACCGGATCATCGCCGTCGCGCGCAACACTGAGCGACACCTCGGTGAGGATGCCGGTACCGTGGGCGGCGAGAACGGCCAGGGTTCCGGCGAAGCGGACGCCTCGGGGAGCCCCGAGCCGGACGGCGTGAGCGGTGAGCAGGCCGTCGCCGACCAGTCCTCGGAGGACGCATGACCGATCCGACGCCCCCCACGATCCCGCCGCGGCTGAAGCCGACGACCCCGACGACCGCGCGTCCGGGAACCTCGTCGAGCGCGAACGGGTCGTCGGGTGCACGGAACGGCAGCGGCCGGTCCGACTCGTCCTCTCCGTACGGCCCGTTCCCGACGTCGGAGCCGTGGTCCGCGACCTCCGGCGGGAGCTCCTCCGGCACCAAGCCGGCCGGCGGGAAGTCCTCCGGGGCGTCGTCGTCGGGCGGCAAGGACGCGTCGACCCGGACGGACGAGCCGCCGACCCGCGTGTCGACGGGCGTCCCGCCGCGCAGCGGCGACGATGAGCAGGAGCCCGCCTCCCCCCTCATGGTGGCGGTCGACACCGCGACCGTGTGGTTCAAGAAGGCGGCCGGCGCCACCAGCGCCGCGTTCGCCTCGGTCACCCGACCCCGTACCGAGGAACCGACCATGACGAGCCAGGCCACCGCACCCGCGGCACCCGCGGCATCCACGACCTCGGCGCGCCCGGCGACCGGGGCCCATCCGCTGGCCCGGCCCGCGACGGGACGCATCCCGGCCGTCGGCGGTCCCCGCCGCGTCCGCCTCGCGGTGTCGCGCGTCGACCCGTGGTCGGTCATGAAGCTGTCGTTCCTGCTGTCCGTCGCGATCGGCATCATGATCGTCGTCGCGGCCGCCGTCGGGTGGCTGACCCTCGACGGGCTGCACGTGTTCACGCGCGTCAACGAGCTGGTCACGCAGATCACCGGCTCGGAGAACACCGGCATCCTCGAGTACGTCGAGTTCCGCCGCATCGTCTCCGGCGCGACGCTCATCGCCGTGATCGACGTGTTCCTGCTGACGGCGCTCGCGACGATCGGCGCGTTCCTCTACAACATCGTGGCGGCGCTCGTCGGCGGCGTGCACGTCACGATGACCGACGAGTGACGGCCGCCGCGTAGCCGGTTTGGGCGCGACCCCCCCGCTGGGGTAGTCTCGTCCGGCGCGCAGCGCACGTGTTCGCACGTGCGTCAGCAGCAACGGGCCTATAGCTCAGACGGTTAGAGCGCTTCCCTGATAAGGAAGAGGTCACAGGTTCAAGTCCTGTTAGGCCCACTCCCGACCCGTGGGGGATCCGATGAAGAAGCTCCTGCTCCTGGTGGCGGTCGCGGCCGTCGGCTACGTCGTCTGGCAGAAGTACCAGCAGGACCAGGACGAGCGGGACCTCTGGTCCGAGGTCACCGACACCTTCGAGTGACCCGCTCCCCCACGACCGCCGCGGCCCCGCCCGGCAACCGGGGGCCATGGCGCAATTGGTAGCGCACCTGCTTTGCAAGCAGGGGGTTAGGGGTTCGAGTCCCCTTGGCTCCACCACTCGGTCCTCACAGTCGGCACGTCCACGGCCAGCGCCGTCGACCGCACGCGCACGACGACAGACGTGGCGTCCGCGCACGTCACCGGACAGGAGACGTCACGGATGACGAGCGAGGTCGAGCACGCCGCTGCCGGCTGGGACGCGATCGACGCCGCGTGCCGGCGTCTGTACGGCGACCAGGTCCCGCGGCACGTGGGGTACGTGCCGGGCCGCGCGTTCGGGTCGGTCCTGCAGGGGTGCAGCGCCTACCGAGCCCAGGACCACTGGCACTACGTCACGTACGGGCTGAGCAACCTCTTCGACGAGGACGAGGGCGAGAACGACGGGTTCAGCGGGTGGGGCTACGAGTTGACGTGGCGCGTCCATGACCCGACCGGTGGTGACGAGCCGCCGAGCTGGCCGTTCACCGTCATCCAACGGCTCGCCAAGTGGGCCGCAGAGGCCCCCCTGCTTCTCGAGGAGGGTTCGCGGTTGCACATCGGCGGTCCGGTCACCGGCTTCCCGCACACCGAGGGCCCGGACACGAGCCTCACGGGGGTCCTGCTGGCGACGGATCCCCAGCTCGGCCGGATCTCCACCGTCAACGGGAGCGTGACGTTCCTGCAGCTCGTCGGCGTCGATGCCGACGAGCTCGCCCTGGCCCAGGAGGGCGGCTCTGCGGCCGTCCTGGCGCAACGGGCCGGGCAAGCGCCGCTCCTCGTGACGGTGGTCGGACCGTAGAACGCCGGGGCCGCGCAGCCGACCCGGTGCCGCCTGCGGCGTGGCGGCTCCGGGGCTCATAGGGGCGGCAGGCTCGTCACGGTGCCCGTCGCGTCGAAGCCGACGCCGCCGAGCCACGTGTCGAACTCGGCGAGCCCCAGGCGGTGGAAGTCGGGACGCGGGTCGGGGCCGAACCGGGACGTG
>PJUA01000207.1_pt1 | contig 49253 bp, 41 predicted proteins | sample 1512151 | NCBI WGS metagenome assembly PJUA01 (sample SAMN08177678, study PRJNA422409) | Soil metagenome, whole genome shotgun sequencing project. | isolation source: Soil enriched on filter paper: beechwood xylan treatment | place: USA: Madison | collected 2015-01-15
CGGTTAGCCTCGGCTGGTGGCCGGCGCACCCCGCGTCCGGCGCACGCCGTCGCCGCCGCCGGTCCCCCGGCGCGGCGCGTCCGACGAGGGACGGAGGCCCATGCGCACGCACGCCCTGCGCGTCCACCCGAGCGCCGACCTGCTGGCCCGCACCGACCAGCTCGCCTGGGCGATCGCGGAGGTCGCCGCCGACCCGGTCCCGGTCCCCGACGACGTGGTCGAGATGGTCGTCAACCGGGTGATCGACAACGCCGCCGTGACCGCGGCCTCGCTCACGCGGTCACCGGTCGTCGCGGCCCGCGCGCAGGCCGTCGCCCACCCGTACGCGGGGTCGACGCGGCACGGCGCGACCGTCTCCGGGCTCGCGCCGGACGTGCGGGTCTCGCCCGAGTGGGCGGCGTGGGCCAACGGGGTCGCGGTGCGCGAGCTCGACTACCACGACACGTTCCTCGCCGCGGACTACTCGCACCCGGCCGACAACATCCCGCCGCTGGTCGCGGTCGCGCAGCACACCGGCCGGTCGGGCGCGGACCTGGTCCGGGCGATCGCGACGGGGTACGAGATCCAGGTGGACCTCGTGCGGGCGATCAGCCTGCACGCGCACAAGATCGACCACGTCGCGCACCTCGGGCCGTCGGTCGCGGCGGGGCTCGGCACGCTGCTGGGCCTCCCGACGGAGGTCGTGTTCCAGGCCGTCGGGCAGGCGCTGCACACGACGACCGCGACGCGGCAGTCCCGCAAGGGCGAGATCTCCTCGTGGAAGGCGTACGCCCCCGCGTTCGCGGGCAAGGTCGCGATCGAGGCCGTGGACCGGGCGATGCGCGGCGAGGGGTCGCCGAGCCCGATCTACGAGGGCGAGGACGGCGTCGTCGCGTGGATGCTCGACGGACCGGACGCCTCGTACGAGGTCCCGCTGCCGGCGCCGGGCGAGGCGAAGACGGCGATCCTCGACACCTACACGAAGGAGCACTCGGCCGAGTACCAGTCGCAGGCGCTCATCGACCTGGCCCGCCGCCTGCACCACGCGCGGCCGGACCTCACCGACCCGGCGAACGTCGCGTCGGTGGTCCTCCACACCTCGCACCACACCCACTACGTCATCGGGTCGGGCGCGAACGACCCGCAGAAGTACGACCCGACGGCGTCGCGCGAGACGCTCGACCACTCGATCCCGTACATCTTCACGGTCGCGCTCCAGGACGGGACGTGGCACCACGTGCTGTCGTACGAGCCCGCGCGGGCGACGCGCTCCGACACGGTCGCGCTGTGGCAGAAGGTCACGACGACCGAGGACCCGGCGTGGACCGCGCGCTACCACTCGACGGACCCGGTGCAGAAGGCGTTCGGCGGGCGGGTGGAGATCACGACGACGTCCGGCGAGGTCGTCGTCGAGGAGATCGCGGTCGCCGACGCGCACCCGCTCGGCGCGCGGCCGTTCGCGCGTGCCGACTACGTGGCGAAGTTCCGCACGCTCGCGGACGGCGTGCTCGACGCGGCGGAGGTCGAGCGGTTCCTCGACGTCGCCCAGCGGCTGCCGTCGCTGCGGCCCGACGAGCTCGCGGGCCTCACGGTCGTCGCGCCCGCGGGCGTCCTCGACGCCGTCCGGTCGCCGGAAGGACTGTTCTGATGCTGTACGCGACGACGACCGCGTCCGACAAGCGGCGGGCCTTCCGCGAGGCGCTCGCGTCGGGGCGGCTGCTGCGCCTGCCCGGGGCGTTCAACCCGCTGTCGGCCCGGCTGATCGAGGCCAAGGGCTTCGACGGCGTGTACGTGTCGGGCGCGGTCCTGTCGGCCGACCTCGGGCTGCCCGACATCGGCCTGACGACGGCGACCGAGGTGACGACGCGCGCCGGGCAGATCGCCCGCATGACGAACCTGCCGGCCCTCGTCGACGCGGACACGGGCTTCGGCGAGCCGATGAACGTCGCGCGCACCGTGCAGGGCCTGGAGGACGCCGGGCTCGCGGGCTGCCACATCGAGGACCAGGTCAACCCCAAGCGCTGCGGGCACCTCGACGGCAAGGACGTCGTCGACGACGAGACGGCGCTGCGCCGCATCCGCGCGGCGGTCGACGGCCGGCGGGACCCCGACTTCCTCGTCGTCGCCCGGACCGATGCGCGGGCCGTCGTCGGGCTCGACGCGGCCATCGACCGGGCGCGGGCGCTCGTCGACGCCGGTGCGGACGCCGTCTTCCCGGAGGCCCTGGCGGGCCCCGAGGAGTTCGCGGCCTTCCGTGCCGCGCTCGACGTGCCGCTGCTCGCCAACATGACGGAGTTCGGCAAGGGCACCCTGCTCACCGCGCAGCAGCTCACCGACCTGGGCATGAACATCGTCATCTACCCCGTCACGCTGCTGCGCCTCGCCATGGGTGCCGCGTCGGACGGCCTCGACGAGATCCTGCGCACCGGTACGCAGGAAGGGCTGCTCGACCGGATGCAGACGCGCGCGGACCTCTACGACCTGCTCGACTACCCCTCGTACAGCCACTTCGACGAGGACGTCTTCAACTTCCGGCTGTAACGCCTGTCCTGTATCCGGCAACGATCCGTCAATGGCGATGGAGGCACGATGACCGAGATCCACAAGGGGCTCGCGGGCGTGGTCGTGGACACGACCGCGATCTCGTCCGTGGACCCCGAGAGCAACTCGCTGCTGTACCGCGGCTACCCCGTGGACCAGCTCGCGGAACGCTGCGTGTTCGAGGAGGTCGCGTACCTCCTGTGGAACGGCGAGCTGCCGAACGCCGACGAGCTCGCCGCGTTCCAGGGCCGCGGGCGCTCGCAGCGGACGCTGCCCGACCCCGTCGTCGACGCGGTCCTCGCGCTGCCGACGACCTGCCACCCGATGGACGTCGTGCGGACCGCGGTGAGCGTCATCGGCGCGCACGACCCGACCGCCGAGGACCCGTCGCGGGAGGCGAACCTCGCGAAGTCGATCCGGCTGCTCGCGCAGGTCCCGGGCGTCGTCGCGCTCGACCAGCGACGCCGCCGCGGCCAGGACCCGATCCCCGCGCGCGACGACCTGAAGTTCGCGGAGAACATCTTCTGGATGACGTTCGGCGAGGTGCCCGACCCGGTCGTCGTCAAGGCGTTCGAGGTGTCCCTCGTGCTGTACGCCGAGCACTCGTTCAACGCGTCCACGTTCACCGCGCGCGTCATCGCCTCGACCCTGTCGGACCTGCACTCCGCCGTGACGGGCGCGGTCGGTGCGCTCAAGGGCCCCCTGCACGGCGGCGCCAACGAGGCCGTCATGGCGACGTTCGCCGAGATCGGGTCCGCGGACCAGGCGGCGGCCTGGCTCGACGCCGAGATCGCCGCGAAGCGCAAGGTCATGGGCTTCGGGCACCGCGTCTACAAGCACGGCGACTCGCGCGTCCCGACCATGCGCGCGTGGCTCGGCCGGCTGATCGAGCACTACGACCGACAGGACCTGCTCGACCTCTACGTCGCGCTCGAGGACGCCATGACCGCGCGCACCGGCATCCTGCCCAACCTCGACTACCCGACCGGGCCCGTCTACCACCTCATGGGGTTCGACACCCCGACCTTCACGCCCCTGTTCGCCGCGGCCCGCGTCGTCGGGTGGACCGCGCACGTCATGGAACAGCTCGCGTCGAACTCCCTCATCCGCCCGCTGAGCAGCTACGACGGCCCGGCCCGACGCGACATGACATAAACATCTTCTTCTGGCCGTACGGTTCGGTTTATAGTCGATCCCATGGCCAAGCGCACCTACGCCTACCTCCCGGCGACCCTCGCGGCCGTCGAGACGCTCGGCGTGCAGGTCGCGATCGCCCGGCGGCAGCTGGGGTGGACGGTCGCCGAGCTCGCGGGGCGCCTCGGCGTCAGCACGGCCGTGGTCGGGCGCATCGAGAAGGGCGCGCCCGGCACCGCCGTCGGTACCGTCCTGGAGGCCGCCGTGCTGTGCGGGGTTCCCCTGTTCGGCGCCGACGCCCGGGACCTGCCCGACCTCGCCGCGCGGCAGCGCGCGACCCTGGCCCTGCTGCCCGAGCGGGTACGTCCGAAGCCTGCGGAGATCGACGATGACTTCTGAGGCCGCTGCACCTCAGCGCGCGTTCGTCTGGACGTGGCTGCCCGGCGCGCACGAGCCCGTCGTCGCCGGCGTCCTCCAGGCGACACCCGCGCGCCTCGCCGGTCAGCCCGTCCTCGCGTTCCGCTACGGCGCGAGCTACCGGGCACGGCCGGACGCAGTCTCGCTCTACCCGCCGGAGCTGCCCCTCACCGACCGGGCGCTGGACCCGACCGCCGTGCCGCGTCGCGAGCCACTCGCACTCGCCGGGTGCCTGCGCGACGCAGCCCCTGACGCGTGGGGACGACGCGTCCTCAACCTCGAAGTCGGCTCCGACCCCGACGCAGAGCTCTCGGAGCTCACCTACCTGCTGCGCTCCGGGAGCGACCGGATCGGCGCCCTGGACTTCCAGGGGTCGGCACAGGAGTACGTCCCGCGCGACGAGCGCGCCTCGCTCGCGCAGCTCATGGAGGCCGCCGAGCTCGTCGAGCGCGGCGAGCGGCTGCCGCCCGCCCTGGAAGCGGCGGCCGGGCACGGCACGTCCATCGGCGGCGCACGGCCCAAGGCGCTGCTCGAGGACGACGGTCGGCACCTCGTCGCGAAGTTCTCCTCCAGCACCGACGACCGGCCGGTGGTGAAGGCGGAAGGTGCGGCGATGCTGCTCGCGGCCCGGGCCGGCGCGCAGGTCGCCCCCGTCTCCGTCGTGCGCGCGGGCGGCAAGGACGTCCTGCTCGTCGAGCGGTTCGACCGGTACCCCGTGACCGCACCGGACGGGTCGCCGCGCACGGCGCGCCGCCAGATGGTGTCGATGCTGACCGTCCTCGGCCTGGCGGAGAGCAGCGCGCGGTACGCGTCGTACGCGGACATCGCCCGCGAGGTGCGCTCCGGCCCCTGGACGCGGGTCCCCGAGACGTTGACCGAGCTCTTCCGGCGGCTCGTCGTGAACGTCGTGGTCGGCAACACGGACGACCACCTGCGCAACCACGCGGCGTTCTGGGACGGGCAGCACCTCACGCTCACGCCCGCGTACGACGTCGCTCCGCAGCGACGCTCGACGAGCACCGCGACCCAGGCGATCGGCATCACCGCCGACGGCGCGCGCGCGAGCCAGCTGCGGCTGTGCCGCGCAGTCGCCGGCGAGTTCCTGCTGAGCGCCGGACGGGCGCAGGAGGTCATCGACGAGGTCGAGGCCGCCGTCGCCGACGGGTGGGACGACGTGTGCGACGAGGTCGGTCTCTCGCGCGCCGAGCGGGCCACGCTGTGGGGACGCGAGTTCGCCCACCCGTACACCCGGTACGACGCCTCCTGACGCCGCACGAACCGCGTCGCGACCTCCGTGCGGCGCCGGTCACCGCCGGTTCCGGCGGCCCTGTGGAGAACTGTGACGCCCGTTTCGTCCGGATCGGTACCTTCGGCGCCGACCACACGAAGGGGGCCCCATGCGCCGCGTCATGTCCGCGCTGTCCGTCACCGTCGGAGCCGTGCTGCTCGTCCTCGGTACCGGCGCCGCAGCACTCGTCGGTCCCGACGACCAGATCGACCTGAGGACGATCACCGCACCGGCCGGCGCCCGCGCCGTCGTCCTCCCGCACGACCTCGTCCCCCTCACCGGCGTGATGCTCGCCGTCACGGCGCACGCCGAGCAAGGCGACGTGCTGGTGGGTGCCGCGCACCCCGTCGACGTCGCGTCGTACACCGCGCCGATGCAGCGCCTCGTCGTCCTGCGTGCCGGGCTGGACGGCCGGCTGGCGGGCGACGTCCGGGGGCGTCCCGAGGAGGCACCGTCCGACCTCGGCGCCGCGCGCTTCTGGACGGTCGAGGACCGCGGCGCGGGTGAGCGCACCGTGCGGGTGCCGCTCGACGACGCGTCCGTCGCGGTCGTCGCCGTCGCGGCGGAGCCCGGTTCGCGACTCCACGTTAGCGTCGGGGTCGAGGTGCCGTCGTCGTTCGGCGTCGCCGTCGGGGCCGCGACGGTGGGAGCCGTCCTCACGGGTGGTGGCGTGGCGCTCGGGCGACGGCGTCGTGGTCGTGACCGGACGGACGGCCCCGGGCCCGACGCCGCGTCGGGTGAGGTCCACCAGGAGGCCCGCCCCGACACAGCGGCCGACACGGCGGGCGCAGAGTCGATCGGCGCGCGCCTCACCATGCTGACCGCCGCCACCCTCGTCGGGACGGTCGGACTGTCGGGATGCGCCGCGGTCCCGGGCGTCGCAGCACGCCCCGAGCTCCCCGAGCGCCCGGCGCTGACAGCCGCGGAGCGCGCCGCACCGGAGCCCACGCCGCATCCGTACACGGAGGCCGCAGCCGCCGCCGCGGCGGGCGACCCGACGGCCTGGGCGCGCGTCACGAGCGGCCCGCAGCTCGCTGTCCAGGAGTTCGACGCGCGCGTCGAGCTGGCCCGGGCGGCACGCGACGGGACACCGGTCGACGCCTCGACGTTCCCGATGACCACGCTGGAGGAGATCGCGCCCACGTTCACGTCCTACCCGCTGTACCGGGTCGTCGTGTCACGTCGCGAGGACGACGAGGCGGCCGTGCCGCTCCTGCGCGTGGAGGAGCGGCAGGACGTCCTCGACCCGTGGCGCATCCGCGCGGAGACCGACGTCGAGTCCGGCACGACCCTGCACGGAGGCGGCCGCGGCGCGACGCACGCGCCCGACGCCGTCGACCTCGACCGGGCGCAGGCCGCCCTGGACGCCGTGCAGCGCTACCTCAAGGCCGGCGACGCGTCGGGCGTCGAGGACCTCGGCGACCTCGAGGAGGTGCGTCTCTCCCTCTCCTCGGACGAGGTGGTCGGCACCGTGGTGCAGTCCCTGGTCGTCGCGCCGTGGGGTGACCGTGAGGCACCGTTCGGGCCCGCAGGGGGCTCGCGCGCGGTCGCCGTCGCCGACGGGACCGTCGCCGTCCTCACCTTCGAGGTCGGGGTCACCCTCTCGTCGACGTCGGCCGACGGGCTCCTGCAGATCGCGGACCAGGCGCAGGCCGAGGTCGTCGGCCAACCGGGCTGGCGGTCGTCGTTCGACCTCGACTACGTCCTCGTCGTCGCGGCCGACGTGTCGTCGGCGGGAGCGGTCGTGATCCGGGGCACCGACCTGTCGCCGGTGCTGCGGTGACGCCCGGACGCACCCCGGACCCACCCCGTACCCGTCCGGAGCCGTCGCCGGGCAGAGGCTGGGACCCGCGCTCACTCGTCAGCGGGTCGGCGGCCGACCAGCGCGACGCAGGACCCGCTCGGCGTGGCGCAGGACCGGTTCGTCGACCATGCGCCCCTCGAAGCGGAAGACGCCGTGCTGACCGGCGGACGCGTCGAGGACCGCGCGTGCCCACCGCACGTCCTGGGGCCGTGGCGTGTACGCGGCGCGCACGACGTCGACCTGGGACGGGTGCAGGCACGCGGTCGCCGTGAAGCCGCTGGCGGCGGCGTCGGCTGCCTCGGCGGCCAGGCCGTCGGCGTCGTCGAGGTCGACGTGCACGGCGTCGACCGCGGCCTTGCCGTGCGCGCCCGCGGCGAGCAGGACGGCGGAGCGCGCGTGCCGGGCCACGTCGCGGTAGGTGCCGTCGTCGCGGCGGCTCGCGGTGCCACCGAGGGACGCGACGAGGTCCTCCGCGCCCCACATGAGCGCGACGACGTTGGCCTCGGCGGCGATCGCGGACGCCTCGACGACGCCGGCCGCCGTCTCGACCAGCGCGACGACGTCGTAGGCCGCGAGCTCCCGGACGTCCGCGCGGCCCGCGGTCTTGGCGAGCATGAGGGTCCGGTACGGCGTCCCCGCGAGCGCGTGCAGGTCCTCGACGAGGTCGGGCGTGCCGGCCGGGTTGACCCGGACGACCGTGCGCGCCGGGTCGAGGTGCACCGCTGCGAGGTGCTCCCGCGCGGCCGCCTTGTCGGCGGGCAGGACGGCGTCCTCCAGGTCGAGGATCACGCCGTCGGCGCGGTCGGCCGCCTTGGCGTACCGGTCGGGGCGGTCCGCGGGGCAGAACAGCAGCGCGGGGCCGAGCGTGAACGCGGTCACGGCGCGGCGTCCCGGCACCAGAACAGGACGGTGCGGGTCGCCTCGGCGACGACGACGCCGTCCTGGTTGCGGCCCGTGTGGGCGAGCGTGACGACGCCCTGCCCCGGCCGGGACGACGACGGCCGCTTGGCCGTCACGACCGTCTCGGCATACAGCGTGTCGCCGTGCCGCAGCGGGTGCGGGAAGCGCACGTCGGTGAAGCCGAGGTTCGCGACGATCGTGCCCTGCGTGAGCTGCGCGACGGACGACCCGACGAGCACCGCGAGCGTCATCATCGAGTTCACGAGGCGCTCGCCGAACGGCTGCGACGACGACCACGCGGCGTCGAGGTGCAGGGCCTGCGGGTTCATCGTCAGGGTGCTGAACACGACGTTGTCCGTCTCGGTCATCGTGCGGCCGGGGCGGTGCAGGTACCGGGCGTCGAGGTCGAGCTCCTCGTAGTACAGCCCGCGCTGCAGCACGTCGTGCGCGACGCCGCCGGCCCCGGCGTCGACATCGAGCTCGGCCGCGGCGACCTCGACGTCCGCCTCGTCCGTCATCGGCTCGCCCCCGCGAACCCGAGCTCGCGCGCGATGACCATGAGCTGCACCTCGGTCGTCCCCTCCCCGATCTCGAGGATCTTCGAGTCGCGGTAGTGCCGGGCGACGGCGTTCTCGTTCAGGACGCCGTACCCGCCGAAGATCTGCGTCGCGTCGCGCGCGTTGTCCATCGCGGCCTCGCTGCCGATGAGCTTGGCGAGGCTGGCCTCGAGCTTGAACGGCTGCCCGGCGAGCAGCAGGCGCGCGGCGTCGTACCAGGCCAGGCGGGCGGCGTGCACCCGGGCCTCCATGCGCGCGATCTTGAACGCGATGTGCTGGTTCTCGCCGATGGGGTGCCCGAAGACGTTGCGGCTGCGGGCGTACCGCATGGCCTCCTCCAGGCACCCCTGCGCGGCCCCCGTGCACAGCGCGGCGATGGCGACGCGGCCCTCGTCGAGCGCCTGGATGAACTGCGCGAAGCCGCGCCCGCGCGTGCCGAGCAGGTTCGCCTCGGGGACGCGCAGGTCCTCGAACCGCAGGGGGTGCGTGTCGGAGGTGTGCCAGCCGACCTTGTCGTACGGCGGGAGGACCGTGAGGCCCGGGGTGCCCGCGGGGACGAGGATCGCGCTGAGCTCCTTCTTGACGGTCCCGTCGTCCCGCACGGACTCCCCCGTCACGGCGGTGATCGTCAGCAGCCGCGTGATCCGCGTGCCCGAGTTGGTGATGAACTGCTTGCTGCCGTCGATGACCCACTCGCCGTCCTCGAGGCGCGCGGTCGTGCGGGTGCCGGCGGCGTCCGAGCCCGCGTCGGCCTCGGTGAGCCCGAACGCCGCGAGACCCCGGCCCGACGTGAGCAGCGGCATCCACTCCTGCTTCTGCTCCTCGGTGCCGTGCCGGAACACCGGCATCGCGCCGAGCCCGACGCCCGCCTCCAGCGTCACGCCGATCGACTGGTCGACGCGCCCGAGCTCCTCGACGGCCAGGCACAGGTCGAAGTAGTCGCGCCCCTGACCGCCGTACTCACGCGGGAAGGGCAGGCCGAACAGCCCCATCTCCCCCATCTGCGCGAGGATCTCGTACGGCAGCTCCCGCTTGGTGTCGTACTCGTAGGCCGCGGGGGCCACGACGTGGTCGGCGAAGTCGCGCACCTCGTCGCGCAGCTTGCGCTGCTCCGGGGTCAGCTCGTGGCTCATGACGGGTTCCCTTCGTGGGGGTGGGGGGTGATCGTGGCGACCACGTGGTCGAGCGACACCCGGTCGGCCGGTCGGACCGTGAGGGTGACGACACCGTCGGTGGGAGCGGCGAGGCGGTGCTCCATCTTCATCGCCTCGATCGTGAGGAGCGGCTGGCCGGCGACGACCTCGGCACCGCTCTCGACGTCGACCGCGACGACGATCCCGGGCATGGGTGCGCGGACCGTCGGGTCGGCGGGACGCTCGCCGCGGGTGACGGCCGCGAGGTCCTCCGCGAGGCGCTCGACGCGGCTGCGGAAGCGGACCTCGGCCGCGGCGCCGTCGACGCCGACCCAGGTGACCGGTCCGTCGGTCGCGAGGCGCACGACGTGCACGACACCGTCGACGTCGACCTCGGCCGTGTCGGGGGTCCGGCGGGTGAGGCGCGCGGAGACGGGCGTCCGGTCGGCGACGGTGACCGTGGCGGCGGACCAGTCCTCGCGGAGGCCGTCCGCGACCCGCGGTGCCCCGACGAGGACCGCGACCTCGACGACGTCGCCGCCGTCGACCGCGACCTCGTACCGGGTCGGTCGCGGGTCTCCGAGCCGCCAGCCGTCGTGCCGCCAGGCGTCGCTCCGCCGCGGCCGCGTGCCTTCTTGTTCCGCGGCGAGGTCGGTGTGCCGCCACAGGACGGCCGCGACGGGTGCGAGGACCTCGGCGGCCCGGTCGGTCGTCGCACCCGGACCGCCGTCGACTCTCGGCGCCACCGGCACGCCGCTCGACGGCGGCTCCCCGCCGGGACGTCCCGCGGGCGTCAGCCGACCCAGCAGCCCCGTGTCGAGCCGCCCGGCGCGGACGTCGGGGTCGGCCAGCACGTGCCGCAGGTACGCGACGTTGGTGCGGACGCCCAGGACCGTCGTGCGGGCCAGCGCGCCGTCGAGCCGCCGCAGCGCCTCCGCCCGGTCGGGCGCCCACGCGACGACCTTCGCGAGCATCGGGTCGTACGTCGACCCGACCTCCAGCCCGGCGCGCAGGGCGCTGTCGACGCGGATGCCGTCGCCGGTGGGCTCGTCGAGCACCCGGACGGTCCCGGTGGTGGGCAGGAAGTCGCGCGCGGGGTCCTCGGCGTAGACGCGCGCCTCGACGGCGTGCCCGGTGAGCCGGACGTCGTCCTGCCCGAACCCCAGCGGCTCGCCCGCGGCGACGCGGACCTGCCACTCGACGAGGTCGAGGCCCGTGACGAGCTCCGTCACGGGGTGCTCGACCTGCAGCCGCGTGTTCATCTCCATGAAGAAGAACTCCGTCGGGGCGTCGTCGGACACGAGGAACTCGACCGTCCCCGCGCCGACGTAGCCGACACTGCGCGCGACGTCGCACGCAGCGACGCCGATCCGGGCGCGCGTCGCCGCGTCGAGCAGGGGCGACGGCGCCTCCTCGACGACCTTCTGGTGGCGCCGCTGCAACGAGCACTCCCGCTCGCCGAGGTGCACGACCGCACCGTGGGCGTCGGCGAGGAGCTGGACCTCGATGTGCCGCGGCGTGGCGACGAGCCGCTCGACGAGCAGGGTGTCGTCGCCGAACGCCGCGGCGGCGACGCGCCTCGACGTGACGAGCGCGTCGGCGAGGTCGTCGGGCCGCTCGACGACGGTCATGCCCTTGCCGCCCCCACCGGCCGACGGCTTGACGAGCACGGGGTAGCCCAGCCGGGCGACGGCGTCCGCGGCCTCGTCGTCCGTCAGGCCCGCGAGCGCGACGCCCGGGGTCACCGGCACGCCCGCGGCGACCACGTGCGCCTTCGCGCGGACCTTGTCGCCCATGAGGTCGAGGGCCTCGATGCCCGGCCCGACGAACACGACGCCCGCGTCCGCGCAGGCACGCGCCAGGTCCGCGTTCTCGGACAGGAAGCCGTACCCGGGGTGGACGGCGTCGGCACCGGACGCGACCGCGGCGCGCACGACCGCGGCGACGTCGAGGTAGCTCGCGCGCGGCTCGGCCTCTCCGAGGCGCACCGCGACGTCGGCGAGCCCGACGTGCACCGCGTCACGGTCGGCGTCGGACCAGACGGCGACGGACCGGATCCCGAGGCGTCGCAGGGTGCGGATCACGCGGCACGCGATCTCGCCGCGGTTGGCGACGAGCACGGTCGCGAACAGCCCGGACGGCGGTGCGGGCGTCGACCCGGCGCCCGGCTCGCCAGCCGGGACGACCGGCGCGAGGGGAGGACGCGCGCCGTCGACCGAGGCGGACGCGGGTGCTGCGGCGGGCACGGGGGTCGTCATCGCCGTCACATCCGGAACAGGCCGAGGCGCGGCTCGCCGAGGGGCACGGTCGCGCACACGTCGAGCGCCATCCCGAGGACGCGGCGGGTGTCGGCGGGGTCGATGATCCCGTCGTCCCACAGCCGTGCGGACGAGTAGTACGGGCTGCCCTGCGTCTCGTACTGGTCGACGAGGGCAGCCCGGAACGCGGCCTCGTCGTCGGCCTCCCACGTCCCGCCGCGGGCCTCGACCTGACCGCGCCGGACGGTCGCGAGGACGGACGACGCCTGCGCCCCACCCATCACCGAGATCCGCGCGCCGGGCCACATCCACAGGAACCGCGGCGAGTACGCGCGCCCGCACATCGAGTAGTTCCCGGCGCCGAACGAGCCGCCGATGACGACGGTGAGCTTGGGGACGCGGGTCGTCGCGACGGCCGTCACCATCTTGGCGCCGTGCTTGGCGATGCCACCCGCCTCGTAGTCGCGCCCGACCATGAACCCGGAGATGTTCTGCAGGAACACCAGCGGGACGCCGCGCTGGTCGCACAGCTCGACGAAGTGCGCGCCCTTGAGCGCGGACTCGCTGAACAGCACGCCGTTGTTCGCGACGATCCCGACGGGGTGCCCGTGCAGCCGGGCGAACCCGGTGACGAGCGTCGGCCCGTACTCGCGCTTGAACTCGTGCAGCTCGCTGCCGTCGACGAGCCGCGCGACGACCTCGCGCACGTCGTACGGCGACTGCAGGTCGGTCGGGACGACGCCGTAGAGGTCGTCCTCGTCGACGGCGGGCGGGCGGCTCTCGACGACGTCCCACGCGGTGGTCCGCGGGGCGGGGAGGGTCGCGACGATGTCCCGGACGATCGCGAGGGCGTGCGCGTCGTTCTCGGCGAGGTGGTCGGTGACGCCGGACGTGCGGGCGTGCAGGTCGCCGCCGCCGAGGTCCTCCGCGGTGACGACCTCGCCGGTGGCGGCCTGCACGAGCGGCGGGCCGCCGAGGAAGATCGTGCCCTGGTCGCGGACGATGACGGTCTCGTCGGACATCGCGGGCACGTACGCGCCGCCGGCGGTGCACGAGCCCATGACGCACGCGACCTGCGGGATGCCCTCGGCGGACATCCGGGCCTGGTGGTAGAAGATCCGGCCGAAGTGGTCGCGGTCGGGGAACACCTCGTCCTGCATGGGCAGGAACGCGCCGCCGGAGTCGACGAGGTAGACGCAGGGCAGGCGGTTCTCGCGGGCGATCTCCTGCGCGCGCAGGTGCTTCTTGACGGTGAGCGGGTAGTACGTGCCGCCCTTCACGGTCGCGTCGTTGGAGACGACCATGACGTGCCGTCCGGCGACGAGCCCGACGCCCGCGACGACGCCCGCGCCCGGGGCGTCGTCGTCGTAGACGCCGTGGGCGGCGAGCGGTGCGACCTCGAGGAACGGGCTGCCGTCGTCGAGCAGCACGTCGATCCGCTCGCGCGGCAGGAGCTTGCCGCGGCCGACGTGCCGTTCGCGGGCGCTCGGCGGCCCGCCGAGCGCGGCGGTGCGCAGGCGGTCGCGCAGCTCGGCCACGAGGGCACGCTGCGCGGAGTCGTTCGCGGCGAACCCGGGTGCGTGCGGGTCGGCCGTCGTGCGGAGGGTCCCCATCGACGTCCCCACTACAGTTAACGATCGCTAACTGAAATGACGCTACTGTTCGAGGACGCGGTTGTCCACGACAACGACGACGACGCAGGTCCGCGGCGCGGACGGGAAGGGGAACCACGTGCCGGAGCAGCCCGACGGCGCCCTCACCCTCGAGCCGGACCCTGCCGCCCTCGAGCCGGCCACGACCGCGCGCGGCCGCGCCAAGGCCGAACGACGCGACGCGCTCCTCGCCGCCGCCGCCCGCCTCTTCGCCCACCACGGCTTCGACGGCGTGACCATCGAGGACCTCGGGACGTCCGTCGGCGTGAGCGGCCCCGCGGTCTACCGGCACTTCCCCAGCAAGCAGGCCGTGCTCGTCGCGCTCCTCGTCGGCGTGAGCGAGCGCCTGCTCGTCGGCGGCCGGACCGTCGTCGCCTCCGCCGACGGCGACGCCGCCGCGCTCGCCTCGCTCGTCCGCTTCCACGCCGAGTTCGCGCTCGCCGAGCCCGACGTCATCCGCGTCCAGGACCGCGACCTGCCCGCCCTGCCCGCACCCGACCGCGAGCAGGTCCGCCACCTGCAGCGACGTTACGTCGAGGTGTGGGTCGACGTCCTCACCCGCCTGCACCCGGGCGTCGAGCGCGCCGACCTGCGACTGCGCGCGCAGGCCACGTTCGGGCTGCTCAACTCCACCCCGCACAGCGCCCGTGGCCTGTCGACGGCCCGCACCCGTGCGCTGCTCGAGGAGATGGCGCTCGCGGCCCTCGGCAGCCCCCGCGACGGCACGTCGCGCTGACGCCGGCCCGACTCCACCCGGGCGACTCGCACCCCGGGTGGTGGGCACAAGGTCCCTTGCGGACATAGCCTGGCGGGACATCAGGCAATGGGGCCAACGCTTCACAAGAGCACGGCTCCGCCGACGACGGAGCGAAACATGTTGCGTTCAGATGTGTCACCCGACCGCGCCCTGCGCCCGCACGAGGACCAGGGCACCCGCCCGACGACGGTCCCGGACGGGCCCGACGACGCCCCACCGACCGACGCCGACGACCTCGTCCGGCTCGTGTCCGCCACCGGGGAACGGCTCACCGACCCGGTGCACGACCCGTGGGTCCAGGACGTCGACGACGACGCCCTCGTCGCCCTGTACGAGGACATGGTCGTCGTCCGCCGCTTCGACATCGAGGCCGTCGCCCTCCAGCGGCAGGGACAGCTCGGGCTGTGGCCGCCGCTGCTCGGGCAGGAGGCCGCGCAGGTCGGCTCGGCCCGCGCGCTGCGGCGCGACGACTTCGTGTTCAGCAGCTACCGGGAGAACGGCGTCGCCTACTGCCGCGGCGCCGACCCGACGGACCTCGTCCGGGTGTGGCGCGGCACGGCCCTGTCGGGGTGGGACCCGTGGGCGATCGGCATGGCGACCCCGCAGATCGTCGTCGGCGCGCAGTCGCTGCACGCGACCGGGTACGCGATCGGCTGCCGGCTCGACGGCGCCGACGCGGTGTCCGTGGCGTACGTCGGCGACGGCGCGACGAGCCAGGGCGACGTGCACGAGGCGATGGTCTTCGCCGCGTCCGCCTCGGCGCCCGTGGTGTTCTTCTGCCAGAACAACCAGTGGGCGATCTCCGAGCCCGTCGGGCTCGTGGCCCGGCGACCGCTCGCCGACCGCGCCCCGGGGTACGGCATCCCGGGCGTCCGCGTCGACGGCAACGACGTCCTCGCGGTCCTGGCCGTCACGCGCGCGGCCGTCGACCGGGCACGACGCGGCGAGGGCCCGACGTTCGTCGAGGCCGTGACCTACCGGATGGGCCCGCACACGACGTCCGACGACCCCACCCGCTACGTCGACGTCGACACGCCCGCGCAGTGGGCCGCGCGCGACCCCCTGCAGCGCGTCGAGCGCCTGCTGGAGTCGCGCGGCGCGCTCAGCGAGGACCGGTCCGGGGAGATCAAGGAGAAGGCCGAGTCGTTCGCGCACCAGGTCCGCGAGGGCTGCCTGGGGCTCGCCGTGCCCGACGCGCTCAGCCTGTTCGACCACGTCCTCGTCACGCCGTCGCCCGTCGTGGAACGGCAGCGCGACGAGTACGCCGCGTACCTCGCGATGTACGAGGAGGTCGAGCGGTGACCGAGCTGACCCTGGCGCGCGCCCTCAACGCCGGGCTGCGCCGCGCCCTCGAGGACGACCCGCGCGTCGTCCTCCTCGGCGAGGACATCGGCCGGCTCGGCGGCGTGTTCCGCGTCACCGACGGGCTCCAGGCCGACTTCGGGCCCGAGCGCGTCCGCGACACCCCGCTCGCCGAGGCCGGGATCATGGGCGTCGCCGTCGGCCTCGCCTACCGCGGGTACCGGCCCGTCGTCGAGATCCAGTTCGACGGCTTCGTGTACCCCGCGTTCGACCAGCTCGTCACGCAGGTCGCCCGGCTGCACTACCGGACCGGCGGGCTCGTGCGGATGCCGATCACCGTGCGCATCCCCTACGGCGGCGGCATCGGCGCGGTCGAGCACCACTCCGAGTCGCCCGAGGCGTACTTCGCACACACCCCCGGGCTGCGCGTCGTCACGTGCGGCGGCCCGCAGGACGCCCACATGATGCTGCGGCAGGCCGTCGCGTCCGACGACCCCGTCGTGTTCCTCGAACCCAAGCGGCGCTACTGGGTCAAGGGTGAGGTCGACGACTCCCCCGCCGACGCCCTGCCCCTCGACCGCGCACGCGTCGTCGTGCCCGGCACCGACGTCACCGTCGCCGCGTACGGCCCGCTCGTCCTCACCGCCCGCGACGCCGCTCTCGCCGCCGCCGACGAGGGCGTGTCCGTCGAGGTCGTCGACCTGCGCTCGCTCGCGCCGCTCGACCTCGACACGCTCGAGGCGTCGGTGCGGCGGACCGGGCGGCTCGTGGTCACGCACGAGGCGCAGCGCAGCGGCGGGCTCGGGGCGGAGGTCGCCGCGAGCATCACCGAGCGCTGCTTCGACGTGCTGCACGCCCCCGTCGCCCGCGTCACCGGGTTCGACGTCCCCTACCCGCCCGCGAAGGTCGAGGAGCACTTCCTGCCCGGGCTCGACCGGCTGCTCGACGCCGTCGACCGGGTCATGGGCCGGCCGCACTCGCTCACCGGCCTGACCAGGGCCGCCGACCCGCCCGCGGTCGCTGGGGTTGCCGCCGGGTTCGCCTCCGGGAGGGCGTCATGACCGCGCAGACCACCGTGCAGACCGTGACCCTCCCCGACCTCGGCGAGGGGCTGACCGAGTCCGACGTCGTCGCGTGGCTCGTCGCCGTCGGCGACACCGTGACCCTCAACCAGGTCGTCGCCGAGGTCGAGACCGCGAAGGCCCTCGTCGACCTGCCCTCGCCCTACGCGGGCGTCGTCGAGGCGCTCCTCGTCGAGCCCGGGACGACCGTGCCCGTCGGCGGCGCGCTGCTGACCATCGCGGTCGAGGACCGCAGTGCGAGCGCAGTCGAGCACGGGTCGCCCCCGTCTGGGGCGGCGTCGGACTCGGCACCATCGCCGTCCGGGCCGGCGTCGGACGCCGCACCATCGCCGTCCGGGGCGGCGTCGGACGCGGACGCGCCGACCGACGACGCACCGACCGACGACGAGCCGACGGGTGCCGAGCCGGGCGCCGAGGTCCCCGCACCCGAGCGCACGTCGGTGCTCGTGGGCTACGGGCCGCTCGTCGAGGGGTCGGCCCGCCCGCACCGGCGTCCGCGCGCCGCGTCGTGGCTCGCCGCGCACGCCACCACCGGCAACGGGCACGGCACGGGCAACGGGCACGGCGTCGACCTCGCCGTCGCGGTGGCCGAGCACCCCGAGGCACCCGCCACGCACCCCCGCCCGACGCCGCCGGTCCGCAAGCTCGCACACGACCTGGGCGTCAACCTCGACCTCGTCGAGGGCACGGGCGACGACGGCCGGATCACGCGCGACGACGTCCTGCACGCGCTGTCGTCGCGGCGACCGGGAGCGCCGTCGCCGGAGCGCCCGAGCGCCCCGACGTCACCGGCGTCGAGGCCGTCGTCGACCCAACGGACCACGGCAGCCGCGGCGGCCCCGTGGTCGTCGGCGTCCACCACCGCCGGGCACACGGGCGACGTCCGGACCCCGATCACGGGCGTACGGCGGCAGACCGCGGCGGCGATGGTCGCGAGCGCGTTCACCGCCCCGCACGCGTCGGTGCACCTCACGCTCGACGTCACGGCGACGACGGACCTGCTGGCAGACCTGCGCGCCGACCGCGCGCTGGCCGGGCACCGCCTGACGTTCCTCACGCTGGTCGCGAAGGCGGTGACCCTCGCGCTCGGCGGGCACCCGGCGCTGCACGCGCGCTGGGACGACGCCGCGCAGGAGATCGTCCAGCCCGCGCACGTCGGGCTCGGCATCGCGGCGGCGACCCCGCGTGGCCTGCTGGTCCCGGTCGTGCACGACGCCGACCTGCTGCGGCTGCCGGCGCTGGCCGACGCGCTCACGGCCCTGACCGAGGCCGCACGTGCGGGCACGTCGACCCCGGCGGACCTGGCGGGCGGCACGTTCACGATCACCAACATCGGGGTGTTCGGCGTCGACGGGGGCGTCCCGATCCTCGTGCCCGGCCAGTCGGGCATCCTCGCGGTCGGCCAGGTCCGGCGGCAGCCGTGGGCGCACGACGACGGCGTCGCGCTGCGCGACGTCCTCACGCTCACGATGTCGTTCGACCACCGCGTCGTCGACGGCGAGCAGGCCGCGCGGTTCCTCGCCGACGTGGGCGCGGTCCTCGCCCGGCCCGGTGCCGTGCTGGCCATGGTCTGACCCCTTCGGCGTCCCAGGAGGTTCTCGATGGACAAGGTCGTCCGCTCCGCCGCCGAGGCGGTGGCCGACATCCCCGACGGCGCGACGCTGGCCGTCGGCGGGTTCGGCCTGTGCGGGATCCCGAGCGTGCTCATCCGCGCGCTGCTCGACGCGGGCACGCAGGACCTGGAGGTCGTGAGCAACAACTGCGGTGTCGACGACTGGGGCCTGGGCCTGCTGCTGCAGGAGCACCGGATCCGCCGGGTCGTCGCGTCGTACGTCGGGGAGAACAAGGAGTTCGCGCGGCAGTACCTCGCGGGCGAGCTCGAGGTGGAGCTCACCCCGCAGGGGACGCTGGCGGAGCGGCTGCGCGCGGGCGGCAGCGGGATCGCGGCGTTCTACACGCGCACGGGCGTCGGCACGCAGGTCGCCGAGGGCGGGCTGCCGTGGCGGTACGACGCCGACGGCGGGGTCGCCGTCGCGTCGCCGCCGAAGCCGGTCGAGACGTTCACCATGCGGGGCGTCGCGCGGGAGTTCGTCCGGGAGGAGGCGATCACGGCCGACTTCGCCCTGGTCCGTGCGGCCGTCGGCGACCGCGCCGGGAACCTCGTCTTCCGGGCGTCGGCCCGCAACTTCAACCCGCTGTGCGCCGCCGCGGGTGCGGTCACGGTCGCCGAGGTCGAGCGGCTCGTGCCCGTCGGCACGCTCGACCCGGACGCGATCCACCTGCCCGGCATCTTCGTCGACCGGGTCGTCGAGCTGACCCCGGAGCAGGCGCAGGAGAAGCGGATCGAACGACGCACGCTGCGCGACGGGAGCCCGACATGACGCTGACCCGCCAGCAGATGGCCGCGCGCACCGCCCAGGAGCTGCCCGACGGCTCGTACGTCAACCTCGGCATCGGCCTGCCGACGCTCGTGCCGAACTACGTGCCGGACGGCGTCCACCTGGTGCTCCAGTCGGAGAACGGCGTCCTCGGCGTCGGCCCCTACCCCGGCGCCGACGACGTCGACGCGGACCTCATCAACGCGGGCAAGGAGACGATCACGGTCCTGCCGGGGGCGTCGTACTTCGACTCCGCGACGAGCTTCGGGATGATCCGCGGCGGGAAGGTCGACGTCGCCGTCCTCGGCGCGATGCAGGTGTCGGCAAGCGGGGACATCGCGAACTGGATGATCCCCGGGAAGATGGTCAAGGGCATGGGCGGCGCCATGGACCTCGTGCACGGCGCCCGCCGGATCGTCGTCCTCATGGAGCACGTCGCGCGCGACGGGTCGCCGAAGATCCTCCCGGCCTGCACCCTGCCGCTCACCGGCACCGCGGTGGTCGACCGCGTCATCACCGACCTCGCCGTGCTCGACGTGACCCCGGGCGGACTCGTGCTGCGCGAGTGCGCGCCCGGCGTGACCGTCCCGGACGTCGTCGCCGCGACGTCCGCCGTGCCCCTGCGCATCGCCGACGACGTCCAGGAGATGGTGCTGTCATGACCCGCGAGGTCGTCCTGCTGTCCTTCGCCCGCACCCCGATGACCCGGCTCAACGGCGCCCTGTCGTCGCTTCCCGCCGCCGCTCTCGGCGCTGCCGCGATCCGCGCGGCCCTCGCGCGCGCCGGGGTCGCCGCGGCCGAGGTCGACGCCGTGCTCATGGGCCAGGTCGTCCAAGCCGGTGCCGGGCAGAACCCCGCCCGCCAGGCCGCCCACGGCGCCGGGATCCCGTGGTCCGTGCCCGCGACGACCGTCAACAAGGTCTGCCTCAGCGGTCTCACGACGATCATCGACGCCGCCCGCCTCATCCGGGCCGGCGAGGCCGACGTCGTCGTCGCGGGCGGTCAGGAGTCCATGAGCCAGGCACCCCACCTGCTCCCCGGGTCCCGCCGCGGCTGGACGTACGGAGACCTGGCCGCGGTCGACTCACTCGCGCGGGACGGCCTCACCGACGCGTTCGACGGCGAGTCGATGGGCGTGTCGACCGAGCGCGGCAACGCGTCCCTCGGGATCACGCGCGAGGCGCAGGACGCCGTCGCCGCCGCGAGCCACGTCCGCGCCGCCGCCGCCGTGACGTCCGGCGTCTTCGCCGCCGAGATCACGGCCGTCGAGGTCCCGCAGCGCCGCGGCCCGGCCGTCGTCGTCGACGCCGACGAGGGCATCCGCCCCGACACGACGGTCGCGTCGCTCGCCGCCCTGCGCCCCGCGTTCACGCCCGACGGCACGATCACCGCGGGCAATGCCTCCCCCCTGACCGACGGTGCGGCGGCCGTCGTCGTCGCCGCTCGCGACGTCGCCGAGGCCCGCGACCTGCCGTGGCTCTGCTCGGTCGGGGCGTCCGGCCAGGTCGCCGGCCCCGACACCTCCCTGCACTCGCAGCCGTCGGCGGCGATCCAGGCCGCGCTCAAGCGCGGAGGCTGGGACCTGGCGACCGTCGACCTCGTCGAGATCAACGAGGCCTTCGGCTCCGTCGTCGCCCGGTCGCTCGCCGACCTCGACTACCCCCTGGAGCGGACCAACGTCCACGGCGGCGCGATCGCGCTCGGCCACCCCATCGGTGCGTCCGGCACCCGCCTGGCCGGCCACGCCGCGACCGAGCTCGCCCGCCGCGGCCACGGTCGCGCCGCGGTCGCGCTGTGCGGCGGTGGCGGCCAGGGCGAGGCCCTGCTGCTGTGGCGGGACGCCGACTGACACCGTCCGCCCAGGCGCACGTCGCTCAGACGCCCGTCACCGACGACGAGCCCTGCCGAGCTCCCTCACGGTGTGTCGCAGCGCGCCGCCGACGACGGCCGCGCCGCCCACGGTTGCGAGCCCCTGCGCCCAGAAGCGGGGGTTGTTCGCCGACAGGTCGCGCTGCGCGGTGATCGGCATCCCGTCGAGGTGCAGCGCGACGGCCCGGCCGGACGCGTCGCGGGTGAACACGACCCGCAGCGACCCGGTGCCGTAGCGGGACAGGTCGAGGCGGAAGACGTCGGGGTCGTCCGGGTCGTCGGGCAGCAGCGGGAAGCCGCGCACCGGCTGCGGGACGGCACCGACGACGTGCAGGGCGAGCCGTCCGCCGTGCACCCCGACCTCGACGCCGAGCCCGGCCATCATGCGCACGCGCGCGTCCGAGAGCGGACCCGGCACGGGGTACCAGCCGCACAGGTCGGGCCACGTCTCCGGGCGGTGCGGCACGTCGGGCCGCTCGTCGTCGACACCGAGGACGTCGCCGAGCAGGTCGGTGCACTCGCCGGGCAGCCACATCATGGCCTGACGCCCACCCGTGACGAGGGCGAGCACGGCGACGTCGTCGTCGGGCGCGAGGAAGACCTGCGAGTTGGAGCCGGGCACGACGCCGGCGTGCTCGACGACCCGGTGGTCGCCGACCCTGCCGCGGAACCACGCGAGGCCCAGGCCGGGCACGCGCGGGTCGGGCTGGTAGCTCGGCGCGAACAGGTGCTCGACGGTCTCGGGGCGCAGGACCGTGCCGTGCGCGTTGGTGCCGCCGTGCAGGAGCGCGGACAGGTAGCGGCCGAGGTCACGGGCCGTGGAGCGCGCCGACGACGCGGGAGCGGTGAGGTAGTCGTAGTCCCGGACCGCGACCGGTCCGCGCCGACCGAGCGTGTAGCCCGTCGCCTCGTCGAACGGGTCGACGTCGGCGCGGTCGAGCGTCGTCGCGGTCATGCCGAGCGGCGTGAAGACGTGCTCGCGCAGGTAGGTGGCGAGCGGGACACCCGTGACGTCCTCGACGACCTGCCCGGCGACCGTGAAGCCGTGGTCGGTGTAGCGGAACCGGGTGCCCGGCGCGGCCCGCAGCGGCAGCCCGCCCGCGTAGTGCTCGGCGGGCGTCGGGACCGGTCGGCCGTGCACGACCGCCTCGCCGAACAGCGGCTTGACCAGGTCGAGCGCGCGGACCTCCTCCGGCACGCCCGCCGTGTGGGTGAGCAGGTGCCGCAGGGTCGGTGCGGGCCAGTCGTCGCGCGAGGGCACCAGGCGGAACGACGTCAGGTGGTCGTCGACAGGGTCGTCGAGGTCCAGCACCCCCTGCTCGGCGAGCTGGGCCACCGCGAGGGCCGTGAACGTCTTGGTGATCGACGCGACCCGGAACACCGTGTCGGCGGTGAAGGGGCGTCGTGCCGCGACGTCGGCGAACCCGCGGGTCTCGACCTCCAGGTCGTCGCCACGCACGACCCCGACGGCGAACCCCACCGCCGGTCGTCGCGCCAGGATCTCGTCGGCCCGAGCCGCCAGCCGGAACCGTCCCGTGTCGAGCACCGTCCTCGCCTCCCCCGCCGAGCGTGCGGCGCCCGCGACGAGCGTCCGTTCGACTCTGACGCGCGCGCCCCGACCGCCGCGAGGGACGAAGGTCCGGCGGTCGTCACGAGGTGCCCGCCGGCGTCAGACCCGCGGCACGACCGGGACCAGGTCGACCACCTCGGCCCTCATCCGCACCGCCTCGTCCCGGTCGTGCGTGACCAGCAGCACCGCGCGTCCGACGCACGCGTGCGCGACCCGGTCGACGACGTCCGCGCGCGCGGCGGCGTCGATGCCGGTGAACGGCTCGTCGAGCACGACCAGGTCGGCGTCGGCGAGCACCGCGCGCGCGATCGCGACCCGGCGCCGCTGCCCGCCGGACAGCCGCCGGACCGGTCGGGTCAGCGCGTCGTCCGGCAGCCCGAGCAGGTGCAGCGCGTCGACGACGTCGGCCGTCGGGACACCGCGCGGCAGGACCAGCCGCACGTTCGCGACGGCGTCCAGGTGCTCGCACAGCCGGTCGTCCTGGAACACGGCGGCGCGACGGGTCGGCGTCCCGACGACCGTGCCGCCGTCGGGCGCGACGAGCCCGAGCAGGACGCGGCCCAGGGTCGTCTTGCCGCACCCGTTGGGTCCCATGACGGCCAGCACGCCGTCGTCGGGCAGGTCCAGGTCGACGCCGTCAAGGACGACCCGTCCCCCGAGGACGACGCGCAGGCCGCGGACGGTGATCACAGCGCCGAACCCGCACCGTCGCGCTCGGCCCGGCGCCCCGCACCCCGGCCGCCCGCGGCACCCGTGTCGCCCACGTCGCGCACGCCGCCCGCGTCGCCCGCGGCCGACGGGACCCGCCGCAGCCCGGCGGCGACCGCCCGCTCCGCCGCGAGGCTGAGCGTCACGACGACCGCCGTCCAGACGAACACGTCGGTGCTCTCGAGCAGCGCCTTCGCGTCGTACAGGTGCTCGCCGATGCTGCCCGCGGGTAACCCGATGACCTCGGCGGCGATGCCGCTCTTCCACGCGAGGCCGACGCCCACGCGGCAACCGGCGGCGAAGAACGGCAGGACGGCGGGCACGTCGACGGCCGGCACCCGGCGGCGCAGCGGCACGGCGAACACCGTCGCGACCTCGAGCATCGCGGGGTCGCGCTGCGCGATCCCCTCACGGACCGCGGCGAACGTCACCGGCAGCACCATGAGGGCGCTCACGACGACCGCGAGGCGGCTGCTGTCGACCCACAGGAGCACGAGCAGGATGAAGCTGACGACGGGCGCGGCGCGGACGGCCCCGACGACCGGCTCGACGAGCGCGCCGACGACCCGCCAGGTCGCCGCGGCGACGGCGAGCAGCGTCCCGACGACCGTCCCGAGGGCGAACCCGGCGGCGATCCGCAGCAGCGAGTGCGCGACGGTCGCCCAGAACGCCGGGGTGCCGACGAGCTCGACGAGCCGCGTCGCGACGTCCACCGGGGACGGCAGCAGCAGCCGCTGCGCGACGGCGAGCGCCGCCACCTGCCACACGACGAGCCAGAACGCGAGGACGAGCAGCGGCCGGACGGCGCGGGCGGCACCACCCAGGCCGCCCGCGCCTCCCGCGCCGGCCGTGCCACGCGTGCCGGCCGCTCGGGGGGTGCCGCCGCTACCCGTCGGAGCCGTGGTAGAGGTCGTCACCGGGGAGCGCTCCTCCCACCGAGGCCGGGTCTGCGGCGAACAGGACGCCGAGGTACCCGTCGAGCGCGGCCCGCATCTGCGGGCCGTCGAGATAGGTGATGTGCGACCCGGGGATCGCGGCGGTCGCGACGGCCGCCGCCGGGACGATCCCCGCGGCCGCGATGAGCACGCCGGCCTCGTCGGGGTGCTCGTTGGTGAACTTGGTCGAGGCGGCGTAGTCGTCGAGGAACTCGGCGAACGCGGCGGGGTGCTCGGTCGCGAACTGCGAGCGGACGACGACGACGCCGGTGACGAGCGGCGCGTCGGGCGTGACGTCGGCCCACGCGTCGGTGAGGTCGATCGCCGCGCGCGCGCCGGGGACCTGCGCGGTCACGACGGTGACGTAGGGCTGCGGCAGGACGGCGACCGCGCCGGGCTCGGCGGCGAGCCGGGCGGCGACCTCGGTGGCCTCGCTGACGTACGTGACGGTGAGGTCCGTCGCCGGGTCGAGCCCGTAGGTCGTCAGCAGGTGCTCGAGGACGAACTGCGGCGACGCGCCCTTGCCGGTGCTGTAGACGGTCCGGCCGCGCAGGTCGGCGAGCGTGCGCACGGTGTCGCCGACCTCGACGACGTGCAGCACGCCGAGGGTGTTGACGGCCGCGACCTGCACCTCGCCGGGCGTGCCGACGGTCTTGGCGTGCAGGACGGCGGCCAGGTTGGCGGGGACCATCGCGACGTCGACGTCGCCCTGCAGCACCTTCGGCAGCACCTCGTCGGGGGTGCCGTACACGGTGACCTGGTAGTCGTGCCGGGCCGTGCCGCGGGCGGCGTCGTCCATGAGCCCGACGAGGCCCATCGTCGTGGGGCCCTTGAGCGACGCGACGCGGACCGTGGTGCGCTCGGCCGCCGTCGGCGTCGCGGCCGCCGTCGAGGGCGCCGCGCTGGGCTCCGCCGCGGGGGGCGTGCTCGACGCGCACCCCGCGAGCAGTGCGCCGACGGCGACCGCGGCGGCGACCAGCCGCGCGACCCGGCGGCTCATCGCGCACCGTCCGGGGCGTCGGCCGACGCCGCGGCCGTGCCCACCAGGTCGGTGGTGTCGGTCAGCGGGCACGCCTCGGGGCGGAACGGCGCGTACCGCGTGTGCAGCAGCCGGTGCGCGAGCGGCGACCCGGGCTCGCCGTAGAAGTCGTCGTAGAGCCGCAGCAGGTCGGGGTTCGCCTGCGACCGTCGGACGGGGGCCGTGCGGTCGATGTCGACGAGCACCTGCTGCCGCGCCGCCGTCTCCAGCGTGTCCCGCGGTGCGGGGTGCCCGGCGCCGTTGATGCAGCCGCCAGGGCAGGCCATGACCTCGATGAGGTCGTACCCGACGTCCTCGCCGTCGCGGATCCGCCGGGCGAGCGCGTCGACGTTGTTGAGGCCGCTGACGACGGCGACGCGGACCGTCGTCCCGGCCGCGGTCACGGTCGTCTCCTTGATGCCCTCGGCGCCGCGCACCGCGTGCACGTCGAGGTCGGCCATGGACTCCCCCGTGAGCGTCTCGACGGCCATCCGCAGCGCGGCCTCGGCGACGCCGCCCGACGCCCCGAACAGCACGCCCGCACCGCTGACCTGCGCGTACGGCTCGTCGAACATGCCGGGCTCGACGTCCTCGGGGCGCAGCCGCAGCATGTCGACCATCTCGAGGAACTCGGTCGTCGTCAGGACCGCGTCGACGTCCCGCACCCCGTCGGACGCGAACTCGGGACGCGCGGCCTCGTACTTCTTGGCCAGGCACGGCACGATCGAGACGGTGTAGAGGCGGTCGACGGGCAGCCCGGCACGCTCCGCGAAGTGGCTCTTCACGGTCGCGCCCATCATCTGCTGCGGCGACCGGCAGCTCGACAGGTACGGGACGAGCTCCGGGAACCGCCGCTCGACCAGGTTGACCCACCCCGGGCAGCACGACGTGAGCTGCGGCAGCCGCTCCCCGCTGCCGACGCGCCCCAGGAACTCGGTGGTCTCCTCGAGGATCGTCAGGTCGGCCGCGAACGCGAAGTCGAAGACCTTGTCGAACCCGACCTTGCGCATGAGCCCCGCGGTGAACGCCGCCGCCTCCTCGGGCGCGAGGCCGTAGTGGTCCGCGACGACGCTGCGGACCGCGGGGGCGACGAACCCGACGACGACCTTCTCCGGGTCGTGCATCGCGGAGAACACACCGCCGCGCTCGCGCACGTAGTCGAGCGCCCCGCACGGGCAGGCCCGCACGCACTGCCCGCACGACACGCAGTCCGTGAGCGCGAGCGGCCGGCCGTCACGCGTCCCGACCGTGAGCCGCCCGTCGGTGAGCTGGAACGCGAGGACGTCGACACCCTCGACCTGCGCGCACGCCGCGACGCACAGCCCGCAGGAGATGCACTTGTTCGGGTCGCGGACGATGAACGGGTGGTCCTGCACGACCGGCGTCCGCGGCCGCACGTGCAGCGGCGTCGCGAACTCCACGTGGTGCGCCGTCGCCGTGTCCCGCAGCGCGCACGCGTTCTGCCGCGAGCACCCGCACTCCAGGCAGCGCTGCGCCTCCGCCCGCGCCTGCTCCTCGGTCAGCCCCAGCTCGACCTCCGCGAACCCGGCGACCCGCTCGCCCGGCGGCAGCGCCGGCATGGTCGCCCGCCGGGCGCGCGGCTGCAGCGCGAACTCGTCGCGCGGCAGGTCCTCGAGCGTGCCGCGGCTGCACGTGTAGTCCTCCTGCGACGGCCGGACGAACCCCTCGCGGACGTACTCGTCCATCGCCTGCGCGGCCCGCCGCCCCGCCGCGACCGCCTGGATGACCGTCGCCGGGCCCGTCACGCAGTCGCCACCGGCGAACACGTTCCGCTCCGAGCTCTGCATCGTGCGGCCGTCGACGTCGACGTCACCCCACTCGTTGAGCCGCACCGGCAGGTCGTCCCACAGGAAGCCCGTGTCGGTCGTCTGCCCGATCGCCCCGATGACGGTGTCCGCGTCGACGTCGAACTCCGACCCGTCGACCCGCACCGGACGCCGCCGCCCCGACCGGTCCGGCTCCCCGAGCTCCATCCGCACGCACCGCACCCGCAGCCGCCCGTCCGCGGTCGAGGTGATGCCCGTCGGCGCTGCGAGGAACACCATGTCGATGCCCTCGTGCAGCGCCTCCTCGATCTCCAGCGGCTCCGCGGGCATCTCGTCGCGCGTCCGCCGGTACACGAGCTTCACGTCACCGGCACCCTTGCGCAGCGCCGTCCGCACGCAGTCGATCGCCGTGTTCCCGCCGCCGATGACGACGACCGTGTCCCCCACCGGGTCGTCCGTGCCCTGCACGACCCCGCGCAGCCAGTCGATGCCCAGGTGCACGCCCGGCAGGTGCTCGCCCTCGAGCTGCAGCGGCGTCGCCCGCCACGAGCCGACCGCCAGGTAGACCGCGTCGTACTCCCGCCGCAGGTCGTCGAGCCGTAGGTGCGTCCCCAACGCCACACCCGTGACGATCTCGACGCCGAGCGCCTCCATGAAGGCGATCTCCTCGTCGAGGGTCGCCTTCGGCAACCGGTACTCCGGGATGCCGTAGCGCATCATCCCGCCCGGCCGGTCCTGCTTCTCGAACACCGTGACCCGGTGCCCCGCGATCGCCGCGTAGTACGCCGCCGACAGCCCCGACGGCCCCGCGCCGACGACCGCGAGCCGCTTCCCGCTCTGCTCCGCGAGGCGCGGCGACCACGGGACGTCCTGCGCCCGGTCCCAGTCCGCCGCGAACCTCTTCACGTGGTTGATCGCGACCGGCTCGTCCACCAGGTTGCGACGGCACTCCGACTCGCACGGGTGCGGGCACACCCGCCCGCACGCCGACGGGAACGGGTTGCGGTCCTTGATGACCCGGATCGCCGCCCCGAAGTTCCCCGTCGCCACGTGCTCCAGGTACGTCTGGATGTCGATGTTGGCCGGGCACGTCTGGACGCACGGCGCCACGCAGTCCGCGTTGTGGTCGCACAGCAGCTGCTCCAGCCGCACCGCGCGGTACTCGCGCAGCCGCGGGTTCGTGGTCGTCACGACCATGCCCTCGACGACCGGCGTGATGCACGCCTTCACGTCCCGCGTACCCTCACCTGCGCCGACCTCGACGACGCACAGCCCGCAGCTGCCGTTCGCGCGTTCCAGCCGTCCGTCGTGGCACAACGACGGCACCTCGACGCCCTGCGCGGACAGCGCCCGCAGCAGCGTCGTCCCCTCGCGCAGCTGCATCGTCTCGCCGTCGACCGTGACGGCGACGTGCCCCGACTTCCCGACCTCGTGCACGCGGCCTCCCACGGTCCGTGGCCAGCCGGCACGCGCGCGGTCGATGGGACCGCTGCGCGGGATGAACGCCGTCATTGGCCCTCGTCGCCGACGTTAGGGCCGGGTGACGCCCGTCACGAAGGGACCTCCGACCTAGGGTTTCGCGGGTCCGTCGGTGCCTAGCCCGCCAGCGACTCCCGAGGGCGTCGACGCGTGCCGAAGACGCCGAGGGGCGCCGAGTTCGTCGGTCGGTGCCGAGTTCGTCACTTTGTGCCGAGTTCGTCACCTGTAACCGGCGAACTCGGCCGGAAGTGACGAACTCGGCGGAGGCCGAGCGCGCGGGCTCAGCAGTCGGCGGGCTTCGGGATGTCGGTGCACAGGTCGTCGACCAGCCTCGAGCGGCGCTCGACGACCTCGAACGGGGCGCTCGTCGTCGAGGTCTGGGCGGTGCCGGTCACCGCGTGCCAGGTGCCGTCGCCGGCGACCCGGTAGCGGCCCGACCACTCGGTGGTCAGGGTGATCTGGAACGTGCCCGGCTGCTCGTACACCCGGTAGGTGTCGTGGTTCGGGTACGGGTTGCCCGCCGACCGGGTCCACAGGTCGGTGCCGTCGCCGAACATGTAGTGGAACCGCTCCGGCGAGGCGACGACCTCGACGTCCCGGCCCAGCAGGTTCGTCACGAACGCCTGCTCGACGCGCTCGGTCATCACGATGGTCTCCTTGTTGACCAGCACCCACCCCCGGTCGGGCTGCAACCGCAGCACGGGCGGCGCCAACGGCAACCGCCGGAACTCCTCCAACGTCAGGACCGGTAGCGCCTCACCACACCCGCCCTCGTCGAGCTGGATCCACGGTCCCCAGTCGGTCTCGCCGACGGGGACCCGTCGCCACATGGGCTGGCGAACGTCCGCACCTTCGCAGTCGAGCACGAGCGCCTCGTCCGCACCGACGGGGCACGTCCCGTCGTCTCCACCCTTCGTCCACGTGCCGGAGACCTCTCGGCACGCCGGGGCTCGACGGAACTCCGGCGTGCGCCCGGGCTTCGTGCGAGCCACCTCACGTGACTGTCGAGCTACGGCTTCAGCCCACGACGCCGCCACGTTGATCGACTCCGCCCGCGCGGGGGCCTCGGCAATGTAGTCGGGGATGTCCCCGTTCCCAGGGCCCATGACGATGGCAGCGACGAGCACTTGGGCGATCGTGCCGATCACGAACTCAACTCGCTCGGCAGGAAGTCCGCCGCCTCGATCTGCCAGCGACCATCGAGCCATGCCAAGGCAAGGAAGAACCGGGCCGGTCCACCCTCGTTGTCGGACACGAGCGTCCCGTCCGGTGCCTTGACCTGCGAAGGTCCTTGCACGATCTCAAGGTCGGCCGAGTACCAACGCCCCGGGTCGATCTCCGTCCCGTCGGCTCGTACGACGTCGACGGGTGCGCTCGTGGAGTAATTCCCGACGGCCTTCATCGCCTCGATGTCGTCTGCGATACGCGTGCACAGCTCGCACGCCGGGCCTGACATCGACATCCAGAGGGACAGGTCGCCCGTAGCCCACGAGAAGGCGTAGACCTGGGCGAAGTAGGTTCCCGCAGCAGCAGCACCGTCAGCGTTCGCGCTCTCCATCGCAGCAGGTCGCTCTGGCTGCTGGACGAGGTTCACGGTCGAGCTCGGCGTCGGCGAAGCGGGCGGTCTTGGCGACTGCTGGCGACCGGACGGCGTCGGGTGTGACGGGTCGGTGGCCGTGCACGCAGGTAGGAACAGAAGCCCTACGGCTAGTGCGACGGCGGCCGCCCCCTGCGCGGTTCGTCGGTGAAGCATGGCGGCGAACCTACCGATATCGGACACCCCGTGGGACGGTCCGGCCCGATCTGTGGACAACACCCTCGGGCGGGCCCCTCAGGGGGCGAGCTGCTTGAGGTGCGCGTCGTAGATGCCGTCGTCGGTCACGACCAACCCCGAGAGCGACCGCGCGACCGTCATCTCCATCCCGTCGACGACCTCCCAGCCGTCGTCGTCGAGCCGGTCGGGGAAGACCTCGAAGCTCACGACCTGCGTGGTCGCCCGGAGCTTCTCGACGACCTTCGGGGACGCCTCGTCGTGCTGCTCGAGCGCCTCGTCGACCATCGTGGCGACCTTGCCCGCCGCCTTCTCGACGTGCACCGACACCGGTCGTCCTGCGCCCGGCACGGTGACCCGCAGGACGCGGTCGCCGCTGCGCTCGTGGTCGACGTCGAGGTCGTCGTCGCCGGTCCAGGCGACCTCGGCGGCCTCGGCGACCGCGTCGACGTCGAGCGCGTCGCCCGACGTCGCGAACACGTGCAGGAACATCGACATCGCTCCGTCTCCTCCTCCTCGACCTGCTCGACGGCTGCTCGGCGGCTACTCGACCGAGTCGCCCTTGCGGTACGTGATGCGGTTCGACGTGTCCATCTTGTCGACGAACGTGATCGTGTCATTCGGGCCGAGGGCGTCGATCTCGTTCTGCAGCTTGCCGCGCTCGCGCGCCTCGGGGATGCCCTTCTTCAGCATCTTGCCGACCTCGAAGTAGTCGCGTCCTCCCGCGGCGTTCGGCTTGGGAGAGACGCCGTCGGGGTAGTGGTCGCCGAGCTTGACGTTCTCGGTCTCCTGGACGCCCTCCGCCTCGGTGAGCTTCTCCTTCGCGGCGACCTGGTCCGCGCCGCCGCGCCGCCCCGGACGGTTGCCCGCCTCGACCTGGCTGTAGTGCGCCTCGACGTACTCCTCGAACGACAGGACGTCCTTCGGGCCCTTGCCCGCCTTGTAGGCCTTCTCCAGGTACCGCTGGTAGCGCCACTCGGCGGCTCCGGGCTCGCCGACGGCCGGCTTCTTGCCCTGGGGGCCGTCGGGCGGCCACGTGATCTGCTCGGTGGGTGTGGGGGTTCCTCCCTCGGGGACGGTCTCGGGCGCGGGGCCCTCGGGGACCTTCTCCGGCGCGGGGCCTTCCGGCGTCGGGCCTTCGGGAGCGGGTCCCTTGGGCGCGGGACCCTCAGGCGTGGGGACGGGCTCGGGCGTCGGCACCGGCTCCGGCGCGGGGACAGGCTCGGGGGTCGGCACAGGCTCCGGCGTCGGGACCGGCTCGGGCGTCGGGACCGGCTCGGGGGCACCTCCGCCCGACGGGACGGGTTCAGGAGCCCCACCACCACCGGACGGCACAGGCTCCGGCGCACCACCCCCACCCGCCGGCACCGGCTCCGGCGCACCACCCCCACCCGCCGGCACCGGCTCCGGCGCACCGGCCCCACCCCCGGGCACCGGCTCAGGCGCGCCACCCCCACCGGCCGGAGCCGGTTCTCCGGGCGCACCGCCGCCCTTCTTCCCGGCGAGCAGCTTCCCGCCGAGCTCCATGGCTTTCGCCATGCCGATCTGCAGGGCCATCGCGCCGGCGTTCTTGGCGTCCTCGGTCATCTGGTCCGAGTTCTGCTGCAGCTCGGTGGCGGTGCTCGCGGTGGCGGCGTCGATGAGGTTCTTGATGAACACGAGCGCGTGCAGGGTGAGCGCGACGGCCGCGGCCCACAGCGCCCACGGCCCGACGGTGGACGCGACGGTCCCGCAGAACGCGATGATCGGGGCGAGCGCGAGGCCGACGGCGCCGAACGAGAAGATCGACCCGATGATCGCGACGGCGGTGAGGATGATGCCGATCGACACGGCCAGCCCGGCGATGGAGCCGAGCACGATGGTCACGCCGGTCGCGATGTCGGCGGACGACTTGAGGGCGTTGCCGAGGGGGTCCTTCGCCCACTGCTCGGCGGAGAACAGGTTGGCGACACCGGTCGCGATCGAGCCGACGCCGTGCACGACGCCCATGAGCGACATCCGCGGGTCGACGAACCCGCGCAGGATCGAGAGCCCGAACTTCGGCAGGTTCGTCGCGCCGAGCTCCTTGTAGAGGTTGCGCCCGGTGAGCCGCAGCGCGATCCCGGCCTTCTGCGACCCGCTGAGCGTCTCGAAGTGGCCGCCCGCCTCCTTCTCGATCTCGGCGATCTCGGCGGCGCGCCGGGCGTCCTCGTCGAGCTTGTGCTTCTGGGCGTTGACGGCGTTGGGCGGGTCCTCGCCGGTGAGCCAGGACGGCAGGGTCGAGGTCACGGCGCTCGCGGGGTCGAGCTTGGCGCGGTCGCCGTAGCCGGCGCGCTGCACGGCGGCGCCGCGGCGCGCGGGCACCGGTGCGGGCATCGAGGCCATGCCGGCCACGTACCCCTGCTGGGCGGCGGCGAGCCGGGCCTCGAGACGGGCGGACGCGGAGTGGAGGGACACGCCCTGCTCGTCGAGCGCGGCGGCCTGGGCCCGGTGCTCGGCAGGCTGCGCGGCCATGCCGTCGAGGCGCGCGCGGGCGGCCTCGTTCTGCGCCGTCATCTGCTCGGCCTTGGCGTCGGCGGCGGCGATGGCCTGCTCGGTCTCGCCGATCTTGCCCTGCGTGGCCGCGTTCGACGCCTTCGCCTGCGCGGCCTCCGCGGCGAGCTGGCCGGCGCGGGCCTTCGTCTGGCCGATGGTCGCGTCGATCGACCCCATGTCGGAGCCGACCTTGGTGAGCTGCGACCCCTGCTCGGCGGACTTCCCGGCGGCCTCGGCGTCGTCGGGCTGCTTGGACGCGTTCTCCGCGGCCAGCGACTTCGACTCGCTCGCCATGGGTGCGGACTTCTCCGCGCCTTCCTCGCTCTTCGCGGTGACCTGCGGTGCGCCCGACGCGACGGTCTCGGCCTTCTGCTGCGAGACCTCGAGCGCGGCCTTGGCCTGCGCGACGACACCCTTGCGGTGCGCGCTGTGGCCCTGCAGGGCGGTGATCCCGGCGGCGGCGTCGGCGACCCCGCTCCGCCCGGCCTGCAGCAGCCCTTCGGCCTGGTGCGACTGCGCCCGCTCTGCCGCGGCCGCGGCACGGACCTCGTGCGCGCCGGACCTCAGGGCCTGCAGCTTGGCCGCCACCGCCGACACGGCACCCTCGACGACGGGGTCGGCGGGGATCTGCCGACCCCCCGCGTTGACGGTCTCGTTCCGCACCGGCACCTCGACGGGCGGCGGGAGGTCGGGCGGGACGACGGCTGCCGCCGCGGCGGCAGCGGCAGCCGCGCCCTGGGCCGCCGCGGTCACCTCGCCGGCTCCGGCACCGCCCGCGGCCTCGCCGCCGGCAGGTCCGCCGGCCGACCTCCCCTCGGCGACCGGCGTCGGGGGCTTCGCGGCCTCGGCCTTCGCCGCTCCCGCGGCGCTCGCCGTCTCCGCGCGGGCGCCCGAGGTGTCGGGAGGCGCCACCGCACCCGAGACGGCCTGCCGCTGCTTCGCCTTCTCCGCGGCCACCTCCTCGCGGGTGGGCGGGGCGGGCTGCTCGCCCTCCTCGACCTCCGGGTGCTCGGCCGCGTAGGCGGCCTTCGCGGTCGCGATCTGCTGCTCGGCGCGTGCCTCCAGGGTCGACGCCATGTCGCGCTGGACGACCGGCGTCCGCTCCGCCGGCAACCGTCCACCGGCTGGACGCTCGGTCCGATGTTCAGCGGGCGCCCGCTCACCGGGCGGGCGCTCACCGGACACCCGTGGGAACGCGCCGCGCCCTCCCACCATCGCCGCGACGGCCCGGTTCCCCGCCGCCCGCTGCAGGCGCAGCAGCGACGCACCGCCCATGGGCGGCGGGTCGACCCGGCTGCCCGCGGCACGTCGCTCGCCGAGCATCGCGACGTCCCGCGCGCCCACGACGTCCGGCTCGACGACCGCCGCCTCGACCTCGGGTCGCACGGCGTCGGCCGTCCGCGGACGCCCCTGATCCTGCCCGGCGCCGTGCTGGTCCGCGTGCGTGCCCCCACCCACCACGTCAGCGTGGCACCGGCACCAGGAGCGTCCCAGGGCCTCCCCTGCTACCCGATCGGGCAGCCTCAAGGGGCGTCCGCGCCCCCGTCGCGTCGTGCCACGATGGCGAGATGCCCGGGCCCGCACGACGGCGGATCGACCTCACGCACCTGCCGGCGTGGGCGCGGTACGGCCTCGCGCTGGTGGTCGTCGCGGTCGTCGTCCTGCTGGTCGTGCGCCTGCCCGGCTCCGCGGACGAGCCTGCCGACTGGTACTCGACGCTCGTGCAGGTGGGTGCGGTGCTGCTGATCTGCGCCGGCGTGGTGTGGGTCGTCGTCCGGGTGGCCCGCGCGGTGCGACGTCGGCCGCCCGACCGCTGACGGTCAGTCGTCGATCGCCTCGACGCCCTGCCGTTCGAGCTCGGCGAGGTGCTCCCGCATGGTCCGGATCTGCTCGGCGGGGTGCCCGACCCAGTCGGTGAGCTCGCCCACGACGCGGACGGGCTCACGGGTCCGGTACGACTGCGTCGGGTTCCCGGGGAAGCGCTGGTCGGTGACGTTGGGGTCGTCCTCGAGGTCGCCCGTGGGCTCGACGACGTAGATCCTGCCCGGACCTTCGCCGGCGGCGAGCTCCGCTCCCCAGGTCGCGGCGTCGAGCGTGCGGGTCACGTACACGTACCCGGCGGCCCGTCCGGCGCCGTAGTTGGAGCGGCGTCCGGCCTCCAGCACCTCGCCGACCCGCAGGTCGGCCTTCGTCCCGTGCAGGTAGGCGCCGGACTCGTGGACCTCGAACGGCACCGGTGCGTCAGCCATGCCCAGCACTGTGCCGTGCGCCGCCGCCCGGACGCCACCGCTGCACCACGCGGTCCGGAGGCGACGTGACCACCGACACCCCGGCCCGACAGGCGGGACGTCGAGGGCGTGCTTATAGTGGACAGCGTGTCCACTAATGCCACGACGACTCGCGCGGGCCGTCCCCGGTCCGAGCGCACGCGGCTGGCCATCCTCGACGCCGCCACCGACCTCGCCCTCGCCGGCGGGGCCGTCCCCACGGTCGACGCGGTCGCGTCCCGGGCCGGCGTCTCCCGCACGACGATCTACAAGTGGTGGCCGTCGACGGCCGCGGTCCTCGCCGAGGGCCTGCTCGAGCGGTTCCACGAGAGCATCGAGTTCGACGACGCGCTGCCCGTCCGCCGGGCGGTGACCCTGCAGGTCGACGCGCTGGTCACGCTGCTGCGCGACACGCCCGCGGGCGAGCTGCTGCGCCACCTGCTCGCCGCTGCGGCGAGCGACCGCACCGTCGGGCTCGCGATGCTCGAGCAGTGGCTCGAGCCCCGTCGCGCCCAGGCCGCCCACCACCTGGAGCGCGGCGTCGAGCAGGGCACCGTCCGCGCCGACGTCGACCCCACGCTCGTCGTCGACGTGCTGTTCGCCCCCGTCTACCACCGGCTCGTCTGGGGTCACGCACCCCTCGACCACGACCTCGCCGCCCAGGTCTGCGACCTGGTGTGGCCGTCCATCGCCGCACCCGCCGCCGCGTCCTGACCTCGCGACGACCCCACCACCGAGAGAAGGACCATGACCACCGTCGCCAAGAACATCGTCGACACCCTCGTCGCCACCGGGGTCAAGCGCGTCTACGGCATCCCCGGGGACTCCCTCAACGGGTTCACCGACGCGCTGCGTGGCTCCGGCATCGACTGGGTGCACGTGCGCCACGAGGAGGCCGCCGCGTTCGCGGCCGGCGCCGAGGCGGCCCTGACGGGTGAGCTCGCCGTCGCGGTCGGCAGTGCCGGGCCGGGCAACCTGCACCTCATCAACGGCCTGTACGACGCGCAGCGGTCCCGCGTGCCCGTCCTGGCGATCGCCGCGCACATCCCGACCGAGGAGATCGGCAGCGGCTACTTCCAGGAGACGCACCCGCAGGAGCTGTTCCGGGAGGCGTCCGTGTACTCGGAGTACGTGTCGTCACCGACGCAGATGCCGCGCATCCTGCGCACCGCGATCCAGACGGCGCTGGAGAAGCGCGGCGTCGCCGTCGTCGTCATCCCCGGTGACATCGCGCTGTCCGAGGCGCTGGACACCACGGCCACCCCCGTGCGCGCGACCCGCCCCCGGGTGCTGCCCGCGCACGACGAGCTCGCCGAGGCCGCCGCGCTGCTCGGCGACGCGAAGCGCGTGACGATCCTCGCCGGCGCCGGGGCCGAGCACGCCCACGACCAGGTCGTCGCCCTGGCCGGCAGGCTCGCCGCGCCCGTCGTCCACACGCTGCGGTCCAAGCAGTTCGTCGAGCACGACAACCCCTACGACGTCGGCATGACCGGCCTGCTCGGCTTCGCGTCCGGCTACCGCGCCATGGAGTCCGCCGACACCCTCGTCATGCTCGGCACCGACTTCCCGTACCGCGCCTTCATCCCCGAGAAGGCCAAGGTCGTCCAGATCGACCTGCGCGGCGAGCACCTGGGCCGTCGCACCCCGCTCGCGCTCGGCCTCGTCGGGGACGTCGCCGAGACCGTCGACGCCCTGCTCCCCCTGCTCGACCAGCAGACCGACCGCGAGCACCTCGACGACTCCCTCGCCCACTACGCGAAGACCCGCACGAAGCTCGACGACCTCGCCACCCCGCGCAAGGGGAAGCAGCCGCTGCACCCGCAGTACGTCGCGCGCGTCATCGACGAGCTCGCCGCCGACGACGCCGTCTTCATCCCCGACGTCGGCTCCCCCGTCATCTGGGCCGCCCGCTACCTGCACATGAACGGCCGCCGCAGCCTCATCGGCTCGTTCATCCACGGCTCGATGGCCAACGCGCTGCCGCAGGCCGTCGGTGCCGCCGCCGCGACGGGGCGCCAGACCATCGCCCTGTCCGGGGACGGCGGTCTCGCGATGCTGCTCGGCGAGCTCCTCACGCTCACGCAGAACCGGCTGCCGGTGAAGGTCGTCGTCTTCAACAACGCGTCGCTGAACTTCGTCGAGCTCGAGATGAAGGCCGCGGGCTTCGTCACCAACGCCACCGGGCTGGAGAACCCGAGCTTCGCGGCGATCGCCGAGGCCGCCGGGCTCAAGGCGTTCCGCGTCGAGCAGTCGTCCGACCTGCGCAGCGCGCTGGCCGAGGCGTTCGCCTACGACGGCCCCGCCCTCATCGACGTCGTCACCGAGCGTCAGGAGCTGACGATCCCGCCGTCGATCAAGCTCGACCAGGCCAAGGGCTTCGCCCTCTACGCGCTGCGCACGTTGCTGTCCGGCCGCGGCGACGAGCTGCTCGACCTGACGAAGGCGAACCTGCGGCAGGTGTTCTGACGGGCGATGCCGTTCGCGTCCGTCAGAACGACGCACCCCGGCCTCTTGCACGACGACACGGCGTGCGTTCATTATTGAGCCGTGTTCACTGCCGTTGAACAGCAGCGAGGATCGAACGACCTGATCGACGAGGTCGTCCGGTCACTCACCGACGTCGGCATCACGGTCACGCGCCGCCGCCGAGCCGACGACGGCGCGACCTCGGACGAGCTCCTCACCCTCGACGCCGGGCCTCACGGTCGGACCACCTACCTGACCGTCGCGAAGCTCGGAGCGGTCGACCGTCGGCTCGCCACGGCCTGGTCGCTCCCGAGTCACCGGCCGCTCCTGCTCGTCGCCCGCCACATCCCCGACCCGGTCGCCGACGTCCTGCGCGCCCGCGGCGTCGACCACGCCGACGCCGCGGGGAACGTCCACCTGTCGTGGTCGGGGCTCCGCATCGACGTCAGCGGGCGACGGCCGCGCATGTCGCCCCCTCCCCGCGTCCCCGACACGACGGCGGCGCGGGCCTTCACCCGTTCGGGCACGAAGGTCGTCTTCGCACTGCTGAGCTGGTCCGACCTTGCCGCCCGCCCGGTGCGCGAGATCGCCACCACCAGCGGCGTCTCGGTCGGCACCGTGCACACCGTGGTGCACGAGCTCACGGCGGCCGGCTACCTCCGCGAGGGCACGAGCGGTCGGACGCTGAACCGTGGCGGCGAGCTCCTCGACCGATGGGCGGAGGCCTACACGGTCACCCTGTCGCGCAAGCTGCCCATCGCGTCGTTCGTGCTCCCCGACGCCGACCGGGCGGGAGAGCTCGAGACCGATCTCCTGGCCGAAGGCGCTCAGCTCGGCGGTGAGCTTGCGGCCCACCGGGTCGACCCCCACCTGCACCCGGCATCAGCCACGTTCTACGTCGAGCGCCTCCCTGCCGCGGTCGTCGCGAAGTACCGGATGCGGCCGGACACCGGAACGGTCCACCTCCGGAAGCGCTTCTGGACTCGGCTCGACGACACGAGCCCGCTCGTCCCCTCCCCGCTCGTCTACGCCGACCTCGTGTCGTCTGGCGACCCACGACAGCGTGAGCACGCGGAGAGGATCCGCGGTGCCGACGATCGACTTGTCGAGCTCGACCGATCCTAGGATCACGGTCGCGAGCGACGTCCTGGCCGAGCTCGCCGTCACCGCCGGTCGGCACGGCATCCCGTTCATGGTGATCGGCGCGACGGCGCGCGACATCCTGTCGACCGCCCTCGTCGGCGCGCCACCGGCCCGTGCCACTGCCGACGTCGACATCGCCGTCGCGGTGCCGTCGTGGCGGTCGTTCGACGCGCTCGCCGTCGAGCTCGATCGTGCCGGACGGCGCCGGCACACGTTCGTGGTCTCCGGCCTGCGGGTGGACGTCGTCCCGTTCGGTGGCGTCGAGACCGGAGAGCGCACGATCGCGTGGGGTGACGGCACGGTCATGAGCACGGTCGGCCTGCGCGAGGCGTACGACACCAGCATCACGGCAGCCCTCCCCCACGGGACGGTCGTCCGGGTCCCGTCCGTCGCGGGGCTCACCTCGTTGAAGCTCACCGCCTGGTCGGACCGCCGACTCGAGACGCGGCGCGATGCCGTCGACCTGCAGTCGATCATCGGGTGGTACGCATCCGGCTCGCTGCTCGACGCGCTGTACGAGGACGGCATCGCGCTGCTCGAGGCCTACGACTTCGACCCCGACCTCGCCGCCGCTCACCGCCTCGGGCTCGACATGGCCGCCTCTCTCGGCTCGGCCGCGCCCCGGGCGCTCGCCCTCCTGGACGACGACAACGTGGCCCGCCTGGTCGCCGACATGCCTCCCTCGGTGGCGGACCAGAGCGCGATCCTGCTCGCCCTGCGTGCCGGACTCGGCGGGCACCGCGCGGCGGGTGCGACCTAGCAGAGGTCGCCCGGACGGCGCGCGCTCGCCTGCGACGACTCCAGCACCACGCAGCACCGGTCAGGCTGCGGCTCCAGGCGGGCGGTGACGCTGTCGTGCGCGACCTCGTCCGCGACGGCGGCGACGAGGCACAGGTTGGCGTGGCAGATGAGGTCGGTCTGCGCCTGCGCGAGGGCGTGGAACGGGCAGTTGTGCAGGTCGACGCGGTCGCCGTCGCGGTGCGGCTCGTAGCCGTGCCGGGCCAGGACCTCGGCGGTGCCGTCGAGGGGGTCGGCGTCCGGGTCCGCGGGCGGCGCCTGACGGGCTGCGGCGCGGCCGTAGCCGGCGAACGCGCGGGTCACGGCGTCGAGCACCGGGGAGCCGTCGCGGACGGACTCGGCGACGGCGTCGCTCAGCAGGCGTCCGGCGAGCTCGTACTCCCGGTCGGGCAGCGAGACGGCGACCTCGCGGGGGGAACGCCGGTAGAGCTTCGCGGGGCGTCCGGCGCCGGGGCCGCTGCGGCCGGTCAGCCGGGCGCGGCTGGACGCGAGCAGACCGTCCGTCTCCAGCCGGTCGAGGTGGAACCGGGCCTGGTGGCGGGCGACGCCGACGGCCTCGGCGGCCTGGTCGCGGCTGACGGGCTCGGGGTGGGCGACGACGTACCGGTAGAGCGCGAGGCGCACCGGGTCGGCGAGCGCGCCGATGCTCGCGGCGTCCGCCGCCAGCGTCCCGCTCCGCTCCCGGTCCATGGCGTTGACACTACCGGCGGAAGTTTCTAACGTACAGAGATCTGTTTGTTAGAAACGAGGCCGCGATGACGCTCACGACGACCGACGACCTCCGCCTCGACGCACCCCCGGGCGCCGACCTCGACGCCGCCGAGTCGGCCGCGCGGGCATTCCTCGCGGCGCTCGGGGTCCCGTGCGACTCCCCCGGCACCGAGCGCAGCCCTCGCCGCATGGCCGAGGCGTACGCCGCGATGCTCACGCCCCGCCCGTTCGCGATGACGACGTTCCCCAACGACGAGGGCTACGACGAGCTGGTCGTCGTCCGCTCGATCCCCGTGCAGTCCCTGTGCGAGCACCACCTGCTGCCGGTCGTCGGCGTCGCGCACGTCGGCTACCTGCCCGACGGGCGCATCCTCGGGCTGTCCAAGCTCGCGCGCGTCGTCGAGATGTTCGCGCGACGTCCCCAGGTGCAGGAGCGCCTCACGCGCCAGGTCGCGGACTGGCTCGACGCCGAGCTCGCACCCCGCGGTGTCGGCGTCGTCGTCGAGGCGGAACACCTGTGCATGGCGCTGCGCGGGGTCCGCGCCGTCGGGGCGGTGACGACGACGTCCGCGCTGTCGGGCCTCGTCCGGGACTCGCCCGCGACCCGCGCCGAGTTCCTCGCCGCCGTCCACCCCTGACAGTCCGTCCCCGTCCGACCCGACCCCGAGGAGGTCGTCATGTCCGGAACCGTCGTCGTCGGCGCGGGCCTCGCCGCCGCGCACGTCGTCCAGACCCTGCGCGACGAGGGCGACACCGGGCCGATCACCCTGGTCGGCGAGGAGCCCGACCGACCCTACGAGCGACCGCCGCTGTCCAAGGGGTACCTCCAGGGCGCGTCGCCGAGGGGCGACGTCTTCGTCCACGACGTCGGCTGGTACGACGACCACGACGTGACCACCCGGTTCGGGACCGTGGCCGTCGCGCTCGACCGGGCGGCGCGCACCGTGACGCTCTCCGACGGCGACACCCTCTCCTACGACCACGTCGTCCTCGCGACCGGCTCCCGCCCCCGCACGCTCGACGTCCCCGGGGCGCGGCTCGACGGCGTGCGGACGCTGCGCACGCTCGCCGACAGCGACGCGCTGCGCGCCGACCTCGTCGCCGGCCGTCGCCTGGTGGTCGTCGGCGGCGGCTGGATCGGTCTCGAGGTCGCCGCCGCCGCGCGCCTCGCCGGGCTCGACGTCACCGTGCTCGAGTACGCGGCGCAGCCGCTGCTGCGGGTGCTCGGTCCGCAGGTCGCGGCGTTCTTCGCGGACCTGCACCGACGCCACGGCGTCGACCTGCGCACGGGCGTGGGCGTCGAGGGGTTCGAGGGGACGTCCGGGCGGGTCATAGGTGTCCGCGCGGGCGGCACGGTCATCCCCGCGGACCTCGTGCTCGTCGGCGTCGGCGCTGCCCCGAACGTCGCGCTCGCCCGCACCGCGGGCCTGGCCGCCGACGACCGTGGCGTCGCCGTCGACGAGCACCTTCGCACGGCCGACCCAGCCGTCCTCGCCGCCGGGGACGTCGCGCTCGCGCACCACGCCACGCTCGGTCATGCCCTGCGTGTCGAGCACTGGGACAACGCGATCCGCCAGGGCGACCTGGCCGCGCGCTCGGTCCTCGGCCGGCCCGACGTCTACGACTGGCAGCCGTACTTCTACACCGACCAGTACGACCTCGGGATGGAGTACGTCGGGCACGCCGACTCCGACGACGAGGTCGTCGTGCGGGGCGACCTCGCGGGCGGGGAGGTCGTCGTGTTCTGGCTGCGCGACGGGCGCGTGCGGGCCGCGATGAACGTCAACGTCTGGGACGTCAACGACCAGCTCCGCGCGCTCGTCGGCCGGACCATCGAGCACGGCCGACTCGCCGACCCGGCGATCCCGCTGGAGGAGCTGTAGCGGCCGGCCTTCCGCAGGGCTGGCTCCGCGCGACGGGGGTCGGTCAGTCGCGCGAATCGCGGACGTCGAGCGCGCTCACGCGGTAGTACGGGGTCCGGGTCGTCGGGACGAAGCCCAGCGAGCACGCGAGGCGGTACGACCCGACGTTCTCCTCCCGACACGACCACACCGGCGTGAGACCCGCGTCGACCGTGGCGTCGACCATCGCCGCCGCGACCGCGACCGCGAGCCCCCGACGCCGCCACGCCTCGGCCGTCTCGATCCCGATCTCCAGCCGGTCGCCGGACCGGTACGACGCGAACGCCATCGCCCCGACCGCTCCGCCCCGTTCGAGCACGACCCCGCCGCCGTGCGCCAGGAACGACGCCGCGTCGGGCCAGAACCCGCACGGCACCACCGAGCCCGGCCACCCGAAGTCGCCGGCCGAAGCCCGTCGCGCGACCCACCCCGCGGGCGGCGCGAGCGTGGCCCGCCGGGCCGCGAACGCCTCGACGTCGAACGCGAAGTTCACGCGCACGTGCCGCGTGGTCGTCGCCATCCGCCCGGCCGCGTCGGTCTCGGTCGGGGCCCCGACGCGCAGGGCGTCGTCCCAGTCGAGCCCGTCCCAGCGCGGCTCGACCTGCAGCCACTCCTCCCCGGTGCTCCTACCGGTCAGGTGCGCCACGACCAGCGGGAACGCCTCGTCGACGGCCGGCCCCCACACGAACGACATGCCGTACGGGTGCACGACGTGGAACGCCCGCGGGTCGACGTCCCGGTCCGTCCACAGCGGCGCGCCACGGTCGAGCGCCGCCACCGCGAACATCGTGTTGGTCGGCACGGCGTCCAGTGCCCGTCGCGCCACGTCGCGGACGACGTCCTCGCGCGCGGTTCGTCTGCCGCCGTCGCGTCGCCCGCCCTCGCCGACGTCGGTCGCCGACCTGCCGACGGCGCTCACACCTGCCGCGGGATCCGACGCGTCAACGACAGGACGCGGCACATGATGCGGTGCCCGCGGTCGGCGTGCGGCCCGTACATCAGCGGGCAGCCGCCGTCGATCACCGTCAGCCCCGCCTCGCGGCCCAGCCGTGTCGCCTCGTCGTCCACGCTCCCCCGGTCGATCGACCGGTGCATCCACACCTGCGTGACGCCGAGGTCGATCGCCTCCTGCACGGTCGCCGCCGCGTGCTCCGGCCGCGTCGCCACGACCACCGCCTCGACCCCACCGGGGATCGCGGCCAGGCTCGCGTACGTCGGGTCGCCCTCGACGGACTCCGCGTTCGGGTTCACCGCGAACACCTCGTACCCGAGCTCCCGCAGACGGCAGTACACGACGTTGCCGCCGTGGCTGCCCGGCGACCGGGACACTCCCGTGACGGCGATCCGCCGGCTGTCGAGGAACGCCTCCGCCGCGGTCGTGATGCTGGTCATCGCCACTCCTGCCCCTGTCGTCAGCCCGACGCTAGTGACGGCGGTCACGCACGCCCAGGGACCAAAGGACCGGGATCGGCGCTCCCGCGGCTAGGCGTTCCGTCGCACGAGGTCGTGCAGCATCGCGCGCGTCTCGGGGTCGGTCGAGTAGAGGACCGTGCCCACCATGCCGCGCGTGAGCAGCACCTTGTAGACGTGCCGGACGAGGCGGTCGAACGTCGCGTCGTCGACGGTCTTGACCGACCGGAAGTCGGGGTCGCGGTTGAACTCACGACGGCTGACCCACGCTCCCGACCGCCACACGAGGTCGGGTCCGAGGATGACGCCGTTCCAGGAGTACTCGAACCCCTGGGCGGTGTAGACGCACCCCACCTGGTCGAAGCCACCCGGGCTGGTCGCCCAGAGCGCGGACGGTGGGGCGTCGCCGATCGCACGGTCACCCCGGACGTTCCACGGCCGTGACCAGTCGCCGACGACGACGTCGGGGACAAGCGTGCCGTCGTCCCTCGGATCGCTCCACGGCCAGCAGTAGCCCGCGGTCATCCGCGCGTTCGCACCGGTCGCCGTCGCGTCCCGGAGCCGCGCCTCGAGGTCGTGCGGGGAGTCGACGACGTCCAGCGAGAAGCGGTCGTCGCCCACCCACGGAACCGGGCCGTCACCGCGCAGGCCCAGGAGCCGCAGGACCCAGTCCACGTAGGCCTCGCTGCCGCCCGAGCGGAACTGGCCGTGGAGGTCGACCTGCCGGACCTCGAGGCCTCGTGCCGCGGCGTGCCGCTCGATCTCGTCGACCGAGCCCATCTCGCCCGGACGCACGACCTGGTACTGGTCGAGCAGGAAGACGGGGACCCGGGCGACGTCGAAGAGCTCGTCGACCTGCGGGCGTGCCTCGGCCCGGACCTCCTTGCGGGTGTACCGGTTGACCGACGTCGCGCGCAGACGGTGGGCCTCGTCCAGGATCACGACGTCGAGGCTGTTGCGCTCCGCGGCCATGAAGCTGTTGAAGTAGGCGAACAGCGCCTTCGTCCGGCTCGACCCCTTCCCCGCGACCGCGCGGAGCGTCTGCGTGAACGACCGCGACCCGGTCGCGTGCATGACGGTGCGTCCCTCCCGCGCGAGCTCGCCGAGGAGCGACAGCGCGATCACGCTCTTGCCGCTGCCCGGGCCACCCGTGATGACGACAGCTGTCTTGTGGTCGGCCCGGAATGCGCCCCGGACCTCGGCGAGGACCATCTCGTAGGCGACCCGCTGCTCGTCGAGGAGCACGAACTGCTCCCGGTGCCGGATCTCGTCGGCCGCCACCGTGAGGAGCTGACGCGACGGTGCGATGCGCGACGACATCAGCTCGTCAGCGGCGCGGATGCCCGGATCGGGCGCCAGACGCGACCGGAGGAAGTCGTGGAAGTCGCCGCGCCGCTGGCCGGTGAACAGCCGGGAAGACGAACCGACGTCCGCGCCGCGCAGGCCTTCGATCCCGTCCTCCGTGGCGTTGTGGAGGTACGCCGCGCCGACGATCGAGTCCGGCTCGCCCGACAGGACCGACACGAAGTCGCGCAGGTAGTCGACGTACCCGTCGACCTGCACGCCCGGGTGCAGGACGGGTCGGTACCGCGCGCCGTCGACCTGGAGCAGCGTGGCGCTGCCCTGCCACCGTCGCGCCGCACTCCACTGCTTCAGCTCCACGACGACGTAGGACGGTCGGCCCGTCGCTGGGTGCACGCCCGCGAGCACCACGTCGGCGCGCTTGCTCGTGAGCGGGAGCCGCGGCTCCAGCAGCACCTCGACCTTGTCCAGACCGGCGCTCCGGAGGTCGGCAGCCAGGACCGGGAGCGAGTTGCGCCAGGAGCGCCGCTCGCTCTCGCCGGGCCGCCCGACGCCCTGGTACGTCAGGAAGTCGGCCAGCAGACGCTCCACCGTGCTCAGGTCGGACTCGAGCAGGGCGCACAGCTCGGCGCCGCTGCGGCGTAGCGCATCCACGGAATCGGTCCCCAGGCAGCACGAATGAACGTGCGGGGGGACATGTCCGACGCGGCGTACTGCCGTCGGAAGTCCGTCGATCCGCTGACGACCGAACGGTATCGCTTCGGCCGACGGCGCTAGGAGAGGCGAGTGTTCGCGCCTTCGAGTGACGCACCGTCGCCACTCACGAGCAAGAGGGCGAACGTCTCCGAATCTGCCCCTCTCTGCATCCGCAGTCGATCGTCGGACACCTTCGGCGCTATCACGGCTGACGAGCCGCCTGGTATACCTTCAGCCACCCACCGGCTTGCTGGATTGCCTCCAGGAGTTCATGATGTCCGACCTGCCATACCTCCTCTTCTTGCACGGCGTCGGCGACGGAGACCAGGGCGACGAGTGGGAGGGCGTCCTTTCAGAGGCGTTGCGCAGCGCGGGATATCCGGGCCTTGAAGGCGCGGTGACTCTCGCCCCGAAATACCCGAACTCCCTCAGAGGCGTGGACGACGACGACCACCTGCCCGCGATCACGATCAAGGCGCCGACCGGTGAGGCCGAAAAGAAGAACCGCCGCGACTTCGAGCGCCGTGAAGCCGCGGTCGAAGTCCTCCTTGGGCTGCACGACCGGGGAGCGCCCTGGCTGGTGAGCGACCCGGTCGTCGGGGCTTCGCTGGCTCTGCCGACGTTCAAGCAGGCGGCGAACTACATCAAGGACACCCGGATCCGCTCGCACGTGCTGGCTCGGATCCTCAGGCAGCTGCCGAGCTCAGGGGGGCTCGTCATCATCGGCCACAGCCTCGGCTCGGTCATCGCCGCGGACATCCTGCGACGGCTGCCGCCCGACCTAGAGGTCCGGGGAATGGTGACCATCGGTAGCCCGTTGGCGAACGCGGGGTTCCACGTCGATGGTCTGCGCGAGACTCTCAAGCAGCCGCCCGTAAACCTGGCGTGGTGGGTCAATTTCTGGAATCCCGCAGATCCGGTGACGACTCATCGCGGCGTCTCTTCCATCATCCCCTGGATGACCGACTACCGGGTACGCACCAAGGTCGACCACCGCGTCCACGGCGCTGTGACGTACCTGCGGGACCAAGCCGTGGCGAGGGCAGTCGGCCACGCTCTCTACGGCTCGACGTCACGCGAGATCGCCGTGACGTCTCGGGGTGTCGACGTCCCCCTGGACTACGCCGAGACACTCGCGGTCATGGCGATCCGGTACGCCCACCTCATCGAGAACAGGCTCGAAGGCGCGCAGAAGGAACGGTTCACGAACGCTCTCCGGCACGTCCAGGCGCAGGCGGTGGCGGCGATGGACCAGAGGCGGTCGAGCGAGGGTCGCCCCCTCCCGTCTCTCGTCGCGGCGCTCGCTGTCGACTTGTCGGACCCAGAATCCGTCGCACCCGAACCGAGCAGGATCACGCACCTCTCAAAGGAGGACGCAGTTGTCAGCTTGACGGGACTCGCGACGGTGAACGTCATCCGTCCGTTCGAGATCGAGGTCGCGGGCAAGATGCGTCATGAGGCCCTCGTCGAACTGACGATCGAGATGGGCCTGGGAAGTCAGTTCGGACGCGACGTGATCGCGGCTGGCGAGACCGCCAGCAAGGCCCTTCAGGGCGACGGCACCAACTGGGTCAAGTGGGCGTCGCTGGGAGCTGGCGCAGTTGCCCTCGTCGTCGCGACCGGCGGCCTGGCACTCGCGGCTGCCCCGGGCGTCGCAGGGGCGGCTGCCATCACGAGTGCGCTCGCGACGTTCGGGCCGGGAGGGATGGTCGGCGGCCTGCTGACGGCGGGGGCACTCGTCAGCGCAGGCGGCGGTGGCGTCGCGATCGGGTTCTCCAGCCCCACGACGACCGCCGAGACGGTCGAGGCGGTCGTGTCCGCCCAACTGGCAGCCGCGATCCTGCGGAAGCTGCAGGGCCTCGACCAAGACCCGGCGACCTGGACGACGCTCGTCGAGACAGGGGTCGAGCTCCGACGGTTTCGCGCCCGTCTCGAAGCGATCTCGGACGAGACTGCGCCGGCGCTCAAGGACATCACGCGCAAGCTCAAGGTGATCGACCGCGCGCTCACCTACCTCGACGCCGAGGGGATCGGCAGGAGCGACGCCACCGTCGCGGACCCTCTCTGGCGACGTGGCTCCGAGTTGCTCGGACGTGCGACGGAAGTGTTCCGCACGGCAGACCCGGAGGCCGCTGTGGCCCCTGACAGACCGCGCGGCTTCACGGCGGTGGCGGAGGTGGGCTCGGCGGTCAAGGGGGCTGCAGCAGGGACCGCTGGGGCGGTGAGCTCGCGTCTTCGACGCAGGCGGGCCGAAGACGTCGCGAGCCTCGATGGCGACGTCGACAGCACCGGCGCCCAGACCTGAGTCTGGCGCAGGCCGACGAGCCTCGCTAGCCGTGATCGTCCAGGTAGGACGCGAGCTCCTGCATCGCTCGTTCAGCCTCGGCCGACGCGGCGTAGGGCCCGGGCATCCGGAAGACCTGGGACCCCGCGAACTCCTGGGGCTGGAACCCTGGCCGGGCGGCAACCCCGAAGAGCGCCACCACAGCCGGTTTGAAGACGCACACGACCAACGGCACTCGCCGAGCCTCCAGCTCCGCGCGGAGTCGTGTGCGACCCTCCGCCACCTCTCCCGCAGTGAGTTCGGTCGACCGGCTCGTCGGCCGCTTGACGAGGTCCGTGAATCCGACGCCCGCTGCCATGGCCTGGTCGTCGGCGTACCCTCCTGCGCCGGTCGGCAGCAGCCCGGCTGCGCGTAGTCGCGACAGTGCTCGTCGACCGTCGGAACCCTGGTAGTAGTGCCCCAGCTCCACGCTGCGTGGAGCGGGGTTCACGCCGACGATGACGGCCCTGCACGGAGTCGGCCAAAGGTCCGCGAGCGTCAGTGTCAGCCCCCGGGCCGTAGCGATCTGGATCTGGTGGCCCGTCAACGGTCCGACCGTGACGCTCGACCTTTGCGCGCTCGCGAGCCCGGCCGGGGTCCAGATCAGCACCCCTGCCGCCTCCGCACCTGAGGGATCGGCCCGCAGTCGCACGTAGTCCTGCCGGGTCAGCTGCAGCGTCGTCGCCTGGTCGCCGTGCCGCTTGTGGAGAAGGGCGCCCACTCGACTCAGGTCGGCCGGGAGGACCACAACGGCGGAGACCTCTAGACCCTCCAGGATCACGAGCGCGTAGCGGTCCACGCCGTCCACGGACCTCACCACGTGCTCGTTGATCCAGTGGTCAGGGGTGGTGTTCGACAGAGTGCGGACCTGCACGGTGCCCTCGGGTGTCATCACGTCCCAGCCACGCTGGACCCGCGACGACGCGACCGCACCACCCAGGATCGCCGCCACAAGGTGCTCAGCCACCTCCGGCACGGGGTCACGGTTGCTCGATGGCAGCGCGAGGACCTCAAGGAGCCGCCGACGCGCAAGCCTGTACTCGGACAGCGCTGCGAGGAGCTCGACCGCGCTCGCCGGCGACGTCCTCACTGCGGGATGCGGGAGCTCGCCGCCTGACATCTCGTCGCTTCTCCTACCCGTCACCTTCCCAGGCTAGGAGGCGACGAGATCGTCGGACCAGAACCGACCGCCCCGCCGCGACGCCGAGCGCCCGAACCTGCACCCCATGCGATGTCGAGCCGGGTGTCGAGGCGGCACGGTCACACTCCCGCCGCGGCCCACGTCAGGAGGGTGACTCACCCCTTCGACGATTGGGCAGACCATGACCGACATCGCGCACGTCACCCTCGAGGTGACCGACCAGGCCTCGGCCGAGGCCTTCTACCGGACCGTCTTCGGGCCC
>PJUA01000209.1_pt1 | contig 48157 bp, 41 predicted proteins | sample 1512151 | NCBI WGS metagenome assembly PJUA01 (sample SAMN08177678, study PRJNA422409) | Soil metagenome, whole genome shotgun sequencing project. | isolation source: Soil enriched on filter paper: beechwood xylan treatment | place: USA: Madison | collected 2015-01-15
CGGATCGGCGCCACCATCACCGCGCATCACCTGCTGATCAACCGCAGCCACATTTTCCAGGGCGGCATCCGCCCGCACCTCTACTGCCTGCCGATCGCCAAGCGCGAAATCCACCGGGTGGCTCTGGTCGAGGCGGCGATCTCCGGCGACGGGCCGTTCTTCCTGGGCACCGACACCGCTCCGCACACGGTCACGGCCAAGGAGTCGGCCTGCGGCTGCGCCGGCTGCTTCACCGCCGCCAACGCGCTGGAACTCTACGCCGAGGCCTTCGACGAGGCCGGTGCGCTCGACAAGCTGGAAGCCTTCGCCAGCCTGAACGGCCCGCGTTTCTACAACCTGCCGGTCAGCGAGGAGCACGTGGCGCTGGAACGCCGTCCGTCGGTCGCCCCCGACCTGATCCTGGTCAGCGAGGGCGACGCCGTCCTGCCCTTCCGCAGCGGCGAGACCCTGCGCTGGAGCTTCGCCGGCACGGTGTGACCGCTTCGGATGCCGCGCCCCTCCGATGCGGGCGCGGCATCCGACCTCAGAAAAGTGTCCCCTGCACCGGCACCACCCGCGGCTTGCGCGGAGCCGCCTTCTTCTCCGGCTTGGCCTCCGCCGGCGCCTCGGTCTTGACCTCCGCCTTTGGGGCGCCGCCGTCGATGGTTGCTGCAACTTTGGCGTCGTCGGCGAAGACGATATTGACGGCCAGACCGGGTGTCGCCTGATCGGCGCGGGTCACCGGGCGGCCGTCGCGGTCTTCGACCAGGGCGAAGCCGCGGGCCAGTACGCCCTTGTAGCTGTAACTTTCCAGCAATTGGCCAAGCGACGCCAGCTTCGCCGCCATGTCGGCGACCCCTTTGGCATAGCTGCGGTCGAGGCGCGGCGTCAGGTCGGCGACGCGGCGCTCGCCATCCGCCAGCTTCACCCGCGCCGGGGTCAGCGACAGCCGCCCGGCCACGCGGTCGAAGCGTCCGCCGGCGGTGGTCACTGCATGGCGCAGGGCCGAGTCGAGCGCCCGGCTCTCCGACAACAATCTCTGTTCGGCCTGGGCCAGCTTCTCGCGCGGGTGGCGCAGCTTGGCGGCCAGCTCGCCGACGCGGGTGCGCCGCCGCTCCAGCAGCGCGGAGGCGGCAAGGTTCAACCGTTCGGCGCGGTCGTCCAGCCGCTGGGCATGGCCCTCCAGCAGAGCGCGGGGATCGCCGAGGCCACGGGCCAGCCCCTCCACCCGGTTGCGGCGGTCCTCCACCGCGCGCGATGCGCTGGCGAGCAGGCGGCGCTCATCGTCCAGGATCTGGGCGAGCAGCTCGCCGCGCACCGGCACCGCCATCTCGGCGGCGGCGGTCGGGGTGGGGGCGCGCAGGTCGGACGCGAAGTCGATCAGGGTGGTGTCGGTCTCGTGCCCGACGGCGGAGATCAGCGGGATGGCGCTGGCCGCCGCGGCGCGGACGACGTTCTCCTCGTTGAAGGCCATCAGGTCTTCCAACGAGCCGCCGCCGCGCGCCACGATGATCAGGTCTGGGCGGGGAATGCGTCCACCGGGCTGGATGCGGTTGAAGCCCTCGATGGCCGCCGTCACCTCGGCCGCCGCGCGCTCGCCCTGGACGGCGACCGGCCACAGCAGGACATGGCGGGGGAAACGGTCGTTCAGCCGGTGCAGGATGTCGCGGATGACCGCGCCGGTGGGGGAGGTGACGACGCCGATCACGTCGGGCAGGAAGGGGATGCGCTTCTTGCGGGTGGGGTCGAACAGCCCCTCCGCCGCCAGCCGGCGCTTGCGCTCCTCCAGCATTTTCAGAAGCGCGCCTTCGCCGGCCAGCTCCATCGACTCGACGATCAGCTGGTATTGCGAGCGGCCGGGGTAGGTGGTCATGCGGCCGGTGACGATGACCTCCAGCCCTTCCTCCGGCCGGACCGCCAGCTTCGCCATGGTGCCGCGCCAGCACACCGCCTCGATCACCGCGGTGTCGTCCTTGAGACGCATATAGCAGTGGCCGGAGCTGTGCTTCTTCGGTTGGCTGATCTCGCCGCGGACGCGGACGAAGCCGAATTCCTCTTCGATGCTGCGCTTCAGCCGGCGTGCGAGGTCGCCGACGGTGAATTCCGGCAGGTTGGAGCCGGGGCGCGGTTCGGGGGCGATGAGGGGTGCGTTTTCGGACGTCATGGCGCTCTTGAGTTGGGGCGCCGCCATGATACAAGGCGCGCAGATCGCAACAAGGCGGAAGGAGCGCCACCCCATGAAAGTCCTCGTCGTCGGATCGGGCGGTCGTGAGCACGCGCTCTGCTGGGCCATTGCCAACTCGCCGCTGTGCGACGCGCTCTATTGCGCGCCGGGCAACGCCGGCATCGCCGATGTCGCCACGCTGGTTCCCATCGGGTCGGAAGACGTTGATGGGTTGGTGCGCTTCGTCCAGGACAATGCCATCGACTTCGTCGTCGTCGGTCCGGAAGGCCCGCTGGTGCTGGGGCTGGTGGACAAGCTGACCGCGCTGGGCGTCAAGGCCTTCGGCCCCAGCGCCGCGGCGGCGGAGCTTGAAGGCTCCAAGGGCTTCATGAAGGACATCCTGGCGAAATACGGGGTGCCCACCGCCTTCTATGAGCGCTTCAAGGACCCGGAGGCCGCCAAGGCCTATGTCCGCAAGCATGGCGCGCCCATCGTGGTGAAGGCCGACGGGCTCGCCGCCGGCAAGGGCGTCACCGTCGCCCGAACCGAGCAGGAAGCCTTCGAGGCGATCGACGACGCGCTGGTCGGCGGCCGTTTTGGCGCCGCCGGTGCCGAAGTGGTGGTGGAGGAGTTCCTGGACGGCGAGGAGGTCAGCTTCTTCGCGCTGTGCGACGGTGAGAACGCGCTGCCGCTGGCATCCGCCCAGGACCACAAGGCGGTCGGCGACGGCGACACCGGTCCCAACACCGGCGGCATGGGCGCCTATTCCCCCGCGCCGGTGCTGACCCCCGACCTGCAGGATCGCGTGATGCGCGAGATCATCCTGCCGACGGTCAAGGGCATGGCGGCGGAAGGCAAGCCGTTCAAGGGCGTGCTGTTCGCCGGCCTGATGATCATGCAGACGCCGGACGGCCCGGTGCCGAAGACGCTGGAGTTCAACGTCCGCTTCGGCGACCCGGAATGCCAGACGCTGATGATGCGGCTGAAGTCCGACGCGCTGGCGGCGCTGGTGGCGGCGGCCGACGGGGTGCTGGACAGCATCGACCTGCGCTGGCACGACCAGACCGCGCTTTGCGTGGTGATGGCGGCCAACGGCTATCCGGGGGACTATGCCAAGAACACCGAGATTCGCGGGCTGGACAAGGCCGGCGCGGTGGAGAATGTGACCGTCTTCCACGCCGGCACCAAGCGGGCCGAGGACGGCCGGGTGTTGTCGGTCGGCGGCCGGGTGCTGGGCGTCACCGCGCTGGCCCCGACGGTGGCGGAGGCGCAGGCGGCTGCCTACAAGGCGGTGGACGCGCTGGACTGGCCGGACGGCTTCTGCCGCCGCGACATCGGCTGGCGGGCGGTGGGGCGGTAAGGGTAAGGGAAGAACCTACAAAAACAGTCCCGAAGGGACTATTTTGAACTTGGTCCCAACTGAAGCCGTTTGCCCCGGTATGGACACCGCTCCCCAGACCCGCGCGGCCATCGCCGCATTCCGCCAGGGGGCCGAAGCCGTCTTCGGCTCCCGTCTGGATTCGATCCTGTTGTTCGGCTCACGGTCGCGCGACGACTATACCGACGAGTCCGATCTCGATCTGGCCGTGATCCTGAAGGATGAGCCGGCCGATCCGTTGGAGGAGGCGGATCGGGTCATGGACATTGCTTTCGTGCCGACCATGGACGCGGGCCGGATCGTCCAGCCTTTCGTCTGGTCGGTACGGACGTTGCGCACGTCCCAACATCCGCTGATCAAGACGGTTCGGGAGCAGGGAGTGCCGGTGTGACCGGAACCATTGATCCTCTGGCACGGTTGGGCCGGGCCGAAGAAGCTCTGAACGCCGCAAAGCTCCTTTATTCGGGTGGATTTCCGCGTGACTGCGTCAATCGTGCGCATCTGGCGATGGACTTGGCGGCATTGGCGATCCTGACCCGTTACGGATTCGGCTCGAAGTCGCATCGGGGCGTACAGGCTCTTTTCTTCGACCATGTCGCGAAGCCCGGTCTGATGCCGATGGAGCATGCCCAGGCGCTTGCGGCGGCATTGCGCGACCGCCTGCTGACCGATTACGAGGAACCCGCGGCGGACGTGACGCGCGAGCGTGCGGCCAAGCATCTCGCCAACGCCGAACATTTCCTCGGTGACGTCCGCTCTCTGCTGACCGCCGCCTCCTGAAAAATCCCCCGGCGCGTATTTTCCATGGAATAGGGGGGCGCATCGCTGCGCCCCCTTTTCATGTCAGCATCACGCCCGCAGCCGTTCCGACGCGGTTGCGATGTTCTGCGACACCACCTCGATGTCGCGGACCACGCGGGTGACGCTATGGGCGATCTCCTTGGTCGCCGATTCCTGCTGCGATACGGCGGCGGCGATGGTGGTGGAGATCTGCTGGACATCGGTGACGATGGCGCCGATGCGGCGGATGGCGTCGACGGCGTGCAGCGCTTCCTGCTGGACCGAGGCGATCTGCGCGGCGATGTCGTCGGCGGCACTGCCGCTCTGCTGGGCCAGCGACTTCACCTCATTCGCCACGACGGCGAAGCCGCGGCCGGCCTCTCCGGCGCGGGCGGCCTCGATGGTCGCGTTGAGCGCCAGCAGGTTGGTCTGCGACGCGATGCTGTTGATCAGCTTGGTGATGGCGCCGATGCGCTCCGCCGAAGTGACCAGGGCTTCCACCGCGGCGTTGGTGCGCGACGCCTCCTCGGACGCCTTCAGCGAGGCGCCCGACGCTTCGTTGGCGCGGCTGCTGATGTCGGAGATCGAGGCCGACAGCTCCTCCGTCGCGGCGGCGACGGTCTGGGCGTTTGCGGTGGCGCGGTCGGCGGCGGTGCCCACCTCGCGGTCCAGCGATTCGGCAAGTCCGGAAACGGTGCGGCGGCGCTCGCCGTCCATCTCCACCTGCCGCAGTTCGGACAGCTTCTCCGCATCGATGTCGATCAGCGATCCGCAGGCGCGCAACGCCACGCCGTTGTTGTCGCGGGCGACGCCGCCGATGGCGCGGAACCAGCGATAGCTGCCGTCCTTCACCTTCAGCCGGTAATCGACATCATAGCCGGTACGGCCGCTGCGGTCGTTGAGGCAGGCCATGAAGGCGTCGAAGGTCGGCTTGGCATCGTCCGGATGCAGCCGGTCGGCCCAGGAACCGACCTTGTCCGGAAAGCCTGCCTTGTCGTCGCGGTCGAAGCCGGCGAGACGGCGGAATTCCGGCGACCAATGCCAACGGCTCTGCGCATGCATCGGATCGCCATTGTGGAAGACCGCATCCCACAACCCGACACCGGCGTGGCGGTCGAGCAGCTTTGCCCGCTCCAGTTCATTGCGCTCGGCATTGATGTCGATCAAGGAACCGCAGGCACGCAGCGCCAGACCGCTGCTGTCGCGGGCGACACCGCCGATGGCGCGGAACCAGCGATAGCTGCCGTCCTTCACCTTCAGCCGGTAATTCACATCGTAGCCGGTACGGCCGCTGCGGTCGTTCAGGCAGGCCATGAAGGCGTCGAAGGTCGGCTTGGCATCGTCCGGATGCAGCCGGTCAGCCCAGGAACCGACCTTGTCCGGAAAGCCTGCCTTGTCGTCGCGGTCGAAGCCGGCGAGTCGGCGGAACTCCGGCGACCAGTGCCAACGGCTTTGCGCGTGCATCGGATCGCCGTTGTGGATCACCGCATCCCAAAGCCCGACACCCGCATGGCGCCCCAGCAGGGCCAGCTCTTCGGCGGCCTGATTGTCCTGCGGCTTGCGGAACGACAACATTTCGTAACTCCTGATGGCTGAAGGCGGTCAGCGCATCATGAGCATATATTCGCTAAACAAACACTTAACAGAGTGAACCGTATTTACACGAACTATATGCGTCGGTTGTTCCGGAAGGGGGATTTTCACCTGTCTTTGCTATGGCATGAGTTGCGGGGCATAAGCCTGACCGTTGCGCAATTCTATTGCATGGCGCCGGCAATAACATTGCGTCGCGGAGCCGGCTGAGACCCGCGGGGCGCTCACCGCCGCTCCCTGAAGAACCCCCGCAGCAGCGCGCCCGCCCGTGTTTCCCCGATGCCGCTGTAGACCTCCGGCACGTGGTGGCAGGTGGGCTGAGTGAAAAAGCGCGGACCGTGGTCCACCGCGCCCCCCTTGGGATCATAGGCACCGTAATAGACCCGCCGGATGCGGGCGAAACTGATCGCCGCGGCGCACAGTGCGCAGGGTTCCAGAGTCACATAGAGGTCGCAGCCGGGCAGGCGGGGCTGGCCGCGGGCGGCGCAGGCCTCGCGGATCGCCAGCAACTCGGCATGGGCGGAGGGGTCGCACAGCTCCTCGGTCCGGTTGCCGGCGGTGGCGAGGACGGAGCCCGTCGCGGGGTCGACGACGACGGCGCCAACCGGCACCTCGCCACGCGCGGCGGCGGCCTCGGCGGCGGCGAAGGCAAGGTCCATATAGCGGGGAGACGGCATGGCCGGGCAAGGTGCCAACCCCGCTGGGAGCGCGTCAACCGGATTCCGGCGTCCGGGCACTGGACTCGTGTTGCGGGCGGCGCGTCCAGGCCCTATGGTCCGGCCATGGACCGCTCCGATACCGCCAAGAAATCCAAATCCGCCGCCACCCCTGCCGCCGGCCCCGCCGCCGACGGCGGCGAACGCATCGCCAAGCGACTGGCGCGCGCCGGGCTCTGCTCGCGCCGCGACGCCGAACGCTGGATCGCCGAGGGCCGCGTCGCGGTCAACAGCCGCGTGCTCGACAGCCCCGCCTGCGTGGTCCGTCCCGGCGATATCGTGCAGGTCGACGGCAAGGTCATTCCGGAGCCGGAGCCGGCCCGCCTGTGGCGCTATCACAAGCCGTCGGGGCTGGTCACCACCGCCCGTGACGAGAAGGGGCGCGAAACCGTCTTCGACCGCCTGCCGCCCGAGTTGCCGCGCGTGGTCTCCATCGGCCGTCTCGACCTGACGACCGAGGGGCTGCTGCTGCTGACCAACGACGGCGAACTGGCACGCTTCCTGGAACTGCCGGCCACCGGCTGGACCCGCCGCTACCGAGTGCGCGTCTTCGGCGAGGTGGACGAACGGCAACTGGCGGCGCTGGAGAAGGGTCCGACCATCGAAGGCGTCAAGTACGGCCCGATCGAGGCCGCGCTGGACCGCATCCAGGGCCGCAATGCCTGGCTGACCGTCAGCCTGAAGGAAGGCAAGAACCGCGAGATCCGCAAGGTCATGGAGTCGCTTGGGCTCCAGGTGAACCGGCTGATCCGCGTCGCCTATGGCCCCTTCCAGCTCGGCAAGCTGGAGGAGGGCGCCGTCGAGGAGGTGCCGAAGCGCGTCGTCCGCGAACAGATCGCCCCCTTCTTCGGCACGCCCGAAGGGGCGGAGCCTGCCGAATCTGGGACCAAGCAACGCGCGAAGGCACGCGCCGATGCGGCGGTGAAGGCCGCTCCGGCGAAGGCGGCTTCCGGCGGCCGTGCGACCGGCAAGACGGATGCGAAGGCGGACGCCAAAACCGCTCCGAAGCGCGCGCCGCGCTCCGCCACCAAGCGGCACGAGGCCGAAGCCGCCCGCACCGAAGAGGCCAAGCCGGCCCGGCGCGGCGCATCGACCCGTGGCACCCTGTCGCTGGGCGGTGGTGCGGCGGCCAAGCCGGGTCGTCCCGGCAAGCCAGAGGGCGCGCGGTCCGACACCCGGCGGCCCGACGCAGGCCGGTCCGAGTCCCCGCGCTCCGAAGGCGCCCGTTCGCGGGATGCCAAGCCCCGGGAGGCTAAGCCGAGAGACGGCAAGGCTCCGGGCTTCAAGGCGGCCGAGTCCAAGGCGGCAGGACCCAAAACTGCGGGTCCCAAATCCACTGGCCCCAAATCCGCCGGCCCGAAGGGGAACGGCCCGAAGGGTGCCGGCCCGGCGCCGCGGGGCGGGCCGAAGGGCGGCGGCGACAGGTCCGGTGGCGGTGCTGGCGGACGGACGGAGCGCCCGCGTGCGGATCGTCGGCGGTAAGCATCGCGGCCGCAGTCTGGTGGCGCCGGGCGGGCGCGACACCCGCCCCACCACCGACCGCACCCGGCAAGCCATCTTCAACATCCTGGCCCATGCCGACTGGACGCCCGAGTTCGAGGGCGCCGCGGTTGTCGACGCCTTCTGCGGCACCGGCGCGCTGGGGCTGGAAGCCCTGTCGCGCGGGGCGTCCTGGTGCGGCTTCCTCGACATGGGCCGGCCGGCGCTGGACGCCGTGCGCGCCAATGTCGAGGCGTTGCGCGAAGCGGCGAACGCTCAAATCCTGCGCGCCGACGCGACCAAGCCACCCCCGGCGTCTCACGCCTGCACGCTGGCCTTCCTCGACCCGCCCTATGGCCAGGGGCTGGCGCCGCGCGCGCTGGAGGGGTTGCTGCGCGCCGGCTGGCTGGCCGACGGCGCTCTCGCGGTGGTTGAGGTTGCCGATCGCGATCCCTTGCCTCTTCCCGACGGTTTCACGGCGGTCGATGAACGCCGCTATGGCGACACCCGCGTCGCCTTCCTGACGGTCCGCCGCCCGGCCTGACCGCAGGGACGGACACCGCGGCCCCCTCCCCGGGGTTGCCGGTCCGCTGCTTCAATCCCCCGAGTTTCATTTTTTGCCGACCATGCCCAAAGGCCGGTGGTGACGCATCCCTTGCGTTCCAAGACGGACATCCGTGTTTTTCCATCATGCGGAAAGACGAAACGGACTGTTGAGTTCCAAAACAATCCGAGCAAAAGATCATGTGTCGCCGATGCGGTTCCTTATGGAAACGGCGGCATCTATCTATCTCCTAAGACTGCACACCCTCGTTCGAGGGGGCCGTGCAGGTACCGGCACGGCTTCTTTTTGCAGAACCTACGTCAAAGCGGGTGAACCGACACAAGAACCGGTGTGGACCGGGCATCCGGCGCGACGCGAATTGTAGCTTTTACTTTGTCTGACTGTATGCCTACGGCGTCGATCCGTCCGTCGGTGTCTTTTTGTCCCCGGTTTTGGCATACCAGATTACATATCTGGCATTCCTAAATCGGGACAATCGAACTCCGAGCGATTGTCGGCATCCGCGCCGAGTTCCGGAAAGGAACCGTCAGCAAGAGCGGTCCGTCCGGGTCATTCCGCAATCGTGATTGGCGTGCCGGTCCCCGGGAGAGGGGCCGCGCCGCCGGCTCAGGCAAGTTAAACGGGAGGCACGATGGCTCATATGAATTCACAACCGGCGGCATCGGCGCCGCCGGTGACCGATGCGGTCCGCTGGACGCAGATCGTCGTCGGCATCGTCTGCATGGTGGCGGCGGCCAACATCCAGTACGCCTGGACGCTCTTCGTCCCGGAAATCCAGGCAACCCATGGCTGGACGCGCGCATCGATCCAGACCGCCTTCACCATCTTCGTCGTCGTGCAGACGTGGCTGACGCCGATCGAGGGCTATTTCATCGACAAATACGGCCCCCGCGTGATCGTCGCCGCCGGCGGCTTCTTCACCGGCCTGTCCTGGATCATCGACAGCTATGCCGGCACGCTCAGCATGCTGTATGTCGGCTCGGCCATCGGCGGCATCGGCGTCGGGTGCGTCTACGCCACCTGCGTCAACAACGCGCTGAAGTGGTTCCCGGAAAAGCGCGGTCTGGCGGTCGGCCTGACGGCGGGCGGCTATGGCGCCGGTTCGGCGCTCACCATCCTGCCGATCTCGGCGATGATCCACAGCAGCGGCTATCAGTCGGCCTTCTTCTGGTTCGGTCTGGTGCAGGGCGCCATCATCATCTGCGCCGCGCTGTTCCTGCGCATGCCGCAGAAGGAGCAGGTCAAGGCCTCCACCAAGGTCGCGCAGACCCGCCGCGACTACACGCTGGGCGAAGCGGTCCGCACGCCGGTGTTCTGGGTGATGTGGGCGATGTTCATCGGCACCGTCACCGGCGGCCTGATGGCGGTGGCCCAGCTGGGCGTCATCGCCCACGATCTGGGCGTGAAGGAAGCCCCGGTCAGCGTCTTCGGCCTGACCATGGCGGCTCTGCCCTTCGCCCTGATGCTGGACCGCGTGATGAACGGCATCTCGCGCCCGCTGTTCGGCTTCATTTCGGATCACATCGGCCGTGAGGCGACCATGTTCGTCGCCTTCACGCTGGAAGGCGTCGGCATCATCATGCTGAGCCGCTTCGGCCACGACCCGATGATGTTCCTGATCCTCAGCGGCATGGTCTTCCTGGCCTGGGGCGAAGTCTACAGCCTGTTCAGCGCCACCTCGGCCGACACCTTCGGCACCAAGCATGCCGGCAAGATCTACGGCGTCCTCTACTGCGCCAAGGGTGTCGCGGCGCTGCTGGTGCCGATGGGCAACCTGCTGATGGAAGCCACCGGCACCTGGGCGACCGTGCTGTACGTCACGGCCACCATGGACCTGACCGCGGCGGCCTGTGCGCTGCTGGTTCTGAAGCCGATGCTGGCCCGGCACCATGCCCGCAACGCCGAACTGGCGCGCCGTGCCGAGCAGGGTGAAACCGGACATTCCGTCCCGGTCGGGGCCGCCGCCAGCACCGCCAACGGGTAAGGGGACGGTTGGGGGGCTGGTTCAGGGAACTGGCTGATGGAAACGGGCCGGGGATGCGCAAAGCACCCCGGCCCATTTCGTCGGCCGCATCATTCATTCGATCCAGAAAGGGCGGTCCTTGGCCTTGTCGGACTTCGCCTCATTCTGGGCCGCCTGCTGGAAGCGGTCGGAGGAGAACAGGATGCCCGGCTCTTCCTCCGTCTCGTCCTTCTCGGGCTCGATCACGGTGAAGCCGCCGCGGCCGCTGGCCATATAGACGGCGTGGCCGATCATGCCGGTCAGCGCGAGGAACAGAAGGGCCTGGGTCTCGATCATGAGGAAAACGTCCTTATCGGGGAGGGGAGGGCGTCGACAGGAACAACAGCGCATGACCGCAAACGGCATCCCCCGCGGACGGCGATCGCCCACGGTGACGGCCAAGTCATGCTGTGCCGCAACATAAGCAAACTGGCATGCCACCGCAAAAAGTTTTGCATGCCAGATGCCGGATGCCTGACCTGCAACTTTGCCGCAGGGCCTCATACCGCCAAAGACCGATCCTCCGGCGCAACCAAACCGGCCCTGCCGCTGTTCCCCGCCTGTCGGCCCCGCTTTGGGCCGGGGATCGGCAAAAGGGATGGAGCGGCCATGATCCGGGACCTTTGGTACAAGAACGCGGTCATCTACAATCTGTCGCTATCGACCTTCATGGACGCCAACGCCGACGGTATCGGCGATTTCCAGGGGCTTTTGCGCCGATTGGACTATCTGCAGGGGCTGGGGGTGACCTGCCTGTGGCTGGGGCCGTTCCAGACCTCGCCGATGAAGGACGGCGGCTATGACGTCGCCGATTACTACAGCGTCGATCCCCGCTACGGCACGTTGGGCGACTTCGTGGAGTTCACCCATGCCTGCGAACAGCGCGGCATCCGCGTCATCATCGATCTGGTCATCAACCACACCTCCGACGAACATCCCTGGTTCAAGGACGCCCGCAGCGATCCCGACAGCAAGTATCGCGACTGGTATGTCTGGTCGGACAAGAAGCCGGAGAATGCCGACAAGGGCATGGTCTTTCCCGGCGTGCAGAAATCGACCTGGACCTATGACCGCGAAGCGAAGGCTTGGTATTTCCACCGCTTCTACAAGTTCCAGCCCGACCTGAACACCTCGCACCCGGAGGTGCATGCCGAACTGCTGAAGATCATGGGCTTCTGGATCCAGCTGGGTGTCGCCGGGTTCCGCATGGATGCCGTGCCCTTCATCATCGCGGAGAAGGGAGCGGACATCGCCAAGCCGAAGGAGCAGTTCGGCATGCTGCGCAGCTTCCGCGAATTCGTGCAGTGGCGGCGCGGTGACGCCGTGCTGCTGGCGGAGGCCAACATCCTGCCGGAGGACGACCTGGAATATTTCGGCGAGGACGGCGACCGCTGCCACATGATGTTCAATTTCCAGGTCAACCAGCACCTGTTCTATGCGCTGGCCACCGCCGACACCGGGCCGCTGGCCAAGGCGTTGGAGATCACCAAGCCGCGCCCGGCCACCGCGCAATGGGGCTGCTTCCTGCGCAACCATGACGAACTCGACCTCGGCCGGCTGACCGACGAGCAGCGCCAGGCAGTCTTCGCCGCCTTCGGGCCCGAAAAATCCATGCAGCTCTATGACCGCGGCATCCGGCGGCGGCTGGCGCCGATGCTGCACGACGACCGGCGGCGGATCGAGCTGGCCTACAGCCTGATGTTCACCCTGCCGGGGACGCCGGTCATCCGTTATGGCGATGAGATCGGCATGGGCGACGACCTGTCGCTGCCCGAACGCGAGTGCGCCCGCACGCCGATGCAATGGTCTGACGAGCCGCATGGCGGCTTCACCAAGTCCGACGACCCGGAAAGCCCGGTGATCAGCGGCGGCGTCTTCGGGTTCGAACGGATCAACGCCGCGATCCAGCGCCGCGATCCCGAATCGCTGTTGAACTGGACCGAACGCATCATCCGCATGCGCAAGGAGTGCCCGGAGATCGGCTGGGGCGATTTCCGCATCCTGAAGACCGGCCGGCCGGAGGTGCTGGCCCTGCGTTATGACTGGCGCAACAACGGCGTGGTGGTTCTGCACAACCTGTCGGACAAGCCCTGCGAGATCGTGCTGGACGTGGACGGGCACGGCGAGGCCTGCCGGCTGGTCAACCTGCTGTCGGAGGACCACAGCGAACCCGACGCCGAGGGCCGCCACCGTCTGGTGATGGAGGCCTATGGCTATCGCTGGTTCCGGGTCGGCGGGCTGGATTATCTGCTGCGCCGGACGGAGGCGGACGTGAAGCCGGGCAAGTCGGTCTAAGCGACGTCCAGCCGGGCCGGTCCATCCTCCTCGCTGCGGTCATAGGCGGACCGGGCTTCCAGCATCTGAGCGATGTGGGTCTCGGCCCACACGCGCAGGGGCACCAGCGTTTCGGCCAGCGTCGCGCCCAGCGGCGTGATCGAATATTCGACGGTGACCGGCACGGTGGCGAAGACCTTGCGGCTGACCAGCCCGTCGCGCTCCAGGCTTTTCAGGGTCTGCGACAGCATTTTCTGCGAGATGCCCTCGATCTCGCGGCGCAGCTGGTTGAAGCGCATCGGCCCGCTTTCCAGCAGACCGAGGATCAGCACCGTCCATTTGTCGGCGATCCGGTCCAGCGCTTGCCGCGTCGGACAAGCGGAGGCATAGGCGTTTCCATCCTGATCGGTTCCGCACTGGTGCATGACAAATCCCCCGGCAGCCGTCCGCCCGCGGTTACGCACGGGTGACCATGTAACAAAAAGGTGCCTTCTTTACACCAGATTTCCAACCGGCCATCAAGTCACCATTGGAAACCTGGTGAAAGGACACCTGCCATGAAGATCGCCATCATCGGTGCCGCCGGCCGCGCCGGCAGCCGCATCCAGGCCGAACTGCTGCGTCGCGGCCATAGCGTCACCGCCATCGTCCGCGACCCCGCCAAGGTCGCCGCCGCCCCCGGCCTGACGGTGAAGGCGGGCGATGCCAACGACGCCGGGACGCTCGCCCCGCTGCTGACCGGCCATGACGCGGTGGTCAGCGCCGTGATGTTCCTGATGGGCGATGCCGACAGCCTGATCGGCGCGGTGAAGGCTTCGGGCGTGCCACGCTATCTGGTGGTCGGCGGTGCCGGCAGCCTGGAGGTCGCCCCCGGCGTCCGCCTGATCGACACCCCGGAGTTCCCGGACCTCTACAAGGCCGAAGCCAGCAAGGGCGCCGAATTCCTCGACCGTCTGAAGGCCGAACCGGAGTTGAACTGGACCTTCCTGTCGCCGTCCGCCGAGTTCGTGCTGGGCGAGCGCTCCGGCAAGTTCCGGCTGGGCGACGACGCGCTGCTGGTGGACGGCGCGGGGCGCAGCTGGATCAGCTACGAGGACTTCGCCGTGGCGCTGGTCGACGAGATTGAGACGCCGAAGCACGAGCGCAAGCGGTTCACGGTGGGGTACTGAGGCTAGGCGGGCGGCGTTCGAAAAGGGCGCCGCCCGTTGTGTTGAGGAAGTCGAGTCAGGCTGCCCGCTGGACGGGATAGTCGCGCACCAGGATATCGACGGGGATATGCAGGCCTTCCGCCAGTCGTCGGATCATCGGCAGGGTCAAGGCACGCTTGCGATTCAGGATCTCGGCGACCCGGGCGCGGCTGCCGATCATCGGTTCCAGATCGTGCCGGGTCAGCCCGCGCTGTTCCATCATGAACTCGATGGCGCTGATCGGATCGCTCGGCGGGATCGGGTGGTTCGCCTCTTCATAGGCCTCCACCAGCATCATCAGGATTTCGAGCCGCGCACCGTCGGCGGTGTCGGGATCGGCGCCCCACAGGCGGTCGATTTCCTCCAGGGCGGCGGCGTGGTCCTGATCGGACCGGATCGGGCGAATATCCATGATTACACCGTCCTCACGTCGATGGAGTCGTATTCCCGATGCGTACCGACCCATTTCACATAAACCGTGCGGTACCGGTAATCGATCCCGGCAACGAGCCGGTATTTGTTGTCGGCGATGTTGAAGACCACCCGGTCACCCACGAAAGACGCTGAGCGGAACTGAGCCTTGACGGCTGCCGTATCCGCCCAGTCGACGTTGCGAACCACGTTGAACCAATCCGTCAACGGCGCCTCGCTGTCACCCCGACCGGGCTTTTCCCAATGCTCCCGCAGAGTTCGGCGTGAAATGATCCTCATGGAGGGAGCTTACATGTGCTCCCGTGGTGGGAGCAACCCCTACCTCCGCCCAAACAACCTCTCAATATCCGCCAACTTCAACTCCACGTACGTCGGCCGCCCATGATTGCACTGCCCGCTGTGCGGCGTCGCTTCCATCTGCCGCAGCAGCGCGTTCATCTCGTCGACGCTCAGCGTGCGGCCGGCGCGGACGCTGCCGTGGCAGGCCATCGTCGCGCAGACCTCCTCCAGCCGCTCCTTCAGGGACAGGGCGTCGCCCAGTTCGGACAGTTCTTCGGCAAGGTCGCGGATCAGGTTCTTCACGTCGGATTGGCCGAGCAGGGCCGGGACCTCGCGCACCATGACGCAGCCGTGGCCGAAGCCCTCGATCACCAGACCAAGCTCGGCCAGTTCGGCGCTGCGGGCCAGCAGGCGGTTGGCGGAGGGTTCGTCCAGCTCGATCAGTTCGGGGATCAGCAGGGCCTGACGCTTCACTCCACCGTCAAGCAGGGCGGCCTTCATCCGTTCATAGACCAGCCGTTCATGGGCGGCGTGCTGGTCGACGATGACGATGCCCTCGCGGGTCTGGGCCACGATGTAGGTGGTGTGGACCTGCGCCCGTGCCGCGCCCAGCGGGTGGCTGTCGGGCGGCGGCTCGGGCTTCTGCGCCGACGGGTCGGGGGTGCGGTATTCCGGCGGGCGGGCGCCAGGGGCGAAGCCGTTGCCGAAGCCGCTGAGACGGCCTTGCAAGGGCGGCAGGCCAGTCTGGGTCGGTGCCTGGAAGGCGGCGGAGCGCTCCGCCAGACCGCGCGGCACGGCGGTCGGCGTATAGGAGCCACCCCAACTCCCACCCGACCCGCCGCCGGAACGTCCGTAGGGGAGGGGGGAGGGGGTGAAGCCGCTGTCGCTCTCGCCGGACTGTTCTGGCCGAAGGGCGCCCAGCGTGGCGAGGCCGACGGTGGTGGAGGCGCGGTGGCCGGCCTCGGCCAGCGCGTGTTTCAGCGATCCGACGATCAGGCCGCGCACCAGACCCTGGTCGCGGAAGCGCACTTCAGCCTTGGCCGGGTGGACGTTCACGTCGACCTCCTGCGGGTCGATGTCGAGGAACAGTGCCAGCATCGGGTGGCGGTCGCGCGGCAGGAAATCGGCATAGGCGGCGCGCACGGCACCGACCATCAGCTTGTCGCGCACCGGGCGGCCGTTGACGAACAGGTGCTGGTGCTTGGCGGTCGGGCGGTGCAGGGTGGGCAGGCCGATCCAGCCGGCCAGCGACACGCCCTCGCGCTGCGCCATCACCGGCACGGCGTTCTCCTGGAAATCGCGGCCCATCAGGGCGCCCAGCCGGGTCAGCCGGGCGTCCAGCAATTCGCCCTGCGCCGCGCTCAGCCGCAGGCCGCCGCGCCCGCCGTCGCTGAGGGTGAAGGCGACGCCGGGATGGGCCATCGCCAGCCGCTCCAGGCAATCGGCGATGTGGTCGTATTCGGTGCGCGACGCCTTCAGGAATTTCAGCCGGGCCGGCACGGCGGCGAACAGGTCGCGCACCTCGATCCGCGTGCCCTGGGCCAGCGCCGCCGGCTGCGGCGATCCCTTGGCGCCGGCATCCACCGTCAGGCTCCAGGCGCTGTCGGCGCCGCGGGCGCGGCTGGTGATGGTCAGGCAGCTGACGGCGCCGATGGAGGGCAGCGCCTCCCCCCGGAAGCCGAGAGAGCGGATGTCGAGAAGATCGTCGCCCGGCAGCTTGGAGGTGGCATGGCGTTCGACCGCCAGAACCAGTTCGTCGGCGGTCATGCCGCAGCCGTCGTCGGTGACGGCGATCAGCGACTTGCCACCGTCGCGCGCCACCACGTCGATGCGGGTGGCGCCGGCATCGATGGCGTTCTCCACCAGCTCCTTGACGGCTGCGGCGGGACGCTCGACCACCTCGCCGGCGGCGATGCGGTTGACCAGTGTTTCGGGAAGCAGTCGGATCGGCATGCCCATAGATATAGTGGCAGCCGGCGCGCGGCACCACCATCTTCGGCCATGTTTGCGCGCTTACAGGCCCTTCAAGGCCTTCATGTAGTCGACCAGCTTGCGTTCGTAGAAGGGCTGCGGCGACTGGTAGCGGGCGACGAGGCCGGCCTCTGCGGTCAGCTTCACCACGATACCCATGCAGGACACGTCGACCGGATCGCCGCCGATGTCGAACTGCAGGCGGAAGTCGAACTTCTGCTTGGCGATCAGGTCGCCGTCATAGGGACGGATGCGGAAGGAACCGAGGACGAACTCCTCCGGCACATAGTCGTGGTGGTCGATCACGATCTTGGGCAGGGAGGACGGGCGCTCCTTGCGCGGTTCCGCGGCGGCCTTCGTGCCACCCGGTTCCTTGTTGCCTCCGGAAAATCTCGACAGCCAAGACATGAAGAGCGACGTCCCCTCGTTTCGAAGACCTGAAACCGTGCCGACATATTCCGACAGTTTCGGCGCCATATCCTTTAACAACGGTTAATGACGTAAGCATCGGTTACGGCATGGAAATTTCCGTATTCAGGATCCGCTTCGACGGTGATGTCGCTCGACTTTCAGGGTTCCACCACCCTGCCGTCCTGGCCGGGGGCGTGCTACGGTCGACCCTCGCCTTGCCGCTGCCCGTTGGGGAGGGTCCGTCATGCCGCTGTTGCCGGTGATCCGCGATTTCGCCGCCGAGGCCTCGGACCCACGCCGCTATGCGGCGCTGGACGGCGGATGGTCGCTGGCGGTGGCCGACGTCACCGGCAGCACGCAGCTGGCCGGGCAGGGTCGTCACCGTGACGTGAATTTCGTCGCCGCCGGGGTGGTCGCGGTGCTGTCCGACGCTGTACGGGTCGGGCAGGAGCAGGTGGCCTGCCAGTTCGGTGGCGACGGCGCCATCGCCGCGGTGCCGCCGGGGCGGGAGGACGCGGCACGGGCTGCGCTCTCGGCGCTTGCCCACTGGTCGGCGGAGGTGATGGACGTGCCGTTGCGCGTCGGGCTGGTGCCGGTGCGGGCGCTGCTCGACCACGGGCTTGAGGTGATGGCCGCCCTGCACGATGTCGGCAATGGCAACAGTTTCGGGCTGTTCCTGGGCGCCGGGGTGGTGGCCGCCGACGCCTGGGTGAAGGAGGATGCGCGATGGCGCCTGCCGCCGCGGAAAGGGCCGCTGCCCGGGCTGGAGTCGGTGTCCTGCCGCTGGAACCCGGTGCCGCCGCGGCGCGGAACCGTGCTGTGCGTCATCGTCGATGCGGTCGATTCCGGTGCGGCCGGGCTGCTGGAACTGGCCCGCGTCCAGCGCGCCATCGAAGCGATCGTGCCCACCGCCGGCGCCGCTCCGCTGGGGGTGGGGGAGCGGCTGGAGGCGCGCTGGCCGCCGGATTGGCGCTCCTTGCTGATGGAGGCGCGCGGCGGCCGGGACGGCGCCGGTTTGGGCACGCGCATCCGGCGGGTGGGCAAGGCTCTGGCCGGGTCGGGGCTGCTGGTTTTGCTGCTGAAGCTGGGGCTGACGCTTGGCGGCTTCGATCCGCAGCGCTACCGCCGCCACATGGCGGAGCGTACCGATTTCCGCAAATCGGCCGGCGGGCCGCGGCTGGTGCTGGACGTGACGGAGGGGGAGGCGGACGCGATCGAAAGGCTGCTGGCCCAGGCGGCCCAGGCCGGCTCGATCCGCTACGGCACCGCACGGGCCGATGCCACCACCGTCACCTGTCTGGTCGGCGATGTGACGGCCGACCGCCATGTGCATTTCGTCGACGGCGCCGGGCTGGGTTTCTGGCGCGCCTCGGTCATGCTGAAGGCGATGAAGGCGCGGGAAAAGGCTGGGCAGGAAGGCGGGGCGGCGAAGGGGATGGAAACCGCCGCCCCGAACTGAATTGGCGGAAAGTGCCGCAGGACCGGGATCAGAACCGTCCGGCCACGCGCCGGCCGGTATCGTCCGACGGCACGATCTCGGTCCCGATCGGCCAGAGAGCCAGCAGCGCAAGCTTCAGATGCGCCCAGGCGAAGGGCAGGCCGATGATGGTGATGGCAAGACCGACCGCCGAGATCAGATGGCCAAGCGCCAGCCACCAGCCGGCCAGCACGAACCAAACGACATTGCCGACGAAGCCCAAGGCGCCTGTGCCCATGTCTTCGCGCCCGCGGAACTCATCCCGGCGTACGGCGGTTTGCCCAAAGGGGAGCAGGGTGTAATGGGCGATGGTCAGGGCGGACCGGGCCCAGGGCAGGCCGACGATGGACAGAGCCATCAGAACCGCGGCCAACAGCCAGCCCAGCGCCATCCAGATGCCGCCGGTGACCAGCCACAGCAGGTTGAGGAGAAGACTGAGCAGAGACATGACACGAAACCCTCCCTTTCGCCGCAGATGTGGGGACGGTCGCACCGCGCGCCTAGAGGCGGGCCTTTCGAACCGTGGCCTTTCGGACTTTGGACACTCCAAAGATGGAGCACCCCGTCCGGCGGCGCGAAAGAGGGGGTGGTGTATGCCATCCATGCCTTGAACCGTATCCGTTCGGTCCACAGATCCGGTACAGGCATCATGACGACGCATCCGGACGGGTCCTTCGTCGGCAGCATCGCCGGCGGGCCGCCCGTTTCCGGTTCACACGGATCGGAGGCCGCATGAACGAGGCTTTGAACACCGACTCCGGCGCCGATGCGCCGAACGTCCCGGGCGACGGCGAATCGCTCTCGCCGGTGGTCGCTGCCATCCTCGGCACCGCCGTCGCGGCGGCGGCCAAGCGCGGCGGCAACGGCGATGTGGTCCGCGGGCTGATCGCCGGCCTGCGCATCCTGCGCGCCACCGTCGAGGAGGAGGCCGGCTACACCATGGCCGCCGCGGTCGACAACGCCATCCGCACCCGCCTGCTGGCCGACAACCTGTCGCGCCTGCGTGTCAGCGGGGAGAAGCCGCAGGCCATCCCATTGCCGGACCCCGGACCGGGTGCCAGCGCCGCGGCCGCCATCTTTGAAAGCGCCGCGGAATCCTGCCTGACCGTAAATGCCCATGCCGAGGACAACGGGCCTCTGGAACATGCGGTCTTCGCCTTCACCGCACAGTTGCTGCAACAGTTGGGTGGAGCGCCGGAATGGCGCAGTCTGGCCGGCGAGCTGCGCCGCCCGCTGGCGGTGGCACCGGATGGCGAGGGGGAGGAGGTGACCCTGCATTGAACGATCGCCTTGCCGGCCGGCGGCCTGTGGTCCGGACATGTCGGCAAGTCTTGGAATTTGCTTTGCTTTTGTCGTGTTTCGGCGGCGGCTGAAACCTTTTGCGGGCAGGGCGGCTTTTCGGGCCGTGTTAAGGTTTCTGCCCGATTTATCGTACGGGACGATTTGGGTTCCGCTTCGTTAGGGTTGGCTTCGGCGATGGGGCAGTCCCATCGCGGAACGCCAGCACCGGGGACCGCGACCGTGTTCTTTCACACCCAGCCTTCCACCGTCCGCGCCGGACGGGCAGATGCCGCCCGCTTTCCGGTGACCGGCTTGGCCGTGGATGGGACCGTGGACGGGGCGGGCGACCGCACGGCCGACCGTGCCGGCGATCCATCCGGACGGCGGGTGATCTTCCTTCATCCCGGCAAGGGGGCGTGGTGGCGCCTGTTGGACCATGTGCCGAAGGGCCAGGAATGGCTGACCGTGCCGGCGTCGGCCGGGGCGGCGATCCTGTCTCCCCTGCTGGTTGAGCGTGGCGGGCGCCGGCCGGTGCTGGTGGCGGGGGCGGTGACGGCGCCGCTCGCAATCGCCGCGGCGCTCGATTACCCGGAGCGGGTCGGTGGCGTGATGATCGTCGACGATGTCGGGGCCGAATCGCCGATGCGCCGCCGTTGGAATGCGCTGGCCACCCGTTTCGGTTGGGCGCTGCCGGCGGTGCTGTCCGGCGATCTGGGAGAGCTTGTTTCCGAATTGCCGGCGGTGAGGGTGCCGGTGACCCTGATGCAGGGCAGCGACCCGGCCGGCCTCTTCGCGCGGCTGGAGGACGGGCTGACCGGCTGCCGGACCTTGACGGTCGTCGCGGTGCCCGACGCCACCGCCGTCCGCCCGCGGACCCATGCGGCCGAACTGCGCGGCGCGCTGCTGGCGCTGGTCTCCGCAGTGGAGCGCGCCCAACGGTAAGAGGGCGGTAGGAGAAAAGAGGCGGTAGCGGACCTGCGCGGTGCAGGTCCTCCCGATCACAAACCCTGGCGTCACAAACTCTGGGCGGTAAGAGCGGCCTGGGTGCGGTTGCGGACGCCGAGATGCCGCAGGATCGCGGTGACGTGGACCTTCACCGTGCCTTCCGTCAGCCCCAGCTCATGGGCGATCTGCTTGTTGGATTTGCCGTCGCGCAGGCGGGCCAGAACGTCGCGCTGCCGTGGCGTCAGCTGGTCGCCGTTCCCGTTTCCCAGCGCCGTGGACTCGTCCATCGTGTCGCCGGAGCCGCTCCCGCCGTGGCCGCCATGCATCTGCTCGACACGGTCGCCGCCGCGGATCGCCTGTTCGGGAAGATAGATGCCGCCGGCAAGCACCAGCTGCAGCGCACCCAGCAGAACCTTGGCGCTGGAGGATTTCGGGATATAGCCGGCGGCGCCGTTCTCGAGGGCCGCCAGAAGGTCGGAGCGCTTCTCCGATCCCGACACCACCACCAGAAGCGCCTTCGGCAGGCTGGCATGGATGTCGCCCAGCGCCGAGAAGCCGGTCCAGCCCGGCATCCCGAGATCGAGCAGGATCAGGTCGAAGGGTCTGGTCCCATCGCACAGCGCCCGCACCTCGTCATAGGTGCTGGCTTCGAAAAACGTCATGTCGGCGTCGAATTGCGCCAGCAGCCGGCGCAGACCGTCTCGGAACAGCAGGTGATCGTCGGCGATCAGCACGTTCATCGCGGGCATTTCCAGAAGGTTGCGGCGATCCGACACCGGGATGGCGTCATCGGCCCGGACGTTCACATAGGAACGCCCGTTCTGACGCTGTAGTTCGCTTTTGGTCTTAGACCGCTTCCTCTATGCCCGTCGCACTTTCCTGGCCGAGGGGCAGGGTCACACCCCAAATTCAGTGCTCCGGAGACGGAAAAGCACTGCAAAAGGCAACGCTCCGCTCCGCCGACCGCCTGCCCCGGATGGATGGGGCGGGCGGCCAGGACGGAAGGCGGGCGAGACCTTTTGGCAGAGCGGTCGAATGGATCAGACGGTGGCGGCGACGCCGGCCTCGGCAGTCTGGTCGCCGATGCCGTTGTTCAACGCCCAGATGGCGGCCTGGGTGCGGTTGGAGGCGTTGATCTTGCGCAGCAGGCTCTTCAGGTGAACCTTCACGGTGGCTTCCGTGATGTTCAGGTGGTTGGCGATCATCTTGTTGCTGTTGCCGTTCAGCAGGCAGCGCAGGATCTGAACCTCGCGCTGCGACAGCCCCTTGCGGCGGGTCGGCAACTCGGCGCCCATGTCCTCGGTGCGGCCATTGACCAGCAGCTCGGCCAGATGGGTCGGGAACACCTTCTCGCCCATCATCACCAGCTTCAGCGATTGCATCAGCGCCTCGCAGGCGATGTCCTTCAGCAGATAGCCGCCGGCGCCTGCGCTCAAGGCCGCCGACAGCCGGCGGGTTTCCAGGTCGTTGGTCAGGATGACGACCTTGATCGACGGGTGGTTCTCACGCAGCGTGCGCATCGCATCGACTTCCTCGTCGGCGCCGCTCGGCAAGTCGATCAGGATCAGGTCGGGATTGGTGCCGGTGCCGAGCGCCGACAGGCCCTCGCGCAGGCTGCCGGCCTCGCCGACGACGTTGAAGGGCGTGCCTTCGAACAGGCGCTTCATGCCTTCACGGAAAAGCTTGTTGGCGTCGATGAGGAAAACGTTGATGGGATCCATGGTCTCAGCCCGCCTTTTGTTCCGTTCGGATCGATGTGGCGCCGATTGGCGCTTCGGAGGCATTCCCGACCTTCCGCTCCTGCGTCCGGCCCACTCACCCTCAGGGTTCGGGGGTGCCTCGTTGTGATCCATAGATACCCCCGATTTGCGCCGCGCAAAATTTCGCTTAGGTAAATTTCGCGTCGAGCAATGGGCATATGCCGTAAGCCTGCATAAGACAAGATGCGGACATAAATCAGCTCGCATTGGTCAGGTGGAATAACTGTCTGTGACAGAAAAGGGGAAATCGTTAACCTGACCCCTGTGACTTCGTCGGGACACTGAACTACAGCGGCGATGGACTGTCATAGAGAATGGATCCGGTGGATCAGGACTATGTCATCGCCCATTGGTTGGAGTCCTACATCTCAACAGCTCGCCGTTCGGCATAAGCGTGGGCGCCGAGGCACGCGGTTCCCGAAGGGGTGAGGGGCTTCTCACGGGGGGTCGTGCCGGCCGGCTCTGTGCTGTATACGTTCTGACCGCAAGACAGCATTCGCATGCTTGAGCGGAATTTCGTTCATCCCCGGACCGGGACGCCATGTCAGACGCTTTTGATGATGATCCGCTGAGCCACGCCGCTCCTGCCGCAGCCGTTCCCGCTGCTGCGCAGCGCTTCGCCTATCTGGACGGGCTGAACCCGACCCAGCGGGCGGCGGTGGAGGCTCTGGACGGACCGGTCCTGGTGCTGGCGGGTGCCGGCACTGGCAAGACGCGGGTGCTGACCACGCGGCTGGCCCATCTGCTGATGACGCGGCGCGCCGCCGCCTTCCAGATCCTGGCGGTGACCTTCACCAACAAGGCCGCCCGCGAGATGCGCGAGCGTGTCGCCCATCTGGTGGGGATCGAGCCGGAGGGCTGGTGGCTCGGCACCTTCCACGCGCTGGCCGCCCGCATCCTGCGCCGTCATGCCGAACTGGTCGGGCTGAAGTCGAACTTCACCATCCTCGACACCGACGATCAGGTCCGCCTGATCAAGCAGTTGCTGGAAGCCGCGAACATCGATTCCAAGAAGTGGCCGCCCCGTCAGGTGTTGGGCGCCATCGAGCGCTGGAAGGACCGCGGCCTGACCCCCGACCGTCTCGGCGACGCCGACGGCGGCGATGTGGCCGGCGGCAGGGTGGTGGCGATCTACCGCGCCTATCAGGAGCGCCTGCGCACCCTGAACGCCTGCGACTTCGGCGATCTGCTGCTGCACAACATCACGATCTTCCAGAACAATCCGGACGTGTTGGCGGAGTATCACCGTAAGTTCAAGTATGTTCTGGTGGATGAGTACCAAGATACGAACGTCGCACAGTATCTGTGGCTGCGGATACTCTCCCAGGCGCACAAGAACATCTGCTGCGTCGGGGACGAGGATCAGTGCCTGATCGCCGGCACGCCGGTGACCATGGCCGATGGTAGCGGGCGGGCCATCGAAGAAATCCAGGCCGGCGACGCCATCCTGTCCAACTATGGAAGCGGCGACCTGCGGCCGGCCATCGTCGCGCGGACCCATGTCAAACAGTATCGTGGCGAGGTCGTGGTCATCCGGACCAGCGCCGGCCGCCGCATCGTCAGTACGCCGGAGCATGTCCACTTCGCCGGCTATCGCCTCGGGCTGACGCCCCAGACCTACTTCACCTACCTGATGCACAAGGAAGGGATCGGCTGGCGGCTCGGCACGTCGCAGGTCTATACCGCGGGGCAAGTCAAGCCGATGGTCGGGTTCATGCAGCGCCTGCTGCAGGAACGGGCCGACGCGCTTTGGATCGTCGGAACCCACGCCAGCGAAAACGACGCGCGGGCCGACGAATACATCACGTCCCTGCGCTATCAGATCCCAACCCTCCCGTTTGTGCCGCGCAAGGGCAGGTCGGAGAATGGGCTGGTTCAGGATGCCGCCTATCTGTCGAAAGTCTTCTCGGCCTTCAACACCGACGAGAGCGCCGCACGCCTTCTGGCTGATCGGGGGCTGCCGGCGGACCATCCGCATCACCGCCCTCGCTCACGCAATGCCAGCCGGCGAAACGTCGTGGTGACGCTGTGCGGTGACCGGCGCGGCTCGACCCCGATGCACCGCATTTCCATCGTCGGCAACGACGAGCCGGGAAGTTCCGCGCTGAAGGAGCTTGGCTTCAGCATACGGGCTGCCAAAGCCGGATCCGACAGCTGGCGCGTGGAAACTGCGAACAAGGATTATGACCAGTTGATGGGCGAGGCGGAGCGGATCCGCAACGCTTTCGGTTCGGCGAACCTGATCCGCGTGGCGCGGCTGGGGACCAATTTGGGCGACGTGACGGAGGTGAACTCCCTTCCGTTCACGCCTGCCGCTTCGGTCCTTCCGGGCATGGCGATGTTCGCTGAGGATGGCAGTTACGACATCGTCGCTTCGGTAGAGCGGGAATTCTACGAAGGCACGGTTCACGATCTGGATATCGAGTCGACGCATAATTTTTCCGCCGATGGCATCTTCACCCATAATTCCATCTACGCCTGGCGCGGTGCCGAGATCGGCAACATCCTGCGTTTCGAGACCGACTTCCCCGGCGCCACCATCATCAAGCTTGAACAGAACTACCGCTCCACAGGCCATATCCTGGCCGCAGCCTCCGGCTTGATCGCCAACAACCAGGGGCGGCTGGGCAAGACGCTGTGGACCGAGGCCGACGGCGGTGAACCGGTCAAGGTCAAGGCGGTGTGGGACGGCGAGGAGGAGGCGCGATGGGTCGGCGAGGAGATCGAGACGCTCCAGCGCAAGGGCACCTCCCTGGCGCAGATCGCCGTGCTGGTCCGCGCCGGCTTCCAGACCCGCGAGTTCGAAGAACGCTTCATCACGCTCGGCCTGCCTTACAAGGTGCTGGGCGGCCCGCGCTTCTACGAGCGGCAGGAAATCCGCGACGCGCTGGCCTATTTCCGCGTGGTCAATTCCGGCGACGACGACCTGGCCTTCGAACGCATCGTCAACCTGCCCAAGCGCGGCGTCGGCCCGGCGGCGATGCAGTGCCTCTACACCGCGGCGCGGGCGCAGGGCATCCCGCTGACCGAGGCCGGCTGGGCGCTGACCGAGACGGACGAGCTGAAGCCGAAGCTGCGCGCCACCCTGCGCGGGTTGCTGCAGGACTTCTTCCGCTGGCGGACGCTGATGGCGACGGTTCCGCACACCGAGCTTGCCCGCACCATCCTGGACGAATCCGGCTACACCCGCATGTGGCAGGAGGACAAGACGCCCGAGGCGCCCGGACGGCTGGAGAACCTGAAGGAACTCATCACCGCCATGGCGGAGTTCGAGAACCTGCCGGGCTTCCTGGAGCATGTGGCGCTGGTGATGGAGAATGCCGAGGCCGCCGGGATCGAGCAGGTGACGGTGATGACCCTGCACGGCGCCAAGGGGCTGGAGTTCGACCATGTCTTCCTGCCGGGCTGGGAGGAGGGCGTGTTCCCCAACCAGCGCGCGCTGGACGAGACCGGCATCGCCGGGCTGGAGGAGGAACGGCGGCTGGCTTATGTCGGCCTGACCCGCGCCCGTCGCCGCGCCTATGTCAGCCATGCCGCCAACCGCCGGCTCTACGGCAACTGGGTCAGCGCCGTGCCGTCGCGCTTCGTCGAGGAAATCCCGCAGGACAATGTGGAGGCCGAGGCCGCCAACGGCCTGTTCGCCGGCAGCGGCGGCCGAGGGAGTTTCGGCGGCGGCTTTGGCAGCGGGGCAGGGGGGTATGGCGGAGGTGGCGGTTTCCAGTTCCGCGGCTCCACCCGGCAGGCGCCGGCGCCGAAGACGATCACGCTGGATCAGGGTGCCTATGCGGTGGCGCCGCGCGCGCGGCCCGATGCGCCCTTCGCCAAGGGAGCGCGGGTCTTCCACCAGAAATTCGGTTACGGCACCGTCGTCGCCGTGTCGGAGGACAAGCTGGAGATCGACTTCGATCATTCCGGCAGCAAGAAGGTGATGGACAGCTTCGTCGTGCCCGCCGAGAAGGCGGGCTGAATAGGGATATGCCCGGCGAGAAGGCGGGTTGATCCGACGGGTGGTCCGCTCCGTACAGGACGGGTTGCCGCACTGTGACGGCCGTCACAGCCGCGGCGGCCGGTGCGGCTCAAGATTGCAACGGTGCAACAGAAGCCGGAGGCTATCCGTCGTGTTCGGAACGGGCAGCGTCAGTTACGAGGTGCAGAGCCGCCGCGAGGGCCGCTGGCGCATCGAGGGGGCCTATACCGACCAGGAGTCGGCGATGTCGGCCGCCCGCTCGCAGCTGGCCGCTTCCGGGGTGGAGGAGGCGAAGGTGGTGAAGTTCCGCACCATCGCCGGCCTGTCGCTGGAAACCGTGATCCTGCACAAGACCGTCCCGCAGGCCCCGCGCAAGGGCCTGACCCTGGGCGGTACGGCGGAGGGGGCGCCGCTCTGCCGCACGCCCGACGATCTGCGCGGCTTCGAGAGCCGGGTGGTGATCGGCCGGCTGCTGCGCCCCTATCTGGACGCCCAGCGCATCACCCCGACCGAACTGCTGCATTCCTGGCCGCTGTTCCGCCGGTTCGAGGAGCAAGGGGCGCTGCTGGGCGCCGCCATCCATGCCGTCGCCCGCCATCATGCCGACATCCACGGCGTTTCCCACGCCGCCCGCGCTCGCGAACTGCGCCAACTGGTGGAGGCGGTCACCGGGGCCGCCCGCGATGCGCTGGCCGAACGGCGCCGGCTGCCGCGCTTCGATACCGCCGACCTGCCCGGCACCAGCCGCCGCATCGAGGAAGCGGTGGAACCGGCCGGCCACGATGCGCTGTTCCTGATCCTGCTGTGCCAGCATCTGGAGGCCGGCGGACCGCTGGCGGGGAAGCTGGATCTGCTGCTGGCGATGATGGGCGAGGATGCCGAACCGCGCCATCTCGCCCTGCTGGACGGGGTGGTCGCCGACATCATGGGGTCCGCCGACACGGTGAAGGAGCTGCTCGGCGCGCAGCCCAGCCTGCATGCCGGGCTCTGCGTGCTGGCCGACGGGCTGTTCGACCGCGATCCCGATCCGGCGCTGGCGCCGATGGTCGGCTCGTTGCGCCGGGTCTGCCGCCTTGCCCTGCAGGGCCGTGCGCCGCAGAGCCGGGCCGTCCTGCTGGAGCGCCTGCGCCAGAGCATCGCCGGCGACCAGCCGCTCGACCGTCGCGACGCCAAGGCGGATGGGATGCTGACCCACGACCTTGCCGACCGGATGAAGGGGGCGGACGGTGTGCTGCTCGGCGGGGCGGCGATGGAGAAGGCGCTGGAGCGCCGGCTGCTGCGCCACCGCCAGTCGGTCCTGCGCGCCCAGGGCATGCATGACATTGCCGATCGGTTGTCGGGGCGGTAACGGGCGGTCGGACGATTAAGGATTCTCCCGATAACCTGAAACCTTGGTCTCTTTCCGGCTTGATGCTAAAAACGCCGCTTATGTTCTCGCGTCGTCGTCGGAAAGCCCCTGTCATGTCGCAAACCCCGCTCTGGCGCATCGCGCTGGTCGTTCCCGAAGCCCATGCGCCGGCCTTCGCCGAGGCGGTGGGGGACCATGCCGATGCGGTGTCGACCTTCGAACTGGAGGAGGGCGGCAACTGGCTGGTGGAGGCGACTCTGTACGGCGCCCCGGACGAGGCGCGGCTGCAATCCCGCGTCGCCGTGCTGGCCAAGGCGCTGGGGATCGAGGAGCCGAAGCTGGCGGTCGAGAACCTGCCGCCGATCGACTGGGTCTCGCACAGCTACCAGGGCTTCCCGCCGATTCGCGCCGGGCGCTTCTTCGTCCACGGCTCCCACCATGAGGGCATCGTGCCGGCCGGCAGCATTCCTCTGCTGGTCGACGCCGCCACCGCCTTCGGCACGGGGGAGCATGGCTCGACCAACGGCTGCCTGCAGGCGCTCGACCGTTTGTCCCGCCATTTGAAGCTGCCGCGCGGCGGCCGGCGCGGCGCGCTCGACATGGGCTGCGGCTCCGGCATCCTGGCGCTGGCGGTCGCCAAGCGCTGGCGCGTGCCGGTCACCGCCGTCGACATCGATCCGGAGGCCGTGCGCGTCACCCTCATCAACGCGGCGCTGAACGGGCAGAAGCACATGATCCGCGCCCAGGGCGGCGACGGATATCACACCCCGATCGTCGGGCGGCACAAGCCCTATACGCTTATCACCGCCAACATCCTGGCCCGCCCGCTGTCGCGCATGGCGCCGCAGCTGCGCCGCCACCTGAAGAAGGGTGGTTATGCCGTGCTGGCCGGCCTGTTGAACCGGCAGGAACGCCACGTCATCCAGGCCCACCGCAACCAGGGTCTGCGTCTGGTGGCACGCATTCCGGTCGGGGAATGGACCACTCTTGTGGTGAAGCGTTAATCCAGGGGCCGTTGAAACCAAAGGGCCGTGATGCGACTTCCCCTAGGGACGATGTTCCGACACGTTTCTGGGGAGCCACCATGCTGAACCGCATCCGGTCCTTGTTCGCAGGCGACGACGGCGTCGAGCCGGGCGAGGACGCCCTGCAGGCCGCCGCCGCCGCCCTGATGGTCGAGGCGGCGCGCACCGACAACACCATCTCCGAGGCGGAGCGCGACCGCATCATGGCCGTCGCCCGCCGTCACTTCAAACTGAGCGAGGAAGAGGCGCAGGACCTGCTGTCCGCCGCCGTCTTCGACACCGAGGACGTGTCGCCCTACCATCGCTACGTCAGTGTCATCATGGACCGCTGCCCGCCCGGCCAGCGCATCTGGATCATCGAGATGCTGTGGGAGGTCGCCTACGCCGACGGCGTGCTGAACGACCTGGAGTCGAGCCTGCTGCGGCGGATCGGCGGGCTGCTGCACATCTCCGACGTCGAGCGCGGCGAGGCTCGCAAGCGCGTGCTGGCGCGGCTGGGGCTGCCGGACGATGCGGGGTTGCCGGCCTGAGAGGGCGGGTTCTTGCGAGGTTAGACCCCCACCTTAATCCTCCCCCGCTGGGCGGGGGAGGAGACCGGTGCTTGTGCGGCAGAGTAGCGGCAGTCCCTCCCCCGCCCAGCGGGGGAGGATAGGTGGGGGTCTAACCTCGCAAGACTCCACACTCTCCCACTCCAACCGGCATAGCCGCCGCCCCGCCGCTTGCGCAGTGCCTGCGGGGTGCCTAGCCTGTGGCCACAGGATTCACTCTTCCAAGGAACAGGTTCCGTGCTCAGCGCGATTCCCTCCGCTGCCTATCGTGGCGACGACGCCCTTGCGACCCTGCTGACCGAGGCCGGGACCGGCCGGTCTCCTGCCGATGTCCGCGCGCTGCTCGCCGGCGTGCTGGCGGCGCCGGAGGGGGAGGAACCCGCCGCCTGGACGGTGCTGGTTGGAGAAAACCTCCCGCCGCCCCTGACCGAACAGCTCCAGGCGCTGAAAGCGCTGCTGGCCGCCGAGGCACCGACCGTCCAGCCCGGCCCCGCCCAGCGTCTGGCGGCTTTGCGTGCCGCGCTGAAGCGCCGCGATCTCGACGGCTTCATCGTGCCGCGCGGCGACGAGCATCAAGGCGAATATGTGCCGCCGCGGGCCCAGCGGCTGGGCTGGCTGACCGGCTTCACCGGATCGGCCGGCAATGCGGTGGTCGCCGCCGACCGTGCGGCGATCTTCGTCGATGGCCGCTACACCCTCCAGGTCCGCAGCGAGGTGCCGGCCGACCTATACGAATACAAGCATCTGGTCGAGGACCCGCTGACCGACTGGATCATCGCCGCCCTGCCGGACGGCGGCCGTTTCGGCTTCGATCCCTGGCTGCACACCATCGGCTGGGTGGAGAAGACCCGCGCCGCGCTGGAACGCGCCGGTATCCTGCTGGTGGCGTGTGAAGACAATCCGCTCGATTCGGTATGGCAGGGCCAGCCGCCGGCTCCGCTCACCCCCGTGGTGCCGCAGGACGAGGATTTCGCCGGCGAAAGCTCCGCCGACAAGCGGGCGCGCCTGGCCGACGAGTTGGGGCAGAAGGGCATCGCCGCCGCCGTGCTGACCCAGCCGGACAGCATCGCCTGGCTGTTGAACATCCGTGGTGCCGACGTGCCCTGCACGCCGCTGCCGCTGTCCTTCGCCATCCTGTCCGCCGATGCGTCGGTGGAGCTGTTCCTCGACCCGCGCAAGCTGGCGCCGCAGACCCGCGCCCATCTCGGCAATCAGGTGCGGGTGCGGCCGGTGGAGGAGTTCGGCCCGGCGCTCGACGCCGTCGCCCGCGGCTCCGCCCGTGTGCTGGCCGACCCGTCCTGCACCTCCGCCTGGATCGTCGACCGCCTGCATCTGGCCGGTGCGAGGGTGGAGCGGGACGGCGATCCCTGCGCCTTGCCCAAGGCCTGCAAGAATGCGGCGGAGCTGGCCGGCACCCGCGCCGCCCATGTCCGTGACGGCGCCGCGCTCGTCCGCTTCCTGCACTGGTTCTCGGAAGAGGCGCCGAAGGGCATGCTGACCGAGTTGGCGGTGGTGGAGCGCCTGCTGGCCTGCCGCCGGGAGAATGAGCGCTTCCGCGGCGTCAGCTTCGACACCATCGCCGGGGCCGGTCCCAACGGCGCCATCGTCCATTACCGCGTCACGCCGGAGACTGACCGCCGGCTGGAGCCGGGGAGCCTATTCCTGCTGGACAGCGGTGCGCAGTATCTGGACGGCACCACCGACGTGACCCGCACGCTGGCGGTCGGCGAGTTGGACCCGGCGCTGGCGGCGGAGATGCGCGACCGCTTCACCCGCGTGCTGAAGGGCCACATCGCGCTGTCCACCGTCCGCTTCCCGCAGGGCACGACGGGCTCGCAGTTGGACGTGCTGGCGCGTCTGCCGCTATGGCAGGCAGGGCTGGACTACGACCATGGCACCGGCCACGGCGTCGGCAGCTTCCTGTCGGTGCATGAGGGGCCGCAGCGGGTGTCGAAGGTCGGCAACACCGTCGCCCTGCAGCCGGGCATGATCCTGTCCAACGAGCCCGGCTATTACAAGACCGGCGCCTATGGCATCCGCATCGAGAACCTGATCGTCGTCCGGCCGGTGGAGCCGGAAGGCGAACTGGCAGGCGAATTGGCTGGGGCCGAGCGTCCGCTTCTGGAGTTCGAGCCGCTGACCCTGGTGCCGATCGACCGGTCGGTGATCGAGCGGGCGCTGCTGAACGACGCGGAGGCCGCCTGGGTCGACGCCTATCATGCGCGGGTGCGCGAGTCGCTGTCGCCGCTGCTGGACGAGGCGGCCCGCCGCTGGCTGGAGCAGGCGACCGCCCCCCTGTAACGGGAGCGGACGGCTGTATCAAATCATGGCCCATTGCTGGGGGCGGCCCTGATTCCGCAGGATGTTGCCGTCCGTGGTAACACGTTCTTTACCAGCCTGCTGCAGTGTGACCCAAGGGGATGACTTTTGGCGGCAGTTAGGGCACTACAGTCGGCATCACTTCCCGGATTACGGCGCAGCCCCCGCGCCGGGTGGGCGTAACGGCCGGTCAGACACCGGCAACGGATTATTGCGGAGACGTCTAGATGAAGATCCTCGTCGTCGATGATTACGCCACCATGCGGCGCATCGTGCGGAACCTGTTGACCCAGATCGGCTACACCGACATCGACGAGGCCGGCGACGGCGTGTCGGCGCTGGCGAAGCTGCGTGAGAGCAAGTTCGGCCTCATCATCTCCGACTGGAACATGGAGCCGATGACCGGTCTGCAGCTGCTGAAGGAAATCCGCGCGGACGCGAAGCTGGCGGCGACGCCCTTCATCATGGTCACCGCCGAGAGCAAGACCGAGAACGTGATCGCCGCCAAGCAGGCCGGCGTGAACAACTATATCGTCAAGCCCTTCAACGCCGACACGCTGAAGCAGAAGATCCAGGCCGTCATCGGCGGCTGATCCTCGGTTTTCGTGATCGCGACTGACTGTTCGGTCCGGGCGGACGGCGGCATCTGCCGTTCGGTGCCCGGTCCATAGGGCGGCTGGCGAATCCAGTTTGGGGAGTGGACCGGTTTGGAGCAGCTTCCGCAGCTGTCCGATGAGGAGTTCGAGCAGATCGAGGACGCCATCGCCCGATCGGCGAAGGGCAGGGCGTTCCTGCGGCGGCTCCACCGGCGGTCCCTTGGGGCCGCGACGGAGGAAGTGCGCGCCATGCTCCAGGAGTTCCGCGACTCCTGGAATCGCCAGAACGAGGCGGTGGAGGCCGGCAAGCATGTCGGCGTCCTGCGCCGCGAGCTGATGGAAATGGCCGCCTCGATCGAGCAGGCGAGGCGGGAAGTGGCGGCGCTACGGCCCCCGGACGGGTCGGGCGACAAGATCCTGTCCGCCACCAACGAGCTGGACGCCATCGTCATCTCGACCGAACGCGCGTCCTTCGAGATCCTGAACGCCGCGGAACGGCTGATGGATCTGGCGGGCAAACTGCGGTCCAGCGGTGCCGATCCCGCGATGTGCGGCGAGATCGACACGCAGGTGAACGACATCTTCACCGCCTGCTCCTTCCAGGATCTGACCGGCCAGCGCACCAGCAAGGTCGTCAACGCGCTCCGCTACATCGAGCAGCGCGTCATGGCCATGATCAGCATCTGGGGCGAGGATGGGCTGGCCGGCATCATCGTCAAGGAAGAGCAGACGGACAGCCGTCCCGACGCCCATCTGCTGAACGGTCCGCAGCTGGACGGCCATGGCGTCAGCCAGGCCGACGTGGACAGCATGTTCGACAGCCCGGCCCCGGCGCCGGCCCCGGTCGCGGCCCCGCCTCCTCCACCGCCCGCGCCGGTCCAGTCGAGCCAAGCCGACATCGACAGCATGTTCGATAGTCCGGCCCCCGCCCCTGCGCCGGCGCCGGCTGCGGCTCCGGTCCAGTCGAGCCAGGCGGATATCGACAGCCTGTTCGATTCGCCCGCACCCGCCGCGGCTCCGGCGGTGGCGAGCCAGTCGGACATCGACAGCATGTTCGACACGCCCGCACCCGCTCCGGCAAAGAAGCCGGTGCCGAAGCCGCCGGGCGCCGCACCGAAGGCCAAGGCCGCTCCCAAGCCCGCCGCCCCGCCTCCGCCGCCCGCCGCGGCAGAGCCGCCGGCACCGCTGGATCAGGCGGCCATCGACGCCCTGTTCGGATAGGGGGCGGTCCGACTCCGGCGCAGGCATTCAGATAAGGGCATTCCGACCCGGGCATTCAGGCTCTCTCCCGATTGACCGCCTCCGCCCGCCGATGGCTGGATGGCGTGCGGTCAGCCGATCCAAACGCAGAACCGACGCACGCGACCAGACATCCACCACATACAGGCCACTGGCGGCCGTTTCCGAGAGGCGGGACCGAGAATGAAGCAGATGACCAAGCCCTTCATGGCCGAGCTTCAGAAAGCCCGCAAATCCGGGCATCCCTTCCAGTCCCTGATCGAGGACGGTGCGGCGGCTCCGACCCTTCCTGTGCCGGCCCCGGTTGTCCAGGCCGACAACACCGAAGTGCTGCGCGCCATCGGCGATCTCGGCGCCAAGCTGGACCGCTTCCTGACGATGGACGCGGCGCAGATCGACCAGATTCAGGTGGAGATCGCCGACATCTCCGGCCGCATCAAGGCGACCAAGGTGGAAATGGCGGCCATCCGCCACCCGCTGGCCGGCGACGACAAGTTCCAGCAGGCCAGCCAGGAACTGAGCGCCGTCGTCGCCGCGACGGAGGCCGCGACCAACACCATCATGGCCTGCGCCGAAGAACTGGAAGAGGTGGTGTCGGAACTGAAGTCGTCCCTGCCGGAGGGCTATCACAACGACCGCGTCAACGACATGGTCGACGTCATCGTCCGCATCTACGAAGCCTGTAACTTCCAGGATCTGACCGGCCAGCGCATCACCAAGGTCGTCCGAGCCATGTCCTTCATCGAAGAGCGCGTCGACGCGATGATGGGCCTGTGGAACAAGCGCGAGTTCGAGGCGATGCCGCTGCCGCCGTCCGTCACCAAGAAGGACGAGGATCTGGACCTGCACGGTCCGGCCGAAGCCACGCCCGAAAGCGGCAACATCAGCCAGGCCGACATCGACGCGCTGTTCGGCTAAGGCGCTTATCCGCAGATTTTCCGCCAGGGGCGGGGAGGGGCATATCGCCCGCCCCCGCGTTACCGCTTGCGGCGCCCTCACCCCGGCGTGCTATACAGGGGCAACTTCGAAAGCGCCCAAGACGACGATGCTTCCTCGCCCGTACCGCCTGCCGCTGACGGCCATCCTCCTGTCCGCCGCCCTGTCCGCCTGTTCCTCCACCAAGGAGGACGCGTATGTCGAACGCCCGGCCGACCAGCTTCTGTCGGAAGCCGACGCGGCGATGCGCGAGGACGCCTTCAAGAAGGCCGCGAAGCTCTACGACGAGGTGGAGCGCCAGCATCCCTATTCGGATTCGGCCAGCAAGGCGCAGCTTCTTGCCGCCTATGCCCACTATCAGGACCTGAAGTACGACGACGCCATCCTGGCGCTCGACCGCTTCATCCAGCTTCATCCGGGCAGCCCGGATGTCGACTACGCCTATTATATGCGGGCGCTGTGCTATTACGAGCAGATCACCGACGTGCGCCGCGATCAGAAGATGACGCGTCAGGCGCTCGACGCCCTGCAGGAAGTGGTCCGCCGCTTCCCCGAAAGCAAATACGCCCGCGACGCGAAGCTGAAGATCGACCTGACCAACGACCACCTCGCCGGCAAGGAGATGGAGGTCGGGCGCTTCTACCTGCGTCAGCATCAGTATACCGCCGCGATCAACCGGTTCCGCGCCGTCGTTGAAAATTACCAGACCACGTCCCATGTGCCTGAGGCGCTGCACCGCCTGGTGGAGTGCTATCTGGCGCTGGGCGTGACCGACGAGGCGAAGGCCGCCGCGGCCGTGCTCGGCCACAACTTCCCCGGCAGCGAATGGTACACGGACAGCTACGCACTGCTGGTGGACGCCAATCTGCGTCCCGAGCGAAACGAGAAGTCGTGGCTCAATCGAGCCTGGAACTCCCTGTTCTAGGACGCTCCATGCTCGTGTCGCTGACGATCCGGGACGTCGTCCTGATCGAGCGGCTGAGCCTGTCCTTCCGCAAGGGCCTGTGCGCCCTCACCGGCGAGACCGGTGCCGGCAAGTCCATCCTGCTCGACGCGCTGGGGCTGGCCCTTGGCGCGCGTGCGGATTCCGGGCTGGTGCGCCATGGCGCCGATCAGGCCTCCGTCACCGCGGAGTTCGAGCTGTCCGGCGACCACCCGGCCTTCGCCATCCTGAAGGAACAGGGGCTGGACGCCGATTCGGGCGACGGCGCGGCCGGTTACCAAACACTGGTGATCCGCCGCACCGTCAACACCGATGGGCGCAGCCGCGCCTGGGTGAACGACCAGCCGGTCGGCGTTGGCCTGCTGAAGACGCTGGGCGCCGAGCTGGTCGAGGTGCATGGGCAGTTCGACACCCACGGCCTGCTGAACCCGCAGACCCACCGCGGCGTGCTCGACGCCTATGCCGGGCTGTCGGCGCAAGCGGCGCAGGTCGCCGCCGCGCATCGGGCTTGGCGTCAGGTCGAGGATGCGCGCCATTCCGCCGCCGCCGACATCGCCCGCGCCCGCTCCGAAGAGGAATATCTCCGCCACGCCGTGGCCGAGCTGGATGCGCTCGCCCCCAAGGCCGGCGAGGAGGAGGAACTGTCGGAGACCCGCGCGGTGCTGATGCATCGCGAGAAGCTGGTCGACGGCATGAACGCCGCCTATGCGGAACTGTCGGGCGACCGCGGTGTCGAACGCGCGCTGTCCTCGGCCATCCGCACCCTGTCCCGCATCGCCGACAAGGCCGGCGGCACGCTGGACCCGGTGATCGCCGCCCTCGACCGCGCTGCCACCGAGGCGGGGGAGGCCATCGCCGCGCTGCAGGCCGCCTCCAGCAGTGTCGACATGGACCCGCGGGCGCTGGAGAAGCTGGAGGAGCGGCTGTTTGCGCTGCGCGCCGCCGCCCGCAAGCATGGCGTCGATGTCGATGCGCTGGCCGCTCTGCGCGAGGAGATGGCCGGACGCCTGCTGCTGATCGAGGATCAGGGCGACCTGCTTGCCAAGCTGGCGAAGGAGGCCGAACAGGCCCGCGCCGCCTTCCACAAGGCCGCCGAGGCGCTGGGCGCCGCCCGTCGCGAGGCCGCCGGCCGTCTGGATGTTGCGGTCGCCGGCGAACTGGCGCCGCTGAAGATGGAAAAGGCCAAGTTCCGCACGCTGGTCGAGCCGCTCGACGAGTCGGAATGGAATGCGGCCGGCATCGACCGCGTCGCCTTCCAGGTCGCCACCAACCCCGGGTCCCCGCCGGGTGCCTTGAACAAGATCGCGTCGGGCGGCGAATTGGCGCGCTTCATGCTGGCGCTGAAGGTGGTGCTGGCCCAGACCTCCACCGTCGGCACGCTGGTGTTCGACGAGGTCGATACCGGCATCGGCGGCGCCGTCGCCGCGGCGGTGGGCGAGCGTCTGGAAACGCTGGGCCATGGCCTGCAGGTGCTGGTCGTCACCCACAGCCCGCAGGTCGCGGCGCGCGGCGCCGTTCACCTGAAGGTGCAGAAGTCGCAGAAGGGCGAGCAGGTCACCACCGGCGTCGCCGAACTGGACGGCGACGAGCGGCGCGAGGAGATCGCCCGCATGCTGTCCGGCGCCACCGTCACGGCAGAGGCCCGCGCGGCCGCCGACAGCCTGATCGCCGGCCGCGGCTGACGCCCAGAGCGGATGCTCTGAAAAGGAGCATCACTTCCCCGCCAGCGCCTTGGCATGGCGGCGGAACAGACGGACCAGAGCATCCACCACCGCTGCCACGGCCGGCGCCTCGCGCCGGTCGCGGTGGACCAGCAGATGAACATCCTCGCCGAGCGCGGCCGGCGGATCGACGACGCGGACCAGCGCTGGTTCGGCATCGCCCAGTACGCAGGGCAGCAGCGTCATCCCCATTCCGCGCCGGGCGGCGTCGAGCCGCATCGGCAATTCGCTGAGCCGCGCCACGATTCGGGCGCCGCGATCCCGGATCGTATCGTCCACCCAACCCGATTGTGACGGCCGCCGCCGGGTTTCCGGCAGGCCGACCACCGGAACGCCATCCCAGCGGCCGGACCAATCGTCGCGAAGTTCCCGCTTTGCATAGAGGGTGAAGCCGAAGTGTCCCAGCCGGCGGGTGACCAGATCGCCCTCGGCCGGCACCCGGTCCATGCGCAGCGCGATGTCGGCCTCGCGCTGGGCGAGGTTCAAGGGGTTGCGGGTGCTGAGGATGGTCAGGTCGGCGCCGGTATCCGCCAGCAGATCGGACAGATGCAGGGTGAGGAAGGCGGAGACGGACGTGGTTGCCGTCACCCGCACCGGCCGGGCCGTTGCGGCCAGCCGGTCGGCATTGCGGGCGAAGGCCGCGGCGGCATCGCCCATGGCCGCAGCACTGTCCAGCACGGAGCGGCCGAGCGCCGTCAGTTCCAGCCGGTTGGGCAGCCGGTCGAACAACGGACCGCCCACCGTCTCTTCCAACCGCTTCAGCCGGCGGCCCAGGGTCGGCGGGCTCAGCCGCAGGCGCTGTGCCGCTGCGGTCAGGCTGCCGCTGTGCGCCGTGGCCAGGAAGGCGCGGATATCCTCCCAGTCGAGATCCGCATCGTCGATCATCCAGTCCCCATCCGAATCGCCCCATCCGAATTGCCTGGGCCGGCGGGGCGGGCGGATGTCGTCACCGTGGCAGCAGGCCATGAAGGGCGGCGTGCTGCAGCAGCATGATGGTCTTGCCATCCAGGATCGCCCCGCTGCCGACCATGGCAAGGGCATCGGCGAACGTCAACTCGACCACCTCGATGTCCTCGCCTTCTTCGGCAACCCCGCCGCCCTCACTGCGATCGGCGGCGCGGTATTCGGCGACGAAGAAGGCCAAACGCTCCGTCACCGAACCGGGGCTCATGAAGGCATCGAACACCCGGCGCGGCGCCTGGACGGTCACGCCCAGCTCCTCCGCTGCCTCGGCCCGGATCGCCTCTTCCGGACTGCGGTCGTCGAGCAGGCCGGCGCACACCTCAAGCAGAGGCTCGGCGTGGCCGTTGACGTAGGCGGGAAAGCGGAACTGCCGGGTTAGCAGGACGGTGCCGCGGGTCGGATCGTACAGCAGCAGGGCGGCCCCGTTGCCACGGTCATAGGTCTCCCGGCTGAGGGTCTGCCAACTGCCGTCGCGGCGGCGGTAATCGAAAATGGTCTTCTTCAGCACATACCAGTCGTCGGACAGCAGCGTGACCTCACGGATGCGGATGCGGTCGTCCTGACCTGCGGCCAGCGTCGTCATTGCGGGAATCCTGTGGCGGTTGGAAAGGCCGGCATCCTGCGCCGCCGTCGGCTTTCGAGCAGCCCGTCAGGGATGAAAGGTCCCACTGCGGAATTTTGGGGGTCGCGCGTCCGGTTCTCGGGCCACGTATTTCTGGTTGTAGAAAGCCGGCACCAAGTTCTGACGATCTCGCGCAATGCCAAAGCTTGGCGGTTCAAATCACGCGCAGAACGCTCAGGTGCTTATCCTATGTTAAGTTAACAAGCCTTAATGAGAGCATAGGTATAGCCATTTTGGAGCGTTGCGGCCTTCCATCCACCTGCCTAAATTGTTGACGAAATCCCTTGGCAGTGCGTGACAAACGCCGCCGGTCCAGCTTCCGCTTGAGGTCGCGTTTGTCCGAAGTCTTTGTTCGATGAGCGGCCCGGTTCCTTCGGGGTCTGTAGACCTCACCGATTGTGACCGGGAGCCCATTCACCAGCTTGGTCTTATCCAGCCCACCGGATTCCTGATCGCCGTTACGGCCGATTGGATCGTCCTGCATGTCTCGGCCAATATCGGCCGCTGGCTGGGGGTGGAACCCGAAGACCTGCTGGGGCTTCCGCTGTCCCGCGTGATCACCGGTGAGGCGCTGCACACCATCCGCGGCCGGTTGCAGGTCGCCCACATCAACGGCAGCGTCGAGCGCGCCTTCGGCGTCCATCTGTCCGAACTCGCTCCAATCTGCGACGTCGCCGTTCACCTGTCCGGCTCCGCCATCGTGATCGAAGCGGAGCCGAGCGAGGGGGAGGGGCCGCAGGACTCCGGGTCGCTCCTGCGCTCGATGATCGCGCGGGTCCAGAACACCCGCGGCTTCGATGCCTTCTGCCGCGAGGCGGCGCGCCAGATGCGGGCGCTGACCGGCTTCGATCGGGTGATGGTCTATCGCTTCGGCCCCGACGGGGCGGGGGAGGTGATCGCCGAATCGGCGGTGCACGGCATCGGCAGCTTCCTTGGCCAGCGCTATCCGGCCTCCGACATCCCGCAGCAGGCCCGGCGCCTGTACGAACGCAATTGGCTGCGCTGCATCGCCGACGTGAATGCGCCGCCGGTGCCGGTGGTGCCGACGCTCGATCCCACGGGGCAGCCGCTGGACCTGTCGCTCAGCCTGCTGCGCAGCGTCTCGCTGATCCATGTCGAATATCTGCGCAACATGGGTGTCAACGCCTCGCTGTCGGTGTCGATTCTGCGGCATGGCAAGCTGTGGGGTCTGTTCGCCTGCCACCATCGCCATGCCCGCTCGCTTTCCTTCGAACGGCGCACCACCGCCGAACTGTTCGGCCAAATGGTCTCGCTTCTGCTGGAGGGACGCGAGCGCGAACAGGAAAGCCAGCACGAGGCCCAGGCCCGCCGCGCCCATGTCCGCATCATGTCGATGCTGGCCGACAGCGAATCGCCGCTGGAAAACCTGCTCACCTTCGCGGCGGAGCTGCGGACGCTGATCGAGTGCGACGGCTTCGCCTGCTGCATCGACGGCCAATTGCATATGGAGGGCGAGACGCCAACGCGGGAGGAGACGCAGGGCATCATGCGCTTCCTCCATCGGACGCCGCCCAGCAAGGTCTATCTGACCGACGAATTGGGGGCCGTCCACCCGCCGGCCCGCGACTTCACCGAACGGGCCTGCGGATTGCTGGCCATCCCAGTCTCGCGCATGCCGCGCGACTATCTGGTCTTCTTCCGCAAGGAGCTGATCCGCACCGTCACTTGGGGCGGCGACCCGACCAAGCCGGCGCAATATGGCCCCAACGGTCCGCGCCTGACCCCGCGCAAGAGCTTCGAGGCCTGGAAGGAAACCGTGCGCGGCCGGTCCAAGCCCTGGGCCGAGCTGGATGAGCGCAACGCCGAATCCCTGCGGGTGACGCTGCTGGAGGTGGTGTTGCGGCTGGCCGACATCGCCGGCCGCACCCGCAAGGAGGCGACCGAGCGGCAGGAGCTGCTGATCGCCGAACTGAACCATCGCGTCCGCAACATCCTCAGCCTCGTCCGTGCCCTGGTGCGGCAGAGCGAAACCGGGGCGGAGACGGTGCAGCAGTTCGCCGCCATCGTCGCCGGCCGCATCGAGGCGCTGGCCCGCGCCCATGATCAGATCACCGCCGACAATTGGGGGCCGGCATCCCTGCGCGCCCTGGTCGCGGCGGAGATCGGCGCCTATCTGTCGGCCAAAAGCGAGCGGGTGCGGCTGACCGGGCCGGAGGTGCTGCTGGCGCCGCAGGCCTTCTCCGTCTTCGCGCTGGTGGTGCATGAACTGACCACCAATTCGGCCAAATACGGTGCGCTCAGCGACAGCGGCGGCTGGGTGGAGGCCGTCTGGTCGATCGACGAGGGCGGACGGCTGCAGATCGACTGGCAGGAGAATGGCGGTCCGCCGGTGCGGGCGCCCTCGCGCGTCGGCTTCGGCACCACGGTGATCGAGCGCTCCGTCCCCCACGATCTGCAGGGCGAGGCCGAGGTGACCTATGCCCTGTCGGGCTTGCGGGCGCGTTTCATGATCCCGGCCCAGTATGTCACCGTCGCCGCCAGCCTGCCGGGGGGCGGGCGGCGCAGCCTGCCGGTGCCTGCGGCCGATTTCTCAATCGATGGTCCGGTGCTGCTGCTGGAAGACAATATGATCATCGCCATGGCGACGGAGGACGTGTTGCTGAGCTTCAGCGCCAGCCGCGTCAACACCGCCGCCGGCGTCCGCCACGCCCTGCGCCTGATCGACGAGGACCCGCCGGTGGTCGGCGTGCTGGACATCAACCTGGGCAACGAGACCTCGCTCGCGGTCGCCGAACGGCTGCGGGAACTGGGGATCCCCTTCGTGTTCGCGACCGGCTATGGCGAGAGCGCCGCGGTGCCGGAGCGGTTCGCGGACGTGCCGGTGCTGAAGAAGCCTTACGGGTCGGATCAGGTGGTGCAGGTGCTGGCGTCGGTGATGGGGTAGGTAGGTTACTTGCTGAATTAGACCCCCACCTAACCTCCCCCGCCCAGCGGGGGAGGTTAGGTGGGGGCAAATCGAAGCCCATCCCTTAACCGCCCCTCACCGCCGCGTACCGCGCGAACAGCGCCACGCTGACCGCCACCGTGGCGTTCAGCGACTCCACCGCGCCGGTCGTCGGCACCGACAGCCGCGTCGCTGGGCAGTCGGCCGGCACGCCCTGGCCTTCCTCGCCCAGGATCAGCCGCATGTCGGCCGGCCAGTCGAAGCGCGTCAGATCCTCGCCCCCACCGTCCAGCGCATAGAGCGGCCCGGCCGCGTCGTTCACCGCCGACCATCGCGGCCCACGCAGCAGAGTCAGCGCGAACTGCGCATTCGATGCTGCCCGCAGGCATTTTGGATGAAAGGGATGCGCAGCCCCCTCCAGCAGCACGATCCGCGACACCCCAAACGCCGCCGCGCTACGCAGCAAAGCACCCAAATTGCTGGGATCGCCCAGCGCACAGAGCAGTTCCAGCCCCTGCGGCGGCTGCGACAGGTCGATGGCTGGCATCTTCGGCACCGCGCCGACCAGCAGCGGGAAACCGGTACCCGACACGTCGAGCGTCCGGAACAGGGCAGGGGCCAACTGCACCGGCTCCACCCCCGGCGGCAGGCGCCAGGCGGATATCTGCGCCGGGTCGGTGAACAGCAGCCGCTCGAACCGGTCGGGATGCTGGCGCAGCGCCTCCGGCACGGTCTTCAGGCCGGCCAGCAGGAACTTGCCGTTCTTCTTCAGCCCACGGCTTTCCAGCGCCGATTCCCACAGCTTGAACTGCGGGTTCTGCGGGCTTTCGATCAGCAGGGGCGGGCGGGTCATGGCAACGGGCTTTCCGGCAAGGGGATGCCCCTGCCTAGCACAGCAGCGTCCCCAAAGTCAGGGGTTCAGGCGGCGGCCGAGGAACAGCAGCGGACCGCGCTGGCAGGCGTCGGTGAAGCCGGCGCGCTGGTAGAACTCGACATTGCGGGCGAAGACGGCGGTGACCAGATGCACGCCGGGCAGACCGTCGGCCCGGCAATCCTCGGCGAAGCGGTCGACCAGCCGGCGGCCCAGCCCATGCTCCCGCCAGCCCGGCCGGACATTCACATGGAAATGGGCGGGATATGCGGTGAAATGGTCGGCGAAGACCTCGTATTTCGGGATGCGCCGCGCCAACTCAACCGAGCCGGCGCTGTCCTTGCAGCCGGTGAGATAGCCGACCACCAGCCCGTCGCCTGCCACCGCCATCCAGATGTCCCGCGGCGCCTCCGCCACGAACCAGCCGGTCCAGGTGGAGAGGAAGGCGGCGCGGTCGGCATCCGACGCGAACTCCGTCCGGGTGGTGGAGGCGAAGAAGATGTCCTCCAGGGCAGACAGCGCCGCCGCGCGGTCCGGCAGTGCGGTCAGGCGCTCCAGCCGGATGTCTCCACCCGCCGTCATCACTTCCGCTGTGCGGTCTGGACCGACAGGCTGCGCGGGGCCAGCATGGTGTAGTGGCCGCGCGCCTTCATCACGCCGGCCCCTTCCTCCGCCTGCTGGCCGTGGCCCCAGAACAGGTCGCCGCGCACGGGACCCTTGATGGCGCCGCCGGTGTCCTGTGCCACCACCAGCCGGTTGATGGCGCCGCCCGGCACCGGGGCGTCGCGCACCTCCAGCCAGAGCGGGACGCCCAGCGGGATATGCTTGACATCGACGGCGAGGCTGCGGCCGGGGGTCAGCTCCATGTTGCGGGCGCCGCGGGCGCCAACCTCGGGCTTGACCTTGAAGAAGACGTAGGAGGGATTGAGGTTCATCACCCGCTGGGCCTCGGCCGGATGGTCCTTCAGCCAGCGGCGGATCGTCTGCAAGGACATCTGTTCCGGCGTGGCGTCACCGATGTCGATGATATGGCGGCCGATCGGGTAATAGCTGTGACCGTTCTGGCCGGCGTAATGGATGCCGACCACCGAGCCGTCGGCCATGACCGCCCGGCCGGAGCCCTGGATTTCCAGGAAGAAGGCGTCGACCGGGTCGTCCACCCACATCAGCTCCAACCCCTTGCCTTTCAGCGCGCCGGACTCGATCCGGGCGCGGGTCGGCAGTCCGCGCTTGCCGCGCGCCGGCATGCGGTAGAGCGGGACGTTGTAGCGTTCGGTCCGCGTCCAGTTGCCGTGCAGCTCGATCTCGTAGTAACCGGTGAACAGGCCGTTCTCGCCGTTGCTGACATCGCGCGGGGTGAAGAAGGTCTCGAAGAAGCGGCGGGCCGCCTCGCTGTCTCCGGCGGGCAGGTCGCGGGCGGCGGCGCAGATGGCGCGCCAGTCGTCGGTGGTGCCGGCGGCGCGCAACTGCCCCAGCGCCTTGCCCGGCGGCTGGTTCTTCACCCAGCCGCAGGTGCGCTGCACCGCCGGAACCGCCTGGGCATGGTCGTCGTCGATCCAGCCGGCGAGATGGCGGAAGTCGGGCGACACCTGATCCCAGGTCGGGCGCTGGGCCGTGGTCCGCTGCCCGTCCACCGTCGGCGCGGTGCCGGCACAGGCCGCCAGCGTCGCCAGCAGGCCGCCGAGCAGGGAAAGCCGCAGGAGCTGCCGCACTTTGGGCCGCTTCATTTCACGCGCACACGCCACCCCAGCCGCAGCCGCCATCGCGCACTCCGCCACCAGCAATCGATCTGTCCATTCGAAGACCCGGATCGTCCGGCCGCTCTGGCGGTCCGGTCACGATAAGGTCACATCACCCGATCGTTTGTGCCGGTGGTTACCCCGAGTCGTCAATCCCCAACCTGCACTTTCGGGTAGGTCGCGGCCGGTTGTCACGGGTGGGCGCCGGCCGCGCCTTTCCGGCGGCAAGCGGGGCAGCCGCGCGGCGGCAAGGCGTGACAGGACGCGGCAAACGCGGTATCGACAGCCCATACGTGAAGGACCGTCCGCAACTGTGCATCCCGTCCCCGATCCGATGCGGGGGAACATGCGGGCGGCCGGTCCTGTTCGCCGCCATGTGACACCCCAAGGGACCAGACGCCATGACACCCGCCGCCCGCCTCCAGGCGGTCATCGATCTGCTGACCGAGATCGACGAGACCCCTCGCCCCGCCGACGCGGTGATGAGCGCCTATTTCCGCAATCGCCGCTACATCGGGTCGAAGGACCGCACCGCCGTCGCCCAGATGGCCTACGCGATCCTGCGCCGCCATGCCCGGCTCACTTGGTGGATCGAGCGCGGCGGCTATGAGCGCGCCACCCCGCGCGCCCGCGTCCTGGCCTATCTGCTGTTGGAAGAGAACCGCAACGCCGGCGTGGTGCTGGAGATGTTCAGCGGTGGCAAGTTCGCCCCGGCCCGCCTGACCGATGACGAACTGGCGCTGGTCGGCAAGCTGGAAAGCCACACGATGGACCATCCCGACATGCCGGAGACGGTGCGGGTGGAATGCCCGGAGTGGGCGGAAGCGGCGATGCGCGCCTCGCTGGGCGACCGCTTCGGGGTGGAGATGGAAAAGCTGCTGGAGGCGGCGCCGCTCGACCTGCGCATCAATCCGCTGAAGGCGAACCAGCAGAGCGCCATCAAGGCGCTGGCCAAGGCGCAGATCACGGCGGAGACCACGCGCTGGTCGCCGCTGGGCCTGCGGGTGAAGGGCCGGCCGCCGCTGGGCAGCGTCGACGCCTTCAAGGACGGTCTGGTCGAGATCCAGGACGAGGGCTCGCAGCTGGTCGCACTGGCTGTCGCGCCGAAGCCCGGCCATCAGGTGGTCGATTTCTGCGCCGGCGCCGGCGGCAAGACGCTGGCCGTCGCGGCGCTGATGAAGAACAAGGGCCGTGTGGTGGCCTGCGACGTTCTGGACAAGCGCCTGAAGCGCGCCGCCGAGCGCTTCCGGCGTGCCGGCCTGCACAACATCGAGGCCCACCCGCTGACCAGCGAGCGCGATCCCTGGGTGAAGCGCCACAAGCGCAAGTTCGACCGGGTGCTGGTGGATGCCCCCTGTTCCGGCACCGGGACTTGGCGCCGCAACCCGGATGCCCGCTGGCGCCAGCTCGGGCCGGGGCTGGAACAGCTGCTGCCGCTGCAGGCCAACATCCTGGACAGCGCGGCGCGTCTGGTGAAGCCGGGCGGGCGGCTGATCTATGCCACCTGCTCCATGCTGCATGACGAGAACGAGGCGCAGGTCGAGGCCTTCCTGCAGACCCACCACGACTTCATCGTGAAGCCCGTCGCCGAGGTGTGGGCGGAGGAGGAGGCCGGCGCGCCGCCGGTCGAGGGTCCGTACCTGCGCCTGACCCCGGCCAAGCACGATACCGACGGCTTCTTCGCCGCCGTGCTGGAACGCCGTGTAGAGGAGACGGTGTCGGAGGAAAGCGTGTCCGACGTCGGGATGGAGCAGGGCGAGGTCGATCCGGTCGAACTGGGCAAGGCGATCGATGCGTGAGTAGCGCCTGCTGAATGCCCCCACCCCAACCCTCCCCCGCTGGGCGGGGGAGGGGGCAAGTGCTTGTTCGGGAGAGCGGCGGCAGTCCCTCCCCCGCCCAGCGGGGGAGGTTAGGTGGGGGTCTGACTTCGCACGAAAGCCGAAGAACCCCACCCTTGACAGCCGGGGTGGCGCGCTCCTTATCGGTGGGGTAGGCTTTCCGCCGCCGATGCCATCCGGGCGTATTCGCCCAATCCCCCTCAAGAGGACCAGATGAAGTTCTCCTTCGCCAAGCCGTCCCTGCCGTCCTCCGGCGTGCTCGCCGTGACCGTCGCCGCCGACCGTAGCCTCGGCCTGATCGGGCGCGAGCTGGATCAGAAGACCGGCGGGGCGCTGGCCCGCGCCATGGCCGCCGCCCGCTTCACCGGCAAGAAGGACGAGACGCTGACGCTGCTCGCTCCAGCCGGGACCGAGCTTGACCGCATCCTGCTGGTCGGCATCGGCAAGGGCGCCGACCTGACCGATCTGGTCCTCCAGGCCGCCGGCGGCGCCATCGCCGTCCAGCTCGACAAGGCCGCAGACGAGGCGGCGCTGCTGGTCGAACTGCCGGAGGGGGCCAAGCTTTCCCCGGCCGCCGCCGCGGCGGAGATCGCCTTCGGCGCGCAGCTGCGCAGCTACAAGTTCGACAAGTACCGGACCAACGACCGCAAGTCCGACAAGAAGGAGCCGAAGCCCAGCCTGCGCAAGGTGACGCTGCTGGTCGAGGATGACGGCGCCGCCAAGGCCACCTTCAAAAAGCTGGACACGCTGGCCGACGCCATCCGCTTCACCCGCGATCTGGTGTCCGAACCGGCCAACGTCATCTATCCGGAAAGCCTCGCCGAGAAGACGAAGGAGCTGGAGCAGTTCGGCGTCGAGGTCGAGATCCTCGACCAGAAGAAGCTGAGGAAGATCGGCATGGGCGCCCTGCTGGGCGTCGCGCAAGGCAGCGCCTTCGAGCCGCGCGTGGTCGTGATGCGCTGGAACGGCAACCCGGATGCCGCCGACAAGCGCCCGGTCGCCTTCATCGGCAAGGGCGTGACCTTCGACAGCGGCGGCATCTCGATCAAGGGTGCGGCCGGCATGGAAGACATGAAGTGGGACATGGGCGGCTCCGCCACCGTGATCGGCACCATGTACGCGCTGGCCGCCCGCAAGGCGAAGGTCAACGCCGTCGGCATCGTCGGTCTGGTGGAGAACATGCCGTCGGGCACGGCGCAGCGTCCGGGCGACATCGTCACCTCGCTGTCCGGCCAGACCATCGAGGTCATCAACACCGACGCCGAAGGCCGTCTGGTGCTGGCCGACTGCCTGTGGTACGCGCAGGACGTCTATAAGCCCAAGCTGATGATCGATCTCGCCACCCTGACCGGCGCCGTCATTGTCGCGCTGGGCCACGAGCATGCCGGCCTGTTCGCCAACGACGACGACCTCGCCATGAACCTGACGGCCGCCGGCCTGAAGGTTGGCCAGCCGGTGTGGCGCATGCCGCTGGGCGACGGCTATGACAAGGAAATCGACTCGCCGGCCGCCGACATGAAGAACACCGGGTCGGGCGGCGGCGCCGGCAGCATCGTCGGCGCGCAGTTCCTGAAGCGCTTCGTCAACGACCTGCCCTGGGCGCACATCGACATCGCCGGCGTGGCTTGGGCGAAGAAGGACGGACCCACCGTTCCGAAGGGCGCCTCCGCCTTCGGCGTGCGCCTGCTCGACCGCTTCGTGGCGGATTTCCACGAGGCCTGATGACCTGAGTTGAGTGAAGGAGCCATGACCGAAGTCCGCTTCTACCACCTGCAACGGCGCACGATGGAGCAGGCGCTGCCCAAGATCCTGGAGAAGGTTCTTGAGCGGAACTGGCGTGCCGTCGTGCTGGCCGGTTCGCCGGAGCGGGTGGACATGCTGAACCAGCATCTGTGGACCTACGA